>JAESGR010000495.1_pt1 | contig 26902 bp, 39 predicted proteins | sample 9269771 | NCBI WGS metagenome assembly JAESGR01 (sample SAMN15739572, study PRJNA653492) | algae metagenome | isolation source: Chroococcus sp. CMT-3BRIN-NPC107 and co-occurring heterotrophs from well... | place: USA: Clark Mountains Wilderness, California | collected 2010-04-18 | reverse complement strand
CATTGGTCAGATTTAGCGCTCAGTTTGATACGTCTTAAGCCTGCTAAATTACCTCATTTTCAACGCGGTCTACGAGCTATGCAGCTTATCCTGTCTACTGTTTAGTTCCTTTGTCACCCCGTCAGATAATCAATGAATACGAACTTTACAGAGCAGCTTTCCCATCGATTGATATTTTCGCTCCTGTTTATGGCTTTCCACTCCCAACAAGTTTCGATGAAGGTTTTGGTGCTAAAACCACTACTGATAATGTAGGAATTTATTTACAAGATCAAGTAACATTGCTGGCAAATCTTAAATTGCTGATTGGCGGCAGATTTGATTTTGTCAATTCTAATCTCGAAGACTTTCCAGACCTTCTTAACGGTAGCGATTCAGAAACATCTAATTCTTACAATGAAGCCTTTTCACCTCGTGTTGGATTGGTGTACCAACCTATAGAACCGATTTCACTGTATGCAAGTTACACTCGCTCCTTTGTGCCAAATAGTGATAGTACAGCTACCGGGGAGCTACTAGAGCCTACACGTGCTACGCAGTACGAAGCAGGGATAAAAGCATCAATATCGCCCGAATGTCTGGCTATGATTCTCGAACCATTGCCCAACGATTTCTTGCTCATGATATCGATAAATTATTTCTCCTTCTAGAATGAATTATCCCTGGGGATCTACGTGCAAGATCAAATTTCAATTTTTGAGAATTTAAAACTGCTAGCAGGCTTGCGCTATGACACGGTTGACCAAAAAACAGTAAATGTTCCAGGTTTTGCAATCTCAAGTGGTGAAGTAAATCGAAATTATGACGCTTTGACTCCCCGTTTGGGTATTGTTTATCAACCAATTGAAGAAGTTTCCCTCTACGCTAGCTATTCGCGATCGTTTAATCCTAGTACGGCAAACACAGTCAGTGGCGATCCCCTTGAACCAGAAACAGGGGAGGGATACGAAGTTGGTGTCAAAGCCCAGTTGTTTGAAGATGTTTTTGCTACTTTGGCATATTTTGACATTACCAAACAAAACGTTGCTGTAACCGATCCAAATAATTCTTTCTTTTCAATTCCCACCGGGGAACAACAAAGCCGAGGTGTTGAACTGGATGTAACTGGGGAAATATTACCAGGGTGGAATATTATCGCTGCTTACGCCTACATTGATGCTGAAGTTACAGCAGATACAAACACAGATATTGTTGGCAACAGACTTTTCAACGTTCCAAACATAGTGCCAGTTTATGGACAACCTATGAAATTCAAACTGGAAGAGCGCAAGGTTTAGGCTTTGGGGTTGGGTTTAACTTTGTCGGGGAAAGAGAGGGAAATTTAGATAATAGCTTCCAGGCGGATAGTTATTTTCTTACCAATGCTGCTATTTTTTACCGACGCGATAATTGGCGCTTCGGTTTCAACTTCAAAAATCTGTTTGATATCAATTACATCGAAGCTGTTGAGAATGATAGATCGGGAGCTAACTCCCCCGGTGAACCGTTTACCGTGATTGGCTCAATTTCAGTGCGGTTTTGATTTATCGAGGGGAAGAAGTCAGCTTTCTAACAAACTTGTCCTGGGCGCAGACATGAAACAGAGATTGGATTTCACCAATGCGCTCAATGCCCAGCCTGTCAATAACCTTTGCCCAACCTCTAAAATACCTCCCAGCAACTGTAGTCGCTGCACTTGTAGATAAGATAACAGGCGTTGCATTAATACCCAAAACGAGTCCCCTTCAAAAAGAGGGAAAATTAAAACCCCCTTCGCAAAGGGGGTTGGAAGATTTTTAAGCCTAATCGCAGTTAGAGTAGCATCAGTAAGCGCGACAATCTTTTAGCGTTTAGCTTGGCGACGGCGCAGCCATTGGAAAAATGGAACTATGCTTAATCCTAGTAGTGTAGTTGGTTCTGGAATTGGCTCAGATACGCGATCGCGCACTGCAACGGCAACATCAGGATTATCGCTAAATACGCCATCAACTCCTAAAGCAAAAATCTGTTCGTATTCAAGCTCTGGATTGCCTTCATAATCAGGAGCCAAGAAGTAGTCTTCGCTACGGAAGGTATAAGAATGTACCAATAAACCCGCCGCATGAGCATCATCAATTAAGGTGGTAACATCTTGTAATACTCTGTCCGCATCGCTAATTTCACCATCTCCATTTAGATCGTCCGGCTCTCCGTCTTCATTAAGGTCTACAGTTTCAGCAGGAATAATTAGTCGCTTCCAAGGGCCGATACCATCAGCGTACTCTGCAACTTCTGTCAAGCCTTCGGGCGTTAATAAATCGCCGTAAGTAAGATCGCTTCCACTAGCAACAAAATCGTAAGGTTGAACTGTAGCCTCGTCATACAACTGTACTAAAGGTACATCAGTCAAAGTATTTAAGTATTGCAGATTACCAACTTCAAAGGACTGCACAAATACCATATCATCAGCATCGTTTAGATCGTTAGCCTCAAGGGTTGCTACTAGAGGTTCTTCTAAAGATAGTCCAATTGAATCAAAGTAAGTAGGATGTTTTGTTTCTGGATAAATGCCAATAGTCCGTCCTGTTTCTAAGCTTTTTTGTTCAGTCAAATCAATTATTTCTTGCAATGTCGGAACTTCATACATTCCGTTGTAGGTAGCAGATTCAGAACGAATATCGGGGATGCGTTCGGTAGCTTTTAATGTTTTTAGCTCCTCTAAGGTAAAATCTTCTGTAAACCAGCCTGTGACCTCAACTCCGTCAATTGTTTTAGTAGTTTGGTAGTCTGCAAATTCGGGTCTAGTAGCCACATCAGTAGTTTCAGAAATCTCATTTTCATGACGCGCCACTAATACACCATCTTTAGTTGAAACTAGATCGGGTTCAATGTAATCTGCGCCCATATCAATTGCTAATTCGTAAGAAGCTAAAGTATGTTCCGGACGATAGCCACTAGCGCCGCGATGTCCAATGACAATTGGTTCTTCTCCATTTAAAGTTGCGGCGGTAACTTGATTTGCACTCAAAATTGTCAAAAATGTTGATGCTAGTATTGCTAAGTGGGAAAGCCGAATCATTTTATACTCCTCAAAACTAATTTTTCAGTTAAGGCAAACAAAATTAACAGCAATTTATAAATTATTACTGCCTCCAGTTCTGCCAAAAATGTTCGTATACCGTAAAGATACTGAGGGAGGATTAAGGGTAAATTAATTAGAGTTTAAACTTGAGCGGGTAATTAAGGGCGATCGCCTAGTAAATGATTCAACTTCAATTTTTTTGTAAAACTCAGTTCTAAAAAAGTCAACAGTTTAATTAGAACAATGTCTTAATTGTTACTTTTAAGCTTTGTAAAATTATGTGTAATAGCATTTTTATAAAAGCGATCGCACGCACTGACAAACTTACTCCACCAAAATTTGCTGTAAGGCTATGTACCGCAAGGCGAAAGCTAAGATAAATAGGTGTCGATGGCAAAATTAAGAGAGACTCTATGGAATCCCCAAGCCTAGAAACCAAGCAGCGAGTCAGTGAGTTGCAAAGTCTGTTGCAAAAAGCCAGCTATGCTTACTACGTCCTCGACAACCCGATTATGGAAGATGCGGTATATGACAGTTTGTACCGAGAATTGCAGCAGCTAGAAACCCAGTATCCCGAATTAGCCTCTTTAGATAGTCCTACAGCGAGAGTAGGAGAAAAACCTGCAACGGGTTTTAAATCGGTACAGCACCGAATCCCTTTATATAGCCTCGAAAATGCTTTTAATACTGAGGAGTTACAAAACTGGGAAAAACGTTGGCAGCGTCAAACGCCTAGTATTAAAGTAGCCGAGTATGTTTGCGAGTTAAAAATAGATGGTTCGGCTTTAGCTTTAAGTTACGAAAACGGCATATTAGTTAGAGGCGCAACTAGGGGAGATGGCGAAACTGGGGAAGATATCACTCAAAACGTGCGAACAATTCGCTCAATTCCGCTCAAATTAAAGTTAGAAAACTGTCCGCCTCTAGTAGAAATTCGCGGTGAAGTATTTTTACCCTTAGATGTATTCCAACAGATAAATCAAGAAAGAGTTGCCGCCGGAGAACAATTATTTGCCAATCCGCGCAATGCAGCCGCCGGGACGTTACGCCAACTAAATCCCAAAATTGTCGCCAAACGCAAACTAGACTTTTTTGCTTATACTCTGCATATTCCAGGAATAAATGATCCAAGTATTGTTCGTACTCAATGGGAAGCTTTGGAACTGTTGCAGAAAATGGGCTTTAAAGTCAATCCCAATCGCACCTTATCCCCTACTTCCCAAGAAGTTGCAGAATATTACGATTTCTGGAACACTGAAAGGCTAAATTTGCCTTACATGACTGATGGGGTAGTTGTAAAACTAAATTCCTTTAGCTTGCAAGAACAATTAGGCTTTACGCAAAAATTTCCCCGTTGGGCGATTGCACTCAAATATGCCGCCGAAGAAGCCCCTACCCGCGTCGAGAACATTGCTGTCAATGTAGGACGTACAGGAGCATTAACTCCCCTTGCCCAAATGCGTCCAGTTCAACTAGCAGGAACAACGGTTTCCCGCGCTACCTTGCATAATGCCGATCGCGTCCGAGAATTAGATATACGTATTGGCGACACTGTAATTGTCCGTAAAGCTGGCGAAATTATCCCCGAAGTGGTGCGCGTATTGCTAGAATTGCGCCCACCGGATGCTCAAGTTTTTGAAATGCCCCAAAACTGCCCGGTTTGCACCCAGAGAGTAGTTAGAACTTTAGGCGAAGCTGTAACTAGGTGTGTAAATGCTTCTTGTCCGGCTATTATTAAAGGTGCGCTCGAACATTGGGTAAGCCGGGATGCAATGGATATTAACGGCATGGGCGAAAAACTAGGACATCAGTTAGTAGATAAAGGTTTAGTACATTCCGTTGCCGATATTTACGAATTAACTCCTCAAAACCTGTACTCGTTGGAGAGGATGGGGAATAAATTAGCAGAAAAGTTAATAGATGCGATCGCGCTTTCTAAAACGAAACCTTGGTCGAGGGTATTATATGGTTTGGGGATTCGTCATGTAGGCAGCGTCAACGCTCAAACTTTAGTCCAAGAATTTCCCACCGTAGAAAAACTGGCACAAGCGGAAATCGAAGATATAGCAGCAGTTTACGGCATTGGCGCAGAAATTGCCGGATCGGTACATCAATGGTTTCGCATCGCCGCCAATCAAACTTTAATTTCTCGATTGCAAAACTTAGGTTTGCAACTAGAAGCAGAATTTAAAGAAACTCCCATAACTGCATTAACGGGTAAAACCTTTGTAATTACTGGAACTTTACCCACGCTAAAAAGAGAAGAGGCAAAAGAATTAATCGAAAAAACTGGAGCAAAAGTAACGGATTCTGTCAGCAAAAAAACCGATTACCTAGTTGTGGGCGCTGAAGCTGGATCTAAACTCGCTAAAGCTCAAAAGTTGGGCATTACCTGCTTAGAAGAATCTCAATTACTAGAACTATTGAATCAATAATTGGTATTGCTGGTTGAATACAGAGATGTTCCACCGGAACGTCTCTACAAAGGATTGGGTTTAAAATCACGCTAGGTTCGTTTATGCAACTCCATCAAAATACTGGCAACTGGCGCTTAGGACTAGCCTTATCTTTACTAACCGTTCTCCTTTGGGGAGTATTGCCTATAGCTCTCTCTATCGCCCTCCAAGCTGTGGATGTGTATACGCTAACTTGGTTTCGATTCTTGCTATCTTTTGTTCTACTAGCTATTTATTTAGCTTCCCGCCACCAGTTACCAAAAATTGCTACTTTGCGATCGCCTACTTTTAAATTACTCGCAACTTCAACTCTATTTCTCGCCATCAATTACCTGTTATTTGTCCAAGGATTAGCCCAAACTTCCGCCAACAACGCCGAAGTTTTGATTCAAATTGCTCCTGTAGTATTTGGACTTGGAGCGATCGCATTTTTTAAAGAAAAGTATACTTTACAACAATGGCTAGGCTTTGCCGTTCTTACTCTCGGTTTTAGCGTCTTTTTTCACGAACAATTAAACAATCTTCTCACCGCCCCTAAAAAGTATTTAATTGGTAGTGGTTTGCTAGTTATCGCCGCCGTTGCTTGGGCAATTTATGCCTTAGCGCAAAAGCAGTTGTTGCAAAAACTATCTTCCTTCAGCATCATGCTATTTATATATGGCGGTTGTAGCGTTTTATTTACGCCCCTAGCAAAGCCCCAAATCATTTTTACGCTAAATCCTTGGCATCTAGCAGCGTTAATATTTTGTGGCTTAAATACATTGATAGCTTACGGTGCTTTTGCCGAAGCCTTGGAACATTGGGAAGCCTCAAAAGTGAGTGCTGTATTAGCTCTAGCGCCAATTGTAACTTTAATTTCTGTTGATATCGGTTCGTCAGTAATGCCACAAGTAATTAAACCAGAAAATCTGACGTTTTTAGCAATAATTGGGGCGATAATGGTAGTTTCTGGCTCAATGGCGATCGCATTAGGTAAATCATCTCCAAAAAGATAATTATGCTCAAACACAAAGCCTTCCAAACACTGGCGATCGCTATATCTTTACTAATACCTTCCTTTGCCTTACCCCGTCCCACAATAGCCGCCCAACGCATTTATGTTTCTTATTCGGCTTTCGAGCGCTCTATTTCTGTTGATGCTTTAGAAATTTACGCCACAAAAGGCATAATTAACGACGATTTAGCCGCCTACGCCAATTATACCGAACCCCAGGTAATGGAGCGATTGCGGCGAGTTTTAATCACGCGGGTAAATTTAGATCCGGTGGCTGTTTCTCAGTTTTTTTACACGCCGCAAGGGGAAGATTTACTACAAAGACTTGGGCAAATTATTCAAACCGAGTCCCGACAAACTGGGGTTTATGCTTTACGATCTGCTCTAGTGTTAGCCGCCGCCGATAAGGAAGGATTGACGCTACTAAATGTTTTACGCTACTTTCCTAGCAATAGTATTCGGGTGGATTTAAACCGCAGTCTGCAACTTGCTGATGAAGTAGAAACTATTGTCAATCGTACTAATACCGCGATCGCATCTATTGCTAATCAATCTGAAACCGAAGCTAATAGTGAAGTAATAGATTTTTCTCAATTACCGGATCTTCGCAGTAGTGGGCGTTTTAGTTGGAATAAACAAACGCTGACATTAAACGACACAAGGCGCGATCGCACTTATGTTGCAGATTTTTACATCCCCGTTACTTCCAGTCCTGCATCTGTAGTTGTAATTTCTCATGGTTTAGCCAGCGATCGCACAACTCTAGCTTATTTAGCCACGCACCTAGCCTCCTATGGCTTTGCAGTTGCCGTTCCCGAACATCCTGGGAGTAATACCGAAAGATTGCAAAACTTGCTTATAGGACGCGCTAGCACCGCCGATGAACCCAGCGAATTTATCAATCGTCCCTACGATGTCACCTATTTATTAGATCGTCTCCAAGCTTTAGATGCAGAAGATCCTACTTACCAACTCAACTTAGACCAAGTAGGAGTTATTGGACAATCCTTTGGCGGTTATACAGCTTTAGCTTTAGCTGGCGCGCCGATTAACTTCCCGCTACTGCAAAAAGACTGTGAAAATCGCGTTAATGCTTGGAATATCTCTCTATTGCTGCAATGTCGGGCTTTAGCATTGCCTGTAACTCAATATAACTTGCGCGATCCAAGAATTAAAGCAGCGATCGCTATTAATCCTTTAAGCAATAGCATTTTTGGTCAAGAAAGCCTCAGCAAAATAAATATTCCTTTAATGATTGTTAGTAGCAGCGATGACACCGTTGCACCAGCTTTATCCGAGCAAATTATTCCTTTTAGCTGGCTAACCACCAACAATAAATATCTAGTCTTACTAGAAGGTGGAACCCATTTTTCCGCACTTTCCGAACCCGATCCTAGTACTAATCCTTTAAATTTACCTATTCCTATTTATGGCGCTCATCCCGCCCTTATCAAGCGCTACATGAGAGCCTTGAGCGTTGCGTTTAACCAAACTTACGTTGCTAATAATGCCCAATATCTACCTTATTTAAGCGCCAACTATACAAAAGCGATCGCTCAAAGCGTTTCTCCAGTTCGACTTGTGCAAACTTTACCCGCAGATTTGCGATCGCTCTTAGATGCCGAATTACCCAAATAAAAGCTCTCTACACTGCTTTGTAACTAGCTTCCAAGGTATCTTTCAACGGCATCCACCTAAATGCGCGATCGCCGCCTCTTTCAATGGCTATTTTTACTTTTGGCTCTAACTGCGGCAAAGTAGTCAAATATTCTACTTCTTGGTTAGAAAGCAAATGCCCTTCCATCATCCATAAAACTAAACCTTTGGACTTTGGCGGCAAATTTTCCAAATGGTAGTTAACAATTGGTGGTAAGTAATAAACTCTAATATCTTTTTTGCCTAAATGAGCGGGGCGGACTCCATGTACTCCGGTAAGATAAGCCGCCACATCTCCCAAACCACGAGCCGTCATTAGTAATGTTGTATAACCCGCCGCTCGGATTCTCCTTTGATAGCGTCCTTCGTAACCACCCTCCGGCGGCACGTACAAACCCAACGCCCCCGATTTTTCCAAGTCTCGAATCAGTTGCTTGCCAGTGGTAATTAGCGCCATTGCTTTTGTTGTCAACTATTTAATGCTTTTATTATCTCTAGAGATGGCATTAAAAGCAGCTTGTCAAAGATTTGTTCTGTTTATTGCGATCGCTAGGTCTGGTAATTTCCCTTAACCATACTTGTCAATTTGTACATCTTCATCTAAACTATTAGATCGTGGTCAAAATTGGCTAGTTTAACTGTAAATTAGGCTTGAGTGAGTTCGGATAAAAATTATTTTATTCGCAAAATATCGCACCCAGGTTTGCAGCAGTCTAGTTACAAATAATAGCCCCACCAGGAATAGCAAGATCCCTTAACGACTTGTTATTAGTACAAATTAATGTGCGGGATACTAAGCGATTGATGCGCTTAAGTCCTCAAAACCCCTGGAACTTGTAGAAGCGATTTCTTGCTAATGTTGGCAATTGCTGAACAATCATCAAAACAAAAGAATTTCAGGTAATACTGAAATTTTAAATATTTCTGTGCTGCCGCAGAGCATAACTGCTGGCGATCGCACTAGAAATCAAACCCACCCCATGCGTGAAAAAAGGAGAACCAGTTACCCGTGTCTGTAGGAATCCTCGGCACCAAGCTGGGCATGACCCAAATTTTTGACGAAGTAGGACGGGCTATTCCTGTAACTATCGTTCAAGCTGGGCCCTGCACTGTTACCCAAGTTAAAACAACTCAAACCGATGGCTACAGCGCCATCCAAGTTGGATTTAAAGAAGTAAAGCCAAAATCGTTAAATAAACCAGAATTGGGGCATTTAAGCAAGTCTTCAGCGCCTCCATTGCGTCATTTACGCGAGTATCACGCGGATAATTCCAGCGAATACACTCCAGGTCAGCAACTAACAGCCGAAATATTTGCCGCCGGGCAAATTGTTGATGTCACAGGTACAAGTATTGGTCGGGGTTTTGCTGGTTATCAAAAACGGCACAACTTTGGCAGAGGGCCCATGTCTCACGGTTCCAAAAACCACCGTGCGCCGGGTTCTATCGGTGCAGGTACAACCCCCGGTCGCGTTTATCCCGGCAAAAAAATGGCGGGACGATTGGGCGGTAAGCGCGTCACAATTGGCAAGCTCACCATAGTTAGAGTAGATCCAGAACGCAACTTGTTATTAATCAAAGGGGCAATTCCTGGCAAGCCGGGCGCATTACTAAGTATTTCGCCAGCTAAAAGGTTAAAACGCTCCACTTAAAAAGTAAAAGTCAAATCGATAGCTGAACGCGCAAGCAACGGCTGTTACGAGGTAAGCCAATATGGTTGATTGTGTAATAAAAAATTGGCAAGGAGAAGAAGTAGGTTCTGCAACTATAGAACTAAAAGTTGCTAAAAAAGAAACTGCTTCTCACGTTGTTCATCGCGCCTTAATCCGCCAACTAGCAAATGCTAGACAAGGTAACGCTTGTACAAAAACCCGCGCCGAAGTTCGCGGTGGCGGTCGCAAACCTTGGCGACAAAAAGGTACGGGTCGCGCTAGAGCAGGATCGATTCGTTCTCCATTATGGAGAGGTGGCGGTGTTACTTTTGGACCCAAACCAAGAGACTTTGAAACAAAAATGAACCGCAAAGAGCGCCGTTTAGCGCTCAGAACAGCATTTTTTAGCCGCACTGCCGACATGGTTGTGGTAGAGGAATTTGGAGATCAATTTTCTCGTCCAAAGACAAAAGAATTGACCAGTGCGATCGCCCGTTGGGGACTTGATAGCACTGCCAAAATTTTGTTAATTGTTACCGAGCCAAACCAAAACATTTATTTGTCCGCTCGTAATGTGGCTGGCTTAAAAATGTATCCCGCTCACCAGTTAAATATTTACGACGTGCTAAACGCCGACAAAATTATCACTACTGCCGCCGCTTTAGCAAAAATCCAGGAGGTTTACAGTGACTCAGTTTGAGGATCGCAATCTACCGGACATCGTGCGCCGCCCGATTGTGACTGAAAAAGCTACCCTGCTGATGGAGCAAAACAAATACACTTTTGCCGTCACTCCTAACGCTACCAAGCCAGCAATTAAAGCCGCGATCGAAAGCTTGTTTCAAGTCAAAATTACTAAAGTAAACACTTATATGCCCCCGCGCAAACAAAAGCGAGTTGGTAAGCATACTGGGTACAAACCGCAATATAAAAAAGCGATCGTTACTTTAGCTCCTGGCGACGAAGAAAAAATTAGACAAGCGCTATTCCCAGAAGTGTAGTTAGTTATCAGTTCAAAGTGTCTTAATAACTCAAACCTTAAAACTCAAAACTACTAATTATGGGTACTCGTTCTTATAAACCATACACTTCCAGCACTCGCCAATGTACCGTTTCCGACTTCGCGGAAATTACCAAAAGCGAACCCGAAAAAAGCTTAACTTATACCGTTCATCGTCCTAAAGGGCGGAACAATCGCGGTGTAATTACTAGCCGTCGTCGGGGTGGCGGACACAAGCAACTTTATCGTGAAATTGATTTTAAACGCGATAAACACAATATTCCCGCAAAAGTAGCAGCCATCGAGTACGATCCCAATCGTAACGCTCGTATCGCTTTGCTATTTTACAAAGATGGGGAAAAAAGATACATTATTCATCCCGCAGGTTTAGCCGTCGGGACGATGATTATCTCAGGGCCCGATTCGCCTTACGAAGACGGAAACGCCTTACCTTTATCTAATATTCCTTTGGGTACAAGCGTCCACAACGTTGAACTCACCGCCGGAAAAGGCGGGCAAATGGTTCGTTCTGCGGGTGCAAGCGCCCAAGTAGTGGCAAAAGAGGGCGATTACGTTACTCTCAAGCTACCTTCAGGAGAAGTTCGGTTAGTCCGCCGCGAATGCTACGCAACTTTAGGGGAAGTAGGTAACTCAGAAATGAGAAACCTTAGCGCTGGTAAAGCTGGACGCAATCGTTGGAAAGGTCGCCGCCCCAAAGTTAGAGGTAGCGTCATGAACCCCGTAGACCACCCACACGGAGGTGGAGAAGGTAGAGCGCCTATTGGTCGTCCAGGTCCCGTTACTCCTTGGGGTAAACCAACCTTGGGTTACAAAACTCGGAAGAAAAAGAAAGCTAGTAGTTCTCTAATTATCCGTCGTCGGCGCAAATCATCGAAACGCGGTAGAGGCGGTAGAGAGTCTTAAATCAACGCTAGTAATAACTAATTACTTCAACAGTAGGAAATTATGGGTCGATCGCTAAAAAAAGGACCCTTTGTAGCTGACAGCTTACTAACAAAAATAGAAAAGCTCAACGCCAAAGGTGAAAAACAAGTAATTAAAACTTGGTCGCGGGCTTCTACAATTTTGCCGCAAATGATCGGTCATACGATCGCAGTTCATAACGGCAGACAGCACGTACCAGTTTTCTTAAGCGAACAAATGGTTGGACACAAATTAGGCGAATTTGCCCCAACTCGGACGTTTCGCGGTCACTCCAAAAGTGACAAAAAAGCCGGGAGATAAAGCTTTTAGCCGCCTAAGAGCTACAGGAGAAAATTATGGCTACAGATACAAAAGAAATCAAAGCGATCGCTCGTTACATTCGGATGTCCCCTTTTAAGGTGCGCCGAGTTCTCGATCAAATTCGCGGGCGATCGTACAGAGAAGCATTAATAATTCTTGAATTTATGCCTTATCGTGCCTGCGATCCAGTCCTCAAAGTCTTGCGGAGCGCTGTCGCCAATGCCGAGCATAACGAAGGACTCGATCCCGCCGAACTAAAAATCTCTCAAGCCTTTGCCGATCAAGGTCCCGTACTCAAACGTTTTCAACCAAGAGCGCAAGGTCGGGCTTACCAAATTCGCAAACCAACGTGCCACATTACTGTAGCCGTTGCGGTGGGCGCACCAACCAAGTAAATAATCACACAAGGACTCGTTAAATTGTGGGACAAAAGATAAATCCAGTCGGTTTTCGCTTGGGTATTACGCAGGAGCATCGCTCGCAATGGTTTGCCGATCCTCAGCGCTATCCTAGCTTGCTTCAAGAAGACTATAAGTTGCGGCAGTACATAGAAAAAAAACTCGGTCGTCTGGCGGCAAACAACGCCGGAATTGCCGATGTCAAAATTTCTCGTAAAGCCGACCAAATCGAACTAGAAGTTAGTACGGCTCGTCCCGGCGTAGTTGTAGGTCGCGGTGGGGCAGGAATTGAAGCCTTGCGTAACGGACTTAACGAACTACTAGGCGGCAATCGGCAAATTCGCATCAACGTGGTAGAAGTGCCTCAAGTTGACGCTAATGCTTACTTAATCGCCGAATATATCGCCGGACAACTAGAGCGTCGGGTTTCCTTCCGTCGCGTAGTTCGCCAATCGATCCAACGCGCTCAAAGAGCCGGAATTCAAGGGATCAGAATTCAAGTTGGCGGTCGTCTCAACGGTGCAGAAATTGCCCGGACAGAATGGACTCGTGAAGGCAGAGTACCCCTGCATACTTTACGCGCTGATATTGATTACGCCTACTGTACCGCTAAAACCATTTACGGCATCTTGGGTGTAAAGGTGTGGGTCTTTAAGGGTGAAATTATCCCCGGACAAGAACAACAACCCACCCCCGACGACACAAATCAACCGCGCCGTCGCCAAGGTCGCCGTCGCCAACAGTTTGAAGACCGCTCTAACGAAGGAAATTAGTTAATAGCTCGAAACTATTACTGTTTCCGCCCCTACCCACTTCCTGTTTAATGTCATGTTAAGTCCAAGAAGAACAAAATTTCGCAAACAACAGCGCGGACGCATGAGAGGACTGGCTACTAAAGGTAGCACTCTAAATTTTGGCGATTATGGCTTGCAAGCTCAAGAACCCTCTTGGATAACTTCTAGGCAAATCGAAGCTAGTCGTCGAGCAATGAACCGTTACTTGCGTCGTGGTGGCAAAATCTGGATTCGGATTTTCCCCGATAAGCCTGTAACCATGCGCCCCGCCGAAACTCGGATGGGTTCTGGTAAAGGTTCTCCCGAATTTTGGGTAGCCGTAGTCAAGCCAGGACGGATCTTATTTGAAATTACTGGCGTTCCCGAAGCTACAGCCCGTGAAGCTATGCGCCTTGCTTCTCACAAGCTGCCTATTCATACCAAGTTTATTATGCGCGAACAATTGGAGGAAGTATAACTAATGGCACTTCCAAAAATTTCTGAAGCTCGAAGCTTAAACGACGAGGAATTAAACGAGGAAATTATTGCCGTCAAAAAGCAGTTGTTTCAGTTGCGGTTGCAAAAAGCCACCAGACAGCTAGAAAAGCCTCATAGGTTCCGCCACGCCAAACATCGGTTAGCGCAGTTACTAAGTGTAGAACACGAACGCAAACTCGCAGCCCTCGCAGTACCAGAGTAAATAATTATGGCAGTCAAAGAAAGAGTTGGCTTAGTAGTGAGCGATAAAATGCAAAAAACGGTGGTAGTTGCCATCGAAAACCGCTCTCCTCATCCTAAGTACGGCAAAATTGTAGTCCGCACCGAGCGCTATAAAGTTCACGACGAAGAAAATAAATGTGTAGTGGGCGATCGCGTCCGCATCCAAGAAACCAGACCTTTGAGCAAAACCAAGCGCTGGGTAGTAATCGACATCCTCAATCGGACGGTAGCTACTACCGAGACAACAGAGGAGGTGCAACCGTGATTCAACCTCAAACCTATCTCACTGTCGCTGATAATAGCGGCGCGAGAAAATTAATGTGTATCCGCGTCCTAGGTGGCGGCGGGGGAAATCGGCGCTACGGCAACGTTGGCGATGTGATTATTGCCGTTGTTAAAGATGCTAGTCCCAACATGGCAGTGAAAAAATCTGATGTAGTCCGGGCGGTAATTGTTCGCACTCGTAAAGGAATGAACCGCGATAGCGGTATGTGCATTCGTTTTGACGATAATGCCGCCGTAATCATCAATGCCGATGGCAACCCTAGAGGCACTCGCGTCTTTGGGCCTGTGGCGCGGGAACTAAGAGATAAAAACTTTACTAAAATTGTTTCTCTGGCTCCAGAGGTACTGTAATGGCAACAACCAAGCAATCAAACAAGCTGCCCCAACGGCATAAAATGCACGTCAAAACTGGCGATACAGTACAAGTAATCGCTGGTAAAGATCGCGGCAAAGTTGGCGAAATTGTCGAAGTTTTCTCCAAAACTAGCAAAGTGACAGTTAAAGGCGTAAATATTAAAACTAAACACGTCAAACCCCAGCAAGAAGGGGAATCGGGTAAAATTGTCACTGCCGAATTTCCCATTCATAGCTCGAATGTAATGCTCTATTCGACTAAGAAAAACGTAGCTAGTCGGGTTTGTTACACCTTTAACGAAGAAGGGCGCAAACTACGGATGCTGAAAAAAACCGGGGAAATCCTTGATAAGTAAGAGTTTAAGCAAAAAGCTTATTCAACTCAAATCTATTACTAACCCTGACCAAGACCAGGGAAAAAGTGCAAAACTATGGCGACTAGACTCAAAAGCTTATATCAAGAAAAAATTGTTCCTAAATTAGTCGAACAATTCCAGTACAAGAATATTCAAGAAGTCCCCAAAGTGACTAAAGTCACTATCAACCGGGGTTTGGGAGAAGCAGCACAAAACGCTAAATCTTTAGAAGCTTCTTTAAAGGAAGTAGCTGTAATTACCGGACAAAAACCTGTAGTTACTCGCGCTAAAAAAGCGATCGCGGGTTTTAAAATTCGCCAAGGAATGCCCGTAGGATTAATGGTGACATTACGCGGCGATCGGATGTACGACTTCTTAGACCGTCTCATTGGCTTATCTTTACCTCGCATCCGCGACTTTCGCGGCATTAGCCCCAAAAGCTTTGACGGACGCGGTAACTATACCTTGGGCGTAAGAGAACAGCTAATATTTCCTGAAGTGGAATATGACAGCATCGATCAAATTCGTGGCTTAGATATCTCAATTATCACCACAGCCAAAACAGACGAAGAAGGTCGGGCTTTGCTAAAAGAAATTGGAATGCCTTTTCGAGATCAATAAAATTGTAAAGAGGAAACGATGGCGGCTAACGACACAATTGCAGATATGCTGACGCGCATCCGCAACGCCAATATGGCACGGCATCAGGTGACGCACGTACCAGCAACGAAAGTAACTCGTAATATTGCCAAAGTGCTGCAAAGCGAAGGCTTTATTGCGGAAGTTGGCGAAGAAGGAGAAGGAATAAAATGCAACTTAACGATCGCCTTAAAATACAAAGGCAAAAATCGTCAACCCTTAATTAATGCTTTAAAGCGAGTTAGCAAACCAGGTTTGCGCGTTTACGCCAACCACAAAGAGCTACCCCGCGTATTAGGTGGAATTGGGATTGCAATTATCTCTACTTCTAGCGGCATCATGACCGACCGCGAAGCCCGCCGTCAAGGATTGGGGGGCGAAATTCTGTGCTACGTCTGGTAGAAACATTAGCAGTAACTAACAGCTAATAAATAGGAGTATTGAGTTATGTCTCGAATTGGTAAGCTTCCCATTACTGTACCGAATAAAGTTACTGTCACGATTGATGGGTCGCACGTTGCTGTTAAAGGTCCTAAAGGCGAACTAGAGCGCGTCCTTTCTAACAACGTCACGATAGAACAAGAAGGCGATACCTTGCTGGTCAAGCGGCGCGACGAATCTCGCCCCTCTCGGCAAATGCACGGTTTATCGCGTACTTTGGTAGCCAACATGGTTGAAGGAGTCTCTCAAGGATTTCAACGCCGTTTGGAAATTCAAGGGGTGGGCTACCGCGCCCAAGTCCAAGGACGTACCCTAACTTTAAACGTAGGCTACAGCCATCCCGTAATCATCGATCCCCCCGACGGCGTAACTATTGCTGTCGAAACAAATACTAACGTTATCGTTAGTGGTTTTAACAAAGAAGAAGTAGGCAATACCGCCGCCAAAATTCGCGCCGTTCGTCCTCCCGAACCTTACAAAGGTAAAGGTATTCGTTACGCTGGCGAAGCGGTTAGACGTAAAGCTGGTAAGACAGGTAAGAAGTAAAAATGAAACTCACTCGCCATCAATCAAAAGTCCGCAGACACCGCCGCGTTCGAGGCAAAGTTTCCGGCAACCCAGAACGTCCTCGTTTGGCAGTTTTTCGCTCCAACCAACATATTTATGCTCAAGTTATAGATGACACTCAGCATTTAACTATGGCGGCGGCTTCTACTGTGGAAGCAGAGGTAAAAGCGATGGAATTAGGAGCTACTTGTGCCGCTTCCACCGCAGTCGGAAAACTCATCGCTACACGAGCCTTAGAAAAAGGCATATCCAAAGTTGTATTTGACCGGGGCGGAAACCTCTATCACGGTCGGATTAAAGCCCTTGCTGAAGCCGCACGGGAAGCTGGGTTAGATTTTTAAACCAATATCTACTAAGGAATACAAATTATGGCAACCGAACGGCGCAAAACTAAGCGCACGAAAGAAAAAGAAGTTACTTTTCAAGAGCGCGTGATTCAAATTCGCCGCGTCAGCAAAGTAGTTAAAGGCGGTAAAAAACTTAGTTTCCGTGCCATTGTAGCGATCGGTAACGAACGCGGTCAAGTTGGTATTGGTGTGGGTAAAGCTGGAGATGTTATCGGCGCGGTGAAAAAAGGCGTTGCTGATGGCAAAAAACACTTAATCGACGTGCCGATTACTAAGAGTAACTCTATTCCCCATCCTACCAATGGTGTAGGTGGCGGCGCTAAAGTTATGATGCGTCCGGCGGCTCCGGGAACTGGAGTAATTGCGGGTGGAGCGGTACGCACAGTATTAGAACTTGCTGGAGTTCGCAATATTTTAGCAAAACAACTCGGCTCAAATAATCCCCTTAACAACGCACGGGCGGCAGTTAATGCGCTTTCCACTCTCCGCACGATGTCTGAAGTCGCCACCGAGCGCGGCGTACCCATTGAAAATCTTTACACTACTTAACCACTATGCGATTAAATGATGCCAAGCCCCAAAAAGGCTCAAGAAAACGCTCTAGCCGCTTAGGACGAGGGATTGCTGCCGGACAGGGAGCTAGTGCGGGTAAAGGGATGCGCGGACAAAAAGCTCGTTCTGGTAGCAGTACTAGACCTGGTTTTGAAGGTGGACAACAGCCTTTATATCGCCGCGTTCCTAAATTAAAGGGCTTTCCCCTCGTCAACCGGAAAGTTTACACTACTATTAATGTCTCTAAACTCGCTACCTTAGCAGCTAATACTGAAGTAAATGTTGCTTCTTTAAAAGCCGCCGGAATTTTAACAGCATTTAAAGGCTCGTTGAAAATCTTAGGCGATGGCGAACTAAATGTACCGCTTACAGTGCAAGCCGCCGCTTTTACAGCATCGGCAAAAAGCAAGATTGAAGCGGCTGGGGGCAGTTGTCAAATAATATAGGCTAAATTTTCGCACGTTTTAGCCGTAAACAACGCAGTGCCAAAATAATTAAAAAGGTACTTTATGATTAGTCGAGATAAAGCCCCAACTGCTCAAGAAACTTTTAAGCAGATGGCACAAACCGCCGGACTCAGAGGAAGGCTGTTTGTTACCATTGGGATCTTAATATTGGCGCGTCTTGGGGTGTTTATACCCATTCCAGGAATCAACCGCGAACAATTTACCCAAGCCGTACAAAATAATAACGCGATTATTGGCTTTTTAGATATCTTTTCCGGTGGCGGGCTTTCAACTTTGGGCATTTTTGCTTTAGGTATTTTGCCTTACATTAACGCCTCGATTATTATTCAATTGCTAACGGCAGCAATTCCCGCTTTAGAAAACTTGCAGAAAAATGAAGGGGAAGCTGGAAGGCGGAAAATCTCGCAAATTACCCGCTATGTCTCCTTTGGTTGGGCAGTTTTGCAGAGTATTTTTATTGCGGCAATTTGGGTACGTCCGTTTGCTATAACTCCAGGAATTCCTTTTGTTGTTCAAACTGCGATCGCACTTATAGCTGGCTCTATGTTCATTATGTGGGCATCGGAACTAATTACGGAGCGCGGCGTAGGAAATGGCGCATCTTTGCTGATTTTCGTCAACATTGTTGCTGCTTTACCCAAATCTTTAGGCGATACCATTACTTTTGCTCAAACTGGTGGTAGAGCGGCGGTAGGTCGGGTTGTTATCCTCCTATTGGTGTTTCTCGTAACTATTGTGGGCATTGTTTTCGTTCAAGAAGCCAGCCGCAAAATTCCCATTCTTTCCGCTCGTCGTCAAGTGGGACGAAAAGTGCAAGAAGAACGGCGCAGTTACTTACCTTTGCAGTTAATTCAAGGGGGCGTAATGCCAATTATTTTTGCTTCTAGCATCTTGATTTTGCCAGCATTTTTAGCTAATGCCACCGGAAACCAAACTTTAAGCAACATTGCTACCAACTATCTTAGTCCTGGTGGTTCTGCTCCTTGGGCTTACGCGCTAGTTTATCTAGTTTCCATTGTTTTCTTTAGTTATTTCTATGCGTCGTTGATTGTTAACCCCGTTGATTTGTCGCAAAACTTGAAGAAAATGGGCGCTAGTATTCCTGGGATTCGTCCCGGAAAAGCCACTAGCGAGTATGTTGAGGGGGTTTTAAATCGTCTAACTTTACTCGGCGCGTTGTTTTTAGGCATAGTTGCAATTATTCCGACGGCGGTAGAAAGTGCGGTAGGCGTACCAACTTTTAGAGGTTTGGGAGCAACATCTTTGCTAATTCTTGTTGGTGTGGCAATTGATACCGCAAGGCAAGTTCGCACTTACGTAATCTCTCAGCGCTACGAAGGAATGGTAAAACAATAGTGGCAAGACTGATTTTTTTAGGTCCTCCTGGTGCTGGTAAAGGAACTCAAGCTGTAGCTTTAGCCCAAAAGTTACATATCCCGCATATTTCTACGGGCGATATTTTGCGTCAGGCGTTAAAAATGCGATCGCCTTTAGGTGTGAAAGCTCAAGGTTACATGGATCGCGGCGAACTTGTACCGGACAATTTAGTCCAAGCAATGGTCGAAGAACGCCTGCACCAAGATGATATTGATTCCGGTTGGATTTTAGATGGGTTTCCCCGCACTGTTAGCCAAGCAGAGTTTTTAGACGAATTACTGCAAAAACTTGGTCATAATAGCGTTCAAGTGATCAATTTAGATGTCCCAGACGATATTTTGATCGAGCGGCTCTTAGGTCGCGGTCGTCCTGATGATACCGAAGACGTTATCCGCCGTCGTTTGGAAGTCTACCACGCCGATACCAAGCCGTTAATTGGCTTTTATAGCGATCGCCACCAGTTAGTTTACGTTAATGGCAACCAACCCCTAGAAGCTGTTAACACCGACTTGCACGAAGTTGTAGCCCCTTAGTTGACAAATACCCCTTAATTTGATAAACAAACTTTAGCTCGATGCTAGATAAGATATATTAATAAAAGGTGGAATTGTTTTAATTGCTATGCTATACCGCCCTTAGCTGTGGGTAAATGAACAGCCAGTAGATTTGAGGAAAATATCACTTGTCTAAACAAGATTTAATTGAAATGGAAGGCACGGTCACAGACTCGTTGCCTAACGCCATGTTTCGGGTAGCCCTTGATAATGGGTTTGATGTCTTGGCTCATATTTCGGGAAAAATTCGTCGTAACTATATCAAAATTTTACCTGGCGATCGCGTCAAGGTTGAATTGACACCCTACGACTTAACGAAAGGCAGAATTACCTACCGCTTGCGGAAAAAATAGTTAAATCAAACTTTTGTTTAACAAGGCTTCCTATAAATAATCAATCGTGATATAATTTAGAGTTTGTAATAAAGCAACAGCAATGAAAGTAAGAGCTTCAGTCCGTAGAATCTGTGAAAAGTGTAGCGTTATTCGCCGTCGCGGTCGAATAATGGTAATTTGTTCTAACCCAAAACACAAACAAAGACAAGGTTAGACCGTTAAATAAATAGCAAAATTATCAAGTTTTTTAGCACCGCAAGTTAGGGAGAAAAAAGCGTGGCACGGATTTCTGGTGTAGACCTTCCGCGTGATAAGCGTGTCGAAATCGGTCTTACTTACATATATGGAATTGGGTTATCGCGGTCAAAAGACATTTTGGCAACTACCGGGGTCAATCCAGATACTCGCATTAAAGATTTAAGCGATGCGGACGTTACCGCCTTACGGGGTGCGATTGAAGCCTACCAAGTCGAAGGAGACTTGCGCCGCTTAGAATCAATGTCTATCAAACGGTTAATTGATATTGGAACTTATAGAGGTCGTCGCCATCGGATGGGTTTACCCGTGCGCGGACAAAGAACTCGTACCAATGCTAGAACCAGACGCGGTAGAAGACAAACCGTTGCTGGGAAGAAAAAAGCACCCAGTGGCAAGTAACTCTATTATTTCCTTTACTCAGCATTATTTAGCTTATTTTCAGTTATGGCGCGTCAAACAAACAAAAAACCTGGAGCTAAAAAGCAAAAGCGCAACGTCCCCAACGGCATCGCTTTTATCCAGTCTACTTTTAACAACAGCATCGTTACCATCGCCGACCAAAATGGTGATGTAATTTCTTGGGCATCCGCCGGATCTAGTGGCTTTAAAGGCGCGAAAAAGGGAACCCCCTTTGCCGCCCAAACCGCCGCCGAAAGTGCCGCTCGCAGAGCCGTAGACCAAGGAATGCGGCAAATCGAAGTCATGGTTAGCGGACCTGGTTCGGGTCGAGAAACCGCAATTCGAGCTTTGCAAGGAGCGGGACTTGAAATTACCCTAATTCGGGATATTACTCCAATTCCTCACAACGGTTGCCGTCCACCTAAGCGCCGTAGAGTCTAAAAAAGCATTATTGCTTTAATTGTCAACAAGTAAAGGTAAATACTCTGCCCTACAGTGGCAGCTAATATAAGGGAGGTTACTCCGTGGCGCAATATCAAATTGAATGTGTCGAGTCTAATACACAGGAACACCGGAGTCTATATAGTAAATTTGTCCTGGAGCCTCTCGAACGCGGTCAAGGCACTACGCTGGGTAACGCTCTAAGGCGAATTTTACTTTCAAACTTGGAAGGTACGGCTGTCACCGCCGTTCGGATTGCTGGAGTCAATCACGAATTTGCGACTATTCCAGGAATGCGGGAAGATGTCATCGAAATCCTGATGCGGATGAAAGAAGTAGTTTTAAAAAGCTATTCTTCTCAACCCCAAATTGGACGATTATTAGTTACAGGTCCTACCATAGTCACCGCCGCCCATTTTGACCTACCTTCAGAAGTAGAAATCGTCGATCCTAACCAGTATGTAGCAACCCTAGCCGAGGGTGCAAAGCTAGAAATGGAATTTCGCATCGAGCGCGGCAAAGGCTACCGTACAATTGAACGAGGACGCGATGAGGCATCATCTGTAGACTTTCTCCAAATTGATGCCGTATTTATGCCCGTCCACAAAGTCAACTACAGCGTCGAAGATGCCCTTGTAGATGGTTCGGCGGCAAAAGATCGGCTGATTTTAGAAATCTGGACAAACGGCAGCGTAACACCCCAAGAATCCCTTTCGGCGGCGGCTAGTATTTTAGTTGAATTATTCAATCCACTAAAAGATATTTCTTTAGAGGCAATGCAAGACGAATTGCCGTCGGATGAAGATCCTACTAGCCAAATTCCCATTGAAGAACTGCAATTATCGGTTAGAGCTTACAACTGTCTCAAACGGGCGCAAGTAAACTCGGTTGCCGATTTGTTGGATTACACTCAAGAAGATTTGCTAGAAATTAAAAACTTTGGGCAAAAATCCGCCGAAGAAGTTATCGAAGCTTTGCAAGTGCGCTTAGGCATTACTCTACCTCACGAAAAATCACCTAAACCTAGCTAGATCCGTCCACCTTCTAACTAAATTACTCCCTAATTGTTATGCGCCACCGCAATAAGTTAAAAAAACTCGGCAAACCCGCCGACCAACGCCGCGCTCTATTAAGAGCTTTAACTACTGAATTAATCCGGCACGGTCGGATTACGACAACTAAAGTTAGAGCCAAAGTAGTCCGCCAAGAAGCTGACAAAATGATTACTTTAGCTAAAGATGGTTCTTTAGCTGCTCGTCGTCAAGCGATGGGTTTTATCTACGATAAGCAATTGGTTCACGCTTTATTTGAGCAAGTTCCAACTCGCTACGGCGATCGCCATGGTGGTTATACCCGCATTTTATCAACCATGCCCCGTCGTGGTGATAATGCCCAAATGGCAATTATTGAACTCCTGTAAGCTAAATGGTTGTCTTGCCCTTAGAAACGCCTAAACATAAAGTAGCCTTAGTAATTCAATACTTGGGTACTCATTTTTACGGCTGGCAAAGGCAACTACAGCTGCGTACCGTTCAAGCCGAGATTGAAAAAGTCTTGATGAAAGTTTTGGGGCATCAAGTGACGCTGCACTGTGCGGGCAGGACGGATACCGGGGTTCATGCTGCCGCTCAAGTCGCCCATTTCGAGCATAATAGTTTGATTCCAGGACAGCGTTGGGCAGCGGTTTTAAACGGCTACTTACCCGCCGATATTTTAATCCGGGCAAGTGCGTCCGTGAGCGAATCTTGGCACGCTCGGTTTAGCGCTAAGTGGCGGCGGTATCGCTATACGCTTTATACAGGTGCTAGACCAAACTTGTTTGTTAGTCCCTTTAGTTGGCACTATTATTATGCGCCCCTAAATGAAACTTTAATGCAAGCGGCGTTAAAAACATTGCTAGGAACCCATCATCTAGCAGCTTTTCATCGTACAGGCTCAAAGCGATCGCATTCTTGGGTAGAAGTACAACAAGTGCAGTGCGATCGCGATCGTGACTTTATTCATATTGAAATTCAAGCAAACGGGTTTTTGTATGGCATGGTGCGGCTACTTGTCGGGTTACTCGTGCAAGTAGGTACAGGCAAGCGGAGTCTGAACGAATTTACAGAACTATGGCAGCAAGAGCGCCGAGAAGAAGTAAAACACGCCGCCCCCGCTTGCGGTTTATGTTTGCTGCGAGTTGGCTATGAAGACTCTCCTTTTCCTCTGGAAGTCTGGTATGACACCATGCCTAAATTAGTTTTGCCCTCTATTTAATCCGGCAACGCTACTCAATTAAATTTTACAGGACACTCTAAAAATGGAAAAAACTTATCTTCCACCCCAAGACACTATTAACCGCGACTGGTATATAGTTGATGCCGCAGACCAGCGCCTCGGACGACTAGCTAGTGAAATTGCGATGGTTTTACGTGGCAAAAATAAGCCAGAATTTACCCCGCACATGGATACAGGCGGCTTCGTAATTGTAGTTAATGCCGAAAAAATTGTAGTCACAGGCAAAAAGCGCACCCAAAAGCTCTATCGCCGTCACTCTGGAAGACCTGGAGGGATGAAAACCGAAACCTTTGCTAAACTTCAAGCCCGGATTCCAGAGCGGATTATTGAGCAAGCAGTTAAAGGAATGCTACCTAAAAACAGTTTGGGCAAGCAACTATTTACGAAGCTAAAAGTCTATGCTGGCGGCGATCATCCCCATTCGGCACAGCAACCCCAAGAGTTAAAAATTCAAACAATTCCAGGAGCAGACAAGTAATGCAAGCAGTAGAAGCAGCTAATAGCGGTCGCGTTATGTACTGGGGTACAGGTCGCCGCAAATCATCAGTAGCACGGGTACGTCTAGTTCCTGGTAACGGTCAATTGACAGTTAACGATAAACCAGGTGATTTGTATTTTCAGTTCAACGCTAACTATATTTCTGTAGCCAAAGCACCTTTAGAAACTTTGGGATTAGAAAATGAGTATGACATTTTGGTAAATGCTCACGGTGGCGGCTTAACAGGTCAATCAGATTCAATTCGTTTGGGTGTTGCCCGTGCTTTATGCAAGCTCGATCCCGACAACCGCCCACCTTTGAAAAAAGAAGGTTATCTAACCCGCGATCCTAGAGCCAAAGAGCGGAAAAAATACGGATTGCACAAAGCTCGTAAAGCTCCTCAGTTCTCGAAGCGCTAAAAAATATGGAATTGAGTTTTGAGTTAGTTCAAAACTCAACTCTAGACTGGGTAATAACAATTCTTCGCTACAATAAATTAAGTAAATTCCTCCCTAAAACAATGGCAAAACCAGATATTCATCCTAAGTGGTATCCAGAAGCAAAAGTTTATTGCAACGGCGAAGTTGTAATGACTGTAGGCTCTACCAAACCAGAATTGCACGTTGATGTATGGTCGGGAAATCACCCTTTCTATACTGGTACGCAAAAAATGATTGACACCGAAGGGCGTGTAGAACGCTTTATGCGGAAGTACGGCATGATGGAAGCCGAGGCAACCCAGGAAGAAGATAAAAAGTAGCGTTGGTTAGTCTAAAGCAATCTGCTAGTCTAACTAACCTATCCTTCTTGAATAATTTACGCGGCTTCTCGTTATGGCTGAAACTTACCTATTAGACAAACTCAAGTCTGTCGAGCAAACCTTTAATGAACTAAACCGTCGCCTTGCCGATCCTGAAGTTGCTAGAGATCCTGATGAGACGCAACGGGTGGCTAGGGCGCGTTCTTCTTTGGAACCAGTAGTCAATAGCTACGAAGATTGGAAAAATGCAACGGAAGAATTAACAGGCGCTCGTCAGGTACTTAAAGAATCAGCCAGCGACCCCGAACTTCAAGAAATCGCCGCTAGTGAAGTTCAGGAATTAGAAGCAAAATTAGAGCAACTAGAAATCCGCTTAAAAATGTTGCTCTTACCTCGCGATCCTAACGATGATAAAAACATCATGCTAGAAATTCGTGCCGGAACCGGGGGCGATGAAGCTAGTATCTGGGCAGGGGATTTAGTGCGGATGTACTCGCGCTACGCAGAAGTTCAACGCTGGAAAGTAAAGCTAATCAGCGAATCTTTAGCAGAAATGGGCGGCTTTAAAGAAGCTGTCTTAGAAATTCAGGGCGACCAAGTTTATAGTAAGTTAAAGTTTGAAGCTGGCGTTCATCGGGTGCAGCGCGTGCCATTAACTGAAGCAAGCGGACGAGTTCATACTTCCACCGCCACCGTTGCTGTAATGCCTGAAGTAGACGAAGTGGAAATACACATCGATCCTAAAGATATTGAAATGAGTACCGCTCGTTCTGGCGGTGCGGGTGGGCAGAACGTTAACAAAGTAGAAACCGCCGCCGATTTGTACCACAAACCAACAGGTATAAGAATCTTTTGTACAGAAGAACGCAGCCAGCTACAGAACAAAGAGCGGGCGATGCAGATTTTGCGGGCGAAGTTGTACGAAATGAAGTTGAGAGAACAGCAAGAAGCTGTAACTTCCATGCGGCGACTTCAAGTTGGAACAGGATCGCGATCGGAAAAGATTCGGACTTACAACTATAAAGATAATCGCGTTACCGACCACCGTTTGGGACAGAACTTTGTTCTTAATCCCATAATTGAAGGCGATTTAGAAACTATTATTCAATCTTGCATTTCTCAAGATCAGCAAGAGCGCTTGGCAGAACTTGCGGCTTCTAGTTCTGGAGTATAAAAAAATTGCACTTTATTGAGTTTCCTTGGACAGAGCAGGAAATTGTAGAGTGAAGACTGATAGCCTTTTTTACCGATTGTTTCAGGAGTTTCCTGATATCTTTTTTGAACTTATCGGTAGTACACCAGAAGTTGCTAACAATTATCAGTTTTCATCGGTGGAAGTCAAGCAAACGGCTTTTCGCATTGATGGGGTTTTTCTCCCAAACCTGGAAAGTAATCGCATTTACTTTGTTGAAGTTCAGTTTCAGCCCCAGCAAGAATTTTACTTGCGCTTTTTAGCAGAAATCTTTTTGTATCTGCGGCAAAACAAGCCAGAGAATGACTGGAGTGCGATCGTTTTGTACCCTAGTTCGAGTACAGACGCAGCCAACATCAAACATTACCAAGAATTTTTTGATAGCGGACGAATTAGACGCATCTATCTTAACGAGTTAAGGGGAGAAGTTTTTGATAATTCCATAGCAATTAGAACTGTAAAGTTAATAGTTGCCCCAGAATCAAAAACTGTTGAGCAAGCAAGAGATTTAGTAAAGCGAGTTAGGCAACAAAGTGGGCAACTGCAACAGGAAAAATTTATACAATTAATAGAGACAATCCTAAGTACAGGACAAAAAATGTAGAGCATTTAAGAAATCATCCATTTTCTGCTCCAAATTGAGAACAATATTTCAATACTGTTCGGTTAAGGTTTGTAATTGCCAATGTTCTGGACAAAACCACGAGAATAGTAGCCTTTCAGCATCTGACAAGTCTCAGTTTTTAGTTATCCGAACCGTATTGAACAATATTTCGCAGATGGTCAAAGCCATAGCGAAAAATGCTCTTAGCTTTACGTCCATGCTTTTTGACAGCGAGTGGTATAAGTTGGTGTAGCCATTCCCCCGTTAAGATGACCCAACACAAGGC
>JAESGR010000494.1_pt1 | contig 26917 bp, 26 predicted proteins | sample 9269771 | NCBI WGS metagenome assembly JAESGR01 (sample SAMN15739572, study PRJNA653492) | algae metagenome | isolation source: Chroococcus sp. CMT-3BRIN-NPC107 and co-occurring heterotrophs from well... | place: USA: Clark Mountains Wilderness, California | collected 2010-04-18 | reverse complement strand
CGAGGCGGGCGTTGCCGCCGCCGAAGAGGGTCGGGAACATGCGGCCGAAGTGGTCGTTGACCTGGTCGAAGGTCGTGCCGAGCAGCTCGCGCGTCTCGAGGTCGATCTTTCGGATCGCGTCCTCGAGCGTCGACATGGCCTCGCGAAGGTCGCCGTTCTGGGCATCGAGGAAGCCCTTGCGCTCGCGCGCCGACGTCAGCTCCTCCAGCGCCGCCAGGTTGACCGCGCCCAGCGCCTCGATGTCGCGGTTCAGTGCGTCGATGCGACCCTGCAGGCCGGCGAGCTTGACGCCCTGCTCCTCGACCGAGCGGGCCACCGCCGCGCGGTCGGCGCCGGCCTGCTCGAGCTGCTCCAGGTACTGCGCGCCGCCGAGCTTCGCCGCCTGCTCCTCGAGCTGCAAAGCGATGACCCTGTCGCGCAGCGGCACCAGGGCCTGCTCGTGGCCGAGGCGCTTCTCGTCGGCGGCGCGCAGCCGCTGCGCGAGGTCGTCGTACTGGCTGCGCCTCTCGCCGAGCGCCCGCTCGCGCTCGAGCTTCGTCGCCAGGGCGGCCTGGAGCTCCTCGTCGGCCGACGCATCCGCCAGGCGCGAGTGCTCGTCGGCGAGGGCGGCGTCGGCAACGCGGTTCGCCTCGAGCTGCTGGCGCGCGGTGTCGATGGCCCTCTCGAGCTCGCTGCCGCGGGCGCCGGCCGCGCGCAGCTCGAAGCGCGCCTCCTGGAGCCGCCGCTCCAGATCGCGCAGGGCCACCCGCTCGGCCTCGAGCGTGCGCCGTGCCGCGAGCACGAGGTCGTCGAGCTCGGCATGCCTTTCCTGCGCCACGGCGAGCTCGCCGTCCAGCGACTCGAAACGCGCTTCGCTGGCGCTGCGCCGGGCCGTCAGCTCGGCGAGCTCGGCGTCGAGGCCGCCGCGCTCCTCGCCGAGCTGATCGCGCCGTTGCCGCGTCTGCGCCTCGAGCTGCTCCAGACGCAGCAGCTCCACGTGCTGCTGATGGCCGAGCGACTGCTGCCGGGCGGCGTCGCGCTGCGCCGCGGCGAGCTGGGCGGCGGCTTCAACGCTGGCCGCCTCCGCGCGGCCCAGCTGCACCCGCGCGTCGTCGGCGATGTGCGCCTGGGCACGCGTCTGCCGCTCGAGGTTCTCGATCTCCTGCGCGCGCGCCAGCAGGCCAGCCTGCTCGGAGTCGGGCGCGTAGAAGCTCACCGCGAACTGGCTCACCGAGTGGCCTTCGCGCGTCATGATGATCTCGCCGTGGGCGAGGGTCGAGCGGGCCGCGAGCGCGCTGTCGAAGTCGTCGGCGGTGTAGACCCCTTCGAGCCAGTCGCCGAGCAGCGCGGCGAGGCTCGAATCGCCGAGGTGCAGCAGGTCGGCCAGGCGCGGCAGCGAGCGCTGCGTCCGCGCCGCTGGTGCGGCGGTGGCCGTGAAGAACGCCAGGCGCGCCGGTGGCGCGTCGGCAGCGAAGGCACGGACGGTGTCGAGCCGGCCGACCTCCAGCGCGCTCAAGCGCTCGCGCAGCGCCGACTCGAGCGCCGCTTCCCAGCCCGGCTCGATGCGCACGCGCGTCCACAGGCCGGCGAGCGTCTCCAGCCCGTGCCGGGCCAGCCACGGCTTGACCTTGTCCTCGACCTGCACCTTCTCCTGGAGGGCCTGCAGGGCGGCCAGGCGCGCCGAGAGGTCGGCGTGGCGCCGGCCCTCGCTGTCGCGGCTGGCCTGGCGAAGGCGGCGCTCGTCCTCGAGGCCCGGGATGCGCTCCTGCCAGCGTGCGACCTCGGCCTGCGCCGCGAGCACGCGCGCATCGGCCTCGGCGACGCTGCGCCGCGCTGCCTCGATGCCGCTCAGGTCGACGTCGGCCAGGCCCTTCTCCTCGGCGAGCAGGCGATCGCGCCGAGCGCTGGCTTCGGCCAGGCGCTCGTCGATGCCGCGGCCCTCGGCGGCGGCGACCTGGATGTGCTGCTGCGCCGTGGCGACGACGCTGCGCTGCTGCCCGCTCTCGCCCTCCGCCTTGCGCAGCCGTTCTTCCGCAGACGCGACCACGGCGCCCTGTGCCTCGATCTGCGCGGTGAGGTCGGATGCCGCCTGCTCGGCAGCGGCGATCTGCGCGGCGAGGCGCTCGCGCTCGTCGCCGGCTTCGGACGCGCGCGTGCGCCAGGCGGCGCTCTGCACTTCCAGGTCGGCGCGCTGGCGCGCGATCCGCGCGCGCTGCTCCGCGATGTAGCGGATGCGCTCCTCGAGCCGGCTCACCTCCAGCGCCGCGTGGCCGAGGACGCCCTGCGCCGCGTGCAGCGCGTCGTTGGCGGCGTAGTGCGCCTGCCGGATCGACTCGAGCTCGGCCTCGGCCTGGCGCAGCGCCGCGCTTTCCGCTTCGAGCGCGAGCACCGCGGCGATCGCCGCCTGGCGGACACGCTCCTCCTCGCGCGCGGCGTCGCGGTGGCGCAGGAACCAGAGCTGGTGCTGCTTCTGCTGCGCCTCCTGCTGCAGGCTTCGATAGCGCCCGGCCACTTCGGCCTGGCTCTCGAGCTTCTCGAGGTTCTGGTTCAGCTCGCGGAGGATGTCCTCGACGCGGGTCAGGTTCTCGCGCGTGTCCCTGAGACGGCCCTCGGTCTCGCGCCGGCGCTCCTTGTACTTCGAGACGCCGGCTGCCTCCTCGAGGAACAGCCGAAGCTCCTCGGGCTTGCTCTCGATGATCCGCGAGATCGTGCCCTGGCCGATGATCGCGTAGGCACGCGGGCCGAGACCCGTGCCGAGGAACACGTCCTGCACGTCGCGACGACGCACCGGCTGGCCGTTGATGTGGTAGCTGCTCGTGCCGTCGCGCGTCAGGACTCGCTTGACGGCGATCTCGGCGAAACGGCCCCAGGGCCCGCCGGCGCGGCCGTCGCCGTTGTCGAAGGTCAGCTCGACGCTGGCGCGCCCGGCAGGCTTTCGCAGGCTGGAGCCGTTGAAGATGACGTCCTGCATCGACTCGCCGCGCAACTCGCTGGCCTTGCTTTCGCCGAGCACCCAGCGGACGGCATCGATGACGTTGGACTTGCCGCAGCCGTTCGGGCCGACGACGCCGACGAGCTGACCGGGGAGCTGGAATTGAGTCGGTTCGACGAACGACTTGAAGCCCGAGAGCTTGATCGAGTTGAGGCGCATGGAATACGGCGACAAGGCGCCGTAAGTTATTGATCTAGTTCAGAAAAAAGGCCGTCGAAGGCAGGCGTCGAGCGCCCGGATGATAGCATCGCGACCTTCCTTTCTCGAGCTGCCGCGAGGCGCTTTCCGCATGGCCCGGACCCCCCGAACCGACACCATCGTCTCGCGCCGCGAGGCGCCGGACTCGCCTCCCACCGCACCGAGAAAGCAGCTGGACGTCTTCCCGAACCCGACGCCGGAGCGGGACTACGTCATCCAGTTCGAGGTCCCGGAGTTCACCTGCAACTGCCCGCTCACCGGCCAGCCGGACTTCGCGCGCTTCACCATCGACATGGTCGCGGACCGGCTCTGCATCGAGCTGAAGAGCCTCAAGCTCTACTTCTGGAGCTACCGCGACGAAGGCGCCTTTCACGAGAAGGTCACCAACGCCATCCTCGACGACATCGTCGCCGCGACCCGGCCGCGCTACGCGCGCATCGCCGCCCGCTGGAACGTGCGCGGCGGCATCTACACGAACATCGTCGCCGAGCATCGAGCCAAGGGATGGAAGCCGGCCGTGCCGCTGCTTGCCGCGCCCGCCGGCATCGGCATGACCGCCCGCGGAGTGGCCGCGTCCTGAAGGACGAAGGGCGCCGCAGCGCCCTGTCGTCGGCTCACCGGGGCGGCGGCGTCAGGACAGCGCCCTTCTGACCTCCGCGAGGCTGCTCGTGATCTTCTTCGCGGCCGTGATCTTGCGCACCTCGTTGTCGTCGAGGCTGGTCATCACCTTGTTCGACTGCACGAAGTTGATGAGGGTGTCGGCCGTCGAGCGGGCCCGCGCCATCTTCTGCGCCCGCTCGTTGGTGTCCTTCGCGACCAGCAAGGCATCGAGCTCGGTGTCGAGCTTGCCGAGCACGTTCATGCAGGTGTCCAGGGTCTTGCGGGCGGCGTCGAGCTGAGCCTCCTGGCCGGCGCCGTACAGCTTGCCGATCTCCGCGAACAGTCCGTCGATCTCGGTCTTGGCCGCAGTGCGCGTGTCGACCCACTGCTTGCGGGCGGTGGCCAGGGCCGGGTTCGCCGGCGCCGCGGCGGCGGCGGGCTTGGCGGCCGCGCCTGCCGACTTGGCCGCGGTGCCGGCCTGGGCGGGCGCCTGCGCGGCCGCCGGCTGGTCGTCGTCGCCATCGTCCTCGACGCTGTCCGGGCTGACGTCGTCCTCGTCCTCCTCGACGTCGGCGTCACCGGCCATCTTCGCCAGTTCGGCCTTCAGATCGGCTTCCGACATCTCGTCGGCCGCCGCGCCTTCGGGCTCGACCGCCTCGCCGGCTTCCGTCCGCATGCGGATCTTCATTCCCCTGCCGAGGATGAGCTTGCTGGAGCGCGTCAGCTTGGTGGCGAACTTGGGCGGGATCTTGTTGCTGACCAGCGTCAGGACGCCCTTTTCCCAGATCACCTTGCTGTTCGGGTCGACATAGGTCTTCTTGAACTTCTCGTTCGGACACAGCGCCTTCAACGCTTCCTGCGTCTTCGCCTTGTCGTACTTCATGCCCATGTAGAAGAGCGCCGACTTCTCGAACTCGACGACCATGAACCGCGAAGGCTTCATCTGCGGCTTCATGCGCGCCTTCATGATTGCCTCGAGCCCGAGCTTGCGGTACGTCTTGGCCATGCCCTGGGCCTTCTTCGCCGCCGTGGGGCTGGCGGCGGTGGGCGCGGGCGTCTTCGCCGGCGCCTTCGGCAGGGTCTTCAGCTTCTGCGCCACGGCCGCGATCGCAGCGCTGAACTTGGCTTCGACGGCGCCCTTCTGCGCCGGGGCCTCCGCCTTGATGGACTTCAGTGCGTCGGCAGCCTTCTTGTCGATGTCCTTGCCGTTGCAGCTCTCGACCGCCTTGAGCACGGCCGCGATCTGCTTGCCGACCTTTTCGGTGGCAGCCTTCTTCTCCGCCTCCAGCTCCTTCATCCGATCGTCGAGCTCCTTGGCAGAGCCGAGCTTGTCGATGTCGAGCAGCGTCCACCTGGCGCCCTTGACGTCGGCCTGCAGCGCCTTCAGGCTGTTGGCGAGCGTCGTCTTGGCGGCGCTCTTCGACTTGTCGAGCCCGCCGGCCTTCCCGTTCCAGGATTCGGCGGTGAGCGACGCAGGTACATCGAGGCCAGCCATGTCCGTACTCCTCTCGTTTGAACAGGGCGGAATGATGGTCAGGGGCACCCCCCGCGTCAAGGGCGGGGAGCCTTGCGGGCGCGTGCCGACGTCCACCCTGAATGGGGTCGGGTGACCGACACTCGCGGCATGCCGGCAACGGCGCGCGCGGCGACTTCCTTTGTGGGCAAAAGTGCCGCCCTGCGACGCCGCCCGCGAGGGCTGCCGCGCAACCCCTCCCTACAATCCGAGACACCCATGACACAAGCACTGCAAAGCACGATCGAGCTGGCCTGGGAAGGCCGAAACGAGCTGGATCCCGTCAACAGCCCCGAGATCCGCAAGGCGGTCGACGAGGTGATCGCCGGGCTCGACGCCGGCACCCTCCGCGTCGCGGAGCGGCGCGGCGTCGGCGAGTGGAGCGTCAATCAGTGGGTCAAGAAGGCGGTGTTGCTGAGCTTTCGCCTCAGCGACAACATCCCCGTGCACGCCGGCGAGCTGGCGTTCTACGACAAGGTCCCGACCAAGTTCGGCGGCTGGGACGAAGCGGCGATGAAGGCGAGCGGCGTCCGCGTCGTGCCGCCGGCGGTCGCCCGGCGCGGCTCGTTCCTGGCCCGCAACGTCGTGATGATGCCGAGCTACGTCAACATCGGGGCCTACGTCGACGAGGGCGCGATGGTCGACACCTGGGTCACCGTGGGCTCGTGCGCGCAGATCGGCAGGAACGTGCATCTTTCGGGCGGCGTCGGCATCGGCGGCGTGCTCGAGCCGATGCAGGCCAACCCGACCATCATCGAGGACAACTGCTTCATCGGCGCCCGCTCCGAAATCGTCGAGGGCGTGATCGTCGAGGAGAACTCGGTCGTCTCGATGGGCGTCTACATCAGCCAGAGCACCAAGATCTACGACCGTGCCACCGGCCAGGTGAGCTACGGCCGCATCCCCGCCGGCTCCGTCGTCGTGAGCGGCAACCTGCCGAGCGCCGACGGCAGCCACAGCCTCTACTGCGCGGTCATCGTCAAGCGCGTCGACGCGCAGACGCGAGCCAAGACGAGCATCAACGAACTGCTGCGAAGCTGAGGGAGCGGGCATGAAGGAACGGTCATGAGCGCGGGGAACATGGAGCGCGTGCTCCGGCTGATGTCGGAGAAGGGCGCGTCCGACGTGTACCTGTCGGCCAGCTCGCCGATCCTGATCAAGATCAACGGCCAACTGCTGCAGCTGTCGGACCAGCCGCTCACGCATGCCCAGCCGCGCCAGCTGCTCGCCGAGCTGCTGACGCCGAGCCAGCTCGAGGAGCTCGAGGACACCGGCGAGCTCAACGTCGGCGTCGGCCTCCCCGGCGTCGGCAGCTTCCGCCTGTCGGGCTTCAAGCAGCGCGGCACCATCGCCGCCGTCTTCCGCTGCATTCCCTTCGACATCCCGTCGCTCGAGAGCCTCAACGTCCCGTCGATCCTCAACCAGCTGGTGCTGGAAAAGCGCGGCCTGATCCTGATGGTGGGCGCGACGGGGGCGGGCAAGAGCACCACGCTGGCCTCGATGCTCGAGCAGCGCAACCAGCAGATGGCCGGGCACATCCTCACCATCGAGGATCCGATCGAGTTCCTGTTCAACAACAAGAAGTCGGTCGTCAACCAGCGCGAAGTGGGCCGCGACACGCAGAGCCTGCAGATCGGCCTCAAGACGGCGCTGCGCCAGGCGCCCGACTGCATCATGATCGGCGAGATCCGCGACCGCGAAACCATGACCGCGGCCATCTCGTACGCGCTGTCCGGCCACCTGGTGCTCTCGACGCTGCACGCCAACAACAGCTATCACGCGCTCGGCCGGATCCTGTCCTTCTACACGCCGGAGGCACGCCCGGCGCTCCTCGCCGACCTCGCCGCCGGCCTGCGCTCGGTGGTGTCGCAGCGCCTGGTGCGCAGCGTCGCCGGCGGCCGCGTCCCCGCGGTCGAGGTGCTGCTCAACACCAAGCTGATCCAGGAGCTGATCGAACGCGGCGACTTCAGCGGCGTCAAGGAATCGATGGAGAAGTCGCTGGCCGAGGGCTCGCAGACCTTCGAGCAGGATCTCGCGCGGATGATCACGCAGAACCTCATCACCCGCGACGAAGGCCTGGCCTACGCCGACTCGCCGACCAACCTGATGTGGCGCCTGCAGAACGACATGACGCCGGTCTCGCGCATCGTGCCGAAGAAGGAAGACAACGACGACCAGCCCAGCTTCACCGAGATCACGATCGACGTGCGTCCGGAGGAGACGGCCGGGACGGCGTCGAATTTCCGCCGCTTCTAGCCTTCGCTTCATGCCGTGTCGGCGACGCTGAGCCTCGCTGAGCAACTGGTCGCGCGGCCTTCGGTCACGCCCGACGACGCCGGCTGCCAGGACCTGATCGCCGCGCGCCTGCGCGCGCTCGGCTTCACCTGCACGCACCTGCCGTTCGGCCGGGACTCGGCCCGGGTCAGCAACCTGTGGGCGGAACGGCCCGGAGGCCATCCGGCCGGCAAGCGCCTCGTCTTCGCCGGCCACACCGACGTCGTGCCCACCGGCCCGCTCGAGGCCTGGAGCAGCGACCCCTTCGTGCCGACACGACGCGACGGCAAGCTGTACGGCCGCGGCGCCGCCGACATGAAGAGCTCGATCGCGGCCATGGTCGTCGCCGCGGAGGAATTCGTCGCCGCGTGCCCGCAGCACGCCGGCAGCCTCGCCTTCCTCATCACGAGCGACGAGGAAGGTCCCTCGACGGACGGCACGGCGCGGGTCTGCGACTGGCTGACGGCGCAAGGCATTGCGCTCGACTACTGCATCGTCGGCGAGCCGACGTCGGTCGAGCGCCTCGGCGACACCATCAAGAACGGCCGCCGCGGCACCCTGTCGGGCAGGCTCCGCATCCACGGCGTGCAGGGCCACATCGCCTACCCGCAGCTGGCGAACAACCCGATCCACGCGGCAGCGCCGATCCTCGCCGAGCTCGTGGCCGTCGAATGGGACCGCGGCAACGCGCATTTCCTGCCCACGTCCTGGCAGATGTCGAACATCCACGCCGGCACGGGCGCCGGCAACGTCATCCCGGGCGAGCTCGTCGTCGATTTCAACTTCCGCTTCAGCACCGAGTCGACGCCCGAGTCGCTGAAGGCGCGGCTCGAGGCCATCGTCGCGAAGCACGGCGAGCGCTTCGACATCGCCTGGCGGCTCGGCGGCGAGCCGTTCCTGAGCGAGCCGGCAGCGCTCAGCGAGGCGCTGGCCGCCGCCATCCGCACCCATGCCGGCGTCGACACGGCGCTGTCGACGACCGGCGGCACGTCCGACGGCCGCTTCATCTCGCGTCTCTGCAAGGAAGTCGTCGAGCTCGGGCCGGTCAACGAAAGCATCCACAAGATCGACGAATGCGTCGACATCGCCAGCCTCGACGTGCTGAAGAACGTCTACCGGGCGACGCTCGAGCAGCTGCTGCGATGACGCTCGTCGAGCTGGTGGTGGCGCAGGCGGAGCGCCTGAAGCGGGCCGGCGTCTCGTTCGGGCACGGCACCGCCAATGCCTTCGACGAGGCGGCCTGGCTGGTGACGTGGGCGCTCGGCCTGCCGCTCGATGCCCTCGAAGTACAAGGCAGGCGGGACGTCAGCGCGGCGGACCGGGCGAAAGTCGAGGCGCTGATCGAGCGGCGGATCGAGACGCGCCTCCCCGCCGCCTACCTCACGCGCGAGGCGTGGCTGCAGGACATCCCCTTCACGGTCGACGAGCGGGCGATCGTCCCGCGCTCCTTCATCGCCGAGCTGCTGGTCGACGTCGAGGAGACCGGAACGCTCGATGCGTGGCTGTCGGAGCGGACACGGCGGGTGCTCGACCTGTGCACGGGCAACGGCAGCCTGGCCGTGCTCGCCGCCATGGTCTACCCCGAGGTGGTCGTCGATGCGTCCGACATCTCCGCGCCGGCGCTCGAGATCGCGCGCATCAACGTCGCCCGGCATCGTCTCGAGGACCGCATCACCGTCGTCGAGTCGGACCTGTTCGAGAAGGTGCGCGGTCCCTACGACCTGATCCTCTGCAACCCGCCGTACGTTAACGACGCCAGCATGGCCGCGCTGCCTCCCGAGTACCGGGCCGAGCCGCGCCTCGCGCTCGCCGGCGGTGCCGACGGCATGGACCTCGTCCGCCGCGTCGTCGCAGAGGCGAAGGCGCAGCTGAGCGACGAAGGCGTGCTGGTGCTCGAGATCGGGCACGAGCGGCGGCACTTCGAGCGCGCCTTCCCGCGCCTCGAATGCGCCTGGCTGGAAACGAGCGGCGGCGCCGACCGGGTCGTCCTGATCGAGCGCGCCGCCCTGCCCGGCTAGGCGGCGAAAATGGCCGCATGCTCGTCCTGACCCAGCTCTCCCTTCGCCGCGGCAGCAAGCTCGTCCTCGATCGCGCCAGCCTCACCATCCAGCCCGGCGAGAAGGTCGGCCTCGTGGGCCGCAACGGCGCCGGCAAGTCGTCGCTCTTCTCGCTGCTGGCCGGCCGGCTGCACGCCGACGCGGGCGATCTCGGCGTGCCGCCGCGCTGGCGCATCGGCGAAGTGGCGCAGGAGATGCCCGAATCCCAGGAGAGCGCCACCGCCTTCGTGCTCGCCGGCGACACGCAGCTCGCCGAAGCGGAAGCGGCGCTCGCGCGGGCCGAAGCCAGCGGCGACGGCGACGCCATGGGCCACGCCCACGAAGCGATCAGCGAGGCCGGCGGCTTCGATGCGCGGCCGCGGGCCCAGGCGATGCTGCTCGGCCTCGGCTTCCAGAGCGCCGAGCTCGAGGCGCCGGTGTCGAGCTTTTCCGGCGGCTGGCGGATGCGGCTGCAGCTCGCCCGGGCCCTGATGTGCCCCGCCGACCTGATGCTGCTCGACGAGCCGACGAACCACCTCGACCTCGACGCCCTGGTCTGGCTCGAGGCCTGGCTGCAACGCTACGCCGGCACGATGATCGTCATCAGCCACGACCGCGAGTTCCTCGACGCGGTGACCCGCGTCACCGTCCACCTCGACGAGACCCGGCTCACCCGCTACAGCGGCAACTACACCGCCTTCGAGGAGATGCGTGCCGTCCGGCTGGCCCAGGCACAGGCTAGCTTCGAGAAGCAGAAGGAGCGCATGGCGCACCTGCAGAAGTTCATCGACCGCTTCAAGGCCAAGGCCAGCAAGGCCAAGCAGGCGCAGAGCCGGGTCAAGGCCCTGGCGAGGATGGAGAGGCTCGCGCCGGTACTGACCAGCGCCGACTTCCAGTTCGAGTTCCGCGAGCCGCCGAGCCTGCCGAACCCGATGCTCGCCTTCGCCAACGTCGCCTGCGGCTACGCGGGGCAGGACGGCGGCGAGGCCAGGCGCATCGTCGGCGGCATCGACCGCTCGGTGCTCGCCGGCCAGCGCATCGGCATCCTCGGCGCCAACGGACAGGGCAAGTCGACCTTCGTCAAGACGATCGCCGGCGAGCTGCCACCGCTGTCGGGAGAGATCGTCGCCGGCAAGGGGCTCACGATCGGCTACTTCGCGCAGCAGGAGCTGGACGTCCTCTCGCCGGCCGACGGGCCGCTGATGCACATGGTCCGGCTCGCCCGCGACGTCGGCCCGGCGGCGCGCGAGCAGGAGCTGCGCGACTTCCTCGGCTCCTTCCGCTTCACCGGCGAGATGGCGGCGCAGCCCGTCGGCACACTGTCGGGCGGCGAGAAGGCGCGGCTGGTGCTGGCGATGCTCGTCTGGCAGCGCCCCAACCTGCTCCTCCTCGACGAGCCGACCAACCACCTCGACCTGACCACCCGCGAAGCGCTGAGCGTGGCGCTCAACGAATTCGAGGGCACGGTGATGCTGGTCAGCCACGACCGCGCCCTGCTGCGCGAGGTCTGCGACGAGTTCTGGCTGGTCGCCGCCGGCGCGCTCGGACCCTTCGACGGCGACCTCGACGACTACCAGCGCTGGCTGCTCGAGCAGTCGAAGGCGGCAGCGCGCGGCGCACGCGCCGGCGCCGATGCCAAGACCGCTCCGGCGGCACAGAGCGCTCCGGCGGCGGCCCCGGCCGGCACGGTCGCGGCGCCCCGACCGGATCGCAAGGCCGCCGCCGCGGCCCGACTGCAACGTGCCGACGCCGCCAAGCCGCTCCGCAAGGAGCTGAACCAGGTCGACAACCGGCTCGGCGTGCTCTTCGCCGAGCGCGAGGCGCTCGAAGCCGCGTTCGACGGCGAGGCGATCGACCCGGCCCGGCTTGCCGAGAACGGCCGCCGGCTCAAGCTCGTCGCCGAGCAGATCGAGCAGCTCGAGGCGCGCTGGCTCGAGCTCAGCACGCAAATCGACGAGATCGCAGAATCGGTGGACTGACTCTCCCGAAAGGACACCATGAAGCTCGACAAGGTTCTCTACACCGCGCACGCGACGTCGACTGGCGGCCGCGACGGCTCTTCGAAGAGCGACGACGGCATGCTCGACGTCAAGCTCACCGTCCCCAAGGGAATGGGCGGCAACGGCGCTCCGGGCACCAATCCCGAGCAGCTGTTCGCGGCCGGCTACTCGGCGTGCTTCCTCGGCGCGCTGAAGGCGGTCGCCGGCAAGCAGAAGGTGACGCTGCCGGCCGAGACGTCGATCAGCGCCGACGTCGGCATCGGGCCCATCCCGCAGGGCTTCGGCCTGCAGGTCGCGCTGCACGTGAACCTGCCGGGGATGGAGAAGGACGCGGCGCGGCGGCTCGTCGACGCGGCGCACCAGGTCTGCCCGTATTCGAACGCCACGCGCGGCAACATCGAGGTCGATCTCAACGTCGTCTGAGCGGCGTTCTATCTCGCGGCGCGGGTAGCGAGCAGACGCAAGACCAGCTCCACGCGTGCCTTCGCCGGCGTCAGCACGCCGGCCGAGGGAAGCGGCTCGTCGGGTCAACGCGCCGGCTCGCCGATGCTGCCTGCCGGCGCTTCGATGCGCCCTGACGGCTCGACGATGCCTCCCGCCGGACAGCGCGAGCTGCGCAGCACCGCGACGACGCTCGCCTCTGCCTTTCGCAGCGCCGCCTCCAGGTCGCGGTGCACCATGCCGTTGCCGGTGCCTGCGACCACGATCCCGGCGCATCCCGCGCCGACCAGCGCGTCGACCTGACGGGCATCGACGCCGGCGCCGCTGGTCACGATGGCGACCCACGGCCACTCGCTGCCCGCTTCCGGCAGCGCCGCCAGGCCGATCGCCGGGTCGCAAGGCCAAGGGCGCAGTGCGTGCAGCCGGCCGGCCTCCAGCCGGCCCACGGGACCGGCATCGCCCGAGCCGAAGGCATCGGGGCGCACGGTGTGCTCCTTGCGGACATCGACGGGCGAATGGACGCTGCCGGCGAAGACGACCGCGACACCGGCCTCGGCCGCTTCTGCGGCCTGCGTCGCCACGGCCAGCGCATCGGCCAGGTTGCGCGGACCGTCCGCCTCGCTCGAGGTCGCCGGTCGCATCGCTCCCGTGAGCACGACGGGCTTGGCCGGGGCTAGGGCGCGATGCAGGAAGTACGCGGTCTCCTCGAGCGTGTCGGTGCCGTGCGTCACGACGATCGCGCACACGTCCTCGCGCCCAGCGTGATGAGCGACCCGCTCGGAGAGCCGGCGCCAGGTGGCGAAGTCCATGTCCTTGCTGTCCATCTGCGCCACCTGCTCGCTCTCGAGCGCATAGCCGTCGGGGACCGGCACGTCCTGGAGGAGCCGCGTCACGGCGAGCGTCGCGGAGCGGTAGGCCAGGTGGTCGGCGGGTGATGGCGCGCTGCCCGCGATGGTTCCGCCGGTGCCGAGGACGACAAGGATTCGAGGCATGCTTTGCATTTCGCGGAAACTGGATGAAAATACAGGACTGGACATATGTTCAGCCACGAAGGGAGCCACCCCATGCAGGAGAGCCCCAAGCTCACGGATCGCCAGCAGCAGATTCTCGACCTCGTCCAGAGCGCCATCGAGCGCACCGGCGCACCGCCCACCCGGGCCGAGATCGCCAACGAGCTCGGCTTCAAGTCGGCCAACGCCGCCGAGGAGCATCTCCAGGCCCTCGCGCGCAAGGGCGTGATCGAGCTGATCGGCGGCACGTCGCGCGGGATCCGGCTGCAGTCGGAGACGCTCCGCGCCCTGAACCTGGCGCGCGGCAAGCAGTACAGCCTGCCGCTGCCGAGCCTCGCCCAGCTGTCGCTGCCGCTCATCGGCCGCGTCGCCGCTGGCAGCCCGCTGCTGGCGCAGGAGCACGTCGACCGCACCTACCTGATGGAAGCGAGCATGTTCGCGCGCCGGCCCGACTTCCTGCTCAAGGTGCGGGGCATGAGCATGCGCGACGCCGGCATCATGGACGGCGACCTGCTCGCGGTGCAGAAGGCGAAGGAGGCGAAGAACGGGCAGATCGTGGTCGCGCGCCTCGGCGACGACGTCACCGTCAAGCGCTTCAAGCGCACCCGCACCGGCATCGAGCTCCTTCCCGAGAACCCGGACTTCGAGCCGATCGTCGTCTCGGCCGGCGACGAGTTCGAGATCGAAGGCCTCGCCGTCGGGCTCATCCGCAACAACATGCTGATGTGAGATGGTCATCAAGTCGCCCAAGGCGCGGAGCGCGGCCGAGTGCCTGCGCCTGGAGCAGCTGCCCAACATCGGCCCGTCCCTTGCGTCCGACCTGCGCCTGATCGGCATCCGCGACCCGGCCGACCTGCGCGAGCAGGACGCCCTCGTGCTCTATCGCCGGCTGTGCCAGGCGAAGGGCCAGCGGCAGGATCCCTGCGTCCTCGATACCTTCATGGCGGTCACCGACTTCATGCGCGGTGCGGCGGCGGCGCCGTGGTGGACGTACACGGCGCAGCGGAAGAGCACGTTCGGCGCCGTCTGAGCGGCGACGCGGCCGCGACGCGGTCGCCGCCGCGCCAGCGAGCGCTCGCCCGTCCGGCACGCGCCCGCTCGGGAACTGGCACGAGGGGACCCGCCATTTCCCGCCATCGCCGAGGCGGCCTCGCGCGAAGAATGACGGCTCCGGCCGCCCGCCGGCGATGCCGTCCTCAGCCCATGTTCGCGCGATCCCTGAGCCTCCTGTCGGCCGCCTGGCGCCCTTCGAAGCAGAAGGCAGCGACGCGCGTCGAGAGCACGCCGCCGGGCGCGGCGCGGGCGGTGGGCACGGGCAACGACTGGCGCGCCTGGTTCGGTCGAAGAAGGCGCGTCGCGGCGCTGGCCGCTGCCCGCGATGCGTTCGCGGAGGCGCTGTTCGATGTCCGCACCGCGGAGGCGGCCCGCGTGCTCGACCGCATCGACGTGGCCCGCTCGCTGCACGAGCTCTGGCACCTGCGCGAGGAAGTCTTCAGCCTGGTCTCGCGTCGGCACGACCAGGCCGAGGCGACGACCCGGCTGGCGGCGCTCGACCGCGGCTTTCCCAGGCGAGTCCACGCCGGGCCGGCAGCCCGCAACGGCTGAACGTCCGCGGCGTCAGCGCGGCGGCGTCGACCCGGGCTGCGCCATGCTGCCCAGGAAGTCGCCCTTGCCGAGATCGACGCCGTAGTGGCGCAGCAGCGCGTACGTCATCGTCACGTGGAAGTAGAAGTTGGGCAGGACGAAGTGGCGCAGGTAGTCCTCGCCCTTCATCGTCATCGAGCCGTCGCGTCGCGGCACCGAGATGTCCTTGCCGTCGGTGCCGTCGATCTGCTCGGCAGGGACCGAGCGGACGTAGGCGATCGTCTTGGAGATGCGCTCGCGCAGCTCGGCGATGGTCGTCTCGTTGTCCTCGAACTTCGGCGACTCGGTTCCGGTCAGGCGCGCGACGCAGAACTTGGCGGCGTCGCAGGCGATCTGGATCTGCTTGGTGAAGGGCAGCATGTCGGGCGCCAACCGCGCGCCGCAGTAGACGGCGGGATCGAACTTCTTCGCGCCGGCGTGGGCCTCGGCCTTGTCGAGCCAGGTGCCGACATTGCCCAGCATGCGGACGAAGACCGGCACGCTGGCCGAGTACATGGTGATCGGCATGGCGCCTCCCTGTCGTTGGAAGGCACGATGCTAGCGGCGGCGACGCGCCCGTGCACAATCGACGCAGCGGTGGCTCTCGAGCGCCACGCGCCTCGCTCCCGTCCCGTGAACATCATCATCCTCGACGACTACCAGGATGCCGTGCGCAAGCTCCGGTGCGCGACGGTCCTGGAGACGCTCAACGCCAAGGTCTTCACGAACACGGTCAAGGGCATCGGCCAGCTCTCGGTGCGCCTGCGCGATGCCGAGGTCCTGGTCCTCATCCGCGAGCGCACGCACTTCCCTCGGCAGCTGCTGGAGAAGCTGCCGAAGCTGAAGCTGATCTCGCAGACCGGACGCGTCGGGCCGCACATCGATGTCGACGCCTGCACGCGACTCGGGATCGCCGTCGCCGAAGGCGCCGGCTCTCCCGTCGCGCCGGCCGAGCTGACCTGGGCGCTGATCATGGCGGCCATGCGGCGCCTGCCGCAGTACATCGGCAACCTGAAGCACGGCGCCTGGCAGCAGTCGGGCCTCAAGGCGGCGTCGATGCCGCCCAACTTCGGCCTCGGCACATCGCTCAAGGGGCGCACGCTCGGCATCTGGGGCTACGGCAAGATCGGCCAGATCGTCGCCGGCTACGGTCGCGCCTTCGGCATGAACGTGCTGGTCTGGGGCAGCGAGGGCTCGCGCGAGCGGGCGCGCGCCGACGGCCACGTCACGAGCGAGAGCCGCGAGGCCTTCTTCGAGGCCTGCGACGTGCTGAGCCTGCACCTGCGCCTGCACGACAGCACGCGCGGCATCGTCAAGCTCGAGTCGCTGTCGCGCATGAAGCCGACGGCGCTGATCGTCAACACCTCGCGTGCCGAGCTGATCGAGGAAGGCGCCCTCGTCTCCGCCCTGAACCGCGGCCGGCCCGGCCTGGCCGCGGTCGACGTGTTCGAGAGCGAGCCGACGCTGCAAGGGCATCCGCTGCTGCGCCTCGAGAACGCGATCTGCACGCCGCACATCGGCTACGTCGAGCAGGACAGCTACGAGCTGTACTTCCAGACCGCGTTCGAGAACGTCGTCAACTTCATCGCCGGCCAGCCCACGCACATCGTCAATCCGGAAGCCCTGCGGGCGCATCGATGAGCACCGCCGAGGCGGTGCGGGGCAGGCAGGTCGAGCGCTCGCTGCTGTTCGGCAACTTCGTCATCGGCTGCGGCGTGATGGTCGTGGTCGGCACGCTGAACGACATCACGCGATCGCTCAACGTGTCGGTGTCGATCGCCGGCCAGCTGGTCTCCGCCGCGGCCGTCGTCATGTGCTTCGGCGCGCCGCTGCTCGCCGGTTGGTCCGGCCGACTCGACCGCCGCAAGCTGCTCGTCGCGGCGCTCGCCTGGTACGCGATCGGCCATGCGCTCTGCGCCCTCATGCCGAGCTTCGCCGCGCTGCTGCCGGTGCGGGCGATCACCGTCCTCGGCGCCGCCGTGTTCACGCCGCAGGCGGCTGCCGCGGTCGGCGCGCTGACGCCGCCGGAACAGCGTGGCCGGGCCATCACCTTCATCTTCCTCGGCTGGTCGATCGCCTCGGTCGTCGGCATGCCGGCCGCGTCGTTCATCAGCGACCTCTTCGGCTGGCGTGTCGCCTTCATGCTCATCGCGGTGCTGTCGCTGGGCGCAGCGGCGTGGGTGCACGGCGCGGTCCCCGACGGGCTGCGGGCCGCGCCGCTGACGCTGTCGTCGTGGCGCGAGGTCTTCGGCAACCGGGTGCTCATGGCGATCGTCCTCGTCACCGCGCTCGCCGGCGCCGGCCAGTTCACGCTCTTCTCGTACTTCGCGCCCTACTTCCGCACGGTCTTCGGCGCCGGCACGGTCGAGATCACGCTGCTCTTCGTGTGGTTCGGATTCTTCGGACTGGTCGGCAACGTGCTGGCTTCGCGCCACGTCGACCGGCTCGGCGCCGCCCGCGCCGTCGAGTTCACCCTGCTGCTGATGGCGGCCTCGCTCCTCGCCTGGCCGCTGGTCGGCAACCTGCCGATGCTGGCCCTCGCGCTCGTGCCCTGGGGACTCGCGTGCTTCTCGGCGCAGTCGATGCAGCAGGCGCGCCTGAACGCCGCCGCGCCGGCGCTGGCGCCGGCGCTCATGGCCCTGAACACCTCCGCCATCTACCTCGGCCAGGCCGCCGGCGCGTCGAGCGGCGGCTGGCTGATCGCCCACCTCGGCTACGCCTGGCTCAGCGCCTTCGGCCTGGCGTGGCTGATCGCGGCGCTCGGCCTCAGCGTCTGGGCGAGCCGCACGGGCCAGCGCGTGCCGGCATGAGCGAGGCAGACCCTGCCGCGACGCCGATCGAGGCAGGCGCGGCAGCGCTCCCGGGACCCGCCTCGGCCGCCGAGCTGTTCTTCACCTTCAACCGCCTCGCCCTGCAGGGCTTCGGCGGCGTCCTCGCGGTGGCGCAGCGCGAGCTCGTCGAGCGCCTCGGCTGGCTCACGCGCGAGCAGTTCGTCGAGATGCTGTCGATCAGCCAGGTGCTGCCGGGGCCGAACATCGTCAACCTGTCGCTGATGCTCGGCGACCGCTTCTTCGGCCTGCGCGGCGCCTGCGCCGCCCTCGGCGGCATGCTGGCCGTGCCGACGGTCATCGTCCTCGCGCTGACCGCGGCGTACGCCGAGTTCTCGCGCATCGCCGTCGTGTCCGGGGCCTTGCGCGGGATGGGCGCCGTCGCCGCGGGGCTGATCCTCGCCACGGCGATCAAGCTCGCCGCCACGCTCGGCACGAACCGGCTCGGCCTGCCGCTGGCGGTCGCCTTCGTGGCGGCGACCTTCGTCCTCGTCGGCGTGCTGCGCTGGCCGCTCGCCTGGGTCACGCCCTCGCTCGGCATCGTCGCCGTCGCGATCGCCTGGCGACGCTGCCGCTGATGGAGCGCGTCGCCGCCTTGTTCGCCTCGCCGCTGAGCGCGGGCGACCTGCTCGGCCTCTTCATCCATTTCCTGGTCCTGAGCCTGCTCGCCGTCGGCGGCGCGATCACCACGGCGCCCGGCATGCATCGCTACGTCGTCCTCGAGCACGCATGGATCACCGATGCGCAGTTCACGGCTTCCATCGCCCTCGCCCAGGCCGCGCCCGGGCCGAACATCCTGTTCGTCGCGGTCATCGGCTGGAACGTGGCCGGCCCGCTCGGCGCGCTGGCGACCATGGTCGGCATCCTGCTGCCTTCGACCACGCTGACGCTCGTGGCGGCACGCTGGGGTCGCGAGCGCCGCGAGACCCGCGGCATGCGCGCCTTCACCACCGGCATGACGCCGATCACCATCGGCCTTCTCGTCGCCACCGGCTGGATCCTCGCGCACCCCTACGTCGTCGGCAGCGGCCATGCGCTGGGGGCGCTCGCCCTCATCGCCGCGTGCATCGCGGTCATGATGCGAACGAAGCTCAGCCCGACCTGGCTGGTCGGCCTCGGCGCCGTCGTCGGTGCCCTCGGCTGGGTCTAGCAGCGCGTCCGGCTCGTCCTCACCGCGTCCCGAAGATGCGGTCGCCGGCGTCGCCCAGGCCCGGCAGGATGTAGCCCTGCTCGTTCAGGTGGCTGTCGATGGCCGCCGTCCAGCAGCGGACGTCGGGGTGGGCCGCTTCGAGGGCGGCGACGCCTTCCGGCGCGGCGACGAGCACCAGGGCCCGGATGTCGGTCGCGCCGCGCGACTTGAGCAGCGCGACGCACGCGTTCATCGAGCCGCCGGTCGCGAGCATCGGGTCGAGGATGAGCGCGGTTCGCGCCGCCAGGCCGCCGGCCAGCCGGTCGACGTAGGGCTCGGGCTGCAGCGTCGCATGGTTGCGGGCGATGCCGACGACGCTCACCTTCGCGTTGGGGATGGCGTCGAGCACGCCGTCTAGCATGCCGAGTCCCGCGCGCAGGATGGGGACGACGGTCACCTTCTTGCCGCTGATCCGCTCGACCACCACCGGCCCGCTCCAGCCCTGGACGGTCACGCGCTCGAGCGGGAAATCGGCGGTCGCCTCGTAGGTCAGGAGACGCCCCAGCTCGGCGGTGATCTCGCGAAAGCTCTTCGTCGAGAGCGATGCCTCGCGCAGCAGGCCCACCTTGTGGCGGACCAGCGGGTGCGTGATCTCGACGACCGCCATGGTGTCAGCGAGCCTCGGCCGCGCGCCGGGCCGGCGCCGCCAGCCGCTGCCGCGCCGCCTCGTACAGGCAGACGCCGCTGGCGACCGAGACGTTGAGGCTCTCGACGACGCCCTGCATCGGCAGGTGCACGAGCTCGTCGCAGGTGCGGGCGGTGAGCTGGCGCATGCCCTTGCCTTCCGCGCCGAAAACCAGGGCGACGGGGCCGCGCAGGTCGAGCTCGTAGATCGAGCGGGACCCGTCCTCGGCGGTGCCGACGATGCGGACGTCGCGCTCCTTCAGCTCGTTCAGCGTCCGCGCCAGGTTGGTCACCATGAAATACGGAACGGTCTCGGCGGCGCCGCTGGCGACCTTCGCCACCGTGGCGTTCAGCCCCACCGCATGGTCCTTCGGCGCGACCACCGCGTGCGCGCCGGCGCCGTCGGCCACGCGCAGGCAGGCGCCCAGGTTGTGCGGGTCGGTGACGCCGTCGAGGACCAGCAGCAGCGGCGGCGCCTCGACGGCATCGAGCAGATCGTCGAGCGACTTCGCCTGCCTCAAGGGCTCGACGACCCCCACCACGCCCTGGTGCCGCGGCGTTCCGGCGAGCTTGTGCAGGCGCTGGTCGTCGCTCTCGACCAGCCTTGCGCCGGACTCGCGCGCCCGCGCGACGAACTGCTGCATGCGCGGATCGCGCCGTGACGCGTCGACGTGGAGCTCGATCACCGAGCGCGGCGCCACCTTGAGTCGGATGCCGACGGCGTGGAAGCCGAAGAGGACCTGGCGCGTCATCGACGGATCGTAGCCGGCCCGCCGCTGCTTTCCGCTCAGGCCGTGCGACCGAGAACGTACGCAGCGGCCGCGACGACCCCGATCAGCACCGGCTGGTGCAGCATGTAGAAGCTGAGGCTCCAGCGCCCGAGGGCGGCCAGCGGCGTGAGGGCTGCCGGCACAGGACCGACGAGAGCGGCGCGGCAATGGCACAGCAGCGCGTCGGCGATTGCCGCGCCCCACCACATCACGCCGAGCCAGGGCAGCAGAGGCACGTAGTCCTCGGTGACGGGCAGGCGCGTCGTCAGGCCGATCCAGTTCGTCCATCGGCTGTCGAACACCGGGTGCTGCACGAGGTGCGGCAAGACGATCGCGAGCAGGCCGAGCGGCCAGCGCACCCAGCCCCACGAGGCCGTGAGGCGCACGACGATCAGCATCACGGCGATGGCGTGCAGCACGCCGAAGCTGATGAACGAGCGCGGGAACATCCACCACGAGGCGATGCTCACCAGCAGCGCGCAGCCGGCGACCTGCGCCCAGCGCTTCCAGAAGCGTGGAAGCGGCTGACCTTGCGCCGAGGCGATGGCCTGGCCGGCGCCGGCGCAGAGCAGGAACAGCGCGACGATGCAGGTCCGCTGCACCGTCCAGAACGGGTCGTTGCGGAAGTCCTGGTCGATGAAGCGGAAGTGGTCGAGGTCGAAGGCGAGATGGAACGCCGCCATCCAGACCATCGCCGCACCGCGCAACGCATCGAGACGATCGAAGCGGGCAAGCGCGGGCGCGGGCGCGGGCGATGTCGGCACGAAGGCACGATACCCGAGCCCGCTGCGCCGCCGGCCGTCAGGCGGCGAGCCGCGTCAGTCGCCGCACGCCGACGAACTCGAGCTCGGCGAACGCGAGCACGGTCACCACCTGGATGGCGACGAACCCCATCAGCATCGCTCCCGGGTCGGGCTGCGCGACCAGCAGCGCCACGCAGTCGACGGCCCAGATGACGTTGATCGGCACCGGCAGCCATGCGGCGAGGCGCGGCACGCTCTGCCGTGTCGCTAGCCAGACGAGAAAGGCCGCGTAGGGGAGCAGCGCCAGGCCGGCAACAGCGAGCAGGCGCTCGGGCAGCCCGATCAGCGTCGCGAGCGGGCCGGCCGCGGCGGCCATGCCGGCGCCGACGACGGCGCTGATCGCCGCGTCGGCCCACCACACGCGGCGCAGGAAGGCATCGGGTCGAAGGACATCGGATCTCATGGTCATCTCCTCGTCGGCGGCGCGGCCCCCATGGCCGGCAACTCGCGCAACGGGGCGAATCCTGGAGGCGTCGGGTGATGCAGTCGATGACCTCGGAGGTCATGGGCCATGCGCGTCGGCTCGGCTATCGTGAGCCGATGCCGAGCACCGCGACCGCCCCCGTCGGCGCCCTGATCCGCGACTGGCGCCTGCGCCGCCGCTGGAGCCAGCTCGATCTTGCCGGAGAGGCCGCGGTGTCGACGCGGCACCTCAGCTATGTCGAGACCGGCCGCGCCGCACCGAGCCGAGAGATGGTGCTGCGCCTCGCTTCCCGTCTCGACGTGCCGCTGCGCGAGCGCAACCGCCTGCTCGCCGCCGCCGGCTATGCGCCGATGTTCGCCGAGCGCTCGTTCGACGACCCGGCGCTCGCGTCGGCGCGCGCCGCCATCGAGCGCATCCTGCGCGCGCACGAGCCTTGGCCGGCGCTCGCGGTCGACCGGCACTGGTCGCTGGTCGCCGGCAACGACGTGGTGCCCGTGCTGCTGGCGGGTGTCGACCCGGCCCTGCTGCAAGCGCCGGTGAACGTCCTGCGGCTCAGCCTGCACCCCGGCGGCCTCGCCCCGCGCATCGCCAACCTGCACGACTGGCGCGAGCACCTCCTCATGCGACTCGAGCGGCAGGCCGCCGGCAGCGGCGATCCGGTCCTGGCCGCGCTGCTCGACGAGCTGCGGTCGTATCCGGTGCCCGGGCCCGAGCGCGCCGGCCGGCACGACGCCGAGCAGGCGGTCGTCGTGCCGCTGCTCCTCGACAGCGCGCTCGGCCGGCTCTCCTTCATCAGCACGACGCTGGTGTTCGGCGCCCCCAACGACATCCTGCTGTCGGAGCTCGCCCTCGAGACCTTCCTGCCTGCCGACGAGGCGACGGCGGTCGCGCTTCGCTCGCTGCCCCGATCGCGCGGCTAGCAGCCAGGCATACCTACTGCGTCGACGGGCCTACCGGCTCGCCTCGACGAGCCGCGCCGCCTCGGGAACGCAGCGGGTCTTGCCGCTCCAGCGCGCCCCGCTCGCCAGCACGGCGGGCCAGCGCCGGACGAGCGGCCAGAGCGCCGCGGCGGCCCATGGCCGCATCGCTGCGTGCGCGAACGCCGCGGCGACGCGCAGGCGCGGCGCGAAGCGGATGCGCCAGCGAGCTTCGTAGTCGTCGAGCGCGTGCGCCTGGATCGTCGACGCCGAGGCGTCCGCGACCAGCGCGCGTCGATGCGGCGTCAGGACGGAGGCCAGCAGAAAGGCGGACTGGAGGGCCATGCTGATGCCTTCGCCGACGATCGGATGCGCCTCGCCGGCGGCGTTGCCGATGCGGAACACGCCGTCGCCCGCGCCGAGACGAATGCCGGGGCGGATCGGCCCCGTCGACAGCCACGGACCTTCGCGGACGGCCGGCGCCAGCGCCTCGGCGACGCCGCCGCACTCGCGCCGCAGCATCGCCTCGACCGCATCGCCGGCGCGTCGCGCGCCGGCCGCCGATCGCTCCTCGTCGAGGCGGTCCTCGCGCACGCAGCAGGCGAGCGTCGCCAGGCCGGCGTCGGCGATGACCATGCCGCCGTAGCCGCCGGGAAACGACAGCACCGGCAGCAGGTCGGCGTCGAGTCGCGCATCGCGGAAGTTGGCCTTGAAGGCGAACAGGTCGCTCGGGCGGCGCATCGCGCGCCGTCCTTCGCGCTCCGAGGGAAGCGGCTCCCACGAGCCGTGCGCGGCGATGACCACCGCCGCCTCCAGCTCGCCTCCCTCGCCGCCTTCGCCGGTGCCGCGCACGTGCAGGCGATAGCGGCCGGGCCTGCCCTCCAGGCAATCGAGCGCGACCGGCTGCCGCACCGTCGCGCCGTAGGCCCGTGCCTGCGCCACCAGCAAAGTGTCGAGATGCTCGCGGCCGAGGGCCCGGCCGAAGCGATGCGGACCGGCTTCGGCGGCAGGCAAGGAGGCGACGACCGAGCGCGCGCCGCGCAGCAAGGCGACGCGACGCAGCTCGGCGCCGGCCAGCGCGTGCACCGCGTCGCCGATGCCGAGCGCATCGAGCAGAGGCAGGTTGGTGGCGGCGATGCACTCGCCGCAGACCTTGCGGCGCGGGTAGCGCTGCCGCTCGACGAGCGCCACCGTCCAGCCGGCGCGCGCCAGGAGGATCGCCGCTGCCGCGCCGGCCGGCCCGGCGCCGACGATGGCGGCGTCGAAGCGCGCCGGCATCAGCCCTCGGGAAGAGGCCCCGTCCGCGTCGCGACGAACACGTGGCTGAAGAGCCCGGCCGAGTACTCGCGGCACTGCCATTCCGCGTCGCCGGCCGCGGCTTTGCCCGCTTCGGCGGAGCGCGGCCACAAGGCGCTGATCTCCTGCCCGACGAAACCGGCGCGAACGCTGAGGACGGCGTCCTTCCGCGTCACCGCGTTGGCGCCGATGGCTCCGACGAGGTGGCTGGCGGCGAGCGCCAGGCGGACCCGGCGCGGCTCGCAGGCGACGAACGCATCGCAACGCGGCGCGAGCGCGCCGAACAAGGCGGCCAGTCGCGCGGCGTCGAAGTGGTGCAGGAAGAGATTGGCGACGATGAGGTCGAAGCGCGGCCAGTGGCTCGGCGCGTTCGCCCACTGGAACACGTCGGCGGTGACGGTGCGCACCAGCCAGCCGCGCGTCGAGAACGCGCGACGGGTCTCGAAGTCGACCAGCGACACGCGGTCGAGAAGCGTCGCGTCGGTCTTGGGCCAGGACTTGAGTCCGGACACGGCAGCGAGCAGCAGGTCGCCGTCGCCGCAGCCGATCTCGAGCACGCGCAGCGGCCGCCCCGTCGGCATGCGCCCGGCCATCGCCGCGCGCATCGCCGCGGCGAGGATGCGCGACGCGCCCATGACGCGGTTGACGCGCAGCAGGTCGCGTCGCGAGCGCTGCGCCGCCGGATCGTCCGGCTCGAGGCTGTCCAGCGTCTCGGCCTCGACGACCCGCGGCAGGATCTCGGCGGCGCGCGCAGGCCGGCTCATTCCACCTCCAGCAGCGCGCCGTGGCAGCTGAAGCCGGCGCCGAACGACGACAGCCACCACCAGCCCCCGTCCGCCGCATCGGCCAGCGCCGCGTCGAGCACGAAATAGACGAAGGCGCTCGACAGGTTGCCGTACTCGCGCAGCATCGCCGCGCTGTAGGCGAAGGCGTCGTCGCCCAGCTCGAAGCGACGGGCCAGCGCGAGCAGCACGTCGCGGCCGCCGGCATGCATGATCCAGGCGGCGACGTCGCCGCTGTTCAGCCCGGCCCGCCCGAGCACCGTCCCCAGGACGCGAAAGGCGTGGTCGGCGGCGAGCGCCGGGACCTCGCGCGTGAGGATGTTGCGCAGCATGCCTTCGCGCTGCTCGAACATCAGGGCCTTGCGCTGGCCGGGCTCGATCAGCGAGGCGCTGTCCTTCCAGGCGATGCGGCGCTGCTGCGGCCGCGCCGCGCGCGAGACGACAGCCGCGCCGGCGCCGTCGCCGAACAGGCAGGCGCTGATCAGCACACCCGGGTCGTTGTCGAGGTACATCGCGGCGCTGCTCACCTCGACGCAGATCGAGAGCACATGCTCGGCGGCGCCGGAGCCGATGAGCGAGCGCGCGAGCTGCAGGTTGGGCAAGGCGGCGGCGCAGCCCTGCCCCACGAGGTCGAAGGCCTGCACATCCGGGCGCAGGCCGAGCTGCTCGACCACGTAGCCGGAGAGCCCCGGGCAGAGATAGCCGGTGCAGGTGCTGACGACGACGGCTCCGATGTCCGTCGCCTCCAGACCGGCGGCGGCCAGGGCGCGCGCGCCGGCATCGCGGGCGAGCGCGGGAGCGTGGGCGAGGAAGCGCCGATCGAGGGTGTCCGGGTCGATGCTGAACACCTCGGCGAGCGAGCCGAGCGCGAGGCGACGTGCCTCGATGCCGTTGTCGCGCTGCAGGACCGTCCGCGCGATGAGATGCGAACGGCTGTCGAGCCGGGCGAACCAGTCCGACTGCTGGAAGGCCTCGAGGCATTCGGCCTTGGTGTATCGAGCCGGAGGGGTGGCGGTGCCGATGCCGTTGATGAACATGCCGTGCCGCGGTGCTAGCGGCTCGCCCTCGATGGCGAGCCCTTGCCTGTCATGACGCGATCGGGTGGCAGCACGACGCGAAGCATGCGTGGATTCTAAAAGCCCGGGGGTTCGAAGGTCTCGCACGCGACCCCGCGCTCGCGGGCTCGTGGCAAGCTAGCGGCCTCTGCCAACGAGGACAGCCATGAGCGCACGCAAGGTCGCGATCGTCACGGGTTCGGGCACCGGCGTGGGCGCCGCCGCCGCGCTCGCCCTCGCGGCGCAGGGCTACGACCTGCTGGTCAACTACTCGAAGAGCGAAGCCGAGGCGGAGGAGTCGGCCGCCGCTTGCCGCAAGGCCGGCGCGGACACGCTGCTGCTGCGCGGCGACGTCGCCGACGATGCCGCCTGCAGGCAGATGGCCGAGGCGGCGGTCGATCGCTGGGGCCGGCTCGACGCGCTGGTGAACAACGCCGGCATCACGACCTTCTCTGGCGCCGCCAACTGGGACGCCATCGACGCCGAGACCTTCCAGCGCGTGGTCGGCGTCAACGCCCTCGGCACCTTCCAGATGATCCGCGCCTGTGCGCCGCAGCTGAAGGCGGCGCGCGGCTGCATCGTCAACGTGTCGTCGATCGCCGGCGCGCTCGGCATCGGCTCGTCGGTCGCCTACATCGCGTCCAAGGGCGCGGTCAACGCGATGACCCTCTACTTCGCCCGCGCGATGGCGCCCGAGGTCCGCGTCAACGCCGTCTGCCCCGGTCTCATCACCACGCGCTGGTTCCTCGACGGCATCGGCCCCGAAGGCTACGAGAAGATGAAGGCCATGTACGAGAGCAATGCGCCGCTGGCGCGGGCCAGCACGGCCGAGGACGTGGCCGACACCATCGTGTGGCTGATCGAGGGCGCACGGACCGTCACCGGCGAGCTGCTGCTGCTCGACAGCGGCATCCATCTGGGCTCGACGCAGTCGGCGCGCATCCCGGGCAAGTAGCTCGGGGGCGGCGGCGCCGGGGCGCGGCCTGCATTCGGCGCGAGCGGTCGGACCTCAGCCGGCCAGCGACGCGATCGCCGCCTCGACCCCGCCGCGCCGATGCGGCACGCCCTGCACCTGCATCGCCGCCTCCACGCCGGCCAGGCAGCCGAGGACCATCGCCTCGTTGACGTCGCCGAGGTGGCCGATGCGAAAGACGCGTCCGCTGAGCGGTCCGAGTCCGCCGGCGACGGCGACCTGGAACCGCTCGCGCGCCACCGTGCGCAAGGCTTCCGGATCGATGCCGGGCGAGACCTCGATCGCGGTGACCGAGACCGAGCGGGCCTCGGGCACGCGCGTGAACAGGCGCACGCCGCCCGCTTCCGACCAGCAGCTCACGGCCGCGTGGACGGCGCGCGCCAGCCGGGCGTGCCGCGCATGGACGTGCTCGAGGCCTTCGCTGCGGATCAGCGCCAGCGCCGCCTCCAGCCCGTTCAGATGCGCGAGCGGCGGCGTGCCGCAGAACTTGCGGAACGAGGTGTCGTGCCGGCGCAGTGCCCAGTCCCAGTAGTCGCGCGGGGTGGGCGTGGCGCGCGCCACGGCCAGGGCCCGCTCGTCGACGGCGTCGA
>JAESGR010000493.1_pt1 | contig 27080 bp, 25 predicted proteins | sample 9269771 | NCBI WGS metagenome assembly JAESGR01 (sample SAMN15739572, study PRJNA653492) | algae metagenome | isolation source: Chroococcus sp. CMT-3BRIN-NPC107 and co-occurring heterotrophs from well... | place: USA: Clark Mountains Wilderness, California | collected 2010-04-18 | reverse complement strand
GGCCAGCCAGCCGCTCCTCGACGTCAAAGAAACCAGCCTGACCCGCCATGCCCGCCTCCTACCAGACTGGCCTCATCCCACCACCATTGCCGGACACGCACGAGCGGTTTTTGGAGGTGTCCAGCTGGTTGCAGTTGGGAGAAGGAGGTTGATGCTGCATGTCTGGATGTGCCTGCCTGCATGGAAACCAAGGTAGCCGGCCTGGGGCATTGATGAAGTCGGACAGACTGATTGTGCTCGCTGACCATTCAATGCTAATTGGAATGGCGTGATCTATTGAAGCCATTGATAATGTTGATGTTGGAAGGTGAGATATGCCTTACCTGGTCATGACACCGCATGGCCTCCAAATGCGGTCAAAAGGAGATTCCTCGACTGTTGAGGCACCAACGTCGGTCAGTTGCTACGATGCCCTGATGAGAGAGATGCTTCAGGGTCGCGTGAAGAAGATCAACGATGCGGTAGCTAAAGGAAGACGTGGCATGACTGTTCGCCAAGATCTTGAGCAGAGGCTAGCCAAAGGATCTTCGCTACCAGACGAAACCAAGTAGCCGCGCTTCCTTGTTGGCTGTCCCGATGGCCTAACGAGTAGCTGGCATCGTCGCCTTTCCATATTCTGGTCAGCGGTCACTCCACTCGTGAACGAGCGATGCCATGCGCAACATGAGCGAGCAGAAGCTGCGCCGCCTGCCGGTGATGGGCCGCGACAAGCGGCTGGTCGGGATCGTGTCGCTGGGCGACGTAGCGCTTTATGCCGACAGCGGCCCGACCGACACTGCTGTGAGCGGCTAGCTACATCAGGCAGTAGGTAAATTATGACGGATCCGCCTGGTTACCGATTTCCGGCCAATCAACCAGCCGGACATGTAGGCCCTCTTCCTCTACAGCACGGCGTGCCGTGGGTGAAAGAGCCGTGCTGGTAATGATGAGTTCAAACGCGGAGAGGTCGGCCAGCACGGTTAGGGCGGTCTTCTCGAACTTGGTATGGTCCACCAGGAGAAAACTGCGTTCGGCCGCAGCAAGCATGGTACGCTTGGTCTGCGTCACCTGAGGATCCTGATGATAAGCCAACCGACCTGACACCGCTGCTGTCGACATGAACAGCAGGCTGGCACGCAGGCCCGCCAGGACCTGCTCCGTGAACATGCCGGCAAAACCATTGTAGTGCCTGCTGTAGATTCCTCCGAGCCCGATCAGGGTGATCCCAGATACATCCGCAAGCTCGTCCATGATGCCCAGGCTGTTCGTGATCACGGTCAGTGGCCGACGCTGGGCCAGAAGCGGCACCAAGGCCTGGGTGGTCGTGCCGCCATCGATGATGATCGCCTGGCCGGGCTCAATTAGTTCCGCTGCTGCCTGAGCCAGGATCCGCTTCTCCTTTGTGGCCAGTCCTGCCCGGTAGCGGAAGTCACTTTCGAATAGGGTGTTGGACTGAATGGTGGCGCCACCACGGACCTTGAAGACAATCCCTTCTGCCTCAAGAGCATCGAGATCACGGTGAATGGTCATCCGGCTGACTCGTAGAAGCGCCGCCAGATCCTCAACGATGACAGAGCCTTGCTCCATCAACTCGTCGATGATGCGCTGCCGACGAACGTCAGCCTTCACGAGAGCACAGCCTCGGGCACAACCTTGGTCGGCGCAGCTTCGGTCAGGTCGACACGGTGGCGCTGACGAAGGTCAGCAATCACCTGCGCGATCTCGGCAGCGCACTTGACCGCATCCCAGCTCAGCGTCTCGCCCACGACCTCCGCGATCTCCTCAAGGCCGGCCCGGCTGGCGCGGCCGGTAATGGCGATCGTAGTCCGCCGCAGGAGCAGGTCAGCCAGCCGGCCGACATGTTCGTGCAGCGCCATGAAGGCGATCTCTCTGCGAGTATAGTCGGGCAGGCTTCGCAATGGCACGTCAGTAGCCTCGGCACAGAAGCGAGCAACGGCCTCGCCACGGCTGCCGTAGCGATGAACCAGCTCAGCAGCGCGTGCCCTCGCCAGCCCGTGCCGTGCTGCAAAGCTAGTAACATAGCTCTCCTGAGCAGTACCGGCGGGCGGCAGACCCCGGCCACCGCCGATCGGCTCGGCGTCGGTCGAGTGGCGCCGCTCTCGCCGCAGCCTCGCAAGTATCCGATCCACGGTTTCCTCAGAAAAGGCACGGAACGTCGTCCATTTACCGCCGACCAAGGAAAGAACGGGATACGTGCGCTCCTCGGTCGGCTCATCGACAAGTATCGAATGGTCCCGGCTGATCTCGCCGACGTCGCTAGCGTCGCTGTGGGGCAAGGGGCGTACGCCGCAGTAGGTGTAGACGATGTGCGACCGGTTGATGCCAAGCCTAGGGAACATCCGCTGCAGGGCATCAAGGATATAATCGATCTCAGTGTCGTCGCAATACGCTTGGTCGGGATCATCAATCCTGAGGTCAGTTGAGCCGGTCAGGACACGATCGAGGAAGGGAAAAGCGAAGCAGAGCCGCCCATCGCGGGTTGCAAAGGAGACCATGCGGCCGCCTAATGCTTCGAGCAGTGCCTGATGATCGAGCAGCAGATGCGAACCCTTGGTGCCGCCAACATACCGGCTGGTTACCTGCATGGCTTGGTTGGTTCGGTCGATCCAGGCCCCGCCGGCGTTGACGACAACAGTCGGACGAACCGAAAGCTCAGCGCCCGTCAGTTCGTCGCGAAGCTGCAATCGCCCTGCCTCCGTGCCGATCAAGCGGACATGATTGAGGCCAATGGCGTCTGGATTAGCCGCTTCCGCATCCATGACGAGTTCGAGCCCCAGGCGCTCGGGCTGGGTGATCCAGGCATCGTAGTAGCTGGCGGCAGCAACAAGCTGTTGCCGATCCAGGGCAGGCATGGCCTCAAGAGCTGCCTTTCGGCTCCAGAAGCGGTGCCTAGGCATGGCTCGCTCGCGCCGCCCGAGATAATCGTAGAGTGACAGTGCGATCTCGATGATGAGGGCCCCCCGGCGGCCACCATTCTGGCCTGGGCGGCGGAGGAAGCGGCGCACCGCGGGCACCGCACCTTCCAGCCAGGAGAACAGTGGCACCATCACTTCGAGCGGACGGACGAGATGGGCCGCATTGCGCAGGAGACGGTTTCGCTCAAGCGTGGCTTCCGCGACCAGGCGCAACTCGCCTGTTTCCAGATACTTCAGGCCGCCATGGATGAGGCGGGACGGAGCGGCACTGGCACCCGAACAGAAGTCACCTTTGTCGACAAGCAGACAGTCTACGCCCTGCAGCGCCAAGTCACGGAACGTGCCGATGCCATTGATCCCGGCACCGACGATGACAACCGAAAACTGCTCCTTCGCCTGAATGCGAGCAATATGTTGCTGGCGCGTCGTTGCCATCATGCAGCTTTCATTCAGGCGATGTTGTCCGAAGCGCGCAAGGCAGGCCAGAACGGCGTAAGCGCGCTGATGGATCCGAGGTAGGTACGATAAGCGTCTTCAAGCATGGCTTGCCGGCCGGGATCTGGTTCGTGGCGACGAAGCACCCGGCAGGTTGCCGCCACAGCGGCCTCATAGCTCGTGTAGCAGCCGCTGCCGATACCCGCGCAAAGGGCAACGCCCAGAGCTCCGGTCTCGTCGGTATCTGCAATCGTAACTTGCAGGCCAAGGGTATCGGAGAACAGCTGGCTCAGCAGCGGGCTGCGTGCGCCACCACCGCCCAGCGAGGCGTCGGTGATCGGGAAGGCCCGGCGCAACGCGTCGACATGATAGCGGTGATTGAAGACAATGCCTTCGAACAGGGCACGCAACAGGTGGCCCCGCTCATGCCAGCCCTGCACGCCAAGAAAGCCGGCGGTGGCTTGGCCGCCATGTGGCGAGCCGTAGAGAAACGGATGGTAGAAGACGCTGCTGGGCTGCGCGAAGGCTTGCTCGATCTCGCCCTGCAGCAGATCGAACGGTGAGCAGCCAAGCTGGCGCGCCTCCTTGAGCGCATCACGGCAGAACTGCTGCACGAACCAGTCGATGTTGGTGGCCGACGCAGGCGACCCGCTCACGTCCAGCCATTCACCTGATCGGAAGCCATTGCGGCAGCACCAGTCGGGATCGAAGGCGGGTGCCGTCGAGAGGACAGAGTTGATGCTGAAGGTGCCGGCGATCAGCGACAGCCGTGCCGGCTGAATGCTCCCCATGCCGATCGGGGTCGCGACGACGTCGTGCAGTCCCGCCACCACCGGGGTACCGGCTCGGAGACCAGTCGCAGCGGCGGCTTCCTTGGTGACCTCTCCAGCGACCGCTGTCGGATCGAGAACAGGCGGCAGAGCGTCCGCCAGTTCCGTGAGGCCGTAGATGGCCAGTATCTCACTGCTGTAGCACTGCGTACGAACGTCGGTGAAGGAGGAACTCGCTTCGGTCAGGTCGGTGGCGATCCGCCCGGTCAAGCGAAAGCGCAGCCAGTCCTTGCAGAACAGGACCCAGCGGGTCCTGGCATAGCGCTCCGGCTCATGGGTCTTCATCCAGGCGAGGATGGCAGCTGCGGTGAAGGGCGGCGTGATCTGGCCAGTACGTTGCAGCAGTTCGTCCAGTCGCCCACTTTGGCGCCATCGCTCAACGATGCCGCTGCTTCGGCTGTCGAGCGACAGGACCGCGCAACCGTTAGGCTCCCCCTCAGCCGTGACGGGGTAGAGGCCATCGCCGTGGCCGGTGATCCCGATAGCGGCGATGGCATCGGGCGGAATGGCTGCCTGCAGCAGCGCTTCCTGAATGGCACGGCAGGTCGCCTGCCAGTGCTCGTTCATGTCTCGCTCGACGTGACGCGGCTTCGGCTTCTTGGGCGGGAGTTCTTGGCGGCCGATACCGACGGCGCGCCCGGTCAGGTCGAACAGGACTGCCTTGGTCACCGTGAGGCCGCTGTCGATCCCGAGGAGATAATTGCCTCGCATCGCCATCGCTCAGGCCGCCCGAACCCGCAACCGGCCCTGCAGGCTGGTCAGGTAGATGGCCACCAGCAGGATCATGCCGAACACGATCTGGCGCACGGAAGGCTCGACGCCGAACAGGTTCATCAGATTCTCGATGATGGAGATCACGAGCACGGCGGCAAAGATCCCGCCGACGCTGCCAATGCCGCCGGCAAGCCCGGTACCGCCGAGGATCGCACCTGCAAATGCCATCAGGATGTCGCCCTGGCCAAGATCGGCAACAGCGGACTGCAGCCGGCCCACCTCAAGGAGGCCTCCCAGCGCTGCCAGGAGGCCGGCGATACAGAAGCAGGCGATCCTGGTCCGATCGACATCGACACCGGCAATGAAGGCAGCCTCCGGATTGTTGCCGATCGCGAAGATGTTCTTGCCCAGGCGATGATAGTTGATCAGCAGGAAGGCCAAGACATAGAGCACGAACCAGATGAGCACGGCGATCGGGAGAAAGCCCAGGATGCGACTCTCACCCCAGAAGGTCATCTCGATCGGAAGGTAGTAGACGCCCTCCGGGATCAGAAAGATCACGATGCCACGGAAGACCAGGAGTGTTGCCAGGGTCACCAGGAAGGCATTCACGCCAAGTCGTACCGAGATGAAGCCATTGATCATGCCGGCGCCAAGGCCACTCAGCAGCACGATCAGGATGGTGAAGCCTGGCCAAATCATCCCGGGAAGCCAGTTCAGGACGATCATGATGGCAATGGTGGGGGCGAGCGCGAAGGTCGATTCGAGCGACAGGTCCAGGCTGCCGGTGAGCAGCACGAAGAACAGGCCCAGCACCACGCAGCCCAAGGGTGATGCTGCCCAGAGCACGTTGATCAGGTTCCGCGTCGACATGAAGCCCGGCACTGTAAGACCAATGAGGATCAGGAGCGCCAGTAGCACCCAAATCAGATGACGTTCCAGCACGCCTCTGAGAACTGCCTGCACGGAACTGCTCATGGCTCCTCTACCCCCTGAACGCTCTTGTAGATCTCTCCAACGGTGAAGTCGGGATTGCCCCGCTCCAGCACCCGAGTGATTCGGCCGCGGAAGAATACCAGTACCCGGTCACAGCAATGCACGAGCTCGTCCTCGCTTTCCGACAGCATGATGACGCCGCTCTCTGCCGTCAGCTTGTCGCGCACGACCTGCAGTAGTGTCGGCTTGGACGCCAGATCGACCCCGCGTGTCGGTTCGTTCAGGAGAAATACCTTTGGTGTGGTGAGCGACAGACGGTTGATCAGGATCTTCTGCTTGTTGCCGCCGGAAAGATGATCGATCGGCGTGGCGATGCTGGGTGTCTTCACCTGCAGTTCGGCGGTCTTCTGCCGTGCAATTTTCTGCCCTTCACGCACCCGCAGAAATCCCAGTGAAGTCTGGATACGGTGCAGGCTCGAGATCAGCGTGTTGTCCTCGACTGGCCGGTTCTGAATGACCGCCTGAACCTCGCGATGCTTCGGCAGAAAGGCGATGCCAGACTTCAGAGCCTCACGGGGAGCATTGAAGCGCATGGAGACACCCTCCAGCCGAACATCGCCGGCCATGATCGGGCGCAGGCCGAACAACGCCTCGAGCGCGGCGTCCTTGCCTGATCCTTCCAGCCCGGCAAAGCCGATGACCTCGCCCTGGTGCAGGCTGAAGGACAAGCCATCGAAGTCGCGGCCATCGCTCAAGCTTGTGACGGCCAGGATCGGCGTGTCGCCCGTGCTCTTGAACATTCCAGGGGAGCGGTGCTGCGATGCGCTACTTCCAGTCGTGGTATCACCCACGATCCAGCGCGCCAGGCTGCGCTCGTCCGATCGATCGGTATCCAAGGTCGCGACTGCACGCCCGTCGCGCATCACGGTCACCCGATCGGTGAACTCCATTACCTCCGTGATGTGGTGGGAAATCAGCGTAAAGGAGAGGTTGGTTGATTCGGAGGCCAGATCGCGCAGGAGCCGCAACAGGCTCATCTTGCGCTGGCGCGACAAGGAAGCCGTAATTTCATCCAGCAGGATGATGTGCGCGTGCTCAATGAAGACCGCCTTGCCGAAGGCGAGCAATTGCTGGGTCTCGATCGGCAGCTCCCCCATCTGGGTGGCCGGGTTCGCCTCCAGCTCCAGCCGCTCGATGACCTCCACCACCTTGCGACGCATCGCTCCGGGATCCAGAAAGCCCAAGCTGCGCGTCAGATGCCTTCCCATGAAAAGATTGTCGGTCACGCTGAGCGCGCGGGCGAAGCGCGGCTCCTGCGGGATCAACGAAATCCCCATCCGGTGCGCCCGCATAGGGCTGGCGTTGTCGGCATGGAGCCGCTCGGCACCGACCAGGATCTCGCCGGAACTGGGCGGGATCAAACCGGCGATCATGCTGACCAGTACCGACTTGCCGGCACCATTGCGGCCGATGATACCGTGGATCTCGCCACGCCGAACCGCAAGGTCGACATGATCGACCGCCAGAACGCCCGGAAAGCGACGCGTCAACCCTGCCAGCTGATAGGAATCAACCGGCTGCGACCGGCTCTCGACCGGGAGAGCAGCAAGCATGGCCATGATCTCGATAGATGTTCTGCCAGCAGCAAGGCAGCGCTCTTTGGCAAGAGCGCTGCCACGGCTCGTGCTAGTTGGCACCTGCCGGCTGGGTGACTCCCTGCTGGGACATCTGAACCGCCCAGTTACGCGGGTCCTTGGGTGAGACGTCGCCTGGGACGCTGTAGGTCTGAACCCGGTACCAGGGCCCTTCAAAATGCTCGGACGTCACGACGTCCACTGGCATCCACAACTCCTTGCCATCCGCGTAGAGCTGCTGCGGCTCGGCAGGGGCCTCCAAGGAGTTGCCCGACTTCATCATCTCGTAAAGCAGCCGCATCGACATAACACCTTCGCCGAACGCCGGCTGAACCATCACCGTATCGATGTGACCGCGTTCCAGGGCTTCGAGTTCCGGCATGGTGCCGTCGATCGTGATGATCGGGATGTGCTTGGGATCGTCGTACGGTTTCAGCATCCCCTGAGCCTGGAAAGCCGGAACAGCGCCTCCGACGCCCATGGTGCCGTCGATGCTGATGACCGCTAGGATCTGATCGGGTCCATGGCGGGCAATGATGTCATCCACGGCCTTGCGCGCCCGCCCGCCGTCGCAGCCGGCCTCATTGACCTCGACCGTAACCTCCGGGTTCTCGGCGATGATTGGATCAAGGGCCGAACGGTAGCCATTGTGCCGATCGATGTCGCCTGAGGCCGTAATGACGCAGCGCAGCTCGATGATCACGCCGCCATTCTTCGCCCAGTCAGCACCACGCAGCTCATTCAGCCGCTTAACCAGCGCTTCGCCGCCCTTGCGGCCGGCGCCCTCGTTATCGAAGGCGACGAAGGTCTGCTTAGCGCCCGGCACGAGGTTGTTGCTGATGACAACGGGGATACCCTCGTCGTTCAGCTGACTTACAACGCCGCGCATGGCCTCCCCACGCCAGGGGACCATGAGCACGCCGTCGACGCCCCGTGAGAGCTGCGCATCCAGGGCGTTGCGCTGCTCGCTCACGTCGTTCGCACCAAAGACGCGGAGCTCGATCTCGACCCCTTCCTCCTTCATGATTCGATCGCGTTCCATCTCCTGACCAAGCTGGACGCCATTGAAATAGATATCCTCTGGTGCCCAGCGGATGACCGCGACCTCGTATTTTTCCGCACTCCATGCCGCGCCACTGGCCAGCATAGTGAGCATTGCACCCGCGACTACGCGGCTCGTGTTGCCGAGCTTCATCTCTTAGCCTCCTTTTTTGCAGCGCCTGTCCGCTGCTTTCCGTTGGGACTCCCTGAAGTCCTGCGGCCAACGTTCTTGACCTTGGTCATCGCGCCGCTCCCCGACCGGGGCACGATCTTCGTATCACGGGTGAAGTTAGTTTGGTAAGATGCATTGTGATGTTGATACGAGGCGGGCACCCTCATGATCATGAGAACCTGCTGCTGGCGTAGATCGCGTGTTGCTCCAGCTTGCCCGGATTCAGACCGGTGAATGGAGCCGAAGGAACGAACCCATGCCGAGCTCTCCACGGATCGTGCCGTCGAGGGTGTAGCGGGAAATTTTCGAAGTCAGTTCATTGAAGGAAAGCTTGACGAGCGTGGCAGGTCTCCGCTTACATTCCTGGTAATGACCAGAAGACATCAAGCCCAAAGGGGCTAGCTGATACAGGGTGGCAAAGTAGGTTGGTGCTGGAAGGTTCATCCTCTTCACGGCTGGCCGGTGGTGCAGTTGCTCCAGGCGGACACACGGCAGCTACAAATGCCGTCAGAAGTCCCTATGGCAGGTCTTGTGGTACCGCTGGCTGTGGTGTTGATGCTGGCGCCTCATCTCATTGGAATAGGGCAGCTCAACAAGGCCTCCACATCACGCCCCTTTCTAACAAGCACCACCGCCTGAGAACCCACCTTGAGCCCACTGTTCAGGCCGAGCACGCAGAGGCCCCGTCATGAGTGCTCACGGACTGGTGCAGGTAGGCTGGCGCGACGGCGACCCCATTACGCAGCTACGGGCCTGGGCCGTGACCGACCGGGCGAACATCGTTCCGCTCTGGGCACAGGTTCGCGGGGTGCTGGTCGATGCGATTCGTTCAGGCCTGTTCGCTCCAGACAGCCAAGTGCCATCTGAGCAGACGCTCGCCTCCATGTTCTCGGTCTCGCGTCCCGTGGTGCGCGAGGCCCTGGCGGCCCTGGTCAAGGAAGGGCTCGTTGTGAAGGTGCCGCGCCGGGGCGTGTTCGTCGCCAGGGAGCGCAACGAGCTCGACTTCGCGGGATCGAACGTGGGGCTGTTCGGTGAACTTACGGCGAAGGGCCACGTCGTGACGACACGCACCCTTGAGCTGGCACGCGCAGCACCCACGGCCGGCCAGCAGAGCCGTCTCTGCCTGCCGCGCGGGATGGACGTCGTCAACGTGCGCCGCATCTACTTCATCGACGGCCATCCAATCTCGGTCGGAACCGTGGCTGTTCCTGCGAGTCGTGCGCCCGGGCTGGAGCGTCTGCAGTTCGAGAACCGCTCGCTATATGCGACCCTGCGGACGCACTACGGCATCGTCGTCGTGCGGGCGGAGCGCTGGTTGGATGCAGTGGTAGTTTCCGGCGAGGAGGCGAGCCAGCTCGAGCTGGCTGCCGGGACCCCGGTCACGCAAATTGAATCAGTCGGCTGGACAGCCGATGGCGTACCCGTCGAGCATTATACAGCATTGTATTGCACGCATCTGAGCCGGATGCATTTCAGAGCGTCGATGACACCAGGATCGGCGGACGCCTTCAGAGATCCCCTATGAGCCTCTTCTTAGGAGTCGATGTCGGAGGCACAGTGATCAAGGCCGCGGTGTTTGATGCTCAAGGCCAGGAGATCGCGACAGGCACCGCGCCAATGGCAAACAGCCATCCCATGCCAGGCCGCAGCGAGCGGGACCCAGTCGCGATGTGGGAGGCCTCGGCTGCCGCGATTCGGACGGTGCTCGCCGTGCCTGACGTCGCGCAGGCCGGCATCGCGGCGGTGTGCTGCACCGGCCATGGCAACGGGGTCTACCTCTTCGACGGCGAGATGCGTCCGGTCTGCCCAGGCATCATTTCGTCGGACATGCGCACCCACGAGCTTTGCGAATCCCTGATGACAGGTCCGGATGGCGCCGATCTCGTTGCCCATTCCGAGCAACGGCTGCGGCCAGCGTCGACCCCCCTGTTCCTGCTCTGGTTCGATCGCCACGCGCCCGAGGTGACTCGCAACGCGCGGCACGTCCTCTTGTGCAAGGACTACGTGCGCTACCGGCTGACCGATAGCATCGACAGCGACCTGAACGACCTGTCCGGCAGCCAGCTTGTGCATGTCCGGACCCGCGATTACGACGACAAATTGTTCGACGCGCTTGGGGTCGGCCATTGGCGTGATCGAATGCCGAGGATCCGCCGCAATACCGAGATCATCGGCACGGTGACGACGGCAGCGGCGATGGCGACCGGGCTGCGGCCAGGCACGCCTGTCGTCGCCGGCACGATGGACCTGGACGCAGTAGCGCTGGGTTCCGGCGTGACCCGTCCTGGCGAACTTGCGGTCTGTGCCGGCACCTGGAGCATCAATTTAGTGATCCAGGATGAGCCGGCCGGCACTCCCTTCCCTCTGATGCAGTGCCTTGACCAGGATGGGCAGCGCATTGTCGTCGTTGAAGGTAGCCCGACTTCCGCCACCAACCTCGCCTGGTTCAAGGACGGGCTGCTCGGCGACAGCCTGGACTACACGCGCATCAATGCGCTGGTCGCAAGCATCGCGCCGGAAGCCAGCCGACTGGTCTACTTGCCCTACATCCATGGGGGGCTTGGTGCACCGCGGGCGGCTTTCATCGGGTTGGGCATCGAGAACAGACCGGCTGATTTACTTCGGGCCCTCTTCGAAGGTGTTGTTTTCAAACACCGTTCGCACATCAGGGACCTGATCCGCGTGACCGGCAGTCAGCCCCATGTGGCACGGCTATCGGGTGGGGCGGCGCGCAGCGACGTCTGGGCACAAATGTTTGCCGACGTGCTGGAGATGCCGGTCGAGGTCGCAGCTGGATCCGAACTGGGCGCACTCGGATGCGCAATCTGCGCGGCGGTTGCGACCGGCACCTATCGGAGCTTCGATTCGGCCATCCAGGGGATGGTGCGGATTGAACGCCGTTTTGAACCGAGACCGGAGACGGTCGCGGTCTATCGGCACAAAGGTGCCGACTGGGAGAGAGTCGACCGCCGGCTTGGCCCGACTTGGGCTGATCTCGGCGGGCCAATGCTGCGATAAAGCAGCAATCAACCGCATCGGGAGGCAGACATGATCAAAAGATTCAAGAACAGCCTGCTAGGCGCCGCCGCATCAGGGCTCTTGCTGGGGGGGCTGGCGCTGACGTCGGGAGCGCAGGCGCAGGCGCAGACGGAGCCGGAAGCCTGCGTCGGCAAGGTGCCGGAGGTGCGGGTCATCGTGCAGCCGATGCCATCGATCGAGGTCTTGGAGAAGCTGAAAGGGGAGTTCGAATCGAAGTGGCAGACCAAGGTCGAAATCGTCCAGTACGGCGAGAACGACCGTCGTTCTCGCTCAAGGCTCGATGCATCAAGCGGAGCTAGCTCCTTTCAGGTTTACTATATCGACGAGGCGAACGTCGCCGAATTCGCTGCATCCAAATGGGTGCTGCCGCTCCTGGACTACCTGCCAGCAAGCTATGACTACGAGGGCTTCCTCGATGCCCGCAAGGCCGTGGCGCGCTGGAATGGCACCCCTTATTTCGCTCCGCTCACGGGCGGCGGCGACCTGATGATCTATCGCAAGGACTTGTTCGAGGCGAAGGGCATCGAGCCACCGAAGACGCTGGACGACCTGCAGAAGGCCATCGTCGCTCTGCATTCACCACCGGAAGTCTATGGCTGGACGGCACGGGCCCGCCGTGGCTCCGGCATGAACGTCTGGCGGTGGACCCCCTTCTTCCGCGGCTTTGGCGGCGAGTGGTTCAAGGACGACGAGGCGGCCTTCAATTCCGATGCCGCTGTGAAGGCGACGGAGACCTACAAAGGTCTCTTCGACTACGCGCCGCCAGGGGCCACGACCAACACGTGGTCGGAGGTGGTCGAGAGTTTCCGCGCAGGACAGGTCGCAGTCATTGTCGAGAGCGATCCCCTAGGCCTGTGGATGGAGGATCCGGAAAAATCGCGGGTGATCGGCAAGGTCGGCTTTGCACCGCCGCCCGAGCCTCTGCCCTCGGCCGGTTATGCGCACGGATTCGCGCTCTCGGCCAACGGCAATCCCGACGATTGCTCCAAGCTCGTTTCTGCCGACTTCATTGGCTGGGCAAGCAGCTCGGACATGGAGCATGCGCGCTTCGAGCAGGGCGTATTTGCTGATTTCGCCCGCAAGAGCAGCCTTGAGGATCCCATCTTTCAGGCGAAAGTACCCAAAGAGTACATCGACGCCCTGGCTGCCACGTCGCCGCGCACCAGCCTCCTCATCTATGACGGACCGGAGTGGCCGGAAATCGGCGATCAACTCGGGCTGGTGCTCGAGGAGATCCTGACCGGCACGCGCGACGACATCCAGTCCTCGCTCGACGAGGCAGCCGACTACGCCAACGACATCATCCGTCGGTCCAAGCGCAACTAGCAGGCGACATCTGAAGGCGAACATCGGTGATGCCGTCACCGATGTTCGTTTCCTGCGGCAACGAATGACCCAGACCATGACCACCTCAGCCGTCTCGAGCATGGGGCGTTCGCGCCGATCGCATCTCGAGCAACGTCGCTTCGTTCTGATTTGCCTGGTTCCGGGCTTGGCATTCCTGCTCGTCCTGTCGCTGATCGCCAGCTTCGGCGCGATCAACCTCGCCTTCCAGGACCGGATGCTGCGCTATCCAGACGCCGTCTATGTGGGCTTCGAGAACTTCGAGCGCTTGTTCCGGGACCGGCGCTTCATCAATGCCCTGCAGGTCTCGGCGATCTGGGAGCTGGTGACGGTCGTGAGCACGCTGCTGCTGGCGATCCTGCTGGCGATCCTGCTGGTCGAAACGGTCAAGAACTCGCGGGTTCGGGCCTTCATCTGCGTTCTTCTGATCATTCCGGTATTATTGCCCCGCGTTTCCGCCGGACTGATCTGGCGGTTCCTCTACAGCCCGACCATGGGACTGGCGAACTATCCGCTGACGGCCGCCGGCCTGCCGCCGGTCGAGTTTCTCAGCAGCCCGGCGATAGCCCTGTACGCGGTCGCCGTGGTCGATATTTGGCAATGGAGCCTGTTCTTCGCGGTGGTCATCGCAAAACTCATGCAGACGCTGCCGCCTGAGCCGCAGGAGGCAGCTCGGCTCGATCATGCGAGCCGGCTCGGCGTATACTGGTGGATCACCTTGCCGATGCTGCGCGGGCCACTCGTGATGATGGCCTTCGTGAAGGCAATCGAATCGCTGCGCTCGTTCGACCTCATTTACACGATGACGGCCGGGGGCCCGGGCATCAGCACCGAAACGCTCGACCTTTACGCCTTCCAGCAGGGGATTGGCATCAGTGGGCGCATTTCCTACGCGTCGAGCCTGAGCGTGCTCCTCATGGTGGCGACCGTGATCATCTTCTCCATTCTCTGGAAAAGGGCAGCACGATGGGCCGCATGATCCGCAGCCTAGGCGGCAACGTTCTGATATGGCTGGTCGTGCTCCTGGCACTTCTGCCGGTGCTCTGGACCTTCCTGAGCTCGTTCAAGACCCTGAGGGACATCATCTCGCCCATCCCAGTCCTGGTCTTCACACCGACCCTGGACAACTATCGAACGGTTCTGGAAACGCCTGCCGTTCGCGAGGGTCTGATCAACAGCATCATCGTGGTGGGCAGCTCGCTCCTGATCGGGGTGCTGCTGGGTGTTCCGGCGGCCTACGCGCTCGCCCGCTACGTGGTCCGCCTCAAGGGTGACATCCAGTTCTTCGTGCTTTCCCTGCGCTTCATGCCACCAGTGGCAGTTGCCCTCCCCTTCATCGCCCTCTGGCTGGATCTCGGGCTCTACGACACGCTCCTGGCTGTCATCGTGACCTACTGCCTCGTCTCCATCTCCACGGTGATCTGGCTGGGAGTGCCAGCGTTCGAGCAGGTGCCGCGGACGATCGAGGAAGCCGCGGCCCTGGAGGGCTATGGCCCATTCGCGATCTTCTGGAAGATCGCCTTGCCGGTAGCAGCGCCTTCCCTGGTGGGCGCAATCCTGTTCACCTTCGTCATCACCTGGAACGAGCTCCTGATCGCGATGTCGCTGACCTCGCGCAACCTCACCTTGCCGGTGGTCGCGGCTGGGTTCACCACGCTGGGCATGGAAGTGCCCTGGGGGGTAATCAACGCCTCATCGATCGTGCTCGCCTTGCCGCCGCTGATCCTCGTCGGGCTGATCATGCGATTCATCGACCGCTACTTCACGCGACCAGTGCGCTAGGGAACCCTTCATGGCCACGATCGAGATCAGGGACATCCGCAAGAACTATGGTGACGTCCAGGTACTGGAGGGGCTGGAACTCGACATCAGGGACGGTGAGTTCGTCGTGCTGCTGGGGCCGTCCGGCTGCGGCAAGTCGACGATGCTGCGGATGATCGCCGGCCTCGAGGACATCGACGCCGGCACTATCGCAATCGACGGCAAGGTGGTTAACGATTTGGCCCCGGGCGACCGTGGCGTCGCCATGGTCTTTCAGAGCTACGCGCTCTATCCGCACATGAACGTGTTCGACAACATTGCCTTCGGTCTGCGCCGACTTCGCGTCCCAAAGTCGGAGATCAGGCAGCGTGTGGCGGAAGTGACTAAGCTGCTTGCCATCGACGGCTTATTGGAACGCAAGCCGGCCCAGCTCTCCGGTGGGCAGCAGCAACGCGTCGCCATGGCACGAGCTATGATCAAGACGCCAAGTGTCTTTCTGTTCGACGAGCCCCTGTCCAATCTCGATGCCAAGCTGCGCGACCATCTCCGGGTCGAGATCAAGCGTCTCCACGGCATGCTAGGCACGACGACGATCTTCGTCACGCATGACCAGTTGGAGGCGATGGCGCTCGCCGATCGGATCGTGGTCATGAACCAGGGCAGGATCGAGCAGCAGGGCAGCCCACGCGAGGTCTACTATGCGCCTCGCACCCTCTTCGTGGCCAAGTTCGTCGGCAATCCTACCATCAACCTACTCGATGGAAGGATCAGTGAGGACGGTCAGATCGAGCTGGGCACGATGAGGCTGGGCGTCGACCGGAAACGGCTGGCCGGCAGGAGACCCGGCACGTCCGTCACCGTCGGCATCCGTGCGCGCGACCTCAAGCTGCCTGCCCAGCTTCCACCTGAAGCCATCGCCGGCCGGATCGAAGCCAAGGTGGAGCTTGTCGAGATGTTGGGCGATGAGGCGCAACTTGATCTGAAGGCGTCAGAGCAGGGTTTGGTTGTTCTTGTTGATGGGCATGCCCCGCCCGCTCCCGGTACTTTTATTACGCTCGAGATCGACCGGCGTGCGGTCCACCTTTTTGATCCCATTAGTGGCGAGGCGCTACTGGACGATCCTTTGCCGTTTCATGTCGCTGCCTAGGATCACGACTGTTCCGTACAAGTGATTATTACTCAGGTTCCAGGCTCAAACCTGCAGGCGGAAGACATCTACTGCATATTCTGGCCTGCTGGGGGTCATATTGGTCAAGCTCAGAAAAGTTACATTGCCAAGCTGGCGCCTTTGCAAAGGCATGCCGCCACCCGCAAACACCAAGCTAGAACCAAGGCTGATTGTCACCGGTCCATGAAGATATAATAGACGAGAGCTTGCCGATGAAGCTTAGAAAAATGAATGCCATCTCGGCAACGCCCCGTCTGCTGACTCAACTTACTGGTAATAGCCGCGGCGGCTCAGAAGGTCGGTCACCTCACTTGCGCCGATATCCAGGGCCTCCTTGATGTCGCGCTCCTCGACGATGCCTTGAACCATACGTCTAGTCGCGATCTCAGCGGCCTCGTTGAACTCAGGGAGATTTGGCAGTGGCTCCGCTGCGTCGAGCGCCGCGGAGACTGCCGGATACCAGCGGAACTTTTCCTGCACTGCAGGGTCCGTCAGCACGGATCGGCGCGGGGGAGTGGCGAGCGCTGCGGCACCCCTCTGGCTCTCCTCGTTGAGCGCCGTGGCGAGGACGCGAAACAACGTGTCCTTGTCCTTGGCTGAAAAGCGCGAGATCGCATAGGCGTCGGTGGTAATGGACTGCTTGCCGCCCGGCGGAACCGCCCAATCGACCAGACCGATGACCCGCGACTTCGCAGGGTCGTCCATCGAGGCGCATCGGGTCGCCCATTGCTGGCCGGTGGCGCAGGTGTCCTGGCCGAAGTTGACCGCGTTCTCGTCGTTGCCCTGGGAGGTGAAGCCAGGCACGGCGAACTTGGCGAGGCGGCGGTACGTGTCGATCGCGGCGATCCCGCGATCGCGATTGAAAATCGGCCGCCATTCTTCGTCGAACCAGCCCTCGCCTACCGTATTCATCACGGCCTGCAACTCGTGGGGCGTCATGTCCCATTTGAGTGCCAGCGTCACGCCGTTGCGGCGCGGCGAATTCAGCGTCTCGGCGATGGTGATCGCGTCTTCCCAGGTCTTTGGCAGGGATAGGCCTGCTTCCTCGAACAGATCGCGGCGATGCGCGTAGAGCAGGACGTTGGTGGTCAGCGGCAGCCCGTAGATGCGGCCCTCGTAAGTAACGCCTCGCATTGCCGCAGGGCTGATATCGTCGAGGTTGAACTCTTCCCTATGCTTTGCCCAGAGGTCGTCAAGCGGCTCAAGCCAGCCATTCTTGGCGAAGTTGGCGATGATGATGCTGTTGGTCCACATCAGGTCGAGGCCTGCTGCACGGGAGGAGAGGGCGATGCGCTGCAGTTGCATCGCGTCGCCGGACGGCATCAGCCGGGCGTCCAGTTCGACGCCGGGGACCGCCGTCCGCATCTTATCGGCATAATATTCAAGTGCCGGGTAGCGGTGGCTGATCAGATGCACCTGCTCCTGGGCATAGGCGCGCCTCATCAGCGATGGCATCGCCAGGCCTGCTGCGGCAGTGCCGAGCACGGTGCGCCGGGTCGCTGTCAGGCTGCGCTGGCTGTTCTTGAAAGGCATGTTCGATAGCCTCCTTGTCTTGTTGTTGTCGTTCGCATCATCCAGAGGGTCTACCCGTTGTCCTGTCGTTTCCGGAGAATGTTCTTCCTCTTGTCCTTAAGCCCACGTAGCGGTGGCGTGCATCGTCGACGGGTTCATCTGGCTGGATCATTGTAGTACCTCCGCGGGCATCAGGCGGAGTATTCACTCCTGTGACTGTGACATTTATTCCGCCGCGGAGATGAAAGGATGCGGCGTCTCGCCACCTCCAGCGCACGGTCAGCGACATAAGAGGCGGGGGCATTAACCCTCTTCCGAACCAGTAGACCCCAACTAAGCTGCTTGCCTCTAGGATCAGGTAGTGCGTGCTCCCCGAGCATGACAACACCATGGTGCTAGATCGTCTCGGCTCAACCACACCTAGCGCCTTCGATGCAGGCGCCACGCGACCAAACAAATTTGGCCTAGAGCATAGCAGCGAGTGGCCAGCGCCAAGTTCCGCCGCTGCTATTGCCCTTGCGTCAGCAGTACCATCGGTACTGCCCTTAAGATCATACCAAGCTTCACGCCCTGCGCCTGCGCCATCGTCAGGAGGCGCTCCCACAGGCCAAGCCATTCCCAGCGGATGAAGGTCTGCGCCGCCATCCGAACTCAGAAGTTAGGCTGCGCCACTTGGCTCCATTCCGGCAGCGCCGGACCATGACCTCGATCGTACGCCGCAGGTTATGATGCAGGGTCTTGCAGTGCGGGCGGCACGCCTCGATCACGGCGCCAGCACCCCCCACTGAGCATCACTCACCACACCCGTCATCGGCCATTCGATCTGCCAGACGAGCAGGAGATGGGCTCACCAGCGAGGAGCTAATAGACCCCAGAGCTAGGGGTTCACGGCAGCATCCCTCACGGCCGGCGCATCAATTCAAATAGTACGCAACAGAAACAGTTTGCATGCAATATTTTACGATTGTATCTGCGTCTGCAGGTCAAGAGGCATTGCTGTGGGGAAGCGGGTGGACAAGCTGATCATCGAGGTGCGCGTGAACGAGTACGCGATGCGCGATGGTAACCCGCACGTGCCGTGGACGGCGGATGAGATTGCCCGCGACGCCGAGGAGATCAGGGCCGCCGGCGCCTCGATCCTGCACTTTCATGCCCGCCAGCCGGACGGCGCGCCCGCCCATGATTACGAAGCCTACGCGGACACGATCCGGGGCATCCGTCGGAACAGCGACCTTCTGGTCCACCCGACGCTTGGACAGATCACGGTCAAGGGCGCGGAAAGCCGGATCGCCCATGTGCTGCGGCTGGCCGAGGACCCGGAACTGTGTCCGGACTTTGCGTCGGTGGACATCGGCAGCACCAACATCGACGTCTACGACCCGGTCGGGCGGCGCTTCACCACGACCGACAAGTCGTACGTCAACACGACCGAATCGCTGATCCTGTTTGCCGAGACCTTCCGCAAGCTGGGCATCCGTCCCGCCCTTGCCTGCTGGACCATCCCGTTCCTGCGCTATGTCGAGGCCTTCATGGAGATGGGGCTGATCGACGAGCCGGCCTATCTCCTGCTCGTGCACACCGACCGGACGATCCTGGGCGGCCATCCGCCCACGCCCGCCGGCCTGCGCGCCTTCCTCGATTTCCTGCCGAAGAACCGGCGGCTGCACTGGTCGGTGAACAGCAAGCCCGGGAACCTGTTCCCGGTCGCGGCACAGGCGATCCAGCTGGGCGGCCACGTCGCCATCGGGATCGGCGACAATCCCTACACGGAACTGGGTGCGCCACGGAACGCGGACCTGGTCCGGCGCGTGGTCGAGCTGGCCAGGGCCTGCGGGCGCGAGGTCGCCACGCCCGACGAAGCGCGGGCCATGCTGGGCGTTCGATCCTAGCGCGGCTCGCTGAGGAGCCGCGCCGTCGTTCATCACAAGGCCTGGGGAGGCTGACATGTGGAAGCAAGCAGTATTGGGAAGCGCATTGTCGCTGGCACTCGGCTGGAGCACCGCCCAGGCCGAGACGATCAACTGGAAGATGCAGTCGCTGATGCCCGCGGGATCGACGGCCAACAAGGCCTTCGAAGACTTCGCGGCCAACATCGACAAGATGTCGGCCGGCCGGCTGAAGATCGAGGTGATGCCGCTCGATTCCGTGGTGGCCGCCGACCAGACCCTGGAAGCCATTGGCGAGGGCATCCTGGACGGCCATTTCGGCTCGCCCGGCTACTTTGCCGGCGAGGATCCCGCCTTCGGCGTGATCGGCTCGTTCATGGCGGGCTACGAGACGCCCCTGCAGTTCCAGATGTTCTACGAGCATGGCGGCGGGACCCAGATCGCCCAGGAGCTCTACAAGGACTACAACGTCCACTTCATCGGCCCGGCCTTCTGGCAGTCGGAATCGATCCCGTCGGTCAAGCCGATCCGCAGCACCGAGGACTTCAAGGGCATCAAGATCCGCGCACCCGGCGGTGTCGTGGGTCAGGTCTTCTCCAAGCTCGGTGCGAGCGTCGTCTCGCTGCCCGGCAGCGAGATCTTCCAGGCCTTGAGCACCGGCGTCATCGACGCCACCGACTACAGCACGCTTGGTCAGAACGCCCAGGTCGGCCTCTACCAGACGGCGAAGTACTCCCTCTACCCGGGCATCAGCTCGATGCCGGCCTGCGACATCGCCGTGAACATGGACCGCTGGAACGAATTGCCCGACGACCTGAAGGCGATCGTGGAGGTCGCGACCAAGCAGTTCGCCGCGGACATGAGTGCCCGGACCCTCCTCGACGACCAGAAGTTCGCGAAGAGCGTCGTCGCCGACGAGGGCGTGGAGCTGGTCGACTGGTCGCCCGAGGAGCGGCAGAAGCTGCGCGGCATCGCGGCCGAGGCGGTCAAGGAGTACGCCCAGGGAAGCGAGCTCGCCAAGAAGGCCTACGAGGCGCACGTCGCCTTCATGCAGCAGATCGGCCTGCTCTGACCGAGGTATCGGGGGACCGGCTGCGTCCGGTCCCGCCCGACGCCTTCTCCGGCGTCTCCTCCATGGGGATCACACGGCATGTGGATCGACCGCCTGTCCAAGGCCTCCGGCGTGCTGGCGGCAGCGCTGATCGTGCCGGCCATCGCCATCTCCACCTTCGAGGTGGTGGCGCGCTACGGCTTCGACCGGCCGACCAACTGGGTGCATCCGCTCACCACCAGCCTGTGCGCCCTGAGTTTCGTGCTGGCCGGTCCCTACGTCCTGCAGCGCCGCGAGTTCATCCGGGTCACCTTCATCTATGACCGGTTCGGCGATGGGCTCAAGCGCCTGGTCGACATGTTCTCGTCCCTGCTCCTCGTCTTCTGGTCCGCGGTGCTCGCCTATGCGTCATGGCTGCAGGCCGCCAGCGCGATCTACCGGTTCCGCGGCGGGCGCTGGCGCCCGGAGACCCTGGGCTCCGCCTGGGACGTGCCGCTGCCGGCCCTGGTGCGCGGCGTGCTGTTCCTCGCCTGCGCCCTGCTGCTGCTCCAGTCGATCGTGAACTTCGTGCGTGCCTACCGCCGGATGGAGACCGTCGATGGGGATTGAGCTGATCACCATCCTGATGTTCGGCGGCATGATCGTCCTGATGATGCTGGGAGTCCCGCTCGGCGTGGTGACCGGCATCATCGCGACCTTCTTCATCCTCGACTTCGACCGCCTGAGCAGCCTGATCCTGATCACCGGGCGCATCTACAGCTTCATCAACACCTATGTCCTGGTGTCCCTGCCCTTCTTCATCTTCATGGCTGGCATGATGGAGCGCACCGGCGTGGCGCGCGACCTGTTCGACGCGATGAGCGTCTGGGGCGCCAGGCGTCCCGGCGGGCTGGCAGCGATGACCACGGTCGTCGCGATCATCATGGCGGCGATGACCGGTGTGGTGGGCGGCGAGATCATGCTGCTCGGCATGATCGCCCTGCCCCAGCTCCTGCGCATGGGCTACGACGAGAAGCTCGCACTCGGCACGATCGGTGCCGGCGGCGCCCTGGGCTCGATGATCCCGCCCAGCATCAACCTGATCATCTATGGCCTGACGGCGAACGTGTCGGTGGGCGATCTCTTCACGGCCGCCTTCATCCCGGGCTTCCTGATGGCGGCCAGCTTCATCGGCTACATCCTGGTCCGGTGCGGCCTGAACCCGGCCATGGGTCCACCGCCGGCGGACGAGCGCCGCAACATGCCGCTGCGCGACAAGCTCGCCCTGCTCCGCCGCATCGTCCTGCCGCTCATGGTGGGAGCCAGCGTGCTCGGCAGCATCTACCTGGGCGTGGCCGCGGTCACCGAGGCGGCTGCTCTGGGAGCGGCGGCCATGATCCTGGTGGCGGCCCTGCGCCGCGAGCTGACCTGGACGATGCTGGTCCACGTCTCCATGCAGACGATCCGCACCTCCGGCATCGTGCTCTGGCTGGTGTTCGGTGCCGTCGCCCTGATCGGGGTCTACAACCTCCTTGGCGGGACCAGCTTCGTGAAGGACCTGTTCCTGGGCTCCGATCTGGCGCCTTGGATGATCGTGGCCGTGATGCTGGCGATCTGGGTGTTTCTCGGCGCCTTCATGGAGGGAACCGCGATCTGCCTCCTGACCGTGCCGATCTTCGCCCCGGTCGTGAGCGGGCTCGGCTACGACCTCATCTGGTTCGGCGTGCTGTTCGCGATCACCTGCCAGATCGGCTACCTTACCCCGCCGTTCGGCACCGCGGCCTTCTACATGAAGAGTGTGACCCCGCCCAACATCACGCTCGAGACGATCTTCAACGCTTTTTGGCCCTTCACCATCCTCCAGTGCCTGCTGCTGCTGCTCGTCTGGATCTTCCCGATCCTCGCCAGCCACTGATCCACCGGGAACCCGACCATGACTTCATCCCCAATTTCTGCGGTCGCCGGCGTGACCGGTGGCGAGGGCGCGCTCGCAGGATTGCGCGTGCTCGATATCGGGACCTTCATCGCCGCTCCCTATGCCGCGACGGTGATGGCCGAGTTCGGTGCCGAAGTGCTGAAGATCGAGCTGCCCAAGGTCGGCGACCATGCGCGGCGCCTTGGCACGCCCACCGAGTGCGGCGACACGCTCGTCTGGCTGAGCGAGGCGCGCAACAAGAAGTCCGTCTGCCTCGACCTGCGCACGCCCGAGGGGGCGGAGCTGTTCAAGTCCCTGGTCGCCGTCAGCGACGTCGTCTGCGAGAACTTCCAGGCCGGCACGCTGGAGCGCTGGGGGCTGGGCTGGGACGTCCTGTCCGAGGTCAACCCGAAGCTGATCCTGCTGCGCGTCTCCGGCTACGGGCAGACCGGACCCTACGCGAACCGCCCCTGCTTCGGCCGGATCGCCAACGCGTTCGGCGGCATCTCGTTCTTGTCGGGCGAGCCGGACCGGCCGCCGGCCCAGCCCGGCTCTGCCACGCTCGCCGACTACATGGCCGGCCTCTACGGAGCGCTCGGCGTGCAGATGGCGCTGCAGGCACGCGCCAGGACCGGCAAGGGCCAAGTCATCGACATCGCGCTCTACGAGGCGATCTTCCGGATCCTCGACGAGGTGGCGCCGGCCTATGACCGGTTCGGCTTCGTGCGCCGCCGCGAAGGGGCGGAGACGCCGATTGTCGTGCCGCACAGCCATTTCCCCAGCTCCGACGACCGATGGATCGCCATCGCCTGCACCAACGACAAGATTTTTGGCCGCTTGGCGGACTGCATGGGCCGGCCGGACTTGAAGGACGACCCGCGCTACGCCACCAACCGGGCCCGCATCGAGCGGCGCGGCGAGGTCAACGGTATGATTGCCGACTGGACGGGTTCGATGACGCGGGACGAGGTGCTGGCGCTCTGCTCGGCGGCCGAGGTCCCCTGTGGCCCCGTGTATGCGATCGACGAGATCTTCCAGGATCCGCACTACGCCGCCCGCGGCAACATCCTGCGCATGAGCGATCCGCGCGCCGGCGACGTGGCCATCCCGAACGTCGTGCCGCGCATGGACGGCACACCCGGTCAGGTACGCTGGCTGGGCCCGGCACTGGGTGCCCACACGGAGGAGGTGCTGCGCGAGTTGCTTGGTCTGGATGCGACCCGCATGACAGAATTGCGTGACAAGGGCGCCATCTAGCCAGGCCGCATCCGGAGACAGCATGAAACCCACCACCCAGGAGCTGACCTCGCGCATCCGGGACATGATCCTGCGCGGGGAGTTCTCGGCAGGCCAGCATCTGCGTGAGGCGGCCCTGGCCGAGCAGTTTGCGATTTCGCGCACGCCGGTCAGGGCGGCGCTCGCCGCCAACGAGAAGGATGGCCTTCTCGAGTACAACCCGAACCGAGGCTTCATCGTCCGGCCCTTCCATGTCCGCGACATCCTGGAAGCCTATGAGATGCGGGCGCAGCTGGAGGGCATGGCCTGCAGGGTGACAGCGGAGCGCGGCATGAAGCTGGATGTCGAACGCTTGGCCAGGCAGGCGATCGACAAGGTCGAGACGATGATGCGCAAGTCGGGGTCGCTCGACGACCAGGCGCGAGAAACCTGGCGCAAGCACAACCACATCTTCCACAAGAGCATCATCGAATCGGTCGACAACCGCTTCCTGCACCCGATGCTGCAGATGGTGCAGCAGATCCCCTCAGTCTATCCGCCGATCTTCGCCTCCTACACCGTCGAGGAGCTCGTTCGCTACAACGAGCAGCACAAGAAGATCCTGGAATGCATCATCGACCGGCAGGGCATCCGCGCCGAGCATCTGATGCGCGAGCACGTGCTTTCGGCTGGCGAGACCTTGTGTGCCTCGATCCGTGGCGTCCAGCGCAGCGATGACCCTGCCGACCTTGCCACCTTTGAGGACGAGCGCGTGGCGGAGCCGCCCGAGCTGTCCCCCTGACCCACTCCTTCGGAGCCCCACCATGTACGTCCCGCCACGCGCGCTCCTGTTCGTTCCGGCCCATCGCGATCGCTTCCGCGAAAAGGCGCTGGGTATCGAGGTGGATGCACTGATCCTCGATCTAGAGGATGCGGTTCCGCCGAACGAGAAGCCGATCGCGCGGGACAAGGCGGCAGCCTTCATCGCCTCAGTCGACCGGCGCACCTTCGTGCGGATCAATCCGATCCATGCCTCCACCGCGTTCACCGTCGCCTGCGGCGAGGACGACCTCGCTACGGTGGTCCGTCCCGGCCTGCGCGGCATCGTGCTGCCGAAGGTGGAGCGCGCCCAGGATGTGCGTGAGGTCGATGCGCTCCTGCGCGCCTTCGAGCGGAGCCACGGCATGACGCGCTGCTCCACCGAGCTGATCGGCATTGTCGAGACGGCCGAAGGCATCCAGAACCTGGGCGGGATCGTTCAGGCCGGGATCGAGCGGCCGTTCTGCCTGGCCTTTGGTGCCGGAGACTTCACCGGCGATCTCGGGATCGAGTGGACTAGTGCTGAGACGGAATGCGCCTGGGCCAGGAACGCCGTGGTGATCGCCTCGCGTGCCGGCAGGCTGCCCAAGCCTTTGGACAGCGTCTTTGCCGACATCCGCGACATCGACGGGCTAAAGCTGAACGCCCGCACCGCCAAGGCTATGGGCTTTCAGGGAAAGCTCGTCATCCATCCCGATCAGATCGCTGCGATCCAGGACATCTTCTCGCCGCAATCCGACGAGATCAGCTGGGCCGAGCGTGTCCTCGACGGGATGAAACAGGCCGAAGAACAGGGTCTCGGCGCTTTCACCGTCGACAACAAGCTGATTGACTACCCGATTCTGGAACGTGCCAAGGCGATCCAGGCACGGCTGGGCGCACTGGGTTGAGCGCTTCCTCGCTAGCTGTCTGGTTGTGAGACCTCCTTTGCCGTTTCGATGATGAGGCGGGCTTTGGTGATGTCTTGTTGTCCGGCCTGTCCGGAGGGTCTGATACGCCTGACCGTTCCTGTGACGGCGAGCCGCTCGGCGACCACTTGGTTGGGGGTCTTGCCATCAGGACCCGCTGGCGCCGGGCATTGTAGGCGGCGTTGAAGCGAGGGAGGATCAACATGGATATCGTCGAGCAGCAGCGTCGTCAGGACCGGCAGGTCAGCCACTGGCGACAGCATCACGACAGGGGTGCTGCTCACATCCAGCATCTCGAGCTGCTGAAGTGCTACGAGAGGGCTGACATCCCCTACCTTGGTCTGGCGCAGCTCGAGCCCACGCAGCTTGGTGAGTTCGGCAAGCGGCCCAAGGTCTTCCACCTGCGAGTAGCTCAGATCTAGCTGTCGGAGTTGCCGTAGCCGGTTCAGCGGCAAGACAAGCAGATCTGCATTCGGCAGCACCAGGCGTTCAAGCTGCTCAAGGTCAGATAGACGAGCCAGATCCATGCGGCCGGCCTGTTCCAGCTCAAGAGAGCGGATGCGGCCACGAGCGCTGATCTCTTGCCAAGCTTCCTCGATAAAGCTCCGCGTCACCTCGTCGGTAAAGGTCAGCTCATAGCCTTGCTCGGCATCGCCTGATACCGAGATCGATGCATCGTCACCCATGCGCCCTTTCCATTGATGGCGAGCAACCAAGCTTGGCCGGCAGGATGTCGGGTCGGACCCTTGCCGGCCATCGGCTATCCTGCCCTCTTGAGGGCATCGATCAGCGTAGAGCGTGGCACCTTGAAGCTGCGGCAGACCGCAGCCTTGCTGGCTCCATTGTTCAAGGCGTGGGTGATCTACTCGACCTGCTCGGGCTGAGTTCCGGTGGCCTGCCCCCGCCTGCCCGGGCGCCAGGCAGCCGCCAGCCCGTGTGTCAGCGGCCGCTCATACTGGTCTAGCGCACGTTTTGACTGACCTGGCACATCCAATCGTCATGCATCGCCTCAAGGCATGTCGCGTAGTTCTTCCCACTTCGCAGCGGCGGTGGCGATCTGATCTGCGGGATTGGCCGCGGTCTCGTCCTGGCCTTGCTTGTCGTAGTGGAGGTAAAGCCGGCCATCGTTATGTCGTGGAGGGCAGCGTTCGCCGGGCCGGCGACCGTGACCGGGTGGGGGCGCAGCTCACGGACGCACGCGGCGGGCTCCTTCTCTGGTCGGAACGGTATGACGAGAGCATGGCCGATGTCTTTGCCGTGCAGGATGCCATCGTGCAGCGTCTGGTCGGCAGGCTTGCCGTGAAGGTGACCCGGATCGAGCAGGAGCGGGCTTTGGCCAAGCCGCCAAACGATCTCGCTGCCTACGACACCGTCCTGCGTGGTCATGAGCAGCTGGCGCGACGTACACGCACCGCCAACGCCGAGGCGCGCAAGCTCTTCCAGCAAGCGATCGAGCTGGATCCAGGCTACGCAGCCGCCCATGTCGGCCTTGGCCGTGCCTACCTGGACACGGCGCTGTTCGGCTGGACCGAGTGGCCAGGCCAGGCGCTTGAGAATGCAAGGGAGGTGGCGCGCAAGGCGGTCCAACTCGACCATGACGACGCAGCCGGCCATGCCCTGCTCAGCCTGATCTATGGCTTCCAGCGTCAGTGGGATCTGGCGGAGGCCGAGATCGACCAAGTCTCCCGGCCTACAGTTCTTTGAGACACCGCATTGCAGGTAGAGGACTGCAAGGAGGTGGAGGATGGACGAGGACGTTGGGGCGGACGTGGGTCCGGTGGAGCGCGCCCGCTACGCTGGCCGATC
>JAESGR010000492.1_pt1 | contig 27248 bp, 41 predicted proteins | sample 9269771 | NCBI WGS metagenome assembly JAESGR01 (sample SAMN15739572, study PRJNA653492) | algae metagenome | isolation source: Chroococcus sp. CMT-3BRIN-NPC107 and co-occurring heterotrophs from well... | place: USA: Clark Mountains Wilderness, California | collected 2010-04-18 | reverse complement strand
ATAATACTTGTAGCAAAAACGGGAATACTACTAAAGTCCAGCTAAAAACTCAGTAAAAATTCCCTTGAAAAACTTGCTAGTTAAAATCCTGTCGGTTCTTCCCCTCCTATTATCTTTCACTCCAGCCATAGCGCAAACTCCTCCTGCCACCGTCATCAGCATCGGTGACGGCGACACCTTGCGAATCCGTCAGGCAGGACAAGTGACGACAATCCGATTATCTTGCGTTGATGCCCCTGAACGCGCTCAAAGTCCTTGGGGGCAACAATCAACTTCTAGGCTCAAGCAATTGCTACCTGCTGGTAAGGCGATACAAGTCCGAGAGATAACGCGAGATCGCTACGGTAGGACTGTAGCTGAAGTGTATGTGGGAAAGCAATCAGTTAACTTGCAAATGGTAAAAGATGGACAAGCAGTAGTTTATCGCCAATATCTTCAGGGATGCGCTGCCACCAAAGACCAATACTTGCAAGCAGAAGCCCAAGCGAAGAAACAACGGCTGGGCTTTTGGAATCAGAAATCGCCTGTTATGCCTTGGGATTACAGGCGAGGAAAACGTAGTAGTAGTTCCTCAGTATCAAATAAAGTAGCTCCATCTATAAAAACACAAATACTACAAAGTTGCATCAATAGTGATTGCAATTGTAGCGATTTCAAAACTCAAGCCCAAGCGCAGCAAGTTTTAACTGCTTTTCCTGGAGATAAATTTAGATTGGATGGCGACTCGGATGGAATAGCTTGCGAGAGCTTGCCATAACCACTAGGCGATCGCTTACGGTCAATAAAATAAGTTGCGAACATTATTTAGTTGCTTGCTAAAAAACTTACAGCAGCGATTTATCACTTTAATAAGCTTTTTAGATGCACAAGTGTATTTTCAAGAGTTTGCTGAAGTTCTAGTAATTGTTCTGATGTCGCCTCTGTACTTGCTAAGTCGAGTTTTTGAACGCTTGCCAAGAAACGATCGACCTGCCTATCTCTACTAATAGATTTAGAAGGTTGTACATACTGTGCTTGTTGTTCGATTACCCATTGCTTGGTTTGCGCTATGGAAAGGTTTTGAGAGCGAACTTCTTTAATTCCTTTTTCACGCAGCGTTTTTGCTTGTCGTTCTGTAATACCAAGTTGTGCTGCGGCAAGTCGATTAAGAACCAAAGCTTGGGGGCAACCTAGGGATTGTTCGCGCACTGCGGTTTTCAAGTCTGGAGTGAGATTTAAGATTGGGAAAATGTTTCGATTCAGTGAAGCTGGATGCTCTTGTAAACTTAGAAAAATACTAAAAACTTGGAGTTCAGTTTTTTCCATTTCCCACTGCTCTAAGACAGTCTGCCAGCAATCGCTTTGCTGTAAATGAAGCCGCTCTCCAAGAGTTTGCTTATTTCGTTTCAAACGAGTCAAAACCCGATTAATAATACGTGGGACTTCTTCTGGAGGAAGGTCGGGAATTTCATCGCACGCGATCGCTACCAACGTCTCAGCTTTATCAAGAGCATTTAATCCACGTCGATGCAAGCTTGTCAGATACGCTCTACGCCGTAAAACTTTTGGTTGATCTGGTTTGGCTGTAAATACAGCATTTATTGTTTCCCACCCTAAGCTTTTTGCTGCCCGCCAACGGCACTCCCCATCAAACAACATTCCATCCTCAAATAGAATAATCGGATCAAGTTGCCCTTCTTGTTGCAGAGAAAGTGCCATTGATTCTACTTCTTCAGCAAAAGTTTTACGTGGTTGCTCTAAATTTGGCTGAATTTTGCTAATGGGATACTGGAGGATTCCTTGATTGTCTTTTAAATGTTCTCGTAATTGGCTAATCTGACTTTGCAGTTGCAAATTGTCTGGTTCAAGAGAAAGCGATCGCAATTGCTCAATCTGGGTAACTAGATGTTGTTCGCGATCAACTTGTTGATTTAGCTGATGCTCTAGTGTCTTAAGTCGCTCTCGTAAATTGTGGACTTCTTGATCTTGATCGACTTCCGAGAAAAAGCTATCAACGTTGAGTCGATTTCGTTTTACCACGTTTTCCTCCTTTAATTTTTTCTCCAATGGCTAGAGCTATTGTTTCAATTGGTTTTAAGGCTGGATGCGTTGCCCGATGTACTCTTAAAGGAATAGCTTCTGACCAGGCATTTGTAAAAGCCGTGTAGTGTTTAATAGCAGGAAATACGTGATATCCTCTTGCCTCATATTTTGGTGGAAGTTCTTTAGAAAGGCGTTGATGTTCTGCTCCATCTTCCACGTTATTAATTACAAATCCTAAAAATGCGGGTGCTGGAGACAATTGAAGTTCTTGAACGTTAGCCGCGTACCAATCAAGCAAGACTCTCGTTCCATCAATTGCTTTAGCATCCGGCATGAGCGGGACTAGCAAGTGTGTAGCAGCAATCAGAGCAGACTTGGGGATCTGCTCTAATGTAGCTGGACAATCAAAGATAATTAGATCGTGAGGTAGAGGATACTCAGTTAAAGCTTCCTGCAATAAACGGCCTCCACCAGCATGAGCAAGATTAGACATAACTTTAAACAAAGCACTTCCACCTTGGAACACTTCTAGGCTCTTTACGTGCTGTTCCCATACGTGAATTAAAGTGTATGTCCCATCAAAGAAACCAGAGTAAATCCAAGCGGTAGTAGCTTTTGGAGCCGGAGTTTTGTTTAGTCGGCAAGCTACATTAATAGAACCTTGAGGATCAAGGTCGAAAATAGCAACTTTGTATCCTAACCGAGCGACCTCGTAGCCGAGGTTGGCTGCTAGGGTCGTCTTTCCAACGCCTCCTGCTCCAGTCATAATTGCAAGTCTTATTTGATTGAGCATACTACTAAAGCATTTAGTGACTGAGTTAGACTTTGTACCGTAATGCTACAGTACATCTTATGAAATGTTTTCATCGCAGCTTTTCTTAAACATAGTATCAAGATTGATAGCAATTAAAAATTTATATGCAGTGCAATTTACCAATTTTGTACTGTAAAGTTACAGTACACTACTTTGTTCATCCTAAGTTTGAGGTAGTTAAAAGTAAATAAAATAGCTAGTCCATGAAATATACAGCAAAGACAAAAAACTGAGGAGGTATTATGAGTCGAAAAGTCAAAGCTAACTTGGATGGATTACTTGCTGATAGACTCAGACGAATAGCTCAAGGAAGACCCCTCAGCAAGTTTGATGCTCTGCAAGGAGACGCTGTTCGCAAATTAACAATCATCTGGTTCAACAGCAATCCTCTTATTTCTCCTTACTAACTGTATACACTCCTAGCTTTCCCGGTACTCCCTGCCATCGCCCCTGGTTAGCCCCAGCCCAGAGAACTTTGCCTATCTTACTTTTAGCAGCAGCAAAAATATTTTCCTCTGCTTTATCAAACAATATTTGTGCTATCTTTTCTGAGTTCATCGCAACTCCTGGATTACCTTGCAAAACTTTTTCCACCGCTTGCGTCAGCTTTAGACCGTGATAAGCCGGAGACAAAGCCTCTATTAAAGTACTCGCAGGAATTTCTTGCTGTTTGGTATTAAGCTTCTCTGTCTCTGACTTTTTAATAGCTTGCTCTAGAACACTTGTGTAACAGCCAGAGCGACCTGGTACTTTATCCCACAACCCATTTTCTACACCTTTATTCAGCGTATTGTAAAGTTTATTTTTTTCTACCTTGAATGTCGGTGTTGCCAATTCACCATACAAGTATCGGATAATATCATCTACATAAAGAATATTTCCAGTTTCTTCCTGTAATAGCTTCTCTACAGCTTCAGATTTACTTAAATGCTCGTACTCCGGAAGTAATGGCTGTTTTAATGGCTTCCTAGCTTTTTTGGTAAATTCTACAGGAATCTCTCGCCCTGGTATTCCAGGTGTTGGTTTTTGAGAAAAGTCGTCAAAGACAGTAGCCGCAGGTAGGTTTTCATCCTCTATAAATCCTGATTTATCAACTACTTGCTCAGTAGTTGAATCTGATTCTATAGGTAGCTTCTGATCATTCAACTCCGTTGCAGGAGTTGAAGCAACGGAGAAGTCTTCTATTGAACTTTGCGTTTGGAGAGATCCTTCAAAAGATTCCAAAGGTTCAGGCTCCTCGACTTTTGGTATAACCTCCTCTACTGGCTTTGAAAAATCGCCAACGCCTTTAAAACTTTCCTTTATTGCTAAGTCATCTTCAGCAGGGCTTGCCTGCAAGAAAATAGCTTGTTTATCCCCCTGCTGGGTTACTAACTGTTCGGCTAACAAGGCATTAATGTGGTTTAACTGCGCTCTTTCACTACTTAAAGCGCGGTCATTTTCCTCAATGATACTTTGGTAATGCAACTTCATTTGGGTGAGATTTTCAATGAACGATTGATTGCCCGACAATTCATTGACGAGTAGAGCATTGATGTGAGCTAAAGAATCTTGGGCAAGATTTATAAAGCGATCGCTCTGTTGAAGAAGCTTATTGTAGTGCGATCGCATTTCTATTAAATTATCAATAAAACGGTCAAATTGAGACATTTAGACAAGTTGCCTTTCTTTAAAAAATTAATGCTGTATTTATCATTTAATCCTATGTTATTTCTAGTATTCGAGCAGGTAATTAGCTAGGATATTTGTTTACTAAGAGCTTGAGACACGCTACCGCGCTGAGGAGTGGAGAAAAAAATTCATGATAAAAGTGAGCAATGGCTACATAGCCCGTTGGGATTGCGGTCACTACATTGGACGCGGTGGCAAAGGTAAAAAAGGCTCGGCTTTAGCAAATCCATTCAAATTAGCGGATACCAGCAATGCTGAAGAACGCAATCGCATAATAGCCAAGTATCGCTATTGGCTTTGGCTAAAGGTTCAGGAAAAAGATTCAGCAGTAATGGCTGAGTTATACCAGCTAAAGCAACAAGCACTTGTAGAAGATGTCAATTTGCTGTGCTTTTGCAAGCGCCCAGAGCGCGAAGTTGCTTGTCACGGTGATGTGATTAAGTCGTGTCTGGAATGGATGATGAACCAAGAAAAACAGCTTTTTTAGGGGTTAAGTGCAATCGCTCGTTAACCAATAGAGCATTAACACGAGTTGAAGAATCTTGAGCAAAACTTGTAGAGCGATCGCTCTATTGAAGAAACTAATTATAGTGCAATCTCATTTATACCAAAATCTAAATGGAATGGTTAAATTGAGACAGTTAAGAATTGCTCTTTCTTGAAAAAACCGATATTATTACAGCTGATAGATTAATCTTAATGCTATTTTCAGCAATAAAGCATTTATGGGATGCGCTACCGCGTAGAGAAGGCAGAAACGATAAATTGATAATAAGAACAAGCCCTGATACATTTGGGCTTTACACTTTTTCTGCTAATAAGTAACGAGTTTTTCAGGAAAAAAATATGATAACTTTGTTCAACCGCTTAAAATTCCATATTTTAGGATTCTTTGCAGGACTTCTACTCTTCCTAATTGCAGCAACAATGTCGAACTTGTACGGTGAAGCTGGGGTTCTAGTTTTTATACTTTATGTAGTGATAACTGTTCTTTCGCTAGCTATGATTAAGAATTTTATGAGAAATTCAACACGTTCAATAAATGAAATTATAGAAACAGCAATGAACGAGAAAAAGCACGAACATAACCCTGAAGAATTAATGTTAGCCGTGTCTTGTGCATTGGGAATGGCTGCTGCTATGTATGTAGTTAGGTTAGTGATGCGTTAATACAGAGTGACTTAAACCCCACCTCAATAATCTTGCCCACCAAAGAACCATCAGTCTCAGAAATAGTATTCCCCGCCTCATCCTGAAATACAAGCTTCTGCACTATGTCGATCACAACCACTTTGCAGTTGCGATCGCTATCAACCAGTGATAGAAACTCATATCCACACTTTTGAGCAATCCTTTGACGTTGTGCTTGAGCTTGTTTCCGCACCGCTCGGACTTCAATTTCTAATTGAGCTATGCGCTTTCTAAGTAGGTGGGTGCGATCGCTCATTTTACCTCTCCCCCATTAGCAAAGCGCTCAACCTCAGACCAAGACAAAGAGCGCAGTTGACTCCATAGTTTGCTTACACCGCTCACAAAATGCACCATGATATCGCCGTCATGAGAATGCGAGTATTGCATCAGCCGCCTTTTGATTGCTTCATCTGCCCATTCTTTCCAGCCGCACCCAGGTTTGGTCAAAGAGGGCTTCTGTCCCAATACTGTTCGGTTAAGGTTTGTAACTGCCAATGTTCTGGACAAAACCACGAGAATAGTAGCCTTTCAGCATCTGACAAGTCTCAGTTTTTAGTTATCCGAACCGTATTGGCTTCTGTCCAGACTTAACGGCATGAATAAACAACCCAATCCCTGGTTTATTTTTCCAAGTAGCGCTTGCCTGCTGAAAATACTCCAAAGCATCAATCGCCCTGTCGGAATAACGGTCAAGGGCGGAATTAAGGATATTATTGAGGCGCAGGCTGTCTACCGATTCGTTAGTCAACGCCGACAAACGGGTAAGTAGTCCAGTACGGGCAGGAGATTCTAACGCTGGCGATTGCATTACGGCTTCGTCTGTAAGATCGCTATTGGGTTTAGAAAGCTGATTTGCTGGGGTAGGTTGAGGTAAGCATTCAACTTGTTCAGCAACTAAGGGTTGAACAGAAGTAGATGAGTCAGACTTTGTTGCAGGAGATTCTTTGCAAGGCAACCCATCAAAATCGTTTTGGATATGATCGCTAGGGGCGGAACGTAGATCCAGAGCAAAATTTGTCTGCTCCTTACTTGCTAATTCGTCTTTAGCTACTGGCGGAGTGCAGGAAATAACGACTACCGCCTTATCTGACTTTTCTTGTTCCCTCTCCTCGCTCTGGAGGGAGGTATTTTTTGAAGTAGTTATTGGTGGAATCTCTGTAGATGAACTGCTCAAAACAGCACTATTGAGGTGTTCAATTTGAGCAGATGGATCTGTTCGATTTGAATAAATGCTAGAAATCAATACTTCCAGCCGTTGGTAGTTGATGCTGTACCACTTGGTCTGATTCCAGCTTTGTTTGTCGAATCGCTCAGTTTTGAGTAAATTCAATCCTTCTAATCGAGCGATCGCCCTGCGGATAGCAGAGAGGCTCAAGAAGGGGAATTGTTGCTGCCATGCCTGATAGGTATTGTAAATCCAACGGCAACCATTGATTAAGTGGTTTGACCTTTCCAACCAGTAGTGGATTTGTTGAAGGATGACAGCTTCGTGTAAACCGATCTCCTTAGCTAAAGCTGGCGGGATAAGTAAGGGGTGTGGGGCAAGTGATGTAGTCATTTAGCTTACCTCCTTGGCTAATGTATATCTGATGGATAAAAAAGAAACTGCTGGGAAAAAGAAATAGGCACGTTGTCTCATCTTCCGCCACCTTCCCCAAGCAAAAGCTGACGATTGCCCACCTGGTAAGCAAACAAGCGCTGAACTTGTGGTAAAAGCTGTCGAGGTAACTTTAGAGTAGGGTGAGCCGTCAACTCTTTTGACCAAGCGCCAGAATCCTTACCCAGTTGCACCGAGTTAAGCCACTGCCAGGTCTGCTCGTTGTTCTTGAAGCCTAAACGCTTTGTTAAATAGCCTATGGTTAGACCGTCGCTTTGGGCAAGGACTCGTCCAGTTTTAGAATCTACGGCAACAGTCTTCTCGATTACTTCAGTGTGAGTAAGGATTGCATCAGGCTTACCCAGGATTAGCGCCACCATGCCCGTACCGTGAAGGTTAGCGATCGCATTAGTTGCTTGCATCAGCCGCTCTTGAGTACGGGCGGTGGATTCCTGAGCGCGGGCTAGTTCAAGTTCGAGCTTTAGCCGCTCGATTTCTTGGGACTGGGCAGGGATTACTGTTTCCATCGCATCAAGTAAACTGCTTCTAACTGCCTGAGCAATAACAGAATCTCGCAATATCATCCCTAAGCGCAAAGCAGCACGAGGTGTCCAGATGACTAATTGAGAGGTTTTGGATGCTTCCGCCGAAAAGGCGGAAACATCCTTGAAATTCTTAAGCTGTCTGCCTTTTAATGTTTTTAGACCATCGGACTCAAACTCGTCCCGATGCCGACGCAAGGCTGATTCAACGGCATCAGCATTGACCTCATAAAATTCTGCCATCTGCTCATTTGTGCTAGAGCCTACACCATTCCAAAAAGCAAAATAGAGCGCTTTTAATTTACTGAGAAGTTCACTAGCGCGGTCATGAGAGACACGCGCTATTTGATTATTACGGGCTGATTTTGACTCGACTAATACAGAGTCGGATAAAATTATCATTGCTGCAACCTTTGATGTAAAAAGGGTAGGGTTGTAGTTTGGGCGATCGCGTCTCCGCCAAGAGTTCACGCGATCGCCCTTAATCCTTTGGGTGAGAATTATCTTTTTCCATTGATTTTTTCATTGCCTGTTCCAGTTCTTCAAAACTGCAACTGTAGAGTTGCAGTAATTCACTAAACTGATCCAATCTCAACTTAGGAATGGTTCGACCATGCTCCCAATTGCGAATTGTGCTTTCGGCAACGTTTAGATGATATGCAACATCAACGGTTCGGAGCTTTGCTCGTTCCCTAAGTTGTTTCATGTCCATACTCCAAGAATTACCTCCTATACTATCATCTAGTTAGCGCTTGTAAAGATACAGCAGCTAATTTGTGTTAACCCCTTGACAAATGCTAACGGGTTAACGCATAATAAAAAGCATAGAGGAATAAGGACAGAGACAGCCTGCACCCGAAAAGCAATCCAGAGTTTCATCTTAATTACAACAAAGCAGCAGAAAGCGGAACTGCCACAACACCGCCCGGAAACTGATAACAGCGAAGCGATAAGCAGCAGCAACGGTCAGAGGAAGAAACGCCCACGACAAGGTTTTTATACCCTGCGGACTCCCAAATAGAAAAACTTTGTTAATGGAATTAAAACAAGCAAATAACAAAGCCTACAAGCGCTCAACTTTCGACGGGCGATCGCTTGCAGGCTTTGGTTCCTAAATTCATAGGTAATCCCATGCTAACTCAAGAAAAACAATCAGTTCAAGTACGCTCTGAATCTACTCCAAAAATCTGGGATAAAGCCACAACAAAAGCAAACATCGGCGATACTATTCACGCACCTTTTACGCCTGTCATGGAAGTGATAAATAAGGACGTTTATACCGATGGTCGAGTGTGGCTAAAGGTCAAACCTACAAACGCTTCTTATGTAGAAGAATGGGTATTAGACCACGAAGAAGACGACGCGCTACCCCCTCCGCAGAATGAGTTTGATCAGGGATTTAATCACGGGCGAATAGACGCGACAGATAAGTCCATCCCGCTTTATACAAAAGCCGAATGCGAGTATTCCGCAGGTTATGTACAAGGTTATAGACAGCATACCCAACCCTATATGCCAACCCCTCCTCCTAAACCGCTTACTTGGTCAGTAACTTACAACAGCAATTGGCAATGGTATGTAGTTTGGGTGGGCGATCGCGCTATAGGTCGAGCCTCTGACTATGAAGAAGCTGAAAGAATAGGTCAAAAGTGCATTGCAGGGGAAAAGTTTTGGCAGGAGCATCGGGAACGGGTTTTAGCCTCCTACAGTGAGTAACTTTAGCATTCCGGTAGTCTTATCAGGCGCTCTTAACTCTGCACAAGAGCGCCTGATGGGACTACAAAAAACTTACGCGATGATAACCGAAAGGTTTGCGACCATTCCAAGTTCGCACTAAAAAGAGGTAAAAGTGGAACAAAAACATAATCCAGCGCTAGTCCACATGGACGTAGCACAAAATGAAATGGCAACTTATGCGATGCTGCTCACTAGAGCGCAATCATCTCTAACAGCTTCCTGGCAAGCCTTCGAGAGAGCCAATGAAAACTCACTAACTCATGACTGTCCGGTTAGGAAGCAAATAACCAAAAAGTTGAGGGAACAGTACACAACACTCATAAACCTCACTGAGGCGATCATCAAAGCAATTACAGCACCAACGCTCTCAAGAATGATTAGTACTGTTCCAAACCGAGTGCCTGGGCTAGTTAGCTTACTAGACTGTTTGCCAGAGGAGGAGAGGAATTTGATTACTATCGCTTTAACGTGCTTATTGCAAGCAGAAGGTGAGGGTATATTTCTGAGCGAGGAACAAGTCTTTCTTGCCGCAAATATCCTTTATGCACTTGGGGAATCATCTGTTGTATCAACTATGTGAAAAAGGCAGGTCTTTTAGTTGTGACTCAAACGAAGATCCAACGCCGCTTGCGCGGGTACGGGCTGAAGCAGGGCGAACAGCCGACGGTAGAGCAGATCCCAGCCTTTGCTAATACTTACAAAGGACGAGAATTCAAGGAAATGTGCCGCACTGTAGGATGTTACGCTCCTGCGACCAAATACGCGATGGCGGCAAGTTTATATCAGTTGGCGATTCGGTTGCTTGCGCCGGGGTCAGGAGTGTTACCGCCGTGCCAAAGAAGCGGCTAGAAATGACCCAGCAAGGCAGTTGGTGTTGAAGTTTTGATAATTATCGGAGGCTCGTATATGGCAAGCAGCATACTTCCCGCATTATTAATGAGCGCAATCGCTTTTTTATTCCGTTGGCGTGGGTTGCTTTATTCAAAGCACTTTTACGTTCGGGGATTAAAAATTAATTGCCTGTTGCAAATCTAAGCAAACTTACTAGGAAAAGAAAGGTGAACAATTATGAATTTTGAACGTATAAAAGTCAAAAAACAACACTCTTACAAAATAATCTTAGAATTTGATGTTATCAGTGACAATGTTGATATTGTCAAATGTCAAAAGGTAGCAAACAGTTTGGCTGCTTCGATTCCCTCCCAGTTGTTATCCGAGCGCCACGTCGAAGTTATCTGTAGCAAAGCTTCGATACAACCATTACCACAGAGAACTTATGACTAAGTGCAACTGCCTCCCAAGGAAATGATGGTAAGTGTTATAGGCAGGAGAAAATAATGTACAACCATCACCTTCAAGAGATGGCAACAAGTTTAGTCGAAACCGGACTAGCGACAGACCAAGAGCAAGTAGAACTTGTGCTGAAACGTTAGTTACTGGGCAGACAAAGTGGCAGTTGTGTGGAATACTGAGGATGTTCACGGCATCCAAGATGATTTTGACGCAGAGACAGGCAAATCACCCTTAGAAGTGATGAGCAGGCGCTAGAAATATTGCTATCAGTTTTTGAGAACCATGATTGTAACAACGGCATTACTTGGGAAAGCTTACGCTATTCCAGTCAGGAATTTTTTGGAGGAGTTACACGGTAAAGAAGAGTGAATCAACCGGATGCAGGATTTAACACCACGTCAACAGAAATCTTAGTAAGCAAAGATATGGATTTAGATTCGGACAGCAACACATACCTAAAAGCAATACTTGAGGAGTTACGCGCTTCCAAGCAGCAATTAGGGTTTGGCAATCCCCCTAGAGCGCGATACATCTACGTTAATCGCCAATATTCAAGTTGTCTGTGGTATTTTTGGGACGGGGCAAAGAAAGAACACGAACCAATCCTATCTCATGCTCTAACAGGCATGATTGAGAAATTGGACACAGAACAGAAGGAATATAAAGGCAAGCGCGAGTTAAAGATTAACCTGCACATCAGAGCAGACCGTAATTACGTCATCCAGTCCGGAGCAGAAACAATGTTTGCTAAAGGGTTGCTATACACGCTCTCAAAGCTGCCAGTTGCCGCGTTTAATCAACCAGTGATAATTACTGTAGAAGCTGGAGAGGACGAACAAGTGGTATTCTGCCGCATTTACAACCCAGTGACAAGACAAGCAGTGTTTGCACCATACACCGAGCCTGTCAACTGGCAGGAAGTGATAGCACGAGCAGTCGTCAAGATTGATGCAGCGCATGGAAGGATAGGGCAAACAGCGTCACCAGCACAAATGCCGCAGATGGCGCAAAGTATTTAGAGCAAGCAACAAGGCAAACGTAGAGGGCTAGAAACGTTATCTAGCCCTCAATACGGTTCAGTTAGTGATGGAGAATGAACTTTAAAGTACCGAAAACCTTATTCCTCCGTAGATCTGTGTAATCTTGTTGAGAAAAGCCTCAATTGTATTCCTTAACTGAACCGTATTGATCTAGCCCTCTGCTTTGTAATAAAAAAGTGGGAATTAGCAATGCTAGAACCAGTGTTTACCAAGCAGAAAAGTCTCCAACAACTACAGTATTTTCTCAAGCATTATCAGCAGGTGTATCCGCAAGCCAAACAGCAGGGAAAGATTGTATTGCGGCAATATCTCAAGAAGTTAAACCACCAAATTCAGCATCTCCAATTCCGTTCCAAGCAACGATAGATTCAGTTTTTCATCATCTAAAAATATGCAACCTACAACAGTTGGTATCACATACACGCGAAAGTTTAATCTTGGCAACTTCGAGAGTATAGAACTAGGAATTAACTTGTATGCCAAAGTTGACCCCGATGAAGACACAGAAGCCGTAGCGGAGCTTCTGTGGCAGCAGGCGAAGGCAAGTGTTAAGGCGCAAGCAACTCCAGTTTTGAAGGGTGTCAACTACCAAGCTCAAGCGAAGCCTAAAGAATCGTGGGCAGCAGTGTCAGATGAAGACAATGGGTTTTAAATATTTTTGGGAAAAAGGAAACCATGCCAAAAGAGCTTGATACTCCAAAACTAGAGGCGTACTTAGTTGTTAGTCCAACAGGATTAGCAGAGTTATCCGAGGCAGTAGAAACTGCTCTAGCAAGCATTGAAGGTTGTGGCTCCATTGAGCTTGTGACTCCTGATGGAGAACAGTTTACGTTGCACATTATTCGCAGAATAACTGATGGCTAATCCACGCCTCAACACTCGGCAAAAGTTCAACCATCTATCAGCAGTTCAACTTCTGCAACTCAACAAGTGTCTGTACAACAAAATTAGGCATCAAAGACAACGGATTAAGCCAGTAGGAGCAAAATAATAACTATGCGTAATCCACAAAGGTACAAAACGCGCTATGGCTTGTACCGCGCAACAATTCGGGCAATGGATGAGCTAAGCACAGTCAAAATAGCCTGGTGGATTCCTATGCGCCCTTTATCACTGCCAGCATAATTTCCCCGATATGGAAAGTCAGTTACGGGAATTGATTGGGCGACCAATGACCTTAGAAGACTTAAGCAAAATAAATGAGATTAGCAATTAATTAGAATTAAAGGGCGGAGGTGTTGCCTTAACTATGGGTAAATGTAATGCTCTAGAACCAGCCCCAACAAGATTCTATGCACCACTGGGACTGTTTGCTGACGAAGATTTGCAACGTATGAGCGCCGAGTATTTAGGCGAAGTCATCATCTCCCCTGGCGGTAGCTTTCGTTATCGGGTGACTTCGGGTCCACTCTGTCGGTTGTACTGGGAGCGCGGCAAACCCCAACCCAACGTCAACGAGTCGTCTTATTGCCGAAACTCTAACGGCAAAGGTTGGAAGCGATCGCATCCTAACTTTCTTTCGTACCAAATAGCAGACGGTAGCTTTGTTACGGTGCGGTGGCAGTTACCAGTACCAGGGATAATTCGTTTGTTAAAGAAATATTAGAATAATTAAAGCAAACCCCTTAAAGAAAGACGCTTTCGTTTTCCAAGAAATTAGAGAATCATATTGGTGCTATTTGGCTTTTTATCCACCACTACAATCAATCCTTACTTCTTTAGCACTACCGATGGCATTACTTGGCTTGCGTATCTTCTCAATTTCATCGGCATGATCCTCTGCCCAACTCTTCAAAGTTAATGCAGCGTTGACCAAGCTCCCTCCGAGCGATGTCAGCGAATAGGTAACACTTGGTGGTCTAGTCGGTTCAACCAATCGTGTAATCAATCCATCTGCCTCCAGTTCCCGTAAATGCTCTGTCAAAACTTTTGAAGAAATTCCTTCAATTGAACGCCGCAAATCACCAAATCGATACGACTGCTGAGACAAAAGCCCAATAATTAAAATTGTCCACTTGTCGGCAATTCGAGCAAGGGTGCGTCGGGTAATACATTCCCGTGAATAAACTCCCCAACAAGCAAATGGGCTGTTTGAACCTATTGGCTTCTCAGAGTTAGCCTGTGTCAAGTTAAAGGGGCGATGGGTTGAATTTTCTTGCTTCACACTGTTTTTCCAGGTTGAGGTAGTTACAAAAAGGTACCTACTTTCTATTCAAAATTATATATGTCAAGCTCATAAGAGTCCATCTCATTTCCGAATAAGTGATGAAAGCCATTGCCCTTGATCGCTATGGAACACCTGATGTTCTCTATCTTGCTGAAATGCCCGCTCCGATACCTGGTGTAAATGATATTTTAGTTCGAGTTCATGCGTCCGGGGTTAATCCAGTCGACATTGGCGTTCGACAAGGGCGTGTCTTGCCAAGCGAGCCACACCGTTTTCCGATGATTCTAGGTTGGGATGCCGCAGGAATTGTTGAAGCTGTAGGAAATGACGTGACTGATTTTATCAGTGGCGATCGTGTCGTATTGATTTCACAACAACCTTCTACTGGAATCGGTACTCATGCAGAACTGGTTGCAGTTTCTTCAACGCAGGTTGTAAAACTGCCTGAAAACATTAACTTTGTCACTGCTGCTGCCATCCCCCTGGCAGGTATTACAGCCCTCCAAGCCGTTAATGCTCTCTCGCTATCACCTGGGCAACTCATTCTCATTAACAATCCACTGGGCGCAGTTGGCGGTTTTGCCTGTCAAATCTCACGGCAACTCGGACTCAAGGTCATTTCCCCCATATCATCTGAGTTGGAGGAAGAAGCGCGGATGCAGGGTGTTGAGTTGATGGTTCCATCTGGGCAAAGCTTGAGCAGTACTATTCGTAAAGTGGTACCTGAAGGCGTTGATGGCGCAATCGATTTAGTAGGAGCAGATATTGCCAATCAGACGTTCAATGCTGTGAAAGATGGTGGAACCTATGCAACCACACTTCCAGAATGGTGGAAGCCGGGTGGTTCTTACACTGAAAATCGAGCAATTAAGCCAGTCGTCGTAGAGAATAAGCCCAATCACTCCGATTTGTCTAAACTTGTCGAATGGTTAAACCTTGGTATTTTATCCCCTCGCATTGAGCAGACGTTTCCACTACATCAACTCGCAGAAGCGCATAAACTGCAGGAGAAGCCTGGTTTGACTCGGAAGTTAATTATAGAGCATATGTAAGGGAAGATGTTGTTGCCTAACGGCTCAAATCAGAGGCAGCAGATAGACTTACTCCTGATTTGTCACTCTGGGCAAGGAAAAAGCGAACTAAAACTTGAAAACCTCTAAACTGTATGGCTTTCAATGCTAATTCCCTAACAAATGACTTAATTTGGAGTGACTTTACTAAAATCCCTGTGCCTAGCAGCTTCCAGATTTTACTTTCTCGAAAGTGACAAATGAGGGTTATTATCCGCAAGACAAGTTATCAATCTTGTTCGGCTCGGTAGTTATGATTTTCTCACCAAGGCTCAACGATTTTTTGCCCATGACATTGACAAGCTGTTTTTACTTCTAGAATGAATTATCCCTGGTTACCAGTACAACAGACTATTGCAGCTACAGGGGCAAATCCAGTAGCCGCCTAAATCAGACAAACAACAAATCTTTTCCCAACAGCCCAAACAATAATATCCACACCCGCTAGTCAATACTGGCGGGTTTGTTTTACCCATAGGAAATTAACAATGCCCTTTCTAACCAGCCACTCGCTTAACCCAAAAGATGAGCCAATTTTGCAGCAGTTACAAAACCATCTGCAATACCTAAACCAGGACAAAAAAGCAGCGATTGCTATGGCGGCTATCTACGAAGCAACCGAACCTAGCGCCGTCGATTTTGACCATGTTTACGATTCCTGTCCCAAGTTCAACAAAGCGATCGCCTTACTTCAATATCTATCCCACTCAGGACTATTAGCCTTAGCTAGAGTGATAACTGAAGAACTAGCGGTAATGGAGCAATTGCAGGGGGCAAGCCGATGAAACCTCAACGGTGTCCCTTTTGTAACAGCCGAGTGTCTTTAATTGATAGCGCCAAGATTTTTGGATGCAGTTATGGGTTCATCTATTTGTGCGATCGCTTTCCCCATTGCGACGCTCGTGTGCGTTATCATCCCAAAACAATTATTCCGATGGGAACTCTAGCAGACAAGGAATTGCGGGGGTGGCGTAGCTTAGTTCATCGTAAGTTTGACCCACTGTGGCAGTCCGGTGTTTTCTCTAATCGTCAAGCTGCTTACAAATGGTTGTCAAGGGTGATGAGATTGCCTTTGGAAAGAACTCACGTTGCCATGTACAATATTCGGCAGTGTCAGAGGGCGATCGTTTGCGTTGAGGTTTTTACCACGAAGTCGGCGGAACGTCAAAACGAAAATAACAACTCATTGCTAAGGAGATTAAATAACGAAGTACAAAGCGAAGCCCTACGTGCGCGCTTGCGCTATCGCTATAAATCCTCATGATGGATTTGACTTAGTTACTGTTTGGGAAAAAGATGGTAGCAAGTGGTACTTATTACAGCTGGCACATTCCCAGGGTGCAATCGCACTGATACAAGAAAATTCTAATACAAGATTAGTTTTCCCAACATCAATTAACCTAAATTGCTTGAACAAACAGAGCCGAAAAAATAGTTTAAAACAGTAAGCACGTTCTAACTAGATATTAATCAGACTCATGTGTAAAATATGTGCAGGACTAAGCCAATGAATTGACAATCAAAGTTTTCCTAGTTCTTAGACATTTTCTGAAATATTAGCGTATTCATCTATCTTTAGATACTAGCTAGGCTTGCTAATTGTCTAATTTTTCTTAGATGCGTACTTGGCAACTGCATAAGTGACTAAAAATAACACGATAAGACTAATGTACAAGTTCAGTAATATCAGGTAGCCTTCGAGGTTCTGGTGTTGATCTTGTATTTTCTGTCAAGAGGTAAGTTCTAGCAATTATGTCAGAAGATATTAACGAACTACTTGAACGATACGAACAACGAGCTTTTGTGCTTTTCCAAGAGAGCGATTGTGCCTTAGATGAAGTCAGCCAGATTATGCAGTTTGCTACAAACCTAGCTACAAACCTCAGCGCTGCAACTGAGGAGGCTTTAGGCAGCTTTGAAGTGCTCAACAGCGAACTGCAAGCAGCCGAGCAAAACCCAGAGAGCGAACCAGCAAGTGTTAGGGAAGGCTTAAGCTTTCTTCAGGAAAAAGCGGGTCAATTGCAAAGTCAAACTGAAGAAGAGCTAGAGCAGATTAAGAGCCAATTAGCTGAAGTGGAGAGTCGCAAGGAAGAAATACTTACTGAGGTTGAGCAAGATTCTGAGACTACGCAGGCGAGTCTTGAAAAACTGTCTCAGCAGGCTGCTGTGTTTGAGTCGGAGGTTGATCCTTGGCAGGACAGTGCTAGCAGTAATATTGAAGCGCTGCGTGACTCAGTGGATACAGCTAAGAACAGCTTCAGTAAAATGGCTAAAACGGTTTTGCTAGAGCGACTACCGCCCATTGAGATATTTACTACACTGAAGAGAACTAAATCATGAGTTTGATGGATCGTGTCGTTAGTGCCAGAAGCAGCCTCCAGGAGGCAAATAACGCGTTGTCAGGAGCTAGAGGCATAATTCCTCCTCTGAGACCGCCACAAACCCTAGTAGAAATAAGTCCAGAACTGAACTCAGAAGTTCTAACGGGTGCGGGTGAAGCGCTTTGGGAAATGGGTAGTGATTTGTGGGATACCGTAACCAATCCAATTGGGTCTGTAGTTGATGCCTTGGAGGGCGCACAGGAACTCATAGACGACCCTATAGAAACTGCTCAGGAGGTTTGGGAAGACTTTACAGAGCCCTATGTGGAGGACTGGGAAAATGGTCGTGAAGGGGAGGCTATCGGTCGAGGCTTGGTTGAACTTGGAGCAAACTTCATACCTGGGTACAATGTTATTAGGTGGCTTAATAGGTTTGATGACGCTAACTCAGATGATGGATCTGAGGCTCTTGACGCACCTACTAGTGAATCCGGCAGTTCTGGTGGTAACGAACTGCCAGAAGGTGGCCCTCCCTCCAGTGATAGTGATGGACCTATTAATGACCCGCCAAGAGGCGACCCTCCCGCTGCTGGTAGTGATGAGTCAGATGATGACGGTGACTCAGATAGAACAGAGCCTTCAGGACAAGAAGGCGATGCCCCTAGCGGTACACCGACTATAATCAACCCAAATGATAGAGATCCTAACAACATTCGCTCGTTAACAAGAGAAAATGAATCTGCGGTCACACTTGCTGAAGCAGGCTATAAGGTAGAACAGAACCCTCAAGTCGACGGTCCGAAGAACCCTGACTACAAGATTGAAGGCAGAACATTTGACTGTTATGCACCATCATCTTCGAATCCCCGCAACATTGCCTCCAACATTGAAGGGAAAGTCGACTCAGGTCAGACCGATAGGATTGTGCTTAATCTTGATAGAAATGAGGTGAATCTTAGCGACCTAAAGCAACAACTCGCTGATTATCCCATCTCAGGGCTTAAAGAAATCATTGTTGTGAAGGATGGAGAAGTTAGTCCATTTTTTCCGTAATATCTATACCTAATGAGAGTTCAGAATGGCTTCAGAATATAGCTTAGTAATCTCAACCGATTTCAATTCAATACGAGCACTGCATATTGTGTCTAAAGGGCTTGGTCTAGAATGGGAAGATTCAAATACCTACTTAATAGGGCCAGGAGTATTGGTAGGTGCAACCAGTCAAGGTGCTCTCGGTCAATCTGTCATTGAAGAAGCATTTGGCTTTCGACCTGACATATCCGTTTTGTTTCGGATCAACCCAAAAGAGGACCATGAGAAAGGTAGACACACCTTACTACGGGCAACAATGGAGTTGCTACGTCAAATCCCAGGCGATGCTATCTTGCTGTTCAATGGCGAAAACATAATACTTCAGAGAATTGAAGGACAATTAGTACTCAATGAAGAGTGGGGGAACTGGACCGCGTCTCAACTTGCTGAGGTAACACTTCCATATAAGCTACGTAATCTTCCATCACCGTTGCTGTAAGTCTGTAACGAGGCTGCAAGTGCTACTCTCCCTTCTCCATGTCTCCAGCTTGTTAGTCAAAGCTGACTTAGTAGAAGATTCGGAGAGTAGTAATAGTAAGGTAGAGTATGCTGCTATGTTAGAAGATTTGTCACTATTAAGTTAAATTCTCGTCTAAAAATTTAAGAGTTGATAAGACGGAATATTAAGAAAAGTCAAAGATAGATTCGCCCATTTCTAGGCTTGTTTGCACTGATCTATTTAGAAAAGGTTTACTACGCGAAGGATTTATAGAAGATGTGCAAGCTTACTACCAAGAACTAAATGCAGAAGTAGCAGCTCTAGAGTTACAAGAAAATTAATAATATGTACAAATGATGCCACAAACCAATTTAGCGATCGCTAAATTGATTTTCTCCGCCAAAATAGCGATGGGTATTGGCGTACTGTAAGCTCTCTGTCCACTGCTTGAACTTTGACGGACGAGTATTTAATGCTGATTGGTGACGAGATCGTACAAATCCAGGGGTAAGGGTTCATTTTACGTAGGATAACGTTCGCTTTGGGCAAATGAACTTCGGTAAGAATGCAATTGCTTAAGTACAGAATCGGCAATTCGAATATAGTGCTGCTGCCTAAGTGGTTAAGAGTAATTAAGCTTTTCCGAGAAGACTTGTGATGAAAATGTAACTCTCTATTGTAGTTAGAAACGAAATAAGACTGAACAGGCTCGTCTTAATTTGAGGTAGTCTCAATGGTAGATCGTATATTAGGTGGTCGTTACGAAATTCAACGGCAGCTAGGAGAACACCTGGAGCGACAAACTCTGCTAGCTCTTGACCAACAAACTCATGAATTAGTTGTAGTTAAGCTATCACTTTTTAATAGTAATCTGAAGTGGGAAACTTTTAAACTATTTGAGCGCGAAGCTAAGACCTTAAAGGAGCTTTCACATCCAGCTATTCCTCGATACATTGACTATTTCGATGTTGAGACAACTTTTAGTAGAGGCTTTGCCTTAGTACAAAGCTATATCGATGCCCCCTCTTTAGTGGAACACATTACAGGAGGACGAACATTTAGTGAAACTGAGTTGAAACATCTTGCTAAAACCGTTTTAGAAGTTTTGATCTACTTGCATGAGCGCCATCCTCCTATCATCCATCGTGACACCAAGCCAGGTAATATTTTGCTGACTAATCGTTCTGGCAATCATGTTGGTCAAGTTTATCTCGTAGATTTTGGTTCTGTACAAGCGGCTGCAAATGAAGGAGGAACTAGACATTGTTGGTACTTACGGCTATATGCCACCTGAGCAATTTGGGGAACGAGCCGTAGCCGCAGCTGATCTTTATGGCTTAGGGACAACGCTAATTTATTTGGCTTCAGGACAACATCCTGCCGAGCTACCTCAAAGAAATCTGCGGGTTTGCTTTGAAAATTATGTCAACCTCTCACCCACTTTCCTCAGGGATAATTCGTTGATGAGAAAAATATTAGAATGATTGAAACAAATAAGTTTTGAAAACTAAGATGGCAGTCAATTTAATTCAATCATTGCAGGAGATGAGAGATTTCCGCGCAGTTCGTGGTAAGCTAATCGTCATTCATTTTTCTTGAGTGAAGGCTTTGCTGTAAGGGTTTCAGCGCCAGTTTAATGCAACTTGGATGCACACTAGCTTAGACGTTATCCCCTGTGGTTGATTTTACTATTAGTAATCATGGGGACAATAAGTGGATGTAGGAGTTACTACGCACTAGAAGACTTTGGGGCGCGCCATTACGGGGCAGTCAGCGAACAATTAGGACTAAAAGTGACTCGCCTGCCATCAGACACAACTTTTCGTCGCATTTTACAGAAACTCGATTTTCAAACTTTGGCGCATCAGTTCGAGCAATGGGTTAAGAGCGAATTTAATATCGAACCTGGGAATGGGTAGCGGTGGATGGTAAGAGCATTAAAGGCACAGGCACCACACCAGGCACGGCATACCAAAACTTCATTGCTTTGGTATCACTCTATAGTAGTCAACGCGCGAATAGTGCTGAAGAGCCAACAGTTTGAGTCGAAACATGACAGTGAGTTGAAAGTGGTGCAAACAATACTTGAGGTATTGAATCTTGAAGGAGTAGTGTTTACTATGGATGCCCTTCACTGCCAAAAAAAACTACTCGGCTAATCATTGAGGGCGGCAACGATTACGTTATCACCGTCAAAGGTAATCAACCGCGATTATTGGCACAACTTACGACAATTGCCACTGACCAAAAACCCTGGGAACAGTTTGTTGATATTGACAAGAATCGCGGGCGAACGACTTGTCGCATCGCGAGTGTCTTCACCGACCTCCGTGGCATTGACCTCAATTGGCTCGGAGCAAAGAGCTTAATTCAAGTCGAACGTATCGGTATCCGTTCCGGAAAAAAATATTTACAGACCAACTATTACATTAGCTCAGTTGTCTCAAAGGCGATTACTTTTGCCAATGGGATTCGCCAGCATTGGGGTATTGAAAATCGCTTACATTGGGTCAAAGATGCGATCTTTGGTGAAGATGCTGCCCCATTTAGTAACGCTAATGCTGCCACCAATTGGTCTATTATCCGCAATATCGCCATCAATCTTGCTCGCAAGAGTGGCTATGACTCTCTGACCAAGGCAGAACAATTTCTTGCCCATGACATCGACAAGCTATTTTTACTTCTAGAATGAATTATCCCTGCCCACTTTCCTAAGTTGGTTGCAATGGATGACTGAGCCAGCCCTTGAACAGCGCCCAGAATCGGCTGCTTGTGCCTTGCAAGCACTGGAACATGGAACGCCACGAAACAAGCAACTTCTAGCTATAGTAAAACCTACAGATTCTAGGGTTATTTTAACTAAGAAACATAATCTTCTAGAAATTCACATTCCACCGAAAGGGTTTACGCTTGAGTTATTGCCTATCATTGGATTTGCTATTATCTGGAATGGTTTTTTAGTGAACTGGTATGCTATAGCACTAGGCACCTGGAGTACTGGAGGAGCATTTGCAGCTTTCTTCACTTTATTGCATGTAGGCGTAGGTCTTTGGTTAATCCTAAAAATTCTGTTTGCATTTTTTGGGCAGGTTTGATTACATATAAGTAGCTGGGACTAATCAAACCCTCAATAGCTTGAATTGCCCAACCCTCGCTGGCTAAAGCTTTCAGGGCTTTTGCGGAAGCCAATCTATCTTACAGATAATTCAGCCTTCCTACTTAGACCCAGAAATAATTTCTCTGGACTTGCTAATCAAATCGCCACTGGACAGGAAACATCGATTGTGATCGCAAAGGCGTGTTTTGAGTAGTAGAACGGTATTTGAAGATTGCTGGTTAAAGTTCAATTCAGGTGGCAAAACTAAACAAGGGTTCTGAAGCTTCTTGGTGTTATCCCTGTACTTTTACGAAACAGGGTTGTCAAATGACTCTGGGTTTTAAAACCACACATCAACGCAATATCAGCGATCGCTAAATCTTTCTGCTTAAGTAACTGTTTAGATCGCTCGATCCTTTGCTGCATAATATATTGATGGGGTGTAACTTCTAAAGAGTGCTTAAACAATCGACAGAAGTGATAGTGACTCATCCCTGTCAATGCAGCCAAGTCAGCCAGCCGGATATCTTGAGCTAAATGGACTTGAATGTACTCTAGCACTTGAGTCAGTTTGTGCTGTGGTAGTCTATCCCCGGACTGAAATGACGTTGATTGAAGCGTTGTATAAGTTTTTAGCAGATGCACTGCAAGAGCAGTCCCCATTGCTTCACCGTAAAGCCAACCGGAGGGACAACCCACTTCTAGCTCAACTTTAAGGGCAAGCAAAATTTCCCGAATAAGCGGATCGCTCTGACCTCGGTGCATGATCAATCCCACTCGCTCTGGATTCACTGACTCTTGAAGTGCCTCCATGACAAAACTGGGTTCCAGCGTCATCGTCAAGACTTCCATCTCACTTTGCCAACGAATCCCATGGAAGTGCTGGACTGGGGTGATACAAACATTTCCAGGAATCATCTGCTGACGGCTAAATTTCCCGTTGACTTTTACTTCAATGGTCTTCGGAGTGCCTAGCTGCAAGGTGAGATGATGGCTCATCGCTGTCACGTCCGAGATATCGATCGCTGGCAAGTGAAGGTGTTCGAGTGAGATACCTTCCCAAGCTATTTTTCTACTTGACAAAAGGATCTTTTCGCCAGAATGCTCTGTTCGACGCTGATTGATAGATTGATTTGCCGTCTCGGTCTGTCCTTGAGACATCATTTTCTCCTTCATAAAACACTGGCAGTTTAGAAAGTAGCCTTGAAACCGCTAACTTATATCTTGCACCTGAAAAATTGAATGTTAAAATCAAAACCAAATATGAACTTACGCATTCGTTCAAGGTTCAGTAAAAATAAGAACAGTAATAATTGTGGAAAGCATACCTGAAGTGCGCGTTGTGCAGCTTTGCCCCAATCAGGTAAATCAGTTGGGGTCGATAAGTGTGCCCAGTGCGCCAATATATAAGCAATCAAAGATAAAATTAGCCAACGGTAAACCCCTAAAAGGGTTCCTTGACCAAATCTATACAATCTAAATCTATGTTTAGCGGTCTTAAACCAGCCCTCAATCTGCCAACGGCGTTTACCCCACCAATTGATAGTGCTAGCTTTGAGAGGTTGGGTAGCTAGAATAAACCGTTTTTCCAACTTACCATCATTACGTTTAAGGTAGTACCAAGAAACCGTGACGGGAAACTTTGAACCTACAAATCTTACTTGCTGCCCTCTTGTGTGTAAATGTTGTAAGATACGCCCATCGACCAATTTACGGTCAACCTGCACTCCAACGACTGCGCGATATTTAAGCTTGCGTATCCCGTGGAGAAACTCAATACTTCCAAACGCAGTATCCGCTAAAACCATGACCTTGAAATTTTTGGTTAATGCTTGAGGTAAACACTTAATTAGTTTTAATTCCAAGCGTGCAGGTGAATCCGTTCCTTTTCCCCTCCATATACGAAAACTCCAAGGTACACGCCACTGACCAACAACCAAGTACACGACGATCAAATGTAGCCCTCGTTTTCCGTTATAAACAGTGATTAAATCCTTAAAATCCTGAAATTTTCCGACTTTTCCTAGGGTCGTTAGGTCAACGATGACTTGTAAAAATGGTTTGCATCCCTTTGAACATTTGGACAAAATTTCCTGAATGATACGAACACGGGTTGCACGAATGACACTACGGGTTGACCAATCGTAAATATTCAAAAACCGACTTAAAGCACTGGCGGACTTACTCTTACTACATTGTGGTAGAGGACAACCCTGAACTTCTAAAAATAATCCCAACATTGCTTCTAAATTTTCTCGTTGGTAGGTAGAAGGCATTAGCGATAGCAAGGAATACACTAACTGTTGAGCGCTAGCAAGAATTACTTCCATATAAATAAATAGTTCCGCCGTTTAAAGTGGCAGCCAGAGAAGGCACTTGAAGAGTATCTGTTTGTGGTTAAGCTCTGTAAGCATGAAGCGACTTGAAACTGTTGGTAATGCTTGACCCCATAAGCTTCATAAATGTGTTTCGTAGTGCCACGCTGAAAGGATGCTTCAACTCACCCATTTTGCCTGACCGCAAGGACTGCTCAACGATCAACTTTATGCGAGGGAAACGCAACGACTCATACTGTTGGAAAGCCGCTGTTGGGTTCGCTTGCTCTTGAAGACACTGAGCAACAACAAAGGCATCCTCTAATGCGGTACAAGCTCCCTGCCCCATAGTGGGCAACATTGGATGTGCAGCATCACCCAGCAGTGTAATATTTTGCTTGCTCCAAGGTTGAGTCGGAGGACGATCGTATAAATCTGTCGTCAGGATACTGGTTTCATCCGTCGCTGTAATCAACTCAGGAACCGACGCAAACCAATTTTGAAACATGATTTCAAGTTCTTTTTTTCGACCAACTGAGGCCTCTGGCTGTGCTAGGGGTGCAGTCGCTGCTGCATACCAATACATTCGTTCCTTGCCCAACCTCATGAAGCCGAAGCCTTTTCCACGCCCTAAGAACTCCTGAATGTAGCCAGGACGATATCTACTAGGAACATAATTTGTTAGACCACGCCAAGTTTTTAAGTTACGATAAATGGGTGGTTGATCGCCGTTTAGAGCCGCTCGTACCCTTGAGCGCAAACCATCAGCCCCGATTAAAGCATCTCCCTTAACCGTTAAGCCGGAAGTAAAGTGAGCGTAAACCCGATCTCTTTCCTGTTCAAAGCGCTCAAAGGCTTGTCCTAAAACAAATATTTCACTAGGTACATTACGTAACAATAGCTGATGTAATTCAGCCCTATGAATGCCAACAACGGGCAACTCAAAGCTATCAACGGGTATATTGACCAATTCCTTGCCGCTTTGCGAATTGAATTGGTAGTTTGTCGTTAGATAACCAACACCGATCGCGTCCGATAGCAAACCTAAATTTTTTAGGATGTGTGTGGCATTTGCCCAAAGTGCAATACCAGCCCCTACCTCCTCCAACTGTTGAGTCCGCTCATAGACAACTGGCTCAAAATTAGCTCTATGGAGAGCTAATGCGGTTGCAGCACCACCAATTCCGCCGCCGACAATAATTATCTTCTTATTTGTTTGCATCTTCTTGAGTTAATCGACAGACTTGTCAGTTGAATACTCACTATCAAAACAGATTTATAAGTTTCTTGTCAACTGACTTTTTGGTCGACAAACCTAACTAAGAATACTGAGAAATGCTTTAATTAAATTAGTAGAATGCTAAATAGGCTATACTGACTGACAAATTCGTCGATGAACTGTAAATCCTGTGGTACGCCAGGCAAAAGCTGAAAAGTTGTTAAATACTAAACAGGTTCGAGATGCCGGAGCGACTCAAGCTGTGATTTTGGCAGCAGCCCAAGAGGAATTTGCTAAACATGGTCTAGCTGCCGCTAGGACAGAAGCAATTGCCGCAAAAACAGGTGTAGTGAAGTCAATGATTTATTACTACTTTAAGGACAAGGAAGGGTTGTATCAGGCAGTATTGGAACAATCTCACGCAGACCTTTTGCAAACAAGTCTTCAATTAGATTTGGATGATCTACCTCCGGAATCCGCCTTAGAGAAATTTCTTACAGCATTGCTTGATTGTGTATCGCGTAATCCAAAGTTACCGATGATTATGTTTCACGAAGCTATGCAAAACCAAGGGCAATATTACAAACGTAGCAGTTCTCTTAATATTGACAAAACATTGGTCGAAATTTTAGAGCGGGGAGTTGCTACAGGTGCGTTTCGCCAACTCGATCCCTTTCAATCAGCTATCAACATTATGGGAATTTGCTTATTCTATTTTATTGGCATTGGAAATATCCAGCATTATCCTCAAGGCAAGCAGCTTCTGAGCAAAGCAATGTTAAAACAACATTCTCAAGAGGCAATTACGTTGATTTTGGCTGGTGTGCAAAAAGCATGAATTGTTGCCAAACAGGCTGTTCAAGCGGGTGGATGCTCATACCTTAGGCACTGAGTTGAAGGAAACTTGCCTTACCACTTAAGCCAGTTGCGACAGTTGCGAACTAACTAAAGTTTAAGTATCCGATCATCTCAACTTCCTATTTACGTAATATCACGCTCAAATATAGTTTTTAAAATTACGTCACAATTACGTAAAAAAATCTACTCCTTTTGTTACTTTCTTACACTACTTGTTCATGTATTAGTGGTTTATCCTGATAGGTGCAAGATGCCAGCTAACAAATTTATCGCAAGAATTTGAAAAAAAAGCAAAAACTGAAAAGAAATCTCTGAACTAAACCTTTACTATAGGAGAAACCTGCACACAGCGAGACGTAATCATGCCGAAGATTGTGCGATTTTATGAGTTTGGTGAAGCAGATGTCCTTAAACTAGAAGACCAGCCGCTTGTAAAACCTGGCGAAGGCGAAGTTCGTCTTAAAGTCGAAGCAATTGGCTTGAATCGCGCCGAAGTGGGCTTTCGGGCAGGAAGATATCTAGAATTGCCGAAAACGTTTCCTTCAACGTTGGGGTACGAGGCATCGGGTGTGATAGATGCGATCGGGTCAGGGGTGACTGGATTTCAAATTGGCGATCTCGTCAGTACGATTCCAGCAGGGAGCGTAATATATTTGTATGAAAGTAGGCATTCTATGCGGCTTTGCTGAGGGCAGATAGCACTGCGCCTTGCCAGATGGTTTCCCATTTTTTGCTGGTGATTACCACCCTAATTTGTAAAACA
>JAESGR010000491.1_pt1 | contig 27365 bp, 27 predicted proteins | sample 9269771 | NCBI WGS metagenome assembly JAESGR01 (sample SAMN15739572, study PRJNA653492) | algae metagenome | isolation source: Chroococcus sp. CMT-3BRIN-NPC107 and co-occurring heterotrophs from well... | place: USA: Clark Mountains Wilderness, California | collected 2010-04-18 | reverse complement strand
ACGGAGGTGATCAGGACGGTGATCGCCGAATGCGACCAAGCAGCGACGCGACCTTTGTTCATCACCGATGGGAGCAGCTTCGGGCTGTTCAGGTCTGGCCGGTCGCTGTTCGAGCAAGTCATCGACGTCGCAGTCTGTAGCGCCCGCCGCCCCGAGCTCGACTGGCGCGCCTATGGCGAGATGCAGTACCGCCTGATCGGCAGGAAGTGGAAGCCGGTCACGACGATCGCCTTCGGTCGCCCACCGGATCCAACTTTTGTTGAAGCAATGATGCAGGGCGTGCGGGAGAAGCTCTGAGCCCAGGTTGAGAGGATGACCGATGTCGCCAGGTCCTGCCGCCTTGGCTTGTCGTGATCGTCAGGCCAAGGCCTGATCAGGCAGTACGGCTTTTCATAGCTTCTGGAGTGGCTTCACCTGACCCAGGAACCGCCTCTCCCACACACCACGCTGGAACGTCGTAATCAGAAACTCATCGTGCTTCCTGCGCGCAGAGAACAGCCTGTCGAAGCCACCGGCTGATCCAAGGGTGTGCATCTGGCTCCAGCGCGGCCGCACCTCCACAACGTGAAGCTCGTCGATCCGCCAGTAGTCGACGATAAACCCAGGCAGGGTAGCTTTAACGCCGCTTCCACCTGACGGCGGATCGAACGGATTTCCCCTTCTCGTCGCCATGGCTTTGGCAAGATCGAAGAGGGTAATCCCCGTCTTGATGCGCTCGCTGAGGTTGGTCATCCACGCGTCTCGATCACATCAAGCGCCATCATCGGCAGTCGCCTTAACCCCTTCGGCTCACTCGGCAGGTACCCGCGGTCCCGGGCGTCCCCTCACGTGCTCTTTCTGATGCGCAAGCCTGGCCCACCGCCGTTCTCCGAGATGAACTCGATGCCGGCTGCTTCGAGCGACCTCTGGATAGCCCCAAGCGTCGCTGCATTCGGTACAACGCGGCCCATCTCAAAGCGATTGATTGTACTTGGCGCAACGTTGGCGCGTTGCGCCAAGTCGCGCACCCCCCAGGCTAGAGCAACCCGCGCCATCTTGCACTGAACAGCCGTGATCATGTGCGCACACTATGGCCCCATGACACTTGACGCAAGCCAAAAATGCTCACACTGCAAGCATATGCGCACGAACGCGCAGCGCGACCTAGCTCCGGAGTGATGATCCGAAGCTAGGTCTAACCCACGACACGAGGTGCTTGACTCATGTCACCGGCTGATCACGCCCATATCACGGGCGCCACATCCTCTTCTACCTCCCGCCGCACTCTGCTCGCCGCTTTGGCCTGCGCTGGTGTCGGCTTTTCGCTCCCTGCGCCCGAGCTTCCCGCACGAGCCGCTGCTGTTGGCGGGAGCAACCTTCTGGCGCTTTGGTACGAGCGCTGCCTCCGCCATCGCACCTGGCTCGAGTTCGGCGAAGGCAGGGATCCTGACCAGGAGGAGGCGCTGCGAGCCGCCTGGGCCGGGCTCGACGACGAGATCATTCACACTCGCGCTCTGACGCTGGAAGACCTGCAGGCCAAGTTCGCGCTCCTGCGCGAGCGGCTCGAGGTGCCGGAGGGCATGCAGGCTGTCTATCCGGACGATCCCGAGGACGACGGCGACGAGGATCTTGGCCTCAACAGCGACGGCTTCCTGATGCTGGGGATCGTCAGCGACATCGAGCAGATGTTCCAGGGAGAGCTGGCATGAGCAAGAAGCAGAGCTCTGTGAACCAGGCTACACGCGTCGATCTGGACGGCCTGCTCTTCGACCTGCGCGGCCTGGCTTCAATCATGGAGATGATGGGTCCCACCCCGTCCTGCATCGGCGAGCAGGAGATGTGCGCGCTGGCCAGCAGCCTGCGCGGCATCCTGATCTCCAGCGGGCTGGAACGGGCAGCTGGAGTGGATGCCCCTGCAGCGCCGGGAGATTCGGCATGACCAGGACCAAGGCGCCCAAGTCGATCAAGCATGAGGAGCGAGTTCCGGTGCAGGTGGATCCTGCCCTCCAGCGCGCGATGGCGCGACCGGGGCCGTGGAACTGGCGCATCCAGCAGATCGAGCTCGACTTCTCTGACGCTACATCTGCTTACACACGCGGGAGGAAAGGAGCGGCCGATACGTCTTCCCCTCCTGCTGTGCGGGCTGTGGCACAACGATGTGCCGATCGCGCTTATGGACAGGTTCTCGCGTACCTGGAGGAGGCCGCCGCTTGCGTGGTGGATACAGAGCGCGCCAGGCTCATGATGAACAGCCTTGTCGACACGGCGCTCTTATACCTGGACATCAGCGACCCGCAGATTGCGGCGCGCATCACGCTGATCGAGCAGCAGATGGACGGGAGGACGCCACCGGTTGCGGCCAAACCCAAGCGTCGGTTGGCGATCATCGGCGGGAGGGATGTGGCATGACCAGGACCAACCAGTCGGCTTCCGACCGCCTGCCGGACCTGGCCAAAGTCGACCGGCTCCAGCTCGTCGACAACCTGGACGAGGCGTGGCGCCGGGCCGTGCAACTGAAGCTCCTGCTGGGTGGCCTGGTGCTGCCGTTGCGTGGCCGCCCGAGTGCCGACCTCACCAAGCTGGAGGCGGCTTGGGCCTTGTCGGAGGAAGCTGTCTACGGGCTGGGTCAGGTCAAGGAAGCGCTCGGAGCATCGGATGAGGAGACGACCCTTGATTAGGTCCACCTGCATCCTCGCGCACACCGGTCCGGACCATCTGACACCAGCCTGACCACCAGCCGCCCTGGCTCCTGGGCCGGGGCGGCATCTCCCCCTACATCCGCGCCCTGTTGACGCCGCTGCCGATGCAGCCGGCGACCGGTGGCGCATGGAGACATCCCATGGCCGATTTCCCGGCGATGCCGTTCTACACCGACGCCTACCTCGCCGACACGACCCACCTGACTACCGAGGAGCACGGCGCCTACCTCCTGCTCCTGTTCGCCGCCTGGCGCTCGCCTGGCTGCTCCTTGCGGGATGACGACGCCTTCCTGGCAAGGGTGGCGAAGGTCTCGCTGGACCGCTGGCTGAAGCGGATCAAGCCGGTGATGCTGCCGTTCTGGCGGATCCACGATGGCGCCTGGACGCAGAAGAAGCAGCAATCTGTTCGCGAGAAGCTCGGAGCGATCTCGAAGAAGCGTGCCGAGGCTGGTCGGCAGGGCCGCGAGCTTAAGCCATTGGCTGACCAGGAAGCTGCTCCAGCAAATGAGGGAGCAAACGGGCAGCAACCTGCCCCCTATCCAAAACCAAAGACCAAAACCAAACAAACACCCCCTCTTGTCCCCCTGCCGGGGGAGGATGGTGTGGGTGATCTGGACGCTGAGTTTGAGACTTGGTGGCAGGCCAATCCGCGGAAGGTGGGGAGGCAGAAAGCGGCGGAGGCGTATCGGCAGGCTCGGCAGGAGGCGACGGCGGAGCAGCTGGCCTCAGCGCTGGCAGCAGCGGCAGCCAAGTGGCGCGCCGACGGCATCCACGAGCGCTACATCCCGCACCCGGCGAACTGGCTGGAGCAGCGGCGGTGGGAGGATCAGGGGCAGCAGGCTGCGCCTGCGGCACCCGCCGAGCCAATCGAGCTGGCGCGGCTCAGCGCTGGCAGCCTCCTGGCGACACAGAGCCGGGCAAGGTACGAGGCGCTGCTGGAACGGCTAGGGCGCAACGAGCTCGTCAGCATGGCACAGCGCCTTGCCAGCGGGCGGGATACCCGCGACCTGTTCCTGACGGTGGAGCGGGTGGCATGGACCGGACAGCCGGCAGGAGCAGCCTGACTGGTATGGCCCGTGGAACCCGTCATTCGTTGAGCTGTCGGATCTACGACCTGCGTTGTTTCCCAAGCCAGCAGACAACACTGTCCTATGCAGCCTGACCAGCCTTCGATGAAGTGCCCGTGGTGCCATCGTTACGTCGATGCCGGGCGCACGCCCTGCTCGGCTCTTTGCGTGGAGGACCGGAGCCGGAAGGTTACCTTGACCTCGGACCAGACTTGCCGGCACGAGATGGAGGATCGGCAGAGATCCGCACGCGGAGGTAGACCGGACAAAGAGTAGCTCAGGATCTGTTCAACTAAGGTAGCTGACCCAGCTTCATGATCAGCAGTAGGGGCCAGAATAGGGACCATAAGATTGGTTCAGGCTATCAAGGCAGCAAAAACAGCAGGTTAACAGACGAAATAGAAGGAGGCCACATCCTTGATGCGGGCCGACACGGCCATGGCGGCGGGAGGCTGGACGAACATCGCCAGCAGGCCGACCGTCAGGCAGACGAGCAGGACAAGGCCACGGGAAATCACGTTCATCGATCCTCGGGTCAGTTTCCGAGGAACGGATTAGCAAAGGCCGCGCCAAGAATTTCTTAAGCAGGGCAGAGCCCAGTAATGTGGAAAGAAATCAGCGAGCCGCGATATTCTTGCGCAGGTGCCCGGCAGGATCTGCCGGGTACCTGATGGATCTTGCCGGTTCTATTCTGCCGCCTCGTTCCAGGCCTCCATGGGCGGGCAGGAGCAGACCAGGTTGCGGTCGCCGAACACGTTGTCGACGCGCGCCACCGGCGGCCAGTACTTGTCGTCCCACAACGGGTGCCTGGCTGGATGGAAGGCCGTCGCCTCGTCGTAGGGATGCGACCAGGGCCGCCCCAGCAACTCGTCCGGCACGTGCGGCGCATTGCGCACCGGGTTGTCGTCGAGCGGCCAGACGCCGGCCTCGACCTTCGCGATCTCATGGCGGATGGCGATCATCGCATCGCAGAACCGGTCGATCTCGCGACGGCTCTCGCTTTCGGTGGGCTCGATCATCAGCGTGTCGACCACCGGGAAGGACATGGTCGGCGCATGGAAGCCATAGTCCACCAGACGCTTGGCGACGTCCTCCGGGGTGATGCCCGACGCCTCCTTGAGCGGGCGAAGATCGATGATGCACTCGTGCGCGACCCGGCCCTTGCTGCCGCGATAGAGTACGGGAAAGTGCGGGTGGAGACGGTTCGCGATGTAGTTGGCGTTCAGGATCGCGACTTTGGTCGCCTCCGCCAACCCGTCCGCCCCCATCATCCGGATATACATCCAGGAGATCGGCAGGATCGAGGCGGAGCCCCACGGCGCAGCCGAGACGGTGTGGTCCGGCTCGCCATCCGCCGCGGCCGGGTTGACGTCCTTCATCAGCGGATGACCCGGCAGGTAGGGCGCCAGATGAGCCCCCACGCCGATCGGTCCCATGCCGGGGCCGCCACCGCCATGCGGGATGCAGAAGGTCTTGTGCAGGTTCATATGGCTGACGTCGGCGCCGATCTCGCCGGGACGGCACAGGCCGACCATCGCGTTCAGGTTGGCGCCGTCCATGTAGACCTGGCCGCCGGCCTCGTGCACCAGGCGACAGATCTCTCGGATGGTCTCCTCGAATACGCCATGGGTCGAGGGATAGGTGATCATGAGCGCCGCGATCCGGCCCTCGTTGGCGGCGATCTTGGCCTTGAGGTCGCCCACATCGACGTTGCCCTGCGGATCGCAGGCCACCACAACGATCTTCATGCCGGCCATTGCCGCCGAAGCCGGGTTGGTGCCATGGGCCGAGGACGGGATCAGGCAGACGTCGCGGGCGGTGTCGCCGCGGGCACGGTGATAGCCGCGGATCGCGAGCAGGCCGGCATATTCGCCCTGGCTGCCGGCGTTCGGCTGCAGGGAGACAGCGTCGAAGCCGGTAATGGAGGCCAGCCAGTTCTCCAGGTCGTCCAGCAGCATCCGGTAGCCCGGCCAGCGGTCGGCCGGAGCGAATGGATGGATCTGGCCGAACTCCGGCCAGGTGACCGGGATCATCTCCGCGGTCGCGTTCAGCTTCATCGTGCAGGAGCCCAGCGGGATCATCGACCGGTCGAGGGCCACGTCCTTGGACTGCAGATGACGGAGATAGCGCAGCATCTCGGTCTCGCTGCGATAGAGCGAGAAGGTCGGATGCTGCAGGTAGGCCGACTGCCGCTGCAGGGGCAAGGGCAGAACGCCCGGCAGGCCTTCGTCCAGCTCGGCTACCGACAGGACACGGTCGCCGAACAGGGCCAGGACGGCCTCGACGGTGGCACGGCTCGACGTCTCGTCGAGCGAAAGTCCCAGATGGTCGGCATCCAGCGGCCGAAGGTCGATGCCCCGGTCATGCGCCGTCTTCAGGATGGCGGCTGCCTGGCCGGGCACATGGAGGGTCAGCGTATCGAAAAAGGCCGTGGTCTCGACGGTCACGCCGACCGCGGCCAAACCGCGGGCCAGGATCCGGGTCAGCCGATGCACACGAGCGGCGATGCGGCGGATGCCGTCGGGCCCGTGATAGACGGCATAGAAGGCCGCCATGACCGCCAGCAGCACCTGGGCGGTGCAGATGTTGGAGGTGGCCTTCTCCCGGCGGATGTGCTGCTCGCGGGTCTGCAGCGCCATGCGCAGCGCCGTGCCGCCTTGGGCGTCGCGCGAGACACCGATCAGCCGGCCGGGCATCGTGCGCTTGTGGACGTCCTTCGTCGCGAAGAACGCGGCATGCGGGCCGCCGAAGCCCATCGGCACGCCAAAGCGCTGCGACGATCCGACGACCACGTCGGCGCCCATTTCGCCCGGCGGCTTCAGCATGGCCAGGGCGAGGAGGTCGGACGCGACGATGGCGAGCCCGCTCCTGGCGCGCACGGTCTCGATCGGCTTGCGCAGGTCACGGACCTGACCGGAGGAGCCGGGATACGAGAACAGGGCACCGAAGAGTTCGGCCGGCAGCTCGCCGGCAGCGTCGCCCAGGACGACCTCGACACCCAGCGGCTCGGCCCGGGTCCGCAACACCGCAACCGTCTGCGGATGGGTATCGTTATCGATGAAGAAGCGGCGCGACTTCGACTTCGTGACCCGCAGCGCCATGGCCATCGCTTCGGCGGCGGCTGTGGCCTCGTCCAGCAGGGAGGCGTTGGCGATCTCCATGCCAGTCAGGTCCTGGACAACCTGCTGGAAGATCAGCACCGCCTCGAGCCGGCCCTGGCTGACCTCGGCCTGGTATGGGGTATAGGCCGTGTACCAGCCCGGGTTCTCCAGCACGTTGCGCAGGATCACGTTCGGCGTCCGCGTGCCGTAATAGCCCGTGCCGATCAGCGAGGTGGTGACGATGTTGCGGGCGGCATAGGCCCGCAGTTCGGCCAGCGCCTCGTGCTCGTCGGCGGCCGGCTTGAGGGCGAGCGGCTCCTTGGACAGGATCGAGCCGGGGATGGTCTCTTCGATCAGCTCGTCGAGCGAGGTCAGGCCGAGGGTCTCGAGCATGGCCGCCTGCTCGGCCGCATCCGGCCCGATATGGCGCCGACGGAACGCGCCATGGTCTTCGAGCGAGGAGAGCGATACGTCCGGATGATGCATGCGAGCCACCTCAGTCCAGCGTCTTCAGGAAGTCGTCATAGGCTTCGCGGGTCATCAGCTCCTCGATCTCCGAGAGGTTCGACGCCTCGATCCTGCAGAACCAGGCGTCTCCTTCGGCGCCAAGATTGACCTGGCCCGGTTCGGCGACGATCGCGTCGTTGATCGCGACGACCTTTCCCGAGATCGGGGCATAGACTTCCGAGGCGGCCTTGACGCTTTCGACGACGGCCATGTCGCCGCCCTTCTCGACGATCCTGCCGACCTCCGGCAGTTCCACGAACACGACATCGCCCAGCTGCTCCTGGGCATGGTCGGTGATGCCGGTGGTGGCGACGTCGCCCTCCACCCGGACCCACTCATGATCCTTGGTATAGCGCGTGGTCATGCTGATCAGGCTCCTCGGCGGGCATAGCGATGTGGCGTGAAGGGTAGCTTGACGACGGTGGCCGCGAGCGGCTTACCGCGGACCAGAAGCTGGATGGGTGTGCCGGCAGCGGCATGCGGACTGGCGACGTAACCCATGGCCACGGGCGCACCGACACTCGGGCCGAATCCGCCAGACGTGATCTTGCCGATGGGCGTTCCATCCGCGGCGACGATCTCGGTTCCCTCGCGGGCGGGTGCCCGACCTTCCGGCTTGATGCCGACCAGACGTCGCTGCGGGCCTTGCGCCAGCTCGCGCAGGATCCGCGCCGCACCCGGGAAGCCGCCACCTTCGCGGCGCCGCTTGCCGATCGTCCAGGCCAAGTTCGCCTCGACCGGCGAGGTGGTGGTGTCGATGTCATGCCCGTACAGGCACAGGCCCGCCTCCAGCCGAAGCGAATCGCGCGCTCCCAGGCCGATCGGCTTCACCTCCTCCATCGCCAGCAAGGTGCGTGCCACCTTGACCGCATAGTCGGGCGGCAGACTGATCTCGACCCCATCCTCGCCAGTATAGCCCAGCCGCGAGATCCGCATGCCCAGGCCCTGCACCTTGGTGACGAGGCTCTCCATGAACCCGAGCGAGCTTACCTCGGGCGCCAGACGCGCCACGCATTCCACCGCCTTCGGGCCCTGCAGGGCGAAGAGCGCCTGATCGGCCAGATGGACGACCTGGTGCTCCGGTTCGAGATGGGTCTTTAGATGAGCGAGGTCGGTTTCCGCACCACCTGCGTTCACCACGACGAACAGCCGGTCCGGCGCGTCCTTGGTGATGATCAGGTCATCCAGGATGCCGCCATCCTCGGCCGTGAGCGTGGTGTAGCGGGCCTTGCCCTCGCCCAGCCCCACGATGTCGGCCGGAACCAGCCGCTCGATCGCCGCAGCCGGATCGGGGCCGGTGATGACCAACTGGCCCATGTGAGAAACATCGAACAGGCCGGCGGCCAAGCGCGTGTGCAGGTGCTCGGTGAGAATGCCTGTCGGATACTGGACGGGCATGTCCCAGCCGGCGAACGGCACCATGCGCGCACCGAGCTCTCGGTGCAGGCCGTTCAGCGGCGTGGTCTTGAGGTGATCGGTCAACAGGACCTCCGGGAGATGCGACGCCGCCCGGTCTCCCGGATCGGCAACGCCCCCTCTGTCCCGTACCTGAGAGCTTACACGGAGTTGCCGGAAGGATCTTCCGACAGCTTCGCTCCCCTTCGGTGGACCGCACGACGCGGCCTCTCTCCAGAGCGCCAGTGTCCTCTGCGGTCCTTCTGCCTGAGAGTTTCCGGGGCGGTTGCTCCTTCGGCGCCGCGCTCGCGCGCGGTCTCTCCCGCAGACACCAATTGGCGTGCGGCTAGGGTAGGCGCGTGGCGGGGCCGGTCAACTACCCAAGTGGCCAACTGTCAAAATTGGCAGCCTGGAGGGTGCGTGTCACTCCACCTCGTTTTCAGCGGCCAACTCATCCAGGTCGAGAATGATGGGCGTATACCCCCAATGGGTCAGGAGCCGCGGCAGGTCTTCGCTGCGGATCGACACGGTCGCATCGTTGGTGAGCGGATGGTAGTTCAGGACCTCGTGGCGGAGCATCTTCGAATCCAGGATCGGCTGGACCTTGCGCTCGACGTCGTTGATCAGGGCGAACGGCGTGACCGAGCCCGGAGTCACGCCCAGCGTGGCCAGGAGGAGTTCGGGATTGCCGAACGAGAGGCGGGCAGCACCCAGCCTCTTCTGCAACGTGTTGATCCGCACCTGCTGCTCGTCCAGGCAGACCAGCAGATAGAGCTGACCGCGCTTGTCCTTCAGGAACAGGTTCTTGCAGTGCCCGCCGGGCAGGTGGGAAGTATGAGCCTTGGCCTCTTCCACCGTGAAGACCGGCGGATGCTCCTCCGTCGCGGTGACGATGCCCAGTTCGGCCAGCAGCCCCATCAGATGATCACGGGTGTTCATGGGCAGGCGGCCTCGGCGATGCTTTCACTGCCGGGCGAACTAGCTTCCGCCCATGCCGGTGACAAGGGCGGCGGCCCGGGAGCAGTTCCATGAAGAGAATCCTGCCGTTCGGCCTGCTCGTGCTGGTGGGTCTGATCGGCTTCGCCTTTTTGGGCGATCTCGATGGCGAGACTCTGGAGCGCTACCACCGGCAATTCGGGAGGATGGTGGAGGCGTACCCGCTGGCAGCACCCCTGGTCGCGGTGCTCGTCTATGCGGTCGTCGTCGCCGGTTTCCTGCCGATCGCGCTCTGGGTGACGTTGGCCTGCGGTTTTGCGTTCGGGACCTTCTGGGGCGGGGTCCTGTCAGTCATGGGGGCCACGATCGGGGCCGTGGTCACCTTTTTGGCGGCCCGCTCAAGCCTGGGGCGACCATTGCACCAGTGGGCGGGGCCGCGGCTGTACAAGCTGGAGAAGGGGCTCGCGGACGATGCCTGGAGCTACCTGATGGTGCTCCGCATGGTCCCGGCCTTCCCGTTCTGGCTGGTCAACATCGTACCGGCCCTGCTGCGGGTGCCGCTTTCGACCTTCGTGATCACGACCGCTCTTGGCATCGCACCGGCGACCTTCGTGCTGGCCAGCATCGGGTCGGGCCTTGCCCGGGTGTTCGCTGAGGGAGGAAGCCCGGACCTGTCGATCATGACGGAGCCGGACATCCTGCTGCCCCTGCTGGCCGTGTCCCTGCTGGCACTGGTGCCAGCAGCGTGGCGCCACCTGCGCCCGGGCGCAGGCGGTCTTTGAGCGTCGGCCTCAGACCTCGACCGGCTGCCCCATGCGGATGAATTTCTCGCGGCGACTGCGGCGCAGGTCGCCGCGGTCTAACGCCTCGATCTCGCTCAGGTGCTTTTCGATGGCGTCCCCGACCCGCCCGATCGTGGTGGCTCTGCCGCGATGCGCGCCGCCCAGCGGCTCCTCCACCACGGCATCGATCAGGCCCATGGCGAGCAGGTCCTGCGCCGTGAGCTTCAAGGCTTCGGCCGCTTCCGGTGCCTTGTCGTTGGCGCGCCAGAGGATCGCGGCGCACCCCTCCGGGCTGATCACCGGATAGATGGAATGCTCCAGCATCAGGATGCGATCGGCGACGGCAATCGCGATGGCGCCGCCGGAGGCACCTTCGCCGACCACGACCGACACCAGCGGCACTTCCAGGCTGAGGCAGGTCTCGATCGAGCGGGCAATGGCCTCGGCCTGGCCGCGTTCCTCGGCATCGACGCCGGGATGGGCGCCCGGCGTGTCGACCAGGGTCACCACCGGCAGGCCGAACTGCTCGGCCAGGCGCATGAGGCGCATCGCCTTGCGGTAGCCTTCGGGCCGGGCCATCCCGAAGTTGTGGCGCACCCGCGTTTCCGTGTCGTGGCCCTTCTCGTGGCCGATCACCACGACGGAGCGGCCGCGGATCCGGCCCAGCCCGCCCTGAATGGCGTTGTCGTCGGAAAAGGCACGGTCGCCGGCCAGCGGGGTCCAGTCCTCGATCAGCCCGGCGACATAGTCCTTGAAGTGCGGCCGGTCGGGATGCCGCGCTACTAGGGTCTTCTGCCAGGGCGTCAGCTTCGCATAGGTCTGCGAGAGCAGCTTGGCCGCCCGGCTCTCCAGCTTCGCGATCTCCTCCTGCAGGTCGAGGTCGGAGCCGGTGGCGAGGTGGCGGAGCTCCTTCACCTTGCCTTCCAGCTCGGCGATCGGCTTCTCGAAGTCCAAGAGCGAGCTCACCCGTGTTCTGGCGGTAGCGATGATGTGCGCATGTGGCGGCAGCGGACGGGGGTGTCAACGCGCGTGCGGAATCGCTACATGACCGGCGACGCGTTCGAAGCTTCACCACAGGCACGCCATGCCCCTTTATACGTATGATTGCGCCGACCACGGCATCTTCAGGGAATGGTCCGCCATGAGCGAGAGCGACCAGCCCAGGGCCTGCCCGAGCTGCGGGGAGCCGGCACGTCGCGCAATGGCGCGGCCCATGCTGGGCCGCTCGGCCGCCAGCGAGCGGCCTTCTTTTGCCTGCGATGTCGGCGACATCGCACCATCGGCCAGGGCGGGGGGCGGCTGCGGCTGCGGGGCCGGCGGCTGCATCCACTGACCGCTCGGCCGCCGAGCCTGCTCCAGGACCCGCTTCTTGACGTGCCTCGCGAGCTGTGCACGGGACCTCCTGGGAACTAGAAGGGAGGGATGCGGTGACTCAGGCCGTGCGCTATGTCGAACATCCGGCCACCGGGCCATATGCGTTGGCACTGGACAAGAACGCGGCGAACCACGCCCCGCTCACCCCGCTGACCTTCCTGGAGCGCACCGCCGACATCTATCCCGAACGGCTGGCCGTGGTTCACGGCAGCTTGCGGCGCAACTACCGCGAACTCAGGGAGCGCTGCCACAAGCTGGCGTCCGCGCTGGTGCAGCTGGGCATCGAACCCGGCGACACCGTGGCGGCGATGCTGCCGAACACGCCGGCCATGCTGGAATGCCATTACGGCGTGCCGATGGCCGGGGCGGTCCTCAATGCGCTGAACACCCGCTCCGATCCCGGCACGATCGCCTTCATCCTGGAGCATGGCGAGGCCAAGGCGATCATCGTCGACAGCGAGTTCGCGCCGATTGTGCGCGAGGCGCTGGACAGGCTCGCGACCCGGCCGATCGTGATCGACATGCTCGACCCGGAGTTCGCCGGGCCGCACGAGCGGATCGGCAGCCTAGACTATGAGGAGATGCTCGCCAGCGGCGACGCGGCGGCAGCGCCGATCTTCCCGGCGGACGAGTGGCAGGCGATCGGCCTGAACTATACGTCGGGCACGACCGGCAACCCCAAGGGCGTGGTCTACCACCATCGCGGCGCCTACCTGAACGCGGTGGGCAACGTGCTGGTCTGGTCGATGCCGCAGCATCCGGTCTATCTCTGGACCCTGCCGATGTTCCACTGCAACGGCTGGTGCTTCCCCTGGACGACCGTGCTGCAGGCCGGGGTGAACGTCTGCCTGCGCAAGGTGTCGTCGGAGACGATCTACCAGACCTTCGCCGAGCACGGCGTGACCCATATGTGCGGCGCGCCGATCGTCATGAGCATGGTGGTGAACGCGCCCGAGGACGTCCGCCGTCCGTTCGGGCAGAAGGTCAAGATGATGACCGCCGCCTCGGCCCCGCCCGCCGCCGTCCTGGAGAAGATGGACCGGCTCGGCATCGAGGTGACCCATGTCTATGGGCTGACCGAGGTCTACGGGCCGGCCGTCGTCTGCGCCTACCAGGAGGACTGGCACGAGCTCGACATGAAGACGCGCTCGGAGAAGCTGGCCCGGCAGGGCGTGCGCTACCCCGTGCTGGAGGGCCTGGCGGTGCTGGACCCGGACACCATGCTGCCGGTGCCGAAGGACGCCACCACGCTGGGCGAGGTGATGTTCAAGGGCCACGTCGTCATGAAGGGCTACCTGAAGAACCCGACCGCCACCCACGCAGCCTTCGGGGCGGGCTGGTTCCATTCGGGCGACCTCGCGGTGATGCACCCGGACGGCTACCTGGAGATCAAGGACCGCTCGAAGGACATCATCATCTCCGGCGGCGAGAACATCAGCTCGATCGAGGTCGAAGGCGCCCTCTACCGTCATCCCGACGTGATCGATGCCGCCGTGGTCGCCAGGCCCGACGAGAAATGGGGCGAGACGCCATGCGCCTTCGTCACCCTGCGCGACGGCGCCGACGTCACGGCCGAGGAACTGATCCAGCACTGCCGTGGCGAGATCGCCAGCTACAAGCTGCCGCGCACGATCGTGTTCGGCGCGCTGCCCAAGACATCCACCGGCAAGGTCCAGAAGAACGTCCTGCGCGACCGCGCCAAGGCGCTCTGAACCTTCCATCCCGACGACACCAGGACGAAAGAGGCCGACCCCGTGCATGCCAGCCTGACCCCGAACGAGACGCTGCCGCAGGACGGCATGGCCGGAACGCTGATCGGCCGCGTGCAGACCGAGCAGGGGCCCTGCGCGGTCGTGCTGCGCGACGGCGGCGTGTGGGACATCACCCACCTGGTCCCCACGACCAGCGACCTGACCAACGCCCCCGACCCGCTGGCGATCGCCCACGACCCGGGTGCCGTGCGCCTGGGCGACTTCGCGGCGATCCTGGCGAACAGCGCGCATGACAAGCGCCAGCCCGGCACGCCCTGGTTCCTGGCACCCTGCGACCTGCATGCCGTCAAGGCCTGCGGCGTCACCTTCGTGCGCTCGATGCTGGAGCGGGTGATCGAGGAGCAGGCGCGCGGCGACGCGGCCAAGGCCGTCAGCGTGCGCGAGAAGATCATCGCCATCGTCGGCGACGACCTGCGCGCGATCGTGCCCGGTTCCGAGAAGGCGATGGAGCTGAAGTCGCACCTGATCGAGCAGGGCGCCTGGTCGCAATACCTGGAGGTCGGCATCGGCAAGGATGCCGAGGTCTTCACCAAGGGCCAGCCCATGTCGGCGGTGGGCACGGGCTCGCTGGTCGGCATCCACCCGGTCTCGACCTGGAACAACCCCGAGCCCGAGATCGTGCTGGTCGTCAGCCGCGACGGCCGGATCGTCGGCGCCACGCTCGGCAACGACGTCAACCTGCGCGACGTGGAAGGCCGCAGCGCGCTCCTCCTGGGCAAGGCCAAGGACAACAACGCGTCCGGCGCGGTGGGCCCGTTCATCCGCCTGTTCGACGAGACCTTCGACCTGGACCAGGTCCGCTCGGCCGAGCTGGACATGCTGGTCGAGGGCACGGACGGCTTTCGCATGGAAGGCCGCTCCAACATGTCCGCGATCAGCCGCGACCCCGCCGACCTGGTCAGCCAGACGATCGGCCCCCACCACCAGTACCCCGACGGCTTCGTCCTGTTCCTCGGCACCATGTTCGCCCCGATCCAGGACCGCCACGGCCCCGGCCAGGGCTTCACCCATGTCGTGGGCGACGTGGTGAGCATCTGGACGCAGGCACTGGGCAAGCTCGTGAACGTTGTCGAGCACACGGACAAGGTGCCGGCGTGGGAGTTCGGGGCGGGGGCGCTGATGCGGAATTTGGCGGGGCGGGGGGTGCTGAGGGGATAGCCCACACCCCCTGATCCTGGTGCCGGTCCACGATATTCAACGAGCAGGCCAGCTTCGTTCTGAAGCGCTTGCTCGCTCGGCAGATTGCATTGCATTTTAAGCAATATTGACATTAGTCAATCAGATCGTAATTTTTGGCCCGGGAGTGAGAACAATAACGTTAGCGGCCCCCAGCAAAGACCGAGGACGAACTGTAAAGTTCTCGGATAAGAACGGCTCGTAGGTTAGCCTCTTGTCAGGAAGAGAAGATGGGTGTCATTCAAGGAACAGCGAATCCTGAGTTTATATCAGGAGCAGCTAAATCGAGTGATGATCTTGTTGGTCTTGCCGGAAGTGATAGGTATTATTTTTCAGGAAACTGGGGCAATGACAGGATAATCGACTCTGCCGGTGAAGAGGATACTATTTACTTCGAGCACGATGTTTATCGCTATAACACAAATATTGCGAGAGCCTACAACGACGATGGCTCTCCATCTGATGATCTGGTCATTACTTATACCGATGGCGCACTGTTTACCTCTGTCACCGTAGCCGGTCAGTTTGCGGCTGGTCAGAATGGTGTCATAGAAAATGTCCAGTATTATGGCTACAAGAACCTTGTCATATTTGGTAATATAATTCGCGATGGTACTGTTGTAGGAGACCCAATAAATGGCTTTCTAGGAGACGATCGGATTAATGGTAAGGCAGGAGACGACAGTATCTATGGAAGCGCAGGTATTGACAGTCTCAACGGCGATACCGGCAACGACTATCTAGATGGCGGCGCCGATAATGATGTTCTTTCTGGTGGGATAGGGAACGATAGCCTATATGGCGGTGGTGGGAAGGATACATTTGCCTTCAATCTGGGCGACGGTACAGATCGGATTGAGGATGCTAATAGTGAAGATCTGATCAACTTAGAAGGTATTACAGATGTATCTAATGTTCGTCTAGTTTATAATCCTGGATACCAAGAATCTTATTATGATGATGATGGCAACGAGATATTCTACGAATATGGTCAGGGTTACAAAGTTTTTTATGGCAGTAATGACTCGATTGAAATCAGCGGGGATCTGCCGGTAGTCCGCCTGTCTGATGGCAGTACCCTTGCCGCCAACGTGTTCACTGGCAGCGCTTTGGACGACACCGCTCTCGTTGGCACGTCGGGCAACGACGTCATCCGTGGCCAAGGTGGGGCCGACCTTATTGATGGCCGCTTGGGGGATGATCAGGCGGAAGGCGGAGAAGGTGGCGACACCCTTATGGGAAGCGTGGGTGTCGACAGTCTAGCCGGCGGCGCAGGTAATGATCAGTACCGCCTCGAAATCGGGCAGGGCGTAGAGAAGATAATCGATTCTGAGGGGGCAGATGACCGGATCCTGTTTGGTGCCGGTATCCTCTTCAAGGACCTGAAACTCGAAGTCGTTGGCTCTGATCTGGTCATCACTCATGCCGCTCAAGACGATCGTGAGCTAAACGTCACGCTTACTGGAGCGAATACTGCAGGCGGTATTGAAAGCTTGTACTTCGCTGATGAGACGGCCGTCTATAAGTGGAACGGGACGGCATTCACTGCTGGAGTCGGTGTCCCGACCGTCACTGCTGGCCCTGACATCATTTCGGGGAGCGAGCAGGCTGATACGTATGATGCTCTTGGTGGAAACGACTCCATCTTTGGGAACGGTGGCGACGACATTCTGTCTGGTGGTGCTGGCGACGACGTCATCTCCGGTGGGCTTGGCGCCGATAAACTTGCTGGCGGGTTGGAGAATGACAGTCTTGATGGCGGCGCCGGTGCCGATCAGCTATCGGGTGATGCTGGGGATGACATCCTGTCTGGCCGGGCGGGCAATGACATCCTGAACGGTGGTGAAGGCAACGACACGATCAATGGCGGCGACGGTGTCGATCAAATCGATGGCGGTGCCGGTGACGACACTCTCAGCGGCGGCGCAGGTGCCGATACGATGCTGGGCGGCAATGGCGCGGACCTGCTCCTGGGTGGAAGTGGAAATGACCGCCTCGTCGGTGGTGCCGGTGCGGACATCTACGAATTCCAATCCGGAAACGGCGTCGACCGTCTAGAAGACAACGGTGTGGACACAACCATCCGGTTCGATAGCAGTGTCGCATCGGACAGCGTTCGGCTGATAAGGACCGTTGGAAGTGGCGGCACACCCGGTAACGGGTTCACCTTGTTCTACGGTGCCAAAGGTGACTCGATACAGATCGCAAATGAACTACCGAACCAAGTTCTGCTTAGTGACGATTCTGAATTCGACACGAGTATATTTACAGGTACTGCGTCCAATGACGTCGCCTTGTTCGGGACAAACGCAGGCGACACCGTAAGAGGCTTGGCTGGCAACGATCTGCTGGACGGACTGAGCGGCGACGACACGTTGGACGGAGGTGGCGGCAACGACATCTTGCGTGGAAGCGCTGGCAGCGATCAGTTGCTTGGCGGCTCTGGTAACGATGTTTATAGACTGAATGCCGGCCAAGGTGGGGAAATCATCTCCGATAATGCAGGCACGGACCAGATCGTATTTGACGCAGGTATCAGCTTTGCTGGATTGTCGATCGCTGCTAACGGCAGTGACTTGGTCATTCGGCATGGAACTGGGGCGGCTACCGTTAACGTCACACTGGCTGGTCAGGTTGGATCGGGTGCGATCGAACAGTTGAAGTTCGAAGGCGACTCTACCGTCTATACCTGGAACGGCACAACGTTCGCGGGCTCCGTCACTCCGCCTCCCGTCAGCAAGCCTACACAGGGCGGCGACGTCATTCCCGGCCGTGACACGGACGACGTGATCGACGGCCTCGGTGGAAACGACGCGCTGTTCGGCGGCAACGGCAACGATGTGCTCAAGGGAAGCAGCGGCGACGATTTCCTGGTTGGCGGGACCGGTATCGACCGGCTGGAGGGCGGCGCCGGGAACGACAACATGGACGGCGCCGTCGATAACGACCTGCTGTTCGGCGACAACGGCGACGACTTCCTGAAGGGCGGCGGGGGTGACGATCAGTTGTCCGGCGGTGCCGGCTTTGATCGGCTCTTCGGCGGCATCGGCAACGACACGCTGGACGGTGAGGGCAACGACGATCTGGTCCGGGGTGGCGTCGGCGACGACACTGTCCGTGGCGGGGCCGGGAACGACAATGTCGATGGCGGCAGCGGCAACGACATTGTCGAGGGCGGTACCGGCGACGACCTGATGGCGGGCGGCACCGGCACGGATACGCTGCGTGGTGGCGATGGTGCCGACCAGCTCGCAGGCAGCTTCGGGGACGACATCCTCGATGGCGGTGGCGGCGACGACGAGCTGCGCGGCGGCCATGGCGACGACATGCTCGACGGCGGCATCGGGCGGGACATCGCCTTCTTCAACGGACCACAGGTCAACTACCAGCTTGCCGAGCAGGCGGATGGCAGCCTGGTGGTGTCCCATGCAGCCGCCGGGCAGATCTACGGCAACGACGTTCTGCGGAACATCGAGGTGCTGGACTTTGCCGGTACCCAGGTCGCGGTGAGCTGAACGCTCATCCAGCCTGAGCCTGGTCGGGGCGAGGGCACGACGGCGAATTACCACCGATGCGTGTGGAAAAGGTCGCTGTCGTGCCCTTGCTTCGTTTCGTCGCCCCCTGTGCACTGGCCGCGGTGCATTGACAGGCTTTCGCGCCCACCCGACTCTGCGACCGTCGATGGCCCGTGCAATGCCACCCGTCTCCAGTGGGATGGTGGCCTGCCCGGCAGTATCTAGAGACGCCTCGGATAGGACGCATGACGGATCTGGCGACGATCAGCGCTGCACCCACAAAGGTGAGCGGGACGGACGGCAATGATACCATCCCCGGTACGGCTGGCGCGGACGACCTGAACGGCGGGCGCGGCAACGACCGGATCACCGGCGGCCTGGGCGACGACAAGCTCAGCGGCAACGATGGCGACGACTCCCTGTCGGGCGAGGGCGGCGCCGATCGGCTGCAGGGCGACGCCGGCAATGACATCTTGGACGGCGGCGACGGCGACGACCGCATCGACGGCGGGACCGGCAACGATGCGCTCAGCGGCGGTGCCGGCACCGACCGCATCATCGGCGGCGGCGGCAGCGACCGGATCCGGGGCGGCACCGGCGCCGACTGGCTGGAGGGCGGCGACGGCGCCGACACCTACCTGTTCACGAGTGGCGACGGCATCGACCAACTGAGGGATTCCGGCGCGGATACCACCATCCAGTTCGACGGGTCGGTTGCGAAGGACAGCGTGCGGCTTGTGCGCAATGCGCTGGCCAGTGGCGAGGTGGCCCCGGGAAACGAGGGCTACACGCTGTTCTATGGTGGCCAGAACTCGATCCGGATCGAGAAGGGCCTGCCGGTCAACATCCAGTTCAGCGACGGCTCCAAGCTGGACCGAACCACCTTCAACGGCACGGCCGGCAATGACGGGCGGCTCTACGGCAGCGAGGTCAACGACGTCGTACGCGGGCTGGACGGCAACGACGTGGTGGACCCGCGCCGTGGCGACGACACCGCGGAAGGCGGCAACGGCAACGACGTGCTGTTCGGCAGCCGCGGCAACGACCAGCTGCTGGGCGGGGCCGGCAATGACGAGTATCGCGTGGACCCCGACGACGGGACCGAGGTCATCGACGACGCCAGCGGGTCGGACACCATCCTGTTCGGCCCCAATGTCGACTTCGGCGACCTCAAGTTCGTATCGGCCCAGAACGACCTGCGGATCTTCTATGACGGTGCCGGCGGCAAGATCAGCCTGCAGCTGATCGGGCAGATCGGCGGCTCGGACATCGACACGCTGCGCTTCACCGACAGCAGTGCCGCGTATAGCTGGAACGGCTTCAGCTTCGTCGGCGCGTCGCCACCTCCTCCTCCGCCGCCACCACCTCCTCCGCCTCCGCCCCCTCCGCCGGACGACAAGCCGACCCAGGGTGCCGACGTGGTGCCTGGCCGCGACTCGGACGACGTCATCGACGGGCTCGGCGGCAACGACGCGTTGTTCGGCGGCAACGGCAACGACCTGCTCAAGGGAAGCAACGGCGACGACTTCCTGGTCGGCGGCAACGGTCGCGACCGGCTGGAGGGCGGGTTCGGGGCCGACAACATGGATGGTGGTCCCGGCATCGACATCCTGTTCGGCGACAACGACCCCGACTTCCTCAAGGGTGCAGCCGGCAACGACACCCTGACCGGCAACAACGGCGACGACCGCCTGTTCGGCGGCCTGGGCGACGACCTCCTGAACGGCGAATCCGGCAACGACCTGCTGCGTGGCGGCGTCGACGACGACGACCTGTTCGGCGGCAGCGGTGACGACAACCTGGACGGCGGCAGCGGGGACGACGTCGTCGACGGCAGCTTCGGCAACGACCTGCTCGCCGGTGGTGCTGGCAATGACAGGCTCAGCGGCGGCAACGGTGCCGACGACCTGCGCGGCAGTTTCGGCAACGACACGCTGGAAGGCGGGTCGGGGGACGATCTGCTGCGCGGTGGTGCCGGCAACGACGTGCTGGATGGCGGTGGCGCCCGCGACATCGCGTTCTTCAACGGTCCGCGGGCCAACTACACGGTTACCGAGCAGTCCGACGGCAGCCTCCTGGTCGCGCACACGAACGTCGTCGGGCAGGCCTACGGGACGGATGTGCTCAGGAACATCGAGGTCCTGGACTTCGGCGGCGTGCAGGTGCCGGCCGGCTGATCGTGCCGGAGCGTCAATGGCGCGTCTTGTCTAGCGGCCCTGCAGGTCGCTAGACGCCTCGATCGATCCGAGAACGAAGGGTGGAAGCGTGGCGAACATCACGGGTACCGCAGGCGCCGACACGAGTACCGGCACTGCGGGCGACGATGTCATCAACGGCCTGACCGGCAACGATCTTCTGAGCGGTCTGGCCGGTGCGGACACCTACGTGTTCAAGATCGGTGACGGCGGCGACACGATCAGCGACGCGGCCGGGGCCGACGTGATGCGCCTGGACGGGATCAGCCCGTCCCAGGTCTTCCTGTTCCGCGGCGACGGCGGCACCTATGCCACCCTCGGGAAGACGAACGAGGGACAGCTCTACGTCTTCTACGGCAACCGGGGCGACTTCGTCCGCATCGAGAATTTCTTCGGCGGCAGCGGCCAGATCGAGCAGATCCAGTACGGCGTGGGCGGCACGACCCAGGCCCTGGCGAACGCCGTGCTGACCTTCTCAGGGTCGGCCGGCAGCGAGCACCTTCTCGGTTCGGACATTGGTGACCGGATCGTCGGTGGCGGCGGGAGCGACACGCTGGAGGGCCGGCTCGGCAGCGACGGGTATATCTTCAGTGCCACGGACGGCCGCGACGGCCTCTTCGATTCTGGCGGTGCCGCCGACCAGATCACGTTCACGAGGAACGTCGACCCAGCCACCGTCAGCTATTCGCGCGGCCGCGTCGAGGACGGGCTGGACCAGGGCGACCTGGTGATCTCCTACGGCGCGGGTTCGAGCGTCACCATCCTCGACTTCTACAGCAACCCGGCCGCCCGCGTCGAGTTCATGTATTTCGACGCGACCGGGGATACGCAAAGCTTGCCGATTGCCTTCCCGACCGTGCCGACCACGGCCGGCAACGACGTGGTGACGGCGCGTGACGGCGACGACATCATCGACGGCCAGGCTGGGATCGACGCCATCTTTGGCGGTGCCGGCGTCGACCTGCTTCTGGGTGGTCTTGGCGACGATTTCATGGCTGGCGGCGCCGGCAACGACCGGACGGAAGGCGGCGGAGGCAACGACAACATCGACGGCGGGACCGAGAACGATCTCATGTTCGGCAACGACGGGATCGACTTCCTGAAGGGCGGGGTCGGCAACGACGAGCTGAACGGCGGTACCGGCGACGACCGTGCCTTCGGCGGCATCGGCAACGACGTGGTCAGCGGCGGTCTGGGCAATGACGTCCTGAGGGGCGGAGTCGGCGGCGATCTCGTCAAGGGCGACGACGGCAACGACGACGTGGATGGCGGTTCGGGCGACGATGTGGTCGAGGGCGGCAACGGCAACGACCTCGTGGCTGGCGGAGCCGGCGACGACAACCTGACAGGCGGCGACGGCGCCGATGACATCCGCGGCAGCGCGGGCAACGATATCCTGCGCGGCAGCGCCGGCGATGACCAGCTGCGCGGCGGGATCGGCGACGACGTCCTGGATGGCGGGGCCGGCAGAGACATCGCGTACTTCAACGGCGCGGTCGCGAACTACGTGGTCGCCCGGCAGGACAATGGCAGCATCGCCGTGACCCACAAGGCTTCGGCCGGAATCTATTACGGCATGGATGTGCTGACCGGCATCGAGGTGCTGGACTTCGGCGGAACACAGATCGCCGTATGACTTGACGCCTGGTCGAGGCGCATGCCTGCAGGGTCAGCTGATACGGTTCGTTACAAAGCCAGGAACCACACCCCTGATAGGCGGTTATTTTCCTGACACGGCGGGCCCGGACCTGACTGCACGGTCCGGACCCGCCGGCAAAGGGAGACCCTTCGCGATGCTCAGCACCATCCTCATCATCATTCTGATCCTCATCCTGATCGGGGCCCTCCCGAGCTGGGGATACAGCCGCAGCTGGGGATATGGTCCCACCGGGATCATCGGTGTGATCCTGATCGTGATCATCATCCTGATGTTGATGGGCAGGATCTAGTTGTGGGCTGGGCCGGGCCACCAAGACGGCCCGGCCCCTTTGAGCCAACCCGCCCTTGCCGGCCGATCAGCCGGGAAACGACTGCTCGACGATCGGCTTGGCGTAGCTGGCTTCCATGTCCCAGGGGAACAGGATCCAGGTATCCTGGCTGACCTCGGTGATGAACGTGTCGACGAGCGGCCTGCCCAGGGGCTTTGCATAGATCGTCGCGAAATGAGCGTTGGGAAGCATCTGGCGCACGATCTTGCCGGTCTGGCCGGTATCCACGAGATCATCGATCACGAGCCATCCACGTCCGTCGCCGGCGGCCACGCTCGGCTTTACGATTTCCGGTTCCCGGTGCCGCTGATTGTCGTAGGAAGATATCCCGATCGTATCGATCAGCCTCACGTCCAGTTCCCGCGCCACGATGTGCGCTGGGACGAGCCCGCCGCGCGTCACCGCAATGATCCCGGTCCATGGGCCATGGCCGGCCAGCCGCCACGATAGCGCCTTCGCGTCGCGATGGAGCTGGTCCCAATGGACAGGGAAGTAGCGGCGCGCCTGCTCGGCCATGATCTCACTCCGGCGGTGTCGGATGCGGTAGGTGACGGTGGCCCTCGCGAGCACTGCCGTCCGCATCTTGTCAAGATCGCTTGGTGACCTGAGTATGCGGCCGCTGCTCAAGATGGGGACCTCGGCCATGAATGATGACGACGAACGCCGTCCCAATCAGACACGCGACCTGATCGTTCCGAGCCGCCTGGACAACCTTTCGGTCGACGAGATGACCTCGCTTCGCAACCGGCTCCAGGCGGAGATCGCGCGCCTGGAGCAGGAAATCGACAGGCGGGCCGAGGCGCGCAGGGCAGCGGACGCCCTCTTCAAGCAGCGCGCGGACTGACGGCGCCTATGCGATTCTGCTCGCATTGCAGTGCCCCTGTGCAGCTCGTTCGTCCGCAAGGTGACGATCGCGAGCGCTTCGTATGCACGAGCTGCGAGATCGTCCACTACGTGAACCCGAAGATCGTCGTAGGCTCGGTGTGCACGCTCGGCGACCGGCTCCTTCTCTGCCGGCGCGCCATCGAGCCGCGGGTCGGGTTCTGGACGATCCCGGCCGGATGGCTGGAGAACGGCGAGACGGCCGAGGAGGGGGCGATGCGTGAGGCGCGGGAGGAAGCCTGCGCCGACATCGCCATCGAGGGGTTGATCGCCGTCTATTCCATCCCGAGGATCGAGCAGGTGCAGATCCTCTTTCGTGCCCGGCTGCTCTCGGCCGACGTCGCCGCGGGACCGGAGAGCCAGGAGGTGAGACTGGTCGAGTGGGACGAGATCCCCTGGGGCCAGCTTGCATTCCCGACCGTCGGCTGGGTTCTGCGGCGGGCCCTGGAACTACGCGGCCAGCAGCACTGGCCGGCAACCTTCAATCCCGAGCCTGCCTGATTGCAGGCATCTTCGCAGGAGTGGTTCATTTGCCGCGTTTCGACCTCGTGATCTTCGACTGCGACGGCGTTCTGGTGGACAGCGAGTTCGTCTCGATTGGGAAGGAAGTGGCGGCCCTCCATCTGCTGGGCTGGCCGATCGGCATGGACGAGGCGCTGGAGACCTTCGTGGGGCTTTCCCAGAAGAGTGCCAACGAGATCATCGAGCGGAAGCTCGGCCGGCCTTTGCCCGAGAACTGGGGGAAGACACTGCAGGCCGAGATCGTCCAGGCGTTCGAGACCGAGCTGGTCGCGATCCCCGGGATCGCCGACTGCCTGGACCGGTTGACCCTCCCGCGCTGCGTCGCATCTTCGTCCCGACCCGAACGGATCCGACGTTCGCTCGAGATCACCGGCCTCCTGCCGAAGCTCGACCCGCATCTGTTCAGCTCGACCATGGTGCCGCGCGGCAAGCCTTTCCCCGACCTCTTCCTCCATGCAGCCAGCACGCTCGGACATCAGCCCGAACGCTGCGTGGTGATCGAGGACAGTCCGGCGGGGGTCACGGCCGCGGTGGCGGCCGGCATGATGCCGATAGGATTTGTCGGCGGGCGCCATGCCAACAACGAGCGCTGGATGGAGCGCCTGCGGTCAGCAGGTGCGCAAAGCGTGCTCCAGGACATGCACACTCTGCCGGATCTGCTGGACGAGCTGCAGCAGGCCCGTTGACAGCGGGCAAGGCTAGCCCGATACGCGCAGCCATGGACATGTTCGCCTTCCTTTCAGCTCAGGACCGACGACGAATCTGACGCGGTGCGCCCAATGGGCTGCACCGCCATCCGCATTGGGCCATGGCCCCCGGCGGACCCGCGTCGTTGCTGCCTTCATGGTGAACATGTCATGCCCGCACTATCGGTACGGCCCGAGGGTCCACTCGACGGACCTTCCATCGAGCATCTTCTCGATCTCTCCTTTGGGAACGAGCGGCGTCGCAAGGTCTCGTACCGCTACCGGTTTGGCGTGGCTCCGGTCGAGGCGCTCTGTCTGGTGGCCGAGGACGCCCAGGCTGGCATGGTAGGAGCGATCCGCTACTGGCCGCTCATGATCGAGAGCCGGCCGGCCCTGCTCCTGGGTCCCCTGGCGATCGATCCGGCAAGGCGAGGGCAGGGCATCGGTCGCCTCCTGATGCATGCCAGCATGACGCTGGCGGCTCGTCAGGGCTGGGCGTTCGTGTTCCTCGTGGGAGATACTGGCTATTACACCCAGTTCGGCTTCGAGGCGGTGGCACCCGATGTCGTGATGCCTGGCGAGAACCCGAGGCGCCTCCTGGCGCGCAGCCTAGGACAGGAACCGGTGCCCGAGCGAGGCATCCTGCTACCCTGGCTGGACAGCCATTTGATCCAGCCAGTCGAGCAGCGGGAGCCCCATCTGATGGAACCCCTTGTAGCGGCTCATCCCGTCGCTCATCTCGCGGATGCGGCTGGCAAGGGCCTGGGCATGCACCGGAAGGACGATGGCATCCTGAAGTGGCCGCACGGAGGTATGGATGGTGAACAGGACGTCGCCGCTACGTGGCAGCCTCCGCAGGGTCTGCCGCTCGATGCGCAGGAAAAGCTGGGCGCCAATCGTCCGGTCGGTAGCGAACGTCCGCTGTGCGCGGTGGCCCGGTAGGAAGAGTTCATCGGTTTCGGCAACTGTCCAGTTGGCCCGCCAGACCGGACGGTCAGGATCGAGCGTCGCCATGAACCGGTCGGCCGTGGGGCCGAGTCGGTCCGCGAACCCAGGCACCGGCTGGTGGATCCCCGCCATGGGCAGGCCCAGCTTGTCGGCCAGCCGCCAGTGCGACGGAAAGCAGAGCATGGCGGCCGCCAGCACATAGCCGTCGGTGCCCTTGCGCATCAGGCACAGATCTTCCTGAACGAGCAGTCCCGCCGTCACCAGCGGCAGGTCGCTGTCCAGGCCGATCTGCCGGTCCTCGACCCGGTCGACCATGAACCGTCCATCCATCCGCCACCGCTCCGGATAGCGTGCCGGCAGGAACGCCGTCAGCAGGTCGAGGATCTCCTGGCACCCTGCCTCGCTTCCGGGCAGGCAGCCTATTACCTCCGCGCGTCGCTCCGTGACGAGCGCCGCCCGCTGCCGCATCTGCGCGGCATGGTGACGGTCGATGCACAGCCAATCCGCCAGCTCCAGCCGGCGCAATCCCATGGACAGCTTCCAGGGGCCATCCATGAACGGAAGCAGGTCCTCGCTCATGCCGATGGCCTAGCGCCCCATCAACTCCCGGTCGAGCCACGATCCGGCGGCTGCAAGCGCCATTGCCGAATGCGCAACATTCCCTTACAGGACCCCCGGTCCGGGGTGTGGCGCAGTCTGGTAGCGCATCTGCTTTGGGAGCAGAGGGTCGTCAGTTCAAATCTGACCACCCCGACCAATGAAATCAAAGGGTTAGCTGTTCTGTGGTACCTGACTGAGTCCGCTTCAGGTACCAGCTAGGGACCGGATGCGTCTGCATAAGAGGTACATCCCGTTCCGTTCTGATCCCGCTACCTGATCAGGGATATGGCCTGCCCCCATGGGGGCAGGCCACCACGGAGCTGCCGGATATAAGTTGATGCCCCAGGCGCACGACCGCACCGCAGAGGATCGACCTCGCCGACGAAATGGTAGCGGGCCCAATCAGACCCAGCATTTCCAAACCAGGACCAAGAAAAAGCGCCGTCACCGAACCAAGAAACACGCCCGCTTGACACCAACCCCCTCTTATAAATCCCGCTCCACCAAAAGCTGCCCGATCTTCGCGTGCAGCTTCTCCACCTGGGCCTCGGTAGCCCTCGCGCCCTCCTGCGCTGCCCACTTGCCCGAGAACACCGACGCCTGACCCTCCGTGGCCTGCCGCTTCCATTCGCTCACCATCGTCTGATGGATGCCGTGCCTGGCCGCCAGCTGTGCCGTCGTAAGCTCTCCCCGCAGCGCCTCCAGCGCCACCTTCGCCTTGAACTCAGCCGAGTACCGCGTCCGCTTCACCGTTGTCGGGTCCGTCCTTCTCAGGGCGAACCAAGCTTATCCGCCTGTTTGAGATCCGGGGACCACCTCTGACCTCAGTGGGATCTTCGGTGTAGCATTCGAAGCGGTGCTTGTGATGACTGCCTCGATAGTGCCAGGCCAAGCCGAACAGGTCGCACGCATGGCGTCGACAGGCGCCATGCGTGCGACCTGTGGCGCATCGCTCGACAGCCTGTCCAGGTTCACGCCCACACGCCTGGAGATCTCACGTTGCACCAGCTTGGCCTCATCAATCGTAGCTCAATCGTTTCTTGCTCGCACAGCATCTTCCAGGTTGCGTGGCAGATGGCGACGATCGATCGGTAGGATGGGTCGGTCATGACCGTCGAGTGGACGGTTTGAAGAAGCCCCTCCAGGGGTCTGCCTGAGACCGCAGGGCGACGGCGTTGGCTTGATGACTGTACTCAGGCCGTCGGTAGGGCTGGTTTGCCCGTGCTGTGGTCGCCTCGGCC
>JAESGR010000490.1_pt1 | contig 27817 bp, 25 predicted proteins | sample 9269771 | NCBI WGS metagenome assembly JAESGR01 (sample SAMN15739572, study PRJNA653492) | algae metagenome | isolation source: Chroococcus sp. CMT-3BRIN-NPC107 and co-occurring heterotrophs from well... | place: USA: Clark Mountains Wilderness, California | collected 2010-04-18 | reverse complement strand
GATCCCGGCATCCTCGATGGCTCGCAACGCCGCGGCGACGCCCAGATCGGACGTCTGCTCCCCCTGAGCTACGAAGTGGCGACGCGTGATTCCTGTGCGTTCGCGGATCCATTCGTCCGATGTGTCGACCGTTTTCGCCAAATCGTCGTTCGTGATCATTCGCTCGGGCAGGTAAGACCCTATCCCGAGCACGATCGAGCGCATTGTTGCCACCTTCAGCCCACCGCCGCGGCGGGAGCACTGCTGTCCTGGGCCGCCATCCTGGTCATTTCCTCGATGATCCGCTCGTTGGCACCGGCCCGGACCAGTTCCACCGCCGCACCGATCGCATGGCCAAAGCCGACTGCATCGGTGCCGCCGTGGCTCTTCACCACGACGCCGTTCAGCCCCAGCAGCATCGCGCCATTGTATCGCCGTGGATCGAGCCGGGTGCGGACGCGGTCCAGCGCCGGCTTGGCCAGCAGATAGCCCAGCTTCGCTCTCCAGTCGGACCGGAATGCGGTCCGGAGGAACGAGCTGTACATGCTGGCGGTACCTTCGGCGATCTTGAGAGCGACGTTGCCGGTGAACCCGTCAGTCACCACGACGTCGACCACACCCTTGGTGACATCGGTCCCTTCCACGAAGCCGTAAAAGGCCCCCGCCAGCGAGCTGCTGCGCAAGATGGCGGCAGCCGAGCGGATCTCGTCGCTGCCCTTGAGGTCCTCGGTACCGATGTTCAACAGCCCGATCTTCGGATCTGCCACGCCGGTCACGATCCGAGCGAACACATGGCCCATGACTGCAAACTGCACGAGATGCTCGACGCCGCAATCCACATTGGCGCCAAGGTCCAGCACGACGGCGGTCTTGTCGCTGGTTGGCATCGGTCCTGCGATTGCCGGGCGGTCGATCCCAGGCAGTGTCTTCAGGACGAACTTCGCCATCGCCATCAATGCGCCGGTATTACCCGCAGAAACGGCGGCGGCGGCCGATCCGTCCTTCACCGCGTTGATGGCAAGCCGCATCGACGACTGACGCCCTTGCCGAAGCGCGAGCGAAGGCTTGGCGTCACCGGCCACGAACTCGCTGGTGTGGACGAACTCCATCGCAGCGATGTCGGGATGCTTGGCCAGATGGGGCCTTACCTTCGCCTCGTCGCCAAACAGGAGGAAACGCAGGTCAGGAAACCGCGCACGCGCGATGGCGGCGCCTTCGACCGCGACCTCGGGCGCGTTGTCGCCACCCATGAGGTCGAGCGCGATTACCAAGGTCATGATCGGCGGAGTGCCGATAGAGCCTGGAACGGATTGGGCCGATCAGCTTCACCGTCCTCGTCGACCTCAACTCCTGGCAAGCGGGGGTAAGGGTCGAGGGCAAGCGAAAGCTCCTCGACCACCGCTTCCCCAAGATCGATGGAGTCGCCTTCGAGCGGCTCCATGTCGGGTGCCTCGGCGTCGACCGCCTCTTCGTCCCCTTCCATTTCCGGTTTCCAGCCGGGCACGTAGAGCCGCTCGAACTCTGCCGTCAGTTCCACCGGGATGGGTTCAAGAGTCACAACGCAAGTCTGTGTTACCTGGGCCGTCAGCTTGCCCTTCAGCCGGACGCTGTCTCCATGCACCGGTCGATCCAGCTCGCAGTCGGCTTCCAGTTTGGCGACATCCTGCAACTCCAGGCGCTTGGCGATCGCGCGACGTTCCTCTGGCTCGGCATGAAGATGTACGACCAGGGGGGTTGCCGTAACCCGGTCCACCTTCTGCCGACGCTCGAACTCGACCGACCAGTCCACTCAAGTCCCCCACGAGGCCAATAGCCCTTGAAGTCAAGAACCACACTATCAGGTTATCACAACGACGACGACAGGAGGTCTTCGCGCGACGCACTTCTGCTCGGCCCCAGTCACCCGGCTGCCCATCGACTTGCCGAAGAGTTAGGAGCAGCCCCTTATAGGGTCAAGGTGCGCCGCCTTGCTGCTCTGCCCGCAGCCGCTGCAGGATCTGCAGCAGATCCGCCGCCAGTCCCTGCCCGTCTGCCGGGGCTTCTCTCGCTCCCGCATTCCGCTCGAGGAACACAGCCAGCTCCTGCTGATCACCTTGGGAGTCGGACTGCGTCGCAGGTGGCGGCAGCGCCCGCTGCGCCAGGGCGACCCGTGCTTTCCAGGTGTTACCGAGCTCACGCATCTGGCGGCCGACCGAAGGATCGCCGACACCCAGCTCGCGTAGGGAGCGGTCCATGTCGGTGAACATCAGGTCTACGACCTCCTGACCGATCCGCCGGCCATCTTCACCTCGATCGCCCAGAAGATTCAGCTCGACCATGACCTGCCAGGCGATCATCTCGTAGCGTCCTGCCGGGGTGTCGGCGACCTTGTACCGCATGTAGAGTTCCGGTCGGCGGGCCCGAACGACCGCGCGACGGTAGATCTTCGCCGCCTCCTGACGATCAGCGGCGACGTCCCTTGAGCCGAACAGCCGGCGAAGCCGCGCGACGATCCCGCCTTGTTGCTGAGAGTTCATGCGGTTAAGTACCCATGACGATGGCCGCATGTGCGGTCGTCTTGCTGGATGGTCAAGGAACGAGCAGTCCCGATGACAGTGCGACGCACGCTTCCGCTTCCCGTGCTGGCCCTGCTCCTGGGCGCCTGTTCACCCACAATCGACAACCATGGGCACCGGTTTGATACCGATATGGTGGGTTCGATCGTGCCGGGTGTCACGTCGAAGCAGGATGTGGCAAGATTGATGGGCTCGCCTTCGGCGCTTGGGACGTTCGAGGACAACGAGTGGTACTACGTTGCGCAGAAGACTGAGCGCAAGTCGTTCTACCAGGCCGAGATCACCGATCAGCAGGTGCTGGCGATCCGGTTCGGCGAGGACGAACTGGTGCAAGAGGTGGAGCGGGCCGACCTGGCGCAGGCCGAGAACATCACGCCCGTGGAGGATGCCACGCCGACCGCCGGCAACGAACTGAGCCTGGCCCAGCAACTGCTGGGCAATATCGGTCGCTTCAACTCGGAGGCACCGACCCGCGATCGCGCTCCACCATTTTGGAACCAGCGCACCGGCCGCCGCGGCGGAACGTGATTTCGCCATCCGCGCCGCATCGAAAAGGCCCGGTCGGCTTGTCCGACCGGGCCTTCTCATTGGGCAGAGAGCCGCTCGATGCTGGCCTCAGGAGGCAGCCATGCCACCGAGTGCGGCCAGGATGAGCAAGGCCACGATGTTGATGATCTTGATCATCGGGTTGATGGCGGGGCCGGCTGTGTCCTTGTAGGGATCGCCGACCGTGTCGCCGGTAACCGCCGCCTTGTGCGCATCGGATCCTTTGCCGCCATGGTGGCCTTCCTCGATCAGCTTCTTGGCGTTGTCCCAGGCACCGCCGCCGGTCGTCATCGAGATGGCCACGAAGATGCCCGTCACGATGGTGCCCAACAGCATCGCGCCCAAGGCGATGAACGCCTTGGCCTGGCTGTCGACAGCCGCGATCACGACGTAGAGCAGGATCGGCGCCAGCACCGGCAGGAGTGACGGGACGATCATCTCCTTGATGGCCGCCTTGGTGAGCATGTCGACCGCGCGGCTATAGTCGGGCTTGGACGTACCGGCCATGATCCCAGGGTTCTCGCGGAACTGCCGGCGCACCTCCTCGACGATCGCCCCTGCTGACCGCCCGACTGCCTTCATGCCCATGGCGCCGAAGAGGTATGGCAGCAGGCCACCGATAAAGAGCCCGATCACGACATAGGGGTCGGACAGGTTGAAGGAGAGGTTGGCATACTCGGGGAAATAATGCCCGAGGTCCTGCACGTAGGCTGCGAACAGCACCACCGCCGCCAGGCCTGCCGAACCGATCGCATAGCCCTTGGTGACCGCCTTGGTGGTATTGCCGACGGCATCGAGCGCATCGGTCGTGACACGCACTTCCTTTGGCAGATCCGCCATCTCCGCGATGCCGCCCGCATTGTCGGTCACCGGACCATAGGCATCGAGACCGACCACTACGCCAGTCAGCGCCAGCATGGTCGTGGCCGCCACGGCGATCCCGTAGATGCCGGCCAGGAGGAAGCTGACCAGGATACCGGCGCAGATGACCAGCACCGGCAGAGCGGTGCCTTCCATCGACACGGCAAGGCCCTGGATGACATTCGTGCCGTGGCCGGTCTCGCTGGCCTTGGCGATCGAGCGCACGGGCGAATGCGCCGTCCCGGTGTAGAAGTCCGTGATCCACATCAACAGCCCGGTCACGGCGAGGCCGACCAGCGTGCAGCCGAAAACATGGCCCCAGCCGAACGGTGCACCCACTGTCGGGGTGAACGTCGTGCCGCTCAACATGATGAGGCAGAAGATCAGCAGGAGCACAGCCGATGCGATCGCTGCCGAGATGAAGCCCTTGTAAAGGGCGGCCATGATGTTGTTGCTGGGCCCCAGCTTCACGAAATAGGTTCCGCCGATCGAGGCAAGGAGGCAGAGACCGCCTACGACCAGCGGGAACAGCATCAGCGTCGCCTGCTGCGCGCCATCGAAGAAGATGGCACCGAGCAGCATGGTGGCGACCATGGTTACGGCGTAAGTCTCGAACAGGTCGGCCGCCATGCCGGCACAGTCGCCGACATTGTCTCCGACATTGTCCGCGATCACGGCGGGGTTGCGCGGATCGTCCTCAGGAATACCCGCCTCGACCTTGCCCACGAGATCGGCGCCCACGTCGGCACCTTTGGTGAAGATGCCGCCACCAAGCCTCGCGAAGATCGAGATCAGGGACGCGCCGAAGGAAAGCCCGACCAGGGCTTCCAGAATCTTGCGCTCGTCGACCCCGATGGCGCTCAAGAGGCCGAAATAGAGCGCTACGCCGAGCAGGCCCAGCGCCACCACCAGCATGCCCGTGACTGCACCCGCCTTGAACGAGACGTCCAGTCCTCGAGCCAACCCATGGCGGGCAGCCTCGGCGGTACGGACATTGGCCCGGACCGAGACGTTCATGCCGATGAACCCGGCCGCACCGGACAGCACAGCCCCGATCGCAAAACCGATGGCCGGGTAGATCCCCAGGAGGATCGCCAGCACGACCAGGATGACCACGCCGACGATGGCAATGGTCGTATACTGCCGGTTCAGGTAAGCTCGCGCGCCCTCCTGGATGGCGGCAGCGATCTCCTGCATGCGCTCATTGCCTGCGGGGAGAGCCAGGACCTGGGCACGCGTCATCACGCCGTAGCCAAGCCCGACCACCCCGCAGGCGATCACCAAGAAATAGAGGAAGATCTCGAAGCCCGTCATTTCTTGCCCCCCTAGGTGGCAAGAGCTTGGACCCGGCCCACAGAGGTCGTGCACCTCGCCCTTGCCACATGCCGGCCGATCGACGGGCTAGCGTCATCGGCCGGGTGACGAGCAAGTTCTAGGGGGACGAATCGGTCACTGTCCACTTCCGGGCGCGGAGGGCGGCACGATGTCCACGCTTGGCGCTTCCTCGGTGCGGTCCCGGACCTGCTGCGAGGTGGGCTCGAAACCGACCAGAACCGACCAGGTCGTCCGCTCGCCCTGGTAGCTGAGCGGCAGGCGCTGGCGCAGCGTTTCGCGCCGCAATGCGCGGCGCTCGTTGCGGCCCGGCTCCAGGATGACGACGAAGGACTGCTTGTCGATGACCTCGCCGGTGGGCGTGGCTACGGCGACGAAATAGGCGAGGTTGACGGGCCCGGGCCTGAATGCTGGCCCTGTCCGCAGGTCGACGACAACGTCCATTTCGACTGTATAGTCGAACTCGCGCGCATCGCAGATCGACGCAAGATTGGCCAGCCTTGCCGTCCACTCGACCTGGCCATCTGCCGCCCTCATCTCGGTCTGATTCAGGTCCGCGACGATGCTGGGCTTCGGGCAATAGGGTCCCTGACTGACGACGGACTGCTGCTCATCGCTGGAACAGGCTGCCAGCCCGAGCAGAACGGCGAGTGCAGGAAGCGATCGGTACGTGCTCATCTTCACCCGGTTTCGGCAGTCAGCCATCTGGCACAGCTTCGACGACGCGCGGCCGGCCGCGCGAAGGCGCGCCGCTCGACCGGCAAGAGCGGGTAGCAGGGACCAACGACAGGTCGCAAGCGGGCCGGACGATCGCGCTGGTTCTCCGATCCGTTGCACCGCCGGGCTGCAGAGGCCTATGATCACGCCATGTTGGCAGAGGATGACCAGGAACAGATCGATACCCGCGAGCCCCCTGCTGAGCGTGCGCCCGTGCTGGCGGCGCTCGACTTGGGCACAAACAATTGCAGGCTGCTGGTGGCGCGGGAACAATCGGGCGGGTTCGAGGTCGTCGACAGCTTCTCCCGGATCGTCCGGCTCGGCGAGGGCTTGGCATATACGGGCCGCCTGTCGGACCGTGCGATGGCCAGAACCATCGCGGCACTGCGGGTCTGCCGCAGCATCATGGTCCGGCGTGGCGTGACGAAGGCACGTTGCGTCGCGACGGAAGCCTGCCGTCGTGCCGAGAATGGCCCAGCCTTTGTGGAACGCGTCTTCCGCCTCACCGGCATTCGCCTGGAGGTCCTGGACCAGGAGGAGGAGGCATCCCTGGCCCTGCTGGGCTGCCTGCCCCTGGTCGATCTGGCAGCACGGCATCTGGTGATGATCGACATTGGCGGTGGCTCGACCGAGGTCATGTGGCTGGACCGCAGCCGCGCCGCGGAGGACGGGGGTACGATCTCCCTCTCGCTGCCGCTCGGTGTCGTGACCCTGTCGGAGAGCTTCGGATCCGAACCGGATGCGGAACGTTACGACCGCATGGTCGCGTTCGTCGCGCACCGGCTGACCGGGTACGAGCAGATGCAGCACATCGCCAATCGGAGCACGGATGGGACCACCCAGGTGCTGGGAACCTCCGGTACCGTCACGACGATGGCGGCAATTCATCTGGGCCTGAGGCGCTACGATCGTCGGCGGGTCGACGGCACGATGCTGGAGTATGGGGTGCTCGACGCGGTTGGCCGCCACCTGCGCACCCTCACCAATGCCGAGCGTGCCGCCCATCCCTGCATCGGCAAGGGTCGGGCCGACCTGGTCGTTGCCGGCTGCGCCATTCTGGATGCCGTGTGCCGGATCTGGCCGATCGAGCGCCTGCATGTCGCCGACCGCGGCGTGCGCGAAGGCATCCTGAACGGCCTGATCGGCAAGGACCTGCACCAGCTGCGCGCGCCCTTTGGGGCATTCGTATGAGCGGCGATGGACCACGCACCAAGGTGCGGCTGAAGGATGCTCGAGCCCATACGGCCTCGTCCCAGCGATGGCTGAGCCGGCAGCTCAACGATCCTTATGTGCAGCGGGCCAAGTCCATGGGGTACCGCGCCCGTTCGGTGTTCAAGCTCGAGGAGATCGACGAACGCTTCGGCCTGATCAAGCGCGGCCGGATCGTGGTCGACCTCGGTGCCGCTCCAGGTTCCTGGAGCCAGTATGCCGTCAAGAAGGGCGCGCGGGTCGTTGCTGTCGACCTCCAGCCGATGGACCCGATCGCGGGCGTGACCATTATCGAGGGTGACTTCCTGGAGGCAGAGACCGAGCAGGCCCTGGTGCAGGTCTTGGAGGGTCAGGATCGGGTCGACCTGGTGCTGAGCGACATGGCCGCCTCGTCCACGGGCCGCAAGCTCGTCGATCGGCTCCGCGCCGAACAGTTGGGCGAGGCCGTGCTGACATTTGCCGAAGCCCATGTAGGCCAGGGTGGTGCCGTCCTGATCAAGCTGGTCCGCGGTGCGGAGGCCGTCTTGCAGCAGCAGGCCAAGACCATATTCAGGAGCGTGCGGATCCTGCGTCCCGAAGCAACGCGCAGTGACAGTTCAGAGTGTTTCCTGCTGGCGCTCGATCGGCTGCCGGCGGAAGGAACGCCAGCGCAGGAACCGGGCAGCCTCCGCTAGCTACTCAAGGATGTCCAGGATCCTTCCGCGCAGGATCGCCTCAGGCACACGGCGTCGCTGCCGCCGGTCGTCACAAGTTCCATCCTGCTTGCGTCCCGACGGTCGCACATAAGCGGGAAGGTCCCGCCGGCGACCTCCTGTCCACTTGAACACTCATCCCGTCTGGCCGAATGATCTCGATGCCGCTCCTTGCTGTCATGATCACATCCTTCCGGGAGCAACGATCCAGCGTCGACGATGAGTCTATGGCTCGCATTCTTCGACGTCGACGACGAAAGGCAACCGCGCGTTCCCTTGTATGTCGTCCATGACGAGCCGGCGGTTCATCCGGAAGGTGATGCATGTCACTGTGGCATCGTTGCTTCGCTGCCACAAAGCTTCAACGGCAGTGTCCTGGCAGAGGTAGACTTACGGGTCCGGAAGCCGCAATTGGACGCTGACAGCGCAATCGCATGGGAGACGGGTAGGGATGGAACGGCGGCTGTTCGGAACCGATGGGGTACGCGGCACTGCCAACACCTGGCCCATGACCGCAGAGATGGCATTGCGGCTCGGACAGGCTGCTGGTCGCGTGTTCGTGCGCGGCGATCACCGCCACCGCGTGGTCATCGCGAAGGACACTCGCCTGTCCGGGTACATGATCGAGCCGGCCCTCACCGCCGGCTTCGTGTCGGCAGGCATGGACGTGATGCTCGCCGGGCCGTTGCCGACGCCCGCCGCTGCGTTCCTGACAAGGACGCTGCGGGCCGACCTCGGTGTCGTCATCTCCGCCTCGCACAACCCCTACCAGGACAACGGCATCAAGCTCTTCGGCCCGGACGGCTACAAGCTCTCCGACGCGATTGAGATCGAGATCGAGCAGGCTATCCTCGCCGAACGCGCCCAAACCCTGGCGGGACCTGCCGAGCTTGGTCGGGCCCTGCGGATCGACGATGCGCATGGACGGTACATCGAGTACCTGAAGAGCAGCTTTCCGCGCGGCATGACCCTGTCGGGCCTGAAGATCGCGGTCGATTGCGCGAACGGTGCCGCCTATCACATCGCTCCTGACCTGTTCTGGGAGCTGGGTGCCGAGGTCGTGCGCGTCGCCACGTCGCCAAACGGCTTCAACATCAACCATGAATGTGGATCGACCCACCCGGAGAACGTGGCGCGCGCCGTGCTGTCGCATGGGGCGGACCTCGGGATCGCCCTGGATGGCGACGCCGACCGGGTCGTGCTGGTCGACGAGCGCGGACAGGTCATCGACGGTGATCAAGTGCTAGCCCTGATCGCGACGCAGTGGCAGGAAGAGAGCCGCCTGACCGGTGACGGGGTCGTGGCGACGCTCATGTCGAACCTCGGCCTGGAAACCTATCTGGCCGACCGCGGGCTGCCGCTGCATCGGACGAAGGTGGGCGACCGCTATGTGGTCGAGAAGATGCGCACCGGCGGGTTCAACCTCGGTGGCGAGCAATCCGGTCACATCATCATGACCGACTTTGGCACGACCGGGGATGGCCTCCTGGCGGCGCTGCAGGTACTGGCAGTGCTGCTGAAGAAGAACCGCCCGGTGAGCGAGGTGGCCCGTCCGTTCCGCCCCCTGCCCCAGAAGCTCTCCAACGTCCGCATCAAGCAGCGCATCGATCTGGCTGCCCCGGCGATCGAGCGGCTGATCAAGGAAAGCCAGGTGAGACTTGGCCGCAAGGGCCGCCTGTTGGTCCGTGCCTCCGGCACCGAGCCACTCATCCGCGTGATGGTGGAAGCCGAGGACGAAGCGCTGCTGACTGACATCCTGGGCTCGGTCAGCGGCGCGATCGAAAGCTACGCAGCCTCCAGCTGACGGACAGACGGCGAACCTGACGCGGACGAAGCCTGGGACCAGCTCTTGGCCGTCGGCAGGAACAGCGACGCCCCCGTCATCCCGGGCCGCGGCTTCACCTGGTTGCATCCGGTGAAGTCCTTCCCCCGACACTCCAGGTCGTCAAAATGCTGGCGGCCGAGCTCGCAGCAGGTCGGCGCCGCCAGGAGCTCGTTCAGTCCCGGCGTCCTTGGGCAGAAGAACCGTGCCGCGCACGTTGATGAGCATGGGTTCCGGCCGCAGCAGCACTTTCTTCGCATGCCTCGGGGCTGAAGGAGGCAAGGCGTGGACGTATCGCCTCCGCGACTGGCCTGGACATGGATGAACATGGATGGCGCACCGTCTGCCGGGCGGTCCAAAGCGAGTCGGCGACGGTGCCTCGATGATCGGGCGGCGGCGATGTTCATTCAGGGCGGTCGCCAGAGGCACTAGGCGAGCCCGGCGGACAGCCTTGCGCACTGCGCATCGTCAGCCGCCAAAGTCGCTCCGCCGGTAAGCATTATTTAACCAGGTTCTGCCAGGATCGGCTTGTCGAACGGCGGAGCCTCGCATGACCATCATCCAGCCTGCAGCGGCCGGTTCTCCTCTCCCCATTCTCGCCGCTGGACCAGTACATTGCTGCACCCTTTCATGCGGGGGGCGCTAGATGGACCTCACCGGCTATCTAGCCCTTGGGCGCGGGCTGGGCCTGCAGCGCACCATGGCGGTCTTGTCGAACAACATCGCCAATGTCGACAGCACCGGCTTCCGGCGCCAGGATCTCCTGTTCGCGCAGGACGTGGAGCGGGCCGGCGATCCGGGAACGGTCACGTTCGGCCGGGAACAGGGCACATTGGTCGACCGCCGCGAAGGCAGCCTGCGCACGACTGGCGGCATGCTTGATCTGGCGCTGGTAGGTCAGGGCTGGTTTCAAGTGCAGACCCAGGAAGGAGAGCGGCTGACCCGCGGCGGCCGGTTCTCCATCAATGACCAGGGACAGCTGGTGACGCCCCAAAACGCGCTCGTTCTGGATCAGGGTGGGACGCCGCTGTCGGTCCCGCCGACCACTCAAATCATTTCCGTGGCCGCTGACGGAACGGTCTCAGCTGATGCGGTCGTGATCGGGCGGATCGGAGTGGTGCAGCCGTCCGAAGATGCTGCGCTCGTGCCGGAAGGGTCCGGGCTTTACCGTCCAGAGGGGCTTCTCGGCCCGGCAAGCGACGCCAAGATCATCCAGAGTTCCCTGGAAGGCTCCAACGTCCAGCCGGTTCTCGAAATGACGCGCCTCATCGAGGTCGTCCGTGCCTTCGAAGGCACCCAGAAGCTCCTTGAAACCCACCACGACCTGGCTCGCCGCGCGGTCGACCGCATCCTGGAGCCCTAGACGCTCCCCCCCTGGCCCGATCCTCCTGCCTGAAGGGTACTGCCCATGCGTTCTTTGAACATCGCTGCCACCGGGATGTCGGCCCAGCAGCTGAACGTCGACGTGATCTCCAACAACATCGCCAACATGGCCACTACCGGCTTCAAGCGGGCCAGGCCCGAGTTCCAGGACTTGCTCTACCAGAGCCAGCGTCAGACCGGCTCTGCCTCTTCAGAAAGCGGAACACTCGTGCCGGCCGGCGTGGACATCGGTCTGGGCGTCAAGACTGCAGCCGTTTACCGCGTGCTGGAACAGGGCCCGCTGGTGGGTACGGAGAACGATCTCGATCTGGCGATCCAGGGACGTGGCTACCTGACTGTAGAACTGCCGACCGGCGAGCAGGCCTATACGCGCTCGGGTAATCTGCAGCTCAGCCCGGAGGGACAGATCGTCACCGCCGATGGCTATCCAGTCTCACCCGGCATCACTGTGCCGGCGAATGCGCTCGAAGTGACGGTGAACGCAGAGGGAGGTGTCAGCGCGCGCATCCCAGGCCAGGTGGAACCGCAGGCGCTGGGCCAGGTCGAGTTGGCCAGCTTCGCAAACGAGGTCGGCCTGAAGCCGCTCGGCAACAACCTGTTCGGCGAGACTGCGGCTTCCGGCCCGGCCAGCATCGGCACGCCAGGGAGCGAAGGCTTCGGCACCATGCTGCAAGGGTACCTGGAGAATTCCAACGTCAATCCTGTATCCGAAATCACGAGCCTCATTACGGCGCAGCGGGCCTACGAGCTGAACTCGCGGGTGATCACGGCATCCGACACGATGATGGGCACCGTCACCCAGCTGCGCGGCTGATGAGGGCTAGGATGCGCATCCGCTCGATCACAGGCGGAATCCTGATGGGCCTTTCCCTTGGCGCAGATGGGGCGGCGGCCAGCGAGCCGGTAATGGTGGGCCCAGGCAAGGCACTCGATGCGGCGGCAGTCCAGGCCCTGGTCTTGCAGGAACTCCCACCACCTCCCGAAGGGATCTGGTCGATCAGGATCGTCCGGCCTGATTCACCCATGACCAATCCGACCAGCGGCGACATGGCGATTGTCGTGGAGGAGATGAAAGGGCCGCCTCTGGACCCCGACACGGCAGACGGACGCATCGAAGGCCAGCTTCGCGTCCAGGACGCTGACGGTCGATCGGCCCACCTGCCGTTCGCGGCCGATGTCCAGGCGATGGTCGAGGTGCCGGTCCCGCTGCGGCCGGTCCCGGCAGGCACGATCCTGACGGGCGACATGCTGGGGTCTGCCTGGCTGCCCGCGGTCAGGCTCGACGACGAACTGGTCCGATCACCGGCCGAAATGCGCCGGTCGGAGGTAGCCAAGAGGCTGCGGCCCGGCCAGCCGGTGGCGCGTAGCGCCTTGCGGCCGCCAAGTGCTGTCCGGAGGGGAGAACCGGTGCTGATCACCTTTGTTCGTGGCGGTCTGCGGCTCACGATCGCGGGTCGCGCCCTGGAGGACGCGGCGATCGGCCAGACGGTTCGGGCCACCAATCCTGCGAGCAACCGGGAAGTTCATGGCATCGTGAGCGGACCCGGCGAGGTCGCGCTCGGAGGTTCGGTGGAATGACGATGAAGAGGTCTTCTTGTGGAGCCGTCGAGCGGCGGAAGCGGCCTTCGGGACTACACGCACGGCGCTGGCCATGGCCCCTGGCCCTGCCCCTCCTGCTCGGCGCGTGCGGGATCTCCGAGCGGCTGGAAATGATCGGGAAGGCGCCACCCCTGACGCCGATCGAGAATCCAGTGACCGCCCCAGGTTATCAGCCCGTGTCGCTGCCGATGCCAGAGCATGAGTTGGAGGCGCCGAGTGCCGGTGCGAACAGCCTCTGGCGAAGCGGGGCACGCGCCTTCTTCAAGGACCAGCGCGCCCGCGAGGTCGGCGACGTGCTCACGGTACGCGTCACCATGGCGGACAGTGCCGAGCTGAGCAACGAGAGCACACGGTCGCGCAAGAACAGCGAGGAGCTGGGTGTCGACAGCCTGTTCGGTGTGGCCGATGCCGTGCGCCAGCTTCTCCCGGAAGAAGAGGACGAGGATTTCGTGGGCCTGGAAAGCCGGTCGGCCAATCGCGGCCACGGCACGGTCAGCCGCGACGAGGCGATCAAGGTGTCGGTCGCGGCGGTGGTGCTGCAGAAGCTGCCCAACGGCAACCTCGTCATCCGCGGCCGCCAGGAGATCCGGGTCAACTTCGAGGTCCGGGAGCTCCTCCTGGCCGGAATTGTCCGGCCGGAGGATATCACGGCCGACAACACGATCAGCCACGAGAAGATCGCCGAGCTGCGCGTTGCCTATGGCGGGCGCGGGCAGATCACCGATGTTCAGCAGCCCCGCTACGGACAGCAGGCGCTCGACATCCTCCTGCCGTTCTGATGCCGCGGCACGGGCATGACGATCAGCAGGTCAGGAGAGTTCTGCCATGCCCTCGGAGGGAACTCCATGCTTCAGGTCCAGGGAATAGCCCTCGGCCCGCACGGTGCGCAGGAGGTCGGCCTCGCCATTCTGGTTCAAGGAGCGGCGAAGGCGGCGCACGGTGGCGTCGACCGTCCTAAGTTCGATTTCCAGATCCGTTCCCCAGACCCGGTCGAGCAGTTGCGCGCGGTTGAATACGCGGCCGGGGTTCTCCAGGAGGTAGCGCAAGAGGCGGAACTCGGTGGGCGACAGGTGCACCTCCCGGCCGTTGCGGAACACGCGATGCGCCGTCAGGTCCATGCGCAGGTCGTGGAACGTCAGCGCCTGCTCTGAGAAGGCCGGGCGGACCCGCCGGAGGACCGCCCGGATCCGGGCGGTGAGCTCCGCCGGCGAGAACGGCTTGGTGACATAGTCGTCGGCTCCCGTCTCCAGGCCACGCAGGCGATCATGCTCTTCGGTACGGGCCGTCAACATGATGATCGGTACGCGCCCGGTATCGCTGCGCCGGCGCAAACGGCGGCACAGCTCGACGCCGGAGATCTCCGGCAGCATCCAGTCGAGCAGGACGAGGTCCGGCAGGCGCTCGTCGATCAGCTGCAGGGCTTCCTCGCCGTCATAGGCCTGGGCGACGTCGAACCCTGCAGCCTTCAGGTTATAGGCCAGCAGTTGCTGGAGTGGTGGCTCGTCCTCCACCACCAGGATCATCGGCTTCATGCTCAGTCGTCCCGGCTGCGATTGATCTCGTCGCCATGGATCATGTAATGGATCTTCTCGGCGATGTTGGTCGCATGATCCCCGATCCGCTCCAGATTCTTTGCAATGAAGATCAGGTCGATGCACGGGGTGATCTTGCGCGGATCTTCCAGCATGTAGGTCAGGAGCTCGCGAAACACGCTGTTGTGCGCGTTATCGACTTCCTGGTCCCGCCGCCACACTGCCATAGCCTTTTCAGGGTCGCGGGTAATGTAGGCGTCCAGGATGTCCTTGACCATCTCCTGGCACATCTCGGCCATCAGCGACATGGTCGGGATCGGCCGCATCGGTGAATGGCTCTGCAGCCGGATCGTGCGCTTGGCGATGTTGACCGCATAATCGCCCATCCGCTCCAGGTCGTTGGAGATCTTGAGCGCCATGGCGATGATGCGCAGGTCGATCGCCATGGGCTGACGGGTCGCCAGTACCTTGATCGCGGTCTGGTCGAGCTTCTCCTCGAGTCCGTCGACCCTGGAGTCACGGTCGATCACCGTACGCGCAAGGCGGTCGTCTCCATCCGCGAGGGCCTGGGCGGCAAAGGCCACCTGCTGCTCGACGATGGCACCCATCTCGGTGATCAACCGTGTAATCTGCTCGATATCCTCGTCATACGAGCGGACGACATGCTTCTTGATGTGACTGCCTTCCGTCATCGCCATGTTCCCGTTCCGCTCAGCCGAACCGGCCGGTAATGTAATCCTGGGTCATCTGCTGCTTGGGATTGGTGAAGATCTCGTCGGTGCCACCAAACTCGATCAGCTTGCCCAGGTGGAAGAACGCAGTCTTCTGTGAGACGCGAGCAGCCTGCTGCATGTTGTGGGTGACGATGCAGATGGTGAAATGCTGACGCAGTTCGTCGATCAGTTCTTCGATCTTTGCCGTCGCGATCGGATCCAGCGCTGAGCACGGCTCGTCCATCAGGATCACCTCGGGCGCCACCGCAATGGCACGGGCGATGCAGAGGCGCTGCTGCTGACCGCCCGACAGGCTGTTGCCGGGCTGCTGGAGCCGATCGGCGACCTCGTTCCACAGGCCCGCCCCCTTCAGGCTGGTCTCGACGATCTCGTCGAACTCGGCCTTGTTGGATGCGAGCCCATGGATGCGAGGTCCATAAGCCACGTTCTCGTAGATCGACTTCGGGAACGGGTTCGGCTTCTGGAAGACCATGCCCACCCGCTGACGCAGCTGCACCACGTCGACATTCGGGTCGTAGATGTCGGTGCCGTCCAGGCGGATGTCACCTTCGATCCGACAGCCGTCGATCGTATCGTTCATGCGATTCAGGCAGCGCAGGAAGGTCGACTTGCCGCAGCCTGATGGCCCGATCAGGGCGACGACCGAGTTGGCTGCGATGTCCAGATCGACATCGAACAGCGCCTGCTTGGCCCCGTACCAGAGCTTGACCTTCCTGGCGGCCATCTTGGACGTGGCCGCCTGCGGCACCGCCATGGTCTTGGGTAGATCGTCCAGCTTGACTGCAGTCGCCATGTTGCTCACCACGTCCGTTCGAATTTTCTGCGCAGCAGGACCGCGATCAGGTTCATCACGATCAGGAAGGCCAGCAGGACGATGATCGCTGCGGCCATCCGCTCCGTAAACGCCCGCTCCGGACTGTCCGACCAGAGATAGACCTGCACGGGCAGGGCCGTCGCCGGATCAAGGGGACCGCTGGGTGCGTTCGCAATAAAGGCGATCATGCCGATCATGAGCAACGGGGCCGTTTCGCCCAGTGCCCGGGCCATCCCGATGATCGTGCCGGTCATGATCCCGGGAAGTGCCAGCGGCAGCACGTGATGCCCGACCACCTGCAGTGGCGATGCCCCAACGCCAAGGGCGGCCGCCCGGATCGAAGGTGGAACCGAGCGAAGTGCCGCCCGGGTCACCACGATGATGACAGGCAGGGTCATCAATGACAGCGTCAGGCCTCCCGCCAGCGAAGCCGAGCGCGGAATCCCGAACAGGTTCAGGAAGATCGCCAGCCCCAGGAGCCCGAATACGATCGAGGGGACAGCCGCCAGATTGTTGACGTTGACCTCGATGAGATCGACCCAGCGTGACCTCGGCGCGAACTCCTCCAGATAGACCGCTGCCGCCACGCCAGTCGGCACGGCCAACAGGAAGCAGATCAGCATCATCCAGAAGGAGCCTACCAGGGCGGCACGCAGGCCCGCCTGCTCCGGTTCGCGACTGTCCGCATTGGTGAACAAGGACCAGTTGAAGCCCTGGTCAATCCGTCCCTGCTCGCTGAGCCGGTCGACCGCCGCAATATCACTGTCCTTCAGGCGACGATTGTCTTCGCTCGCGGTCTTGTCCACCTGGCCCTTCACGTACTGGTCGCGCTCGTCGTCGAGCAGAAACCGCACCGGCACCGTCGAACCGATCAGCGACGGATCGTCCAGCACCATCTGACGCAGCTGCAGCGCGCTGGCACTGCTCAGGATCGCCCGCAGGCTCCGCCGGCCGGAGCGATCGGTCACCTCGGGAAACAGGGCATAGAGAGCGTCGTTGATCAGACCCTGATAGTTGGCGTTGCCGAGGGTGTCCGGGTCCCGGTCCCCGGATGGGTCGATCTCCTGGGCGTCGAGCGTGACGTCCAGAGTCACATAGCTCTGCGAGAACGCACCCGCCCCCTGCACCAACACAGTGGCAAGCAGGATGAACAGCAGAGCCACGGCGGTGGCCACCGCGCCCAGCCCGATCATCTTGAATCGACGCTCTCTGGCGTAGCGACGCCGGATATGAGCCGCCACGTCGGCAGCCGGGCGGGGCGGGCGCTGCGTGATCGCAGCGAACCGGCCCGCGGTCGGTACCATCTCAGTCATAGCGTTCCCGGAACCGCTGGAGGATGTACAGAGCGACGATGTTGAGGACGAGGGTGATCCCGAAAAGGAACAGGCCCAGGGCGAATGCAGCCAATGTTTTGGCGCTGTCGAACTCCTGATCGCCCACCAGCAGAGTCACGATCTGCACCGTAACGGTCGTTACCGCGGCAAATGGATTGGCCGTGAGGTTGGCGGCCAAGCCTGCGGCCATCACGACAATCATTGTCTCGCCGATCGCCCGGCTGATCGCCAGCAGGAAGCCGGCGATGATACCTGGCAGCGCCGCCGGCACGATAACGCGCTGGATCGTTTCCGCCTTCGTGGCACCGAGACCGAATGAGCCGTCCCGCAATGACTTGGGCACGGCATTGATGGCGTCGTCGGACAGCGACGACACGAACGGGATGATCATGATCCCCATGACCACGCCGGCGGCAAGCGCGCTTTCCGAGGCGACGTTCAGGCCGATCGCCTCGCCGATGCGCCGGAGGAACGGCGCCACCGTCAGCGCGGCGAAGAAGCCGTAGACCACGGTCGGTATGCCCGCGAGGATCTCCATCAGCGGCTTGGCGACGTCGCGCACGTTCTTGGGCGCATACTGGGACAGCCAGATCGCCGCCATGATGCCGATGGGACCGGCGACGAACATTGCGATGGCGGTGATCAACAGCGTGCCTGCGATCAGCGGGACAGCACCGAACGCTCCGCTCGATCCGACCTGGTCGGCGCGGATCGCCGTCTGCGGGCTCCAGTTCAGGCCGAAGAAGAACTCGATCGGCGATACCATCGTGAAGAAGCGCAGCGTTTCGAAGAGCACCGAGAACACGATGCCTGCCGTGATCAGCACAGAAATCGCCGCTGCCGTCAGCAGGGCATAGTCCAGCCAACGCTCGACCTTGTTGCGCGCGCGGAAGTCGGGGTGGACGGTCCGGTAGGCCACGAGCCCAAGCCAACCAGCCAGGATGATGCCGACCAGCCCGAACACCCAGTTCCCGGCGAGCATGGCCGTCATGTAGCTGTTGCCCGCGTCCAGCAGTTCCGGCGTCGACGTTCCCGTCGGCGACAGACCGGCAGCGATGCGGCGCACATCCTGCATGAAGAACTGCACGGCATCCGGCCCCTGGTCACGGACCGTGTCCGGCAGCCCGGCCACGATGAACGAGCCGACGATGGACGAGGAGACAAGGAACCAGAGCAGCACAACCAGGATCGCCGGGCCGCCCGAGAGCATGGCAGCGTACCAGCCATAATGGCCGGGACGGCTGTGCAGCGCGCTGGAACGCCCGCCTGCCAGTGCCCATGCCCGCTGGCGCGAGAGCATAAATGCGCCCGCTGCCATCACGAGAATGATCGCCAGAGTATACATGTGTCAGCCGCCCGATCGCGGACCATGAATGCAGGCCTCAGGAGCGGACTGCAGCTCCTGAGGCCTTCAAGGATCAGGCGGCACGCGGCCGCCTAGGTTCAAGAACGATCAGGAGCCCAGGTTGACGGGGGTCAGCGCCATGGCACTGCTGCGCACTGCCTCGCGCTTCTCCTCGGGGAGCGGGATCAGCCCCTTGTCGACCAGGTAGCCGTCCTCGCCGAAGGCGGCTTCGCTCGTGAACTCCTCGACGAACTCCTTGATGCCGGGCACCACGCCGACATGGGCGTTCTTGACGTAGAAGTAGATCGAGCGAGAGATCGGATACTTGCCGTCGGCGATGTTCTCGAACGTCGGCTCGTTGCCGTCGATCGGGTGACCGTTCAGGCTGTCCATGTTCTGCTCGAGGAAGCTGTAGCCGAAGATGCCGACGGCATTCTGATTGGCCTTGAGCTTCTGCACGATCAGGTTGTCGTTCTCGCCAGCCTCAACATACACGCCATCCTCACGGATCGTCTGGCAGGCTGCGGTCTTCGCGTCCTTCTCCAGCGCCTCGATCTCGGGGAAGGTGGCACAGCCATGGTCCATGACCAGTTCGACGAACGCGTCACGCGTGCCGGAAGTCGGGGGCGGGCCGAGGACCTCGATCTTGACGGCAGGCAGATCGGGGTTGATCTCGTTCCACATCGTGTAGGGATTGGGCGCCATCTTCCCGTCGACCGGAACCTCCTTGGCAAGCGCCTTGAAGACCTCCGGGATGGTCAGATTGACGTCCTCCGCCGACTTGTCGGAAGCGAGAACGATCCCGTCGAAGCCGATCTGGACCTCGGTCACCTCGGCGACACCGGCCTTGGCACAGGCCTCGAGCTCCGTTGACTTGATCCGGCGGGATGCGTTGGTGATGTCCGGAAAGCTTTCGCCTACGCCGCTGCAGAACAGCTTCATGCCACCGCCCGTGCCGGTGCTTTCAACGACGGGGGTCTTCATGCCGGACTTCGCACCGAAGTTCTCGGCAACGGCGGTGGAGAACGGAAACACAGTCGAGCTGCCGACAATGCGGATCTGGTCGCGGGCTTGCGCGTCCGTGGCGAAGGCGGCCAGGGCCAGGCCGGCCGCGGCAAAGGCCAGATGCTTCATCAGATGGATTCCATAGGTGGCGTGCGATGCGCCGACTGATCGCTCAGCGCGGTGCCCCTTTTATGGCGTCTTGGTGACAACTCGATGACGATGCCCGCTCAGCGTGCGGGAATGAACACGCTGAACCTCGAGCCAATGCCGAGGTCGCTCTCGACATTCAGATGCCCGCCATGGCGCCTGATGATGTGCTTCGAGATTGCGAGGCCGAGACCGGTTCCGCCGGCCCGGCGTGATCGGCTCTTGTCGACCCGATAAAAACGCTCGGTCAGGCGCGGCAGATGCTCAGGTGCAATCCCATCGCCCTGGTCGATCACGGTCAGGCGAATGGCGGTACGGCCGGACAGGGGACCTGCCTCGTCGCCGGCAGGGCTGAGACGTGCCACGTCCACCACCACGGGCGCACCGGGCCGTCCATACTTGGAGGCATTGTCGATCAGGTTCGCTACCAGCTGCTGGAGCTGGTCGGCATCGCCCCGTACTTGCAGCGGTCCATCCTCCATCCGCGCTTCCACGACCGTCGCGTTCTTGCGCAGCTGGGGTTCCAGCCCGCTGATCGCCAGCGCCACCACGTCGGCTAGATCGACATCCTCGGAAGGTGGCCGATGCACGTCGGCTTCCAGCTTGGACAGGGACAGCAGGTCGTCGATCAGCCTGGTCATCCGGGACGCCTCGGCATCCATCGTATCGAGGAACATTGCCTGCGCATCCGGATCGTTCTTGGCCGGCCCCTTCAATGTCTCGACGAAACCCGCCAAAGCGGTCAGCGGAGTCCGCAATTCATGGCTGGCATTCGCGATGAAGTCCGAGCGCATCCGTTCGATCGCGACCTGCTCCGACGTTTCCCGCAAGGACAAGACTGCGGCCGCATCGCCCTCCCGCGTCAGCATCGGCTGGATGCCGCAGGTGTAGCGACGGGTCCGGTCAAGCGGCGGGCTGAAGCTCACGGTCGACGACACGTTGGCCCGAATCGCCGAATCGATGGCCGCCAGGATCGCCGGGTCCCGCAGGAAGCGGCCGAGCGGCTGGTCGGTGAGCTTATCGGCGAAGTGGCGTTCGGCCGCGGGGTTGGCCAGGCGGACATAGCCACGGCCATCCACGACCAGGACCGGATCCGTGATGGCATCCACCAGGGCACGCTGCAGCTGGTCGGACGCAGCGACCTGGCGACGAAGATTCTGCGTTTCCCGCTCGATCGCCAGCAGGGGATGCGGGAGCTGCCGGTACAGGAAGCTGTCGGGCACGGCACCGGTGACGCTCCTGCCGATCCGCAACCGTTCGAGCCAGGCGACAAGGGGGACGAGCTGGCGATGGCGCCACCAGGCGAGCAGCCCGGCGATTACCAGGGCGCCGAGCATGCCAACGAAAGCTTCCGTGGCCGACGCCAGTCCAGTTGCCCAGAGGGCGATGGACGGAACGATGCCTGGCAGGCTCCAGACCATTGCTTCGATCCAGGTGCCCCTGGTCGTCAGGAGAAGAGGCTCCTCCGTCAACGGCGCAGCTCGTCCAGGTCGCGGTACAGGTCGAGGGCCCGCGGGTTGGCAAGCGCCTCGGTGTTCTTGACCGTCCGGCCGTGGATAATGTCGCGCACCGCAATCTCGGTGATCTTGCCGCTCATCGTGCGCGGTATGTCGGCCACCTGGACGATCTTCGCTGGCACGTGGCGGGGCGTGGCGTTGTCGCGGACCTGCTTCCTGATCCGCGCCCGCAGTTCCTCGTCAAGGACGATCCCAGGCCGGAGCCTGACGAACAGCACCACCCGCACGTCGCCCTCCCAGTCCTGGCCGACGCAGATAGCCTCCAGCACTTCCTCGACCTGCTCGACCTGCCGGTAGATTTCCGCCGTCCCGATCCTCACGCCTCCCGGGTTCAGGACGGCATCGGACCGGCCATGGATCACGAAGCCGCCGCTCTCGGTGATCTCGGCATAATCGCCATGATGCCAGACACCGGGGAAGCGCTCGAAATAGGCGGCTCGGTAGCGGCTCCCGTCCGGATCGTTCCAGAACGATACCGGCATGCAGGGGAACGGCTTCGTGCAGACCAGTTCGCCCTTCTCGCCCCGCACGGGATGGCCATCATCGTTCCACACGTCGACCGCCAAGCCTAGCCCCGGCCCCTGGATCTCGCCCGTGCGCACCGGCAGCGTCGGGTATCCCAGCACGAAGCAGGACACGATGTCAGTGCCGCCCGAGATCGAGGCCACCTGCAGGTCCTGCTTCACCGCCTGATAGATCCAGGTGAAGCTTTCCGGCAGCAGCGGCGAGCCCGTCGAGAACAGCGTGCGGAGCGCCGACAGATCGAAGTCTGCCGGGCGCACACCGGCCTTCTTGCAAGCGTCGATGTATTTCGCAGATGTCCCGAACTGAGTGAAGCGCTCCTCGGCGGCGATCCGCCAGAGCACGTTCCCATCTGGATGGAACGGCGAGCCCTCCCAAAGCACCAGCGTGGCACCAACGGCAAGCCCGCTCACCAGCCAGTTCCACATCATCCATGAGGTCGTGGTGAAGTAGAACAGCCGGTCACCGGGCTTCAGGTCGCCGTGCAGCAGGTGTTCCTTGAGGTGCTGGAAGAGCGTGCCGCCCTGGCCATGGACGATGGCCTTGGGCTTGCCGGTGGTGCCGGAGCTGTAGAGCACCAGGAGCGGATGCTCGAACGGAAGCCGGCGGAACGCCGGCCGCTCAGGTCCATCCTGGATCGCCTCATGGTAGGAGACGGCGTAGGGAATGGACGCCAGGTCCGGCGCCTCATCCAGGAACGGAACCACGATGACGGCTCGCAGCGATGGCAGCGCCGCCACGATCTCCGCCAGCTTGCTGCGGATGTCGAACCGCTTGCCGCCGTACTGGTAGCCATCCACGGTCAAGAGCACGGTCGGTTCGATCTGCCCGAACCGATCCAGCACCCCCTGCAGGCCGAAGTCTGGCGAGCAGGACGACCAGAACGCGCCACGTGCATTCGCGGCAAGCAGCCCGATGATCGCCTCCGGAACGTTGGGCAGCAACCCGGCTACGCGATCACCGACCTCGACCCCGACCGTGCCGAAGAATGTTGCCAGTCCCGCGGTCTGCCGGTTCAACTCGGCGAACGTCACGTCGCGACGACGTCCCCGTTCATCGTGCCCGATCAGGGCGATCCCGTCATCGGCGCGCCGCAGCAGGTTCTCCGCGAAGGACAGGCGGAGGTTGGGAAACCAGGCGGCACCGGGCATGCGGTCGCCCACCAGGGCAGGCTCGGGTTCTCCCTCATCGATCACCGACGCGAAACGGCGCAGTTCCTGCCAGAAGGCCGGCGCATGCTCCACCGTGTGGCGCCAGAAGGCATGCGGTTCATCCGGCAGGCCAGGCTCACGCTCACGCCAGCCAGCGGCAAAGGCCGTCCAGTTGCTGGCCGCGATCCGCTCTGACGACGGCGCAAACAGGACCGCGCTCATAGAAAGACTCCCAATCCCTTGCCGTACATCGCGTGCCTGGATACGCGGCGCCGGGCGGCTTCGCTATGACCTGTCGGCATCCCATTCACTTTCCTGGTCCCGCACAGCGTCGTCTTTGTCCCTCAAGCGAGCCGGTCGACGATCAGCGGCTGCCGGACCGGACGGTCCGGCCCGATGCTGAAGGCCATCCGCACGTCGGCGACTGCCCTGTCCGCAGCCGCCTCGTCCCCCGCATGAACTACTCCGAGCAGCGTATCGGCCTCGACGGGAGCGCCGACCTCGCAGAGATCGGTCAGGCCGACATCATGACGGATCATGCTGCCGGGGTGACGTCGTCCGCCACCAAGGTGGATGATCGCGATGCCGAGCGCTCGGGCATCCATTGCCTGGACGTGGCCGCGCTCCCCTGCCCTCACTGGTCGCACAACCGGCGCGATGGGCAGATGAGCGTGTGGCCGGTCGATCAGGTCGGTGGGTCCTCCCAATGCGGCCACCATGCGCGCGAAATGTTCGGCGGCAGCCCCACCTTCCAGGGCGGCCAGGGCCGTCGCTCTGCCATGGCCGGTCCCGGCCATGTCCAGGAGTTCTGTCGCTAATGCCAGACTGAGTTCGACCAGCCGGTCGGCGGTTCTCTTGCCCCGCAGGATGTCGACGGCCTCCATGACCTCCAGCGCATTGCCCGCGCTGTGGCCCAGGCACATATTCATGTCGGTCACGAGCGCTCGCGTGGGCAGGCCCGCCTCGTTCGCGACCTCGACGATCGACTGCGCGAGACTGCGGGCGGCGTCGTAGTCGGTCATGAAGGCACCGGAGCCGACCTTCACGTCCATGACCAGCCATTCCGGTCCGGCCGCCAGCTTCTTGGAGAGGATCGACGCGGTGACGAGTGGGATGCTCTCGACCGTCGCGGTCACGTCGCGGATCGCATAGAGGCGCCGGTCGGCCGGTGCCAGTTCGCCGGTCTGGCCGACAATGGCGCAACCCGCCTCCCGTACCGCCCGACGTACCTGCTCCAGCGCCGCCGCGCTGCGATAGCCTGGGATAGCATCGAGCTTGTCCAGCGTGCCGCCGGTATGGCCCAGACCACGGCCCGACAGCATCGGCACGAAGCAACCGCAGGCTGCAAGGATCGGCGCCAGGATCAGGCTGACCTTGTCGCCAATCCCTCCGGTCGAGTGCTTGTCCACGACTGGCCCCGGCAGATCAGTCCAGACAAGCCGATCACCGGAATCGGCCATGGCGCGTGTCAGCCGTGCGGTTTCATGGCGGTCCATCCCGCGCAACAGGATCGCCATTGCCAGCGCCGCGATCTGGCCCTCGCTCCAGCTGTCGTCGACGAGTCCGTGAGCAAAGGCGTCGATCGCCTCGTCGGAAAGTCTGAGGCCGTCCCGCTTGGCACGGATGACTTCCTGAGGGAGCATCAGTAGCCGCTGCCGCCTTCCGCGGAGGATCCGCCGCCCGCGACGCGCAGCAGATCGTCCAGGAGGGAGGACGCGCCGAAGCGGAAGGTTCTGGCGGTGATCCGGTCTTTCCCCATGATGGCATCGCCCAGCGCCAGATATTGGGCGGCATCACGGGCCGTCCGGATCCCGCCTGACGCCTTGAAGCCCACCCGAAGGCCAGCATCCTCGCAGACCTGCATCAGGACCGCGGCGGCTTCCGGCGTGGCACCGACCGGCACCTTGCCCGTCGAGGTCTTCAGGAAGTTGACGCCGGCCATGACCCCCGCACGGGCCGCGGCGGTGATCCGGTCTGGATCGGCTAGGATCCCCGTCTCCAGAATGAGCTTCAACGTCGTTGACGGTCCGATCGCCACGCGCACGGCCTCGATCAACTCGCCGACGATACCGACATCACCTTCCATGATCGCATTGACAGGGGCCACGACGTCGACCTCGTCGGCTCCGTCGGCCACTGCTGCCGCTGCCTCGTCGGCTGCCCGCGCAATGTCGTCGGACCCGTCAGGGAAATTCGCAACCGCCGCGAGGCGCACTTCGCTGCCTGCCAGGAGCGGGCGCGCTTGCCGCAGAAAGACGGGGTAAAGGCAGACCGCTGCCACGTGGTTCGCGACCGCCTTGTGACACAAGGCGTCGATCTCGGCCTCGGTTTCCTGGCCGCTCAGCGACGTCAGGTCCACGAGCCGGATGGCCCGCCTGGCCAGTTCCGGCGTTGGCGACGCCTCGGCAGCCTGGGCCAGGAGGTCTTGGGTGTTTCTGTCGATCATGCGCTGGCTATGTCCTGGATCGAGCCGACGATCAGGCGGCGGAGCTTCTCTCCGGCAACCTTCGCGGTAGACAAGGTGTGGTCATGACTAAGCTCGTGCTCGGCCATGCCGGCGGCGAGGTTGGTCACGGCGGAAAGTGCTGCAACGCGGAGACCCAAGTAGCGCGCTGCGATCGCCTCGGGCACGGTGCTCATTCCGACCAGGTCCGCCCCGAGCGCCCGAAATGCCTGTATTTCGGCAGGTGTCTCGAATTGGGGTCCGAGTGTTGCTAGATAGACCCCTTCAGGCAGTGCCATGCCCAGTTCGCCCGCCTTTCGCCGGAATACGTCGCGCAGGCCTGCATCGTAGACCTGGGCGAGCCCGACGAAGTTGGGCCCTCCGACCAGCGGGCTCGTGCCCAGGAAATTGATGTGGTCGGCGATCAGGCTGATCCCGCCCTCAGGCACTTCGCGCTTCAGTGAACCCGCCGCATTGGTCAGGATCACGCGCCGGCAGCCGAGATCGTGGATCAGCTGCAGCAGCGGCAGAACCGAGGCTGCAGGCTTGCCTTCGTAGAGATGCACGCGCCCCTGGAAGCACATTACGGACACGCCCGACAGGCGGCCGATCACGAGCCTTCCAGCATGACCCGGCACGGTCGAGACGGGGAAGCCAGGCAGATCCGCATAGGCGAAGCCATCGGCGTCCTCAAGGTCCTCGACAAGGCTTCCCAGGCCGGACCCCAGAACGATTGCAACCGATGGCGCCGCTTCAGGCAGACGCAGCCGCACCCGGCCAGCTGCGGTCTTCGAAACAGGGCCAATGGCATCGTCGCTGAGATGGCCGGGGCTGAATGCATGCGGCAGAAGTTCGCCCATGCTGGTCAGGAGGTGGCGGCCATCGGGGTGGCAGAGGTGGACCGGTGTGTCGTCCGTCGCGAACTCCGCCAGTCGCTGCCGGCAGCCGCCGCAAGGGGCGATCAGCCGTTCTCCGCCAGCCAGCACCAGCGACTCCGTGATCTCGCGGTCTCCCGCAGCGACCATGATGCCGATTGTCGAAGCCTCCGCGCACTGGCTCTGCGGATAGGCGACGTTCTCGACGTTCACGCCGGCATGGATCCGCCCGGATCGGGTGCGCAAGGCAGCGGCCACGGCGAAGTGCGAGTAGGGGACGAACGCATTCGCCCGTACTGCCGTGGCTGCGGCCAGGAGATCGAGTGGAACGCTCAAGCTATGCCTCTGGGATGCCGCGGACCCCTCGCGTCCGCGGCCAAAAGCATACACACGCCGATACGTCTGGTCAGGACGCTGCGGCCGCTTCGACGGACGATTTCGGCCGGCGACAGAGGCCGTTGCACCAAGGTCTGGGAAAGGAGGCTGACACGGAGTGGTATCAGCGATGCTAGGCGAGTGAACGAGGATGCACTTCAAGCGGTCTACGCGCGCCTATGCCGAGAAGGCGGAGTAGCTGGTTACGCTTTCGATCAGGGAGCCAGCCGGCCGCCCTTGATCAAGGCGATCAGGCCCAGTCCCAAGGCGATCAGGAAGCCGCCGGCGAGGCCGGAGGTGATGGCGGACCAGAACTGAGAGCGGGCATTTTCGTAGGCCCTGGCTAAGCGGACGGCGGTTTTGACGCCGTCTTCGTCCTGCAGACCCAGACGTGCCATCAGGCGATCGACGGCTTGGCTCACGGCCTGCTCGGCAGCACGGCGCGCAACCACCTCAATCTCGCCCAGGATTTCGCGCCGGTCGTCGGCCAGTTGCCGCTGGACGCCGATCGGACGAGCGGTGAGCGCATGAAGCTGGCGGCGCAGCTGGCCGCAGTCGCCCGTGATGAACAGCAAGGGTGTGCCCGGAAAAGCGGCCTGCAGGGCATCCACGATCTCCGCTCCCTCGCCATCGGGCAAGGTAAGTTCCGCCAGGATCGCGTCGGGCTGCCATCCCGGCCGTTCCCGCAGCAGCATCGCCTCGGCCAAGCTGGCCATGCCGCGCAGGTCCAGTCGTTCGCCCGGCTCGCGCAGCAGGCCTGAAAGGATGCGGGACGTCTGTTCCAGGATCAGGACACGCACCGCACCACTCCAAGAAGGTTGGAGAGGAGTTCTACCACGAGTTGATAGATTGTTAAAGACTTTGATCCTATCCTGGATCAGAAGCCGCCGGATGATGGAGCTTCGTCCAGGCTGCGGACGGCATAGCCCTCCGCCGCCAGCATGTTCCGGATCTGCGCGGCGTGGGCTGCATTGCGGGTCTCGATCGTCACGTCGACATCGGTCTGCATTACCGAGATGCGGGCAAACGCGCGCTGGTGGCCGACGTCCACGACATTGCCCCCGCACTTGGCGATCAGCGCCGTCACCTGGGTGAGGCTGCCGGGCCGGTCGGGCAGGCTCACCCGAAAGCGGACCAGCCGCTCGGTGCGGACGAGGCCCCGCAGGATCACGGCGGACAAAAGGCGACTGTCGATGTTGCCGCCGCAAAGCACCAAGCCGACCCTCCTGCCGCGGAACCGGTCCGCATGGGAAAGAAGAGCCGCCAATCCAGCGGCTCCCGCACCTTCCACCACGGTCTTCTCGATCTCCAGCAGCATCAGGACGGCC
>JAESGR010000489.1_pt1 | contig 27902 bp, 24 predicted proteins | sample 9269771 | NCBI WGS metagenome assembly JAESGR01 (sample SAMN15739572, study PRJNA653492) | algae metagenome | isolation source: Chroococcus sp. CMT-3BRIN-NPC107 and co-occurring heterotrophs from well... | place: USA: Clark Mountains Wilderness, California | collected 2010-04-18 | reverse complement strand
CATGGAGCTGAGCCTGTTCTCGCGCGACGTCATCGCGATGAGCACCGCGGTGGGCTTGAGCCATGACGTGTTCGATGCCGCCCTGATGCTGGGCATCTGCGACAAGATCGTGCCGGGCTTGCTGATCGGCGCCTTGCACTTCGGGCACCTGCCGACCGTCTTCGTGCCCGGCGGACCGATGCCCAGCGGCTTGTCCAACAGCGCGAAGTCGAAGGTGCGCGAACAGGCTGCGCAAGGGCTCGTCGGGCGGCAGGAGCTGCTCGACGCCGAATCGAAGGCGTACCACACCCAGGGCACGTGCACCTTCTACGGCACCGCCAACAGCAACCAGATGCTGATGGAAGCGATGGGCCTGCACGTGCCCGGCTCCGCCTTCATCCAGCCCCAGGACAACCTGCGCGAGGAGCTCACGCGCGAGGCCGTGCGCACGGCGCTGGGCATCCTGAAGACGCGCCGCTTCGCGCCGATCGGCCGCATCGTCGACGAGCGCTGCATCGTCAATGCACTGGCCGCGCTGCTGGCCACCGGCGGCTCGACCAATCACCTGATCCACTGGGTGGCGGTCGCGCGTGCGGCCGGCATCGTGATCGACTGGGACGACTTCGACCGGCTCTCCGGCGTGGTGCCGCTGCTGTCGCGCGTCTATCCCAACGGCACGGCGGACGTGAACGCCTTCCAGCAAGCCGGCGGGCCGGGTTACGTGATCCGCGAACTGCTCGATGCCGGGCTGATGCACGAGGACGTGCTGACGGTGCGCGAGGGCGGCCTGCGCGAATACACGCGCATCCCCGAGCGCGGCGAAGAAGCGACGCTGGTGTGGCGCGATACCGGAGCGTCGAAGGACGAGACGGTGGTGCGTCCCGCGCGCGAGCCTTTCAGCCCCACGGGCGGGCTGAAGCTGCTGACCGGCAACCTGGGGCGCAGCGTGATCAAGGTGTCGGCGGTTCCCGAGGACCGGCACGTCATCGAGGCGCCGGCGCGCATCTTCGACGGACAGGAAGCCTTGCTGGCCGCCTTCAAGGCCGGCGAACTGGAACGCGACGTGGTGTGCGTGGTGCGCTGGCAGGGGCCGCGCGCCAACGGCATGCCGGAACTGCACAAGCTCACACCGCCGCTGGCCGTCCTGCAGGGCAAGGGCTTCCGCGTAGCGCTGGTGACGGACGGCCGCATGAGCGGCGCGTCGGGCAAAGTGCCGGCGGCGATCCATGTGTCTCCCGAAGCCGCCGCCGGCGGGCCGCTGGCGCTGCTGCGCGACGGCGACATGGTGCGGCTGGACGCGCCCGCGGGTCGGCTCGAAGCGCTGGTGGACCCTGCAGAATGGGCGAAGCGGGAGCCCATGACCATGACCGTCGAACAACAGAGGAATAACGCCCACGGCATCGGCCGCGAACTGTTCGCCGGCATGCGCCGCAATGCGCTGGCCGCCGAGGAGGGCGCGTGCACATGGCTGTGAAGCAACCCGTCCCGGATCGTCCGTCGGCGCGGCAGGTGATGCAGGACGCCCCGGTGATCCCGGTGATCGTGCTGGCCGATTGTGCCCATGCTGTTCCCCTGGCGCGGGCGCTGGTCGCCGGCGGCATCCGCATGCTGGAAGTGACGCTGCGCACGCCGGTGGCGCTGGACTGCATCGCCGCCATCGCCGCCGAAGTGCCGGACGCGGTGGTCGGCGCCGGCACCGTGCGCAGCGCGGCCGACGCGCAGGCGGCGGTGCGCGCGGGCGCGCGTTTCGCGGTGAGTCCGGGCTACACGGCCTCGATCGGCCGTGCCTGCAAGGACCTGGGCCTGTCGCTGCTGCCGGGCGTGGCCACGGGCAGCGAGGTGCTGCTGGCGCAGGAGGAGGGCCATGCGGACCTGAAGTTCTTTCCCGCCATGCAAGCCGGGGGCGCTGCGATGCTGAAGGCCTTCAACGGCCCGTTCCACGACGTGCGCTTCTGCCCCACCGGCGGCGTCACGGCGCAGAACGCGCGCGAGTTCCTCGCGCTGCCGAACGTGGCCTGCGTGGGCGGCTCGTGGATCACGCCGGCCGATGCCATGGCCGCCGGCGATTGGACGCGGATCACGCGGCTGGCAGCGGAAGCCGCGGCGCTTCCGAGACTCTCTCCGTAGGTCGGGGTAAGCGCGCAGCCGAACCCCGACCGTTCCCTTGCCGATCAGGCGTCCCGCTGGATCAGCTCGATCTTGTACCCGTCCGGATCCGTCACGAACGCGATCACCGTACTGCCCCCCTTCACCGGCCCCGGCTCGCGCGTGATGTTGCCGCCCGCAGCACGAATGCGATCGCACGCGCCATACGCGTCGGGAACGCCCAGGGCGATGTGGCCGTAGGCCGTACCCAGCTCATAGCTGTCGACGCCATGGTTGTAGGTGAGCTCGATCTCCGCGTGCTCCGGGTTCGCGCCGTAGCCGACGAAGGCCAGCGAGTACTTCTGTTCCGGCCGCTCGGTGGTCCGCAGCAGCTTCATGCCCAGGACCTGGGTGTAGAAGTCGATCGACCGCTGGAGGTCGCCGACGCGCAGCATGGTGTGCAGGATTCGCATGCGGGAATGATAGTCAGCCCAAGCTCGTCCGTGCATTGTTCGCATGAGTCGAATTCCGCCTACGCGGTCTTTCGAGCGCCTCACCGATAGTTGCGCCCTCCATGTTCCGCAATCTGTTTGCCGCCGCGGGTTGGGCCGTCGTGTGGCTGTTCGCGCTGCCGGCGCTTGCCCAGCCGGCAGGCCCCGCCTTCGACCTCGAGGTTCGCGCGCCGGACCCGCTGCGCCAGTTGCTCGAAAAGAACCTGGAGCTGCGCCGCTACCGCGAGGTCACCGACCTCGACGACGCCGAGATCGCCCGCCTGACCGTGCTGGCGGACAAGGATGCCCGCGAGCTGCTCGCCACCCAGGGCTACTTCGCGCCGCAGGTGACCATCACCCGCGAAGCCGGCGCGCGCACGCGCCTGGTGGTCGCCGTGCAACCCGGCGAGCGCACGCGCATCGCCGACGTGGACATCACCTTCCTGGGCGACATCGCCACCAGCACCGACCCCGACGCCGTTGCCCAGCGTGAAGGCATCCGCGCCAGCTGGGACCTGCGCAGCGGCGACCCGTTCACCCAGCAGGGCTGGGACCGGGCCAAGTCGGAGGCGACGCGCGAGCTGCTCGCCCGCCGCTACCCGGCCGGACGCATCAGCTACAGCATCGCCGACGTCGATGCCCGCACGGCCTCCGCCAAGCTCGGACTGCGGCTCGACTCCGGCGCGCTGTTCCGCCTGGGCGAGCTGCGCGTGACGGGCGTGGAGCGCTACGACCCCGTGCTGGTCCCGCGGCTGGCGCGCCTGCCGCTGGGCATGATCTACGACCAGGAAAAGATCGTGCAGGCCCAACTGCGGCTGGCCAGCAGCGGCTACTTCGAATCCGCCTTCATCTTCGTGGACCCGGCGTCCGACGCCGCCGCCGCCCCCGTGCAGGTGACCGTGCGCGAGGCGCCGCTGCAGAAGGTCGTGCTGGGCCTGGGCTTCACCACCGACGGCGGCCCGCGTGCCACCGTGGAGCACATCCACAACCGGCTGCCCGTGATCGGATGGCGCGCCGTGACCAAGCTGCAGGCGGAGAAGAAGAATCCGTTCCTGCAGACCGAGTGGACGGCCATCCCCGACGAGCGCAGCTGGCGCTGGTCGGTCCTCGGGCGCATCGAGCGGCTCGACGACGACCGCCTGGTGACCAATAGCCAGCGCCTGCGCGCGGGCCGCTTCCAGCACGGCGACCACATCGACCGCAACTGGTACGGGCAGTACGAGCGCTCCACCGTGCAGAACCCGCGCAACGTGCCGCTGCTACCCACCGATATCGGCCAGGGCTCGGCGCTGAGCGTCAACTACATCTGGACCGGACGCTACTTCGACAACCTCGAGATGCCCAGCAGCGGCTTCGGCTTCGGCTTCGAGCTCGGCGGCGGCTTCACGCTCGCCGGCGACCGCCAGCCCTTCCAGCGCACGCTGGTGCGCTGGCTGGGCCTCAAGCCGCTCACGCGCGGTCGGCTGCAGCTGCGCGCGGAAGCCGGCGCGGTGCTCGCGCGCGACGAAGCGGCCATTCCGGCCGGGCAGCTGTTTCGCACCGGCGGCGACACCTCCGTGCGCGGCTACAAGTACCTCGACATCGGCGTGCCGCTGCCGGGCGGGCTGGTGGGGCCCGGCCGCTTCCTGCTGGTGGGCAGCACCGAATGGCAGCGGCCCATCGTGCGCAACGGCCAGCCCACGCAGTTCGAACACACCCTGTTCGTGGACGCCGGCGCGGTGGCGGACCGCATCGGCGAGCTGCGTCCCCGCTTCGGCGTCGGCACCGGCGTGCGCTGGCGCAGCCCGGTGGGTCCGGTCGAAGGGGCGCTCGCGTACGGGTTGAAGACGCGCAAGTTCCGCCTGCACTTTTCGGCGGGGTTCGTGTTTTGAAAGCGCACGCCGCGGCCGCCGCGCGCTGGACGGCGCGCATCATCGTCGGCTTCGCGCTGCTGCTGGTGCTCGCCGCCGCGGGCCTGTGGTGGTGGACGGGGCACGAAGGCTCGCTCGAATGGCTGCTGCGCCGCGTGGCTGGCAGCGTGCCCCTGCAAAGCGAAGGCGTGAAGGGCTCCATCCGCGGCGGCTGGCAGATCCAGCGCGTCGTCTGGGAACGCGACGGCCTGCGCCTCGAAGCCGAGGACGTGCGCCTGCGCTGGCAGCCGCTGGCGCTGCTCGAACGCACGCTGCAACTGCAGCAGGTGCACGTGGCGCGCGCGCGCGTGATCGACAAGCGCCCCGACACCGGCGAGCCGCTGAAGCCGCCGGCCGACCTGCGGCTGCCCTGGCGCGTGAACGCCGACGAGCTGAAGGTCGACGCGTTCTCGTACGAGGGCAAGACGCAGGTGCAGGCTTCGTCGCTCGCGGCGCAGTACGCTTACGACGGCCTGAAGCACCAGGTGGGGCTGAAGTCCCTGCGGCTGGCGGGTGGCGACTACCGCGGCGAGCTCAAGCTGCTGGCGCTGCCGCCGCTGACGCTGGACGCGTCGCTGGCCGGGCGCTTCCAGGCGCCGGTGCCTGGAACCGAAGAAAAGGTGCCGCTGGCCTTCCAGCTGAAAGCGGCTGGCCCCGCGACGGCGATCGACGTCCGCGCGCAGCTGCAGGTGGTGGACGGCGCCGCCGCCGGGTCGCCGCTGCCCAGCGCGACGGCCAGCGCGCGCGTCGCGCCCTTCGCCGACATGCCGGTGCCGCGTGGCGAAGCGGACTTCCGGCGGCTGGACCTGGCCATGTTCTGGCCGGCCGCGCCGCGCACGCAGCTGTCGGGGCACGTGGCAGTCGTGCCCAAGGGAACGGCCACCTTCGTGCTCTCCGCCGACCTGCGCAACGACGCCGCGGGTCCGTGGGACGCGAAGAAGCTGCCGGTGGTGACCGCGCGCGGCGAAGGCGAATGGCGCGACGGGGCTGCGCTCGTGAAGTCCGTGCTGGCGGAAGTCGGCGGCGGTCGCGTCGAGGGCAGCGGCGCCTGGCAGGGCAAGGGCTGGCACTTCGACGGCCGGGTGGACGCGGTCGATCCCGCGGCGCTGCACACCGGCATGGCGCCTCTGCCGCTGACGGGCCCGCTGAAGCTGAAGGCGGAAGGCAAGGACATCACGTTCGACGTGAACCTGCAGGCCGGCGCTCCCCGTGGGCGCGTGCCGCGCGACAGCGTGGCGGCCACGGTGGGCGCGCTGGAGCTGCGGGACGCGCTGGCGCAGGGCCGCTACACCGGTGACACCGTGTCGCTGTCGCAACTGCGCCTGCGCACCAGCGACGCGGTGCTGGAAGGACAGCTCGAGTGGCAGCTGAAGGCCGCGGCAGGCGACGGCAAGCTCTCGCTGCGAGCGCCTGGCCTGCAGGCGCAGGCACGTGGCAGCGTGGCTGAGACGCGCGGGCAAGGCTCGGCGGACATCACCGCACCGGACCTCGCGGTGGCGCAGCGCTGGCTGGCGCGGCTGCCCGGTGTCGGCGGCGCCGTGAAAGGCCTGTCACTGCGCGGCTCCGGGCAGGCGCAGCTGGCGTGGCAAGGCGGCTGGCGCGATCCCACCGTGCAGGCGAACGCGAACCTGCGCTCGCTGGCCTGGCAGCCGGCGCGCGACGGGGCACCGACACCGTGGGTGGTGCGCGAAGGCACGGTGCAGGTGAACGGCCGCCTGCGCGATGCGGCGCTGGTCGTGCGGGCCGCCGCGGACCAGGGCCAGCGCAAGGTCAACCTCGACGCGTCCGGGCGGCTGGGCGCAACCCTCGGGCCTGCGACCAGCTGGAGGGGCCAGCTCGCCGCGTTTTCGGTGCAGGTGCAGGACCCGGGCATCACGCCGGGGCCATGGAACCTGCAACTGCGGCGTGCCGTCGACTGGCGCCTGGCCGGTGCCAACTTCGAGCTCAGTGCCGGCGAGGCATTGCTGCGCGCCCCCGCGATGCGCAGCGGCGTGGCCGCGAGCGATGCCGTGCTCACCTGGGGACCGGTGCGGCGGCAAGCCGGCCTGCTCTCCACCACGGGCCGCCTCTCGGGCCTGCCGCTCGCGTGGCTCGAACTCTTCGGCGGTACGCAAATGGCGGGCTCGGCCCTGTCCGGCGACATGGTGTTCGATGCCGACTGGAACGCGCAGCTGGGCTCGACGGTGCGCGTGGACGCCTCGCTGGCCCGCGTGCGCGGCGACGTCACCGTGCTGGCGGAAAGCGCCGACGGCGCGGCTGCGCGCGTGAGCGCCGGCGTGCGCGATGCCCGCGTCACCGTCAGCAGCCAGGGCGAACAGCTGGTGTTCTCGCTGCTGTGGGACAGCGAGCGGGCGGGCCGCGCCGAAGGGCAGGTGCGCACCCGGCTCGTGCGAGATGCGGATGGCGGCTGGTCCTGGCCGGAGCAGGCGCCCCTGTCCGGGCGCGTGCAGGCGCAGTTGCCGCGCATCGGCGTGTGGTCGCTGCTCGCGCCGCCCGGCTGGCGCCTGCGCGGCTCGCTCAGCGCCGACATCGCGATCGCCGGCACGCGGACGCAGCCGGACCTGTCCGGCCCCTTGCTGGCCGACGACCTGGCGCTGCGCTCCGTGGTCGACGGCATCGAGTTGCGCAACGGCCGGCTGCGGGCGCAGCTGGCGGGCCAGAAGATCGTGGTCAGCGAATTCCTGCTGCGTGGCAGCGAGGAGGGCAGCGGCACCGGCGGCACGCTCCTGGCCTATGGCGAAGGCAGCTGGACGCCGCAAGGCCCCGTCTTCCAGGCGAACGCACAGCTGTCGCAGTTGCGCGCCAGCATCCGCAGCGACCGCCAGCTGACCGTCTCGGGGCCGGTGACGGCGCGCATGGACCGCGGCGGCACCACCGTCACCGGCGAACTGCAGGTGGACCGCGCGCGCATTCAGATTCCCGACGAGTCGCCGCCGCGCCTGGGCGAGGACGTGGTCGTGCGCAACGCCCCCGGCGTCGCCGCGACCGAGGAAGAGCGCAAGCAGCGGCCGCCCGCCGCGTCCCCGCAGCAGGGCAGCAAACCGCTGAACCTGCGCGTGAACTTCGACCTGGGCAACGACTTCCGCGTCAGCGGCCGCGGCGTCGACACGCGGCTGGCCGGCTCGGTGCAGATCCAGGGCAGCGGCGGCGGCATGCCGCAGATCGTGGGCCTGATCCGCACCGTCGGGGGCACCTACGAAGCCTACGGGCAGAAGATGAACATCGAGCGCGGCGAACTGCGCTTCACCGGAACGCCTGACAACCCGGCGCTCGACATCCTCGCCATCCGGCCCAACATGACGCAGAAGGTCGGGGTGCTGGTGAGCGGCCGCGCGCAGTCGCCGCACGTGGAGCTCTATTCCGATGCGGGCCTGTCGGATGCCGAGACGCTCTCGTACGTGGTGCTCGGTCGCTCGTCGGCCGGCGGCGGCGCCGAAACTGCGCTGCTGCAGCGCGCCGCCACCGCGCTGCTGGCCGGACGTGGCGGCACCGGCAAGGGGCTGGTGGGCAAGCTCGGACTGGACGACCTTTCGGTGCGAGGCGACGGCACCAGCGGCGCCGTGGTGCGCGTGGGCAAGCGCTTCGCCGACAACTTCTATGCGGCCTACGAGCGGAGCCTGTCCGGCGCGATGGGCACGCTGTTCATCTTCTACGACGTGTCGCGACGGCTGACCGTGCGCGCGGAGGCGGGGGAGCGCGCGGGGCTGGACCTGATCTTCACCTTCGCTTTCGACGGCAGGCGCAACAAGTAGGCCGCCTTACCGCATCTCGAAAACCAGGCACGTGGTCGTCGCGTGCGCGTACAGGGTTCCGTCGGGCCCATACAGCTTCGCCTCCGCCGTCGCGAGCTGCCGGCCGCAATGCAGCACCTTGCCTTCGGCGCGCACGCGCTGCACCTTGGGACCGATCGCCTTGACCAGGTTCACGCCGAGTTCCGCGGTCGTGTAGGCCCGGCCGGCCGGCATCATCGTGTGCACCGCGCATCCCAGCGCGGAGTCGAGCAGCGTGGCGTACCAGCCGCCATGCACGCCGCCCATCGGGTTCAGGTGCGCGGGACCGGGCGTGCCCTGGAAGAGGGCGCGGCCCTCGCCCACTTCGAGCAGCAGGAAGTCCAGCGTTTTCGCGATCGGGGCGAAGGGCAGTTCGCCGCGCAGCATGGCCTGCATCGTTTCCAGGCCGTTGCGGCCCGCCACCTGGTCCGGCGTGGCGACCCCCGGGCCGACACCGCCGGCCAGGCGCCCTGCCACCTCGCGCTCCTGCGCGAGCCACTGTTCCAGCTGGTCCACCTTCGTCATCCGCTTCTCCATGGTTGCATATGCAATGGTTGCAGCTACAATAGTCCGCGTGGACACCGCTGTCAAGCCGCAAGGCTGTACCAACCTGAAGCTGCGGCAGCTGATGCGCCGCGTGGCGCAGTTGTATGACGCGGAAGTCGGCAAGACAGGCCTGCGCGGCACGCAGTACTCGCTGCTCTCGTACGTGGTCAAGCTCGGGCCGGTGCGGCCGGTGGACCTGGCGCGCGCGATGAAGGTGGACGCCTCCACGCTCACCCGCAACCTGCGGCCGCTGGTCGACGCAGGCTTGCTTGCCATGCAGGCGGGGCCCGATGCTCGCAGCCGGCTCGTCACGGTCACTCCCGCGGGACGCGAGAAGCGCACGGAGGCGCAGCGCCGCTGGCGCGTCGCGCAGGAATCGTTGAATGCCAGGCTCGGCGTGCAGCGCGTGCTGGCCCTGCACGCACTGCTCGATGAATGCCAGGACCTGCTGGCCGACCTTCCGGAGGGGGAGATCCATGACTGACTCGACACGCCGCACCGCGTTCTGGCTGGTGATGCTCGCCGCCGCCGGCACCTTCGCGCTGACGATGGGCGCGCGCCAGAGCATGGGCCTGTTCCTGTCCTCGCTGAACACGTCCACGGGCCTGGGGCTGGGCAGCATCAGCCTGGCCTTTGCCTTCGGGCAGCTGTGGTGGGGACTCACGCAGCCATTCGCGGGCGCGATGGCGGACCGGTACGGCGCGGGCCGCGTGCTCACCGTCGGCCTGGTGCTGCTGATGCTCGGCACCTTCATCACGCCCTACATGACCACCACGGCGGGCCTGATCTTCGCCATCGGCGTGCTGGCCGCCGGCGGCAGCGGCATGGCGGGTCCCGCGGTGCTGATGTCGGCGAGCGTGCGCATGATCGAGCCGGCGCGGCGCGGCATCGCCACGGGCCTGGTCAATGCCGGCGGCTCCTTCGGCCAGTTCGCCACCGCCCCCATCGCGGCCGCGCTGATCATCAGCATGGGCTGGATGTCGGCGATGCAGGTGCTGGCGGTGATGGTGCTGCTTTGCCTGCCGGCGGCCTGGGTGCTGCGCGGCAACGCCCAGCACGTGGCGCAGGCGGCGGGACAGAAGCGCGTGGGTGCGAAGGAGGCCGTGCGCACGGCCTTGCGGCACCCCGGCTACCGCATGCTCGCCGCCGGGTTCTTCGTGTGCGGCTTCCACGTCGCCTTCCTGGTCGTGCACCTGCCGGGGGTGATCGCGGCGTGCGGCCTCCCAACGGAGTACGGCGGCTGGGCGCTGTCGATGCTGGGCCTGTTCAACATCATCGGCAGCCTGGCCGTGGGCTGGGGCGTGGGTCGCTGGCGCTCGAAGTCGCTGCTGTCGCTGATCTACGCGACGCGCGCGGTGGCGATCATCGTCTTCCTGCTGGCGCCCAAGACGGGCACGGTCGTGCTGATCTTCGCAGCCGTGATGGGCGTGAGCTACCTTTCCACCGTGCCGCCGACCGCGACGCTGGTGACCAAGTTCTTCGGGGCGGCCAACATGGCCACGCTCTTCGGCCTGGTGATGCTGTCGCACCAGATCGGCGCCTTCGTCGGCGCCTGGCTGGGTGGCAAGGTGTTCGAAGTCACCGGCGCCTACGACTGGGTCTGGTACATCGACATCGTGCTGGCGGTCGGGGCTGCGCTGATCCACCTGCCCATCCGCGAAGAGCACCTGCCGGCGCGTCCGGCGGCGCCTGCCGCGGCCTGAACGGCCGGGCTGCAGCGCGAGCGTGCGCGCCGCTAGGCGCCGACGCGTCCATTGCCTCAGCGGCAATCCTTGCCTACAAAGCGTTGAGCCAGCTACCGGCGAGCCTCGGGCGGCTTTTCTGCGGCCGCGGCTGGCGTTCGTACTACCATCCGACTCACATGATAGGCGCACAGTATTATCATGTCCGGAAAGAAGAACGCCCGCATGGAAGACAAGCCCGCTCGCCTGACCGTCCTGATCGACTCCGAAAAGAAGAAGGCTTTCGAGGAGCTCTGCGCTTCCCAGGACATCACCGCATCGCAGGTGTTGCGCCAGCTGATCCGGGAGTACCTGGCCCAGCACGGCGTGAAGTACGAGGCGTCTTCGAAGCGGATTCCCGACTGAGCCTTGCCCATGCGAACCTGGAAGCAATTACAATCCGATTAACATCGGAAACGGTTCGCCCATGGAGCTCAAGACCGCCAGGCTCACGATTTTGATCGACCCCGGGAAGAAGCAGGCTTTCGAGGAACTGTGCCGCACGCAGGACATGACGCCCTCGCAGGTGGTGCGGCGCCTGATCCGGGACTACATGGAAAACAGCGAGGACGCAGCGCCGCGCAGGGCTGCCGCCAAGAAGGCCGCCGCGCCGCGCAAGGCGCGCTAGACCGGCACCGTGTAGTTCAAGGTCATCCGGCCGCCGTCCACCGTGACGATCTCGCCGGTGACGTAGCTCGCCGCGTCGCTGGCCAGGTACGCCACCACGTCCGCCACTTCCGCAGGGTCGCCCAGGCGCTTCATGGGCGTGCGCATCATGATGCGCTGCTTGGCCTCTTCGCTCGTGAGCACCGCCTTCGCGGCGAGTTCGGTGGCGATGGTGCCGGGCGCCACCGCGTTCACGCGGATGCCCTTGTCGGCGAGCGACAGCGCCATCACCCGGGTGAGCTGGTTGATCGCGCCCTTGCTGGCGTTGTAGCTGGCGATCGTCGGGATCGTCAGGACGGCGTTGACGGAACTCATGTTGATGACGGCGCCGCGCAAGGCGCTGTTGCCCGGCCCTTGCCGCGGCTCGTTCTTCACCATCTCGCGCGCCGCCGCCTGGCCGACCAGGAACGATCCCTTGAGGTTCACGCGCAGCACGGCGTCCCAGTCCGACTCGCTGATGTCCAGGAAGTCGGCGGCCTTGAAGATGCCGGCGTTGTTGACCAGCACGTCGATGCGGCCGTGGCTGAGCATCGTCTTGGCCACCAGCGTGTCGACCTGCGCCTTGTCGCCGACGTCGCAGTGCACGAACAGTCCCTGAAGTTCCTGCGCGAGCGCCTGCCCGCGCGCGTCCTCGATGTCGGCCAGGACCACTTTCGCGCCTTCGCGCGCGAAGCGCCGGGCACAGGCTTCGCCGATGCCTTGCGAGGCGCCGGTGACGATGCACACGCGGCCCGACAGGCCGAAGTTCACGCTGGAAGAACCGGGAGCAGGAGGTGTCGCGCTGTTCATGCGCGCATGGTACCCGCCCACGCATCGGCGAAGGCGCGTGCCTGCAGCGCCACGGCGTTCGCATCCATGCCCCGCTTGTACAGGGCGGAGCCGATGCCGAAGCCGCTGGCGCCGGCGTCGCGGTAGCTGCGCATCGTCGAGGGCGAAATGCCGCCGACGGGCAGCAGCAGGACCTGCGCCGGGATCACCGCGCGCAGGGCCTTCACCGCAGCCGGGGGGATCATCTCCGCGGGAAAGAGCTTCAGTGCGGTGGCGCCCGCTTCCAGCGCCGCGAAGGCTTCGCTCGGCGTCGCGACACCGGGTGCGCAGGCCATTCCCAGATTCACCGCGGCATCGACGACGCGGCGATCGAAGTGCGGCGACACGACCAGGCGGCCGCCCGCGCGGTGCACGGCGTGCACCTCTTCGACCGTCTTCACCGTACCCGCGCCGACGATCGCCTGCGGGTGCGCGTGCGCCAGTGCTTCTATGCTGCGCAGGGGCTCGGGCGAATTGAGCGGCACCTCGATCAGGCGCCAGCCGGCTTCGAACAGCACCTGGCCGACGGCAGGCGCTTCCTGCGGCGTGATGCCGCGCAGGATGGCCACCAGCGGCAGGCGCGCGACGGCGTCGCTCCAGAGTGCCGAAAGTTCCGGGTTCATGCCGTCTCCAGGTTGCGCGCGAGCGCCCACAGGCCTCGCCAGGTGGCTTGCGAGCCGAGTGCATGGCTGTCGCAGCCCACGGTGCGCAGCGCCAGTAGATAGCGTTGCGTGAGCGCAGGGCTGCCGATCAGCACGAGGTCCTGCACTTCGTCGTCGCGCAGGCGCAGTTCTTCCCCGATCACGAGTCCCGACAGGTAGCTCGGGCCTTCTTCGGGTGGCAGGCGCCCGAACAGCGCCAGCGTGCGAGCGCTGAAGGCGCTGCGCAGCAGGCTGCCGCCCTGCTGCGCATGCTGCACGCCCTGCACGAAGGCGGGCTCGTGCAGTTCGCCGTCATCGGCCTGCATGGTGCGCGCCAGGATCGAATGCTGCCGCAGCAGCGCATACACCTCGCCCGAAATGAAGGTCGCGAAGGACTGCACGCGACCATCTTCCACCCGCACCCACTTGCTGTGCGTGCCGGGCAGCACGAAGGTGCCCTCGCGGCGACCGAGCAAGTCCATCGCGCCGAAGACCTGCACCTCTTCGCCGCGGATCACGTCGGGCACGCCGGCTTGCTCGCACGACAGGCCCGGCACGATCGCGATGCGTCGCGGCTCGATCCAGAGCAGGGCGCTGGCAAGTTCGTCGAACCCCGCCGGGCACGCGCAGTAGGGCGCCTCGCGCCAGCCCTGGCGGCTGCCGGCCATGCCGCTCACGAGGCAGAGCGTGCCGTCCGCCAGCCAGTCGCCGCAGGTTTCCTGCAGCACCTGCGCGAAGCCGCCGGCCGGCACCGTGAGGATGCCGCGGGGGAAGGAGCGTTCATCGAGCACCGCGCCATCGCGCGCGATGCGCGCCGCGCGCAGCGACGAGGTGCCCCAGTCGACGGCGACCAGGTCGCTCAATGATTGTCCCGCGGCACGAAGGCGCCGCGCTTGCCCACCAGGAAGTCCAGGTCCGCGCCTTCGTCGGCCTGCAGCACGTGGTCGACGTACAGCTTCCAGTAGCCGGACTTCAGCGGCGGCTCCGGCTTCTTCCAGGCAGCCTGGCGGCGCGCGAGTTCCTCGTCGCTCACCTCCAGGTGCAGGCGGCGCTTGGGCACGTCGAGCTCGATGATGTCGCCGTTCTGCACGACGGCCAAGGGACCGCCGGCCGCGGCTTCCGGTGCGGTGTGCAGCACCACGGTTCCGTAAGCCGTGCCGCTCATGCGCGCATCGCTGATGCGGACCATGTCGGTGATGCCCTTGCGCAGGATCTTCGGCGGCAGCGGCATGTTGCCCACTTCCGCCATGCCCGGGTAACCCTTGGGCCCGCAGTTCTTCAGCACCAGGATGCAGCTCTCGTCGACGTCGAGGTTCTCGTCGTCGATGCGCTTGTGGAAGTCCTCGATGTCCTCGAACACCACGGCGCGGCCGCGATGCACCATCAGCTTGGGCGTGGCCGCGCTCGGCTTGATCACCGCGCCGCGCGGCGCCAGGTTGCCGCGCAGGACGGCGATGCCGGCCTTTTCCTTGAAAGGCGTCGCCAGCGGCTGGATCACTTCCTTGTTCCAGTTCTGCGCGTCGGCGATGTTCTCGCCCACCGTCCTGCCGTTGGCCGTGACGGCATCGAGGTGCAGCGAGTCCTTGATCTCCTTCATCACCACGGGCAGGCCGCCGGCGTAGCAGAAGTCCTCCATCAGGTGCTTGCCGGAGGGCTGCAGGTTCACCAGACAGGGCATTTCGCTGCCGAGGCGGTCGAAGTCCTCGATCGATAGTTCGACGCCGATGCGGCGGGCGATGGCGATCAGGTGGATCACGGCGTTGGTCGAGCCGCCGATGGCCGCCAGCGTCTTGATCGCGTTCTCGAAGGCTTCGCGCGTGAGGATGCTGGAGAGCTTCTGGTCGGTGTGAACCATCTCCACGATGCGCCGGCCGGCATTGCGGGCGATCACGTTGCGGCGTCCGTCGACGGCGGGATACGCGGCGTTGCCCGGCAGGCCGACGCCCAGCGCTTCGACCATGCTGGCCATCGTCGAAGCCGTGCCCATGGTCATGCAGTGGCCGTGGCTGCGGTGCATGCAGCTTTCGGCTTCGAAGAATTCCTGCAGCTTCAGGGTGCCGGCGCGCACCTGCTCGCTCATGCTCCACACGCCCGTGCCCGAACCGAGCTCCTGGTCGCGCCACTTGCCATTGAGCATGGGGCCGCCGGAAACGCCGATGGTCGGCAGGTCCACGCTGGATGCGCCCATCAGCAGGGAAGGCGTGGTCTTGTCGCAGCCCATGAGGAGCACGACGCCGTCGACCGGGTTGCCGCGGATCGATTCCTCGACGTCCATGCTCGCCAGGTTGCGATACAGCATGGCGGTGGGGCGCAGCAGCGTTTCGCCGAGCGACATCACCGGGAATTCCAGCGGAAAGCCGCCGGCCTCGTAGACGCCGATCTTCACCTGCTCCGCCAGCGTGCGGAAGTGCGAGTTGCAGGGCGTGAGTTCGCTGAAGGTGTTGCAGATGCCGATGACGGGGCGGCCGTCGAACTGGTCGTGCGGCACGCCCTTGCCCTTGACCCAGCTGCGGTACGCGAACCCGTCGCGGTCCTGGCGGCCGAACCACTGCTGGGAGCGCAGCTCCTCGGGCTTCTTTCTCTTCATGGGAAAAACCTACTCCTTGACCGCGCCGGTGAGCCCGGACACGTAGTACTCGACGAAAAACGAATAGATGATGGCCACCGGCAGGGACCCGAGCAGGGCGCCTGCCATGAGCGCCCCCCAATGATAGACGTCGCCTTCGACCAGTTCCGTGACCACGCCCACCGGCACCGTCTTGGACTCGGACGACGAGATGAAGGTCAGCGCGTAGATGAACTCGTTCCACGACAGCGTGAACGCGAAGATCCCGGCGGAGATGAGCCCCGGCACCGACAGCGGCAGGATGATCTTCCACAGGATCTGCAGGCGCGAGGCGCCATCGATGAGCGCGCATTCCTCCAGCTCGTAGGGAATGGAGCGGAAATAGCCCATGAGCAACCAGGTCGCGAAAGGGATCAGGAAGGTGGGGTAGGTGAGGATCAGCGCCCAGCGCGTGTCGAACAGGCCCAGCTGGAACACGATGGTGGCCAGCGGGATGAACAGGATCGACGGCGGCACCAGGTACGCCAGGAAGATCGACAGCCCCACGTGCTTGGCGCCGCGAAAGCGCAGGCGCTCGATCGCGTAGGCCGCCAGCACCGAGCAGAGCAGCGACACGAAGGTCGCTACCACCGAGATGAACAGCGTGTTCCACAGCCACTCGGGGTACGAGGTCCGGAACAGCAGCTTCTCGAAGTGCGCCAGCGTCGGCGCGATCACCCAGAAGGGATTGCCCTCGCGCGAGAGCAGTTCGCGGTCCGGCTTGAAGGCGGTGATCGCCATCCAGTAGAAGGGAAACAGCAGCACGATGACGAACGCGAGCAGCGGGGCATAGAGCGTCACCACCCGCCGCGGCAGCGAGCTCAGGTAGTGCATGCCGCCGGTGTCGATGTCGGTGTTCTTCATTTGTCCGTGGCGCCCTGCTGCCAGGCGCGGCGTTGCAGCCCGAAGTAGCTGAAAAGGATGGACGCCAGCAGGAAGGGCACCATCGCGATGGCGATCGCCGCGCCTTCACCGAGCGCGCCGCCGGGAATGGCGCGCTGGAAGGACAGCGTGGCCATCAGGTGCGTGGCGTTGAGCGGGCCGCCGCGCGTGAGCACGTAGATCAGCTGGAAGTCGGTGAAGGTGAAGAGCACGGAGAAGGTCATCACCACCGCGATGATCGGCGTCAGCAGCGGCAGCGTGATGTAGCGAAAGCGCTGCCAGCCGGTCGCGCCGTCGATGGCGCCGGCCTCGTACAGCGAAGGCGAGATGGTCTGCAGGCCGGCCAGCAGCGTGATCGCCACGAAGGGCACGCCGCGCCAGATGTTGGCGGCGATGGTGGCGAGGCGCGCGTTCCACGGGTCGCCCAGGAAGTCGATGTAGCTGTCGATCAGCCCCATGCGGGTGAGCGTCCAGCTGATGATGGAGAACTGCGAGTCGTAGATCCACCAGAAGGCGATCGCCGACAGCGCGGTGGGCACGATGTAAGGCAGGAGGATGACCGTGCGGAAGAAGGTCTTGAAGGGGATGCGCTCGTTCAGCAGGATCGCCAGCCACAGGCCCAGCGCGAACTTGAAGACGCTCGCGACGATCGTGTAGAAGAGGGTGTTGAACAGCGCCAGCCGCGTGACGTCGTCGCCCAGCAGGAACTGGTAGTTCTCCAGCCCGATGAAGCTGCCGCCGCGCCCGACCTTGGTGTCCGTGAACCCGAGCCACACGCCCAGGCCCAGCGGATAGGTCAGGAACAGCAGCAGCAGCACCGCGGCCGGCAGCATGAAGACGCCGCCCAGGAAGTTGCGGCTGTTCTGCAGCCGCTGCAGCAGGCCCGAAGGGGCTGCGTGCACCGGCTGCTCCAGGGGCTGGACGGCCTCCGGCGTCACGCGCTCAGACCTTGTAGTAACGCTCGGCGCGCGACTGCGCCCGCTTCATCGCTTCCTGCGGTGTCTTGGAGCCGCTCACCGCCTCGGCCACCATGTCCTGCACGATGAAGTCGGCCAGCGCTCCGGCGGACGCATAGCCGAGGCGGCCCTGGTAGCCCGCGGGCCGCATGTTCTTGACGGCGTCGCGGTAAGGCGTGTGCTTCGGGTCCACCGTCCACACCGGGTTGGACTCGTAGGCACGCAGCGGCTGCGAGATGTAGCCGCCGGCCGCCTGCATCCACGGGCCGTACTGCTCCTGCTCCATCATGAAGCGCACGAACTCCTTGGCGGCCTTCGGGAACTTGGTGTGCCTGAAGACCATCTGGTTGAAGAACAGGTGGTACTCGGTGGGCTGGCCGACCGGGCCGATCGGGAAGTTGGCGTGCTGGATGTCGCCCACCATTTCCTTGACCTTGGGGTCCTGCGAGTTCTTCGCGGCGTAGTAGATGGAGATGCCGTTGTTGGTGACCGAGACCTGCCCGTCGAGGAAGGCCTTGTTGTTGTTCGGGTCCAGCCACGACAGCGTGCCCGGGATGAAGTTGGCGTACAGCTCCTTGCCGTACTCCAGCGCCTTCAGCGTCGCGGGGCTGTCGATCGTCACCTTGTTGTTCTTGTCCACGAGCGCGCCGCCGAAGGCCCAGATCAGCCATTGCGTCCACCCGCTGTCGCCGGTGGCGTGCCCCAGTGCCATGCCGCCCGGCGTGCCCTTGGCCTTCAAGGCCTGGAACATGCGCAGGAAGCCGTCGGTGTCCTTGGGGAACGCAGTCACGCCCGCGGCCTTGAGCATGCTGTCGCGGTAGACCATCATTGAGCCGGTGCCGCCCAGGGGGACGCCGATCCAGCGGCGGCCGTCGGGGCGCAGGTACGCTTCGCACGCCGCGTACCAGCCGCCGTACTTCTTGCCCAGGTAGTCGGCCACGTCGCTCATGTCCACCAGCTTGTCGGGGTAGAGGTTCGCGTCGTCGTTGGTGGACAGGATGATGTCCGGCCCGGCGCCGGTGTTCGCCGCGACCGCCGCCTTCGGGCGCACGTCTTCCCAGCTCTCGTGGTCCAGCCGCACCTCGATGCCGTACTTGTCGGTGAACTTCTTGACGTTGGCGATGTACGCGTCCTCGTCACCCTGCACGAAGCGCTTCCAGCGCAGCACGCGCAGCCGCGCGCCCTTTTCCGGCTGGTTGTTCCACTGTGCCTGCGCGCTCGCCGTCCACAGCAGCGGCAGCGAGGCGGCGGCGGCGCCGGCCGATGCCTTCTTCAGAAACTTCCGACGGTTCGTCATGGCTTGTCTCCTGGTGGGTGAAGAAATCAGGCGCCCGGGCGTGCGAGGCGCACGCCGCTGGCCGCATCGAAGAGGTGGGCCCGCGCGGGGTCGGGGCGCAGCCGGATGGTTTCGCCGGGACGGAACGCGTGGCGCTCGCGGAAGACGCTGGTGACTTCCACGCCCGCCAGCCGGGTGAAGACCTGCGTGTCGGCGCCGGTCGGTTCGACCACGACCACTTCGCCGGCCACGCCGTCGTCCGCCAGTTCCATGTGCTCGGGCCGCGTGCCGTAGATCACGCTCTGCCCGTCGTCCACCTCCGACGCCTGCAGCGGCACCGGCAGCGAGTGGCCGCCGGCGAGTTCCACCCGCGCGCCGCCGTTCGCGCGACGCAGCACGCCGGGCAGGAAGTTCATGGCCGGCGAGCCGATGAAGCCCGCGACGAACTGGTTGGCGGGGTGGTCGTACAGCTCCAGGGGCGAGCCGGTCTGTTCGACGATGCCGTCGCGCATCACCACGATCTGGTCGGCCATGGTCATGGCCTCGATCTGGTCGTGCGTGACGTAGATGGAGGTGGTCTTCAGCCGCTGGTGCAGTTCCTTGATCTCGGTGCGCATCTGCACGCGCAGCTTGGCGTCCAGGTTGGACAGCGGCTCGTCGAACAGGAAGACCTGCGGGTCCCGCACGATGCAGCGGCCCATGGCCACGCGCTGGCGCTGGCCGCCGGAAAGCTGGCGCGGATAGCGATCGAGCAGGGCGCCCAGGCCCAGGATGTCGGCGGCCTTGCGCACGCGTTCGTCGGCCACCGCCTTGGGCTGCTTGGCGAGCATCAGGCTGAACGCCATGTTGTCGCGCACGGTCATGTGCGGATACAGCGCGTAGTTCTGGAACACCATGGCGATGTCCCGTTCCTTGGGAGTGAGTCCGTTGACGACGCGGCCGCCGATGCGCACCTCGCCGGCGCTGATCTCCTCCAGCCCCGCGATCATGCGCAGCAAGGTGGACTTGCCGCAGCCCGAGGGGCCGACCAGCACGCAGAACTGGCCGTCCTGGATGGCGATGTCGACGCCGCGGATGATGTGGGCGGCGCCGAAGTACTTCTCTACGCGCTGGATGTCGACGTGGGCCATCGGGTCCGTTGTTGAGAAAGCGAGCGCCCTTGTAGCATGAAAGAAATCGGGCGTCATCAGCATCGCACCACCTAGGGTTAGCCCGAAACAGCCAAAGGTCCTATCGTCATACCATTGGCGCGATGGCGGTGACCGCATGATCAAGAACGTCCATGGCAACACCGTCGACCACCTCGGCGAAGCCATCGTGTCCGGCCGCTATGCGCCCGGCGCGTCGATCCCGCCGGAGCCGCTGCTCGGCGAGGAACTGGGCGTCAGCCGCACCGTCGTGCGCGAGGCCGTCAAGTCGCTCGTGGCCAAGGGCCTGCTCACCACCGGTCCCAAGGTCGGCACCCGCGTGCTGGCCTGCGAACACTGGAACTGGTTCGACCCCGACGTCGTGCTGTGGCACTCGCGCGCAGGCCTCACGCGCGAGTTCCTGCGCGACCTGCAGGACCTGCGGCGCGTCGTGGAGCCGGCGGCAGTGCGCATGGCAGCCGAACGTGCCACCGCGCACGACGTCGCGGAGATCGAGGCCGCCTACGAAGGCATGCGGCGCGCCGTGGAAGAGGGTGGCGACTACGTCAGCTACGACCTGCGTTTCCACCAGGGGCTGCTGCGCGCCTGCGGCAACCGCATGATGATCCAGATGAGCCAGGCCATCGGCGCCTTGCTGCGCACCAGCTTCGAGATCTCCACCACCCGGAAGGACGGCCCGCGCCTGTCGCTGCCCATGCACCGGGCCGTGCTTGATGCGGTGATCGCGCGCAATCCCGCCAAGGCGGAGCGCGCGATCCTGGTGCTGATCGACAGCGCCCGCGAGGACATCGAGGCCGTGCTCGCCAGCCGGCGCAAGCTGCCCAAGCTGGATGCGCCGGCGCGGCTGCTGCGCGCCGCCTGAGTCTCCATCGCAAGAACGACATGAACAAGGCGATCGACTATTTCTTCCGCTTCCTCGAGCTGCTCGTCGTCGTGGCGCTCGTGGCCATGGTCATCATGGTGTTCGGCAACGTGGTGCTGCGCTACGTCTTCAACTCGGGCATCCTGGTGTCCGAGGAGATGTCGCGCTACTGCTTCATCTGGCTCACCTACATCGGCGCGATGATCGCGATGCGCGAGCGCGGCCATCTCGGCGTGGACACGCTCGTCAAGCACCTGCCCCGGGCCGGCAAGATGATCTGCCTGTTCGTGTCCGAGGCGCTGATGCTGCTGGTGAACGTGCTGTTCTTCATCGGCACCTGGAAGATGCACGACCTGCAGGTGACGAACGTCTCGCCCGTGGTCGGCATTTCGATGATCTGGGTCTACGGCATCGGCTATGTGGTGGCCGCGGTGATGGCGCTGTTCAACATCTCGGTGCTGGTGCGGCTGCTGGCCGGCCGGCTGGCGGACGACGAACTGGTGCAGGTGGTCGAGTCCGAGGACCTGCCGCACGTCGTGCCGGCCCAGCAGGGAGCCCGTTCGTGACCGTCACTGTCTTCGTCGGCAGCCTGCTCGGGGCCATGGCCCTGGGCATGCCGATCGCCTATGCGCTGCTCGTGTGCGGCCTCGCGCTCATGGCCTTCATGGCCGCCACCGGCGCGCTGCCCGCCTTCGACTCGCAGATCCTGGCGCAGCGCTTCGTCGACGGCGCCGACAACTTCCCGCTGCTCGCGGTCCCCTTCTTCCTGCTCGCCGGCGAGTTCATGAACGCGGGCGGCCTCTCGCGCCGCATCGTCAACCTCTCGATGGCCTGGGTCGGCCATTTCCGCGGCGGCATGGGCTACGTGGCGGTGATGGCCGCGATCATCATGGCATCCCTGTCCGGCTCCGCCGTCGCCGACACCGCGGCGCTGGCGGCGCTGCTGATCCCGATGATGCGGCAGGCCGGCTATCAGGTGAACCGCTCGGCCGGCCTCATCGCCGCCGGCGGGATCATCGCGCCGGTGATCCCGCCTTCCATCGGCATGATCATCTTCGGCGTGGCCGGCAACGTGTCGATCACCAAGCTGTTCCTGGCCGGCATCGTGCCCGGCATCCTCATGGGCGTGGCGATCGGCATCGCCTGGTGGTTGGTCGCCAAGAAGGAGAACGTGCCCTCGGCCGCCCGCGTGCCGATGGGCGAGCGCCTGCGCATCACCGGGCAGGGCTCGCTGGCGCTGCTGCTGCCGGTGGTCATCCTCGGCGGCATGAAGATGGGCGTGTTCACCCCGACCGAGGCCGCGGTGGTCGCCGCCGTCTACAGCTTCGTGGTGGGCTTCTTCGTCTACCGCGAACTGAAGGTGAAGGACCTCTACGGGCTGGTGCTCTCGGCCGGCAAGACGACCGCCGTGGTGATGTTCCTGGTGGCCGCCGCCATGGTGAGCGCCTGGCTGATCACGGTGGCCAACATCCCGGCGGAAGTCGCCAGGCTGCTGCAGCCCTTCATGGACAACAAGACGCTGCTGATGTTCGTGATGATGGTGATCATCATCCTGGTCGGCACGGCGCTGGACTTCACGCCCACCGTCCTGATCCTCACGCCGGTGCTGATGCCGGTGGTGCGCCAGGCCGGCATCGACCCCGTGTATTTCGGCGTGCTGTTCATCATGAACAACGCCATCGGACTGATCACGCCGCCGGTGGGCACCGTGCTCAACGTCGTGAGCGGCGTCGCGCGCATCAGCCTCGACGATGCCTTCAAGGGGGTCATGCCCTTCTTCATCGCCCAGGTGATCGTTCTCTTCAGCCTCGTGCTCTTCCCCGACATCGTGCTCGTGCCACTGAAGTGGCTGATGCAGTGATTCGACCCTTTCATCCACCCCGCGTTCTTTCCCAGGAGACAACCATGTTCAAGCGACGCACCCTCGTGACCCTGGCCGCCGGCGCCCTGCTGGCCGCCGCCCCCGCCTTCGCGCAGTTCCAGGACCGCACCATCAAGTTCACCAACGGCGTGAACGAGGACCACCCCGTCGGCGTGGGCGTCAAGCGCATGCAGGAAGTGCTGGCCCAGAGGACCGGCGGCAAGATGAAGATCAACGCCTTCTGGGGCGGCGCCGCCGGCAACGACCTGCAGGCGACGCAGGCACTGCGCGCCGGCACGCAGGAGATGGTGTGCACCTCCTCCTCGCCGCTCGTGGGCATCGTCAAGGAACTGGGCGTGTTCGACCTGCCCTTCCTGTTCGCCAGCGAGCGCGAGGCCGATGCCGTGCTCGACGGCCCGGCCGGCGTGTACTTCAACCGCAAGCTGGAAGAAGCGGGCCTGGTGAACCTGGCCTACTGGGAAAACGGCTTCCGCAACCTGACCAACAGCAAGAAGCCGGTCGCGAAGGTGGAGGACTTCGACGGCATCAAGCTGCGCGTGATGCAGAACAACATCTTCCTGGACACCTTCCGCACGCTTGGAACCAACGCCGTGCCGATGGCCTTCCCGGAAGTGTTCACGGCGCTGGAGACCAAGACCATCGACGGCCAGGAGAACCCCTTCGTCACGATCGAGACCTCCAAGTTCAACGAGGTGCAGAAGTACCTGTCGGTGACCCGCCACGCCTACACCCCGTTCCTGGTGCTGTACTCCAAGAAGCTGTGGGACACCCTGAGCCCGCAGGAACAGGCGGTGCTGCGTGAAGCCGCCGTCGAAGGCCAGAAGGTCCAGCGTGCCGCCAACCGCGACCTCAACGCCAAGTCGCTGGCCAGCCTGCGCGCCAAGGGCATGCAGGTGAACGAGATCACGCCGGCCGAACAGCGCCGCATGTTCGACAAGGTCAAGCCGGTCTACGACAAGAACGTCCCCACCATCGGCGCCGAGCCGGTCAACGTGGTCCTGGACGCGCTGAAGAAGGCGCGCGGGGGCTGATCCCTGAAGGGCGGATAAGCCACTTACCTAGCGGCTGTCCCATGGATGAGTACTACACTCGACGTAACGACCGGTATCCAGGAGGTACCGGCGAAACGTTGGGAAAAGGTAGTACCCGTGGCTTTGTCCGCCCAGTTGCCCCCGGGGTTGGGGCCGGACGACCCGCAGCTGTGGCTGGGGCCGTCCGCGCTCATGGACCTCGAAGACCCGAAGCTGCGGCTGCGGGTGCAAGCGCTCACGCAGTTGTGCAAGTCCGAGCGCGAGAAGGCGGTGGCCCTCTACGGCTACGTCAAGCGCCTGCCGCTGGCGCGTCGTTTCAAGACACACGTGCGCACGGCCCGCGAGGTGTTCGATGCCGGCCGCGGCGACGCGCCCGAGAAGGCGACGCTGCTCGTGGCCATGCTGCGCATCGCCGGCATCCCGGCCCGCGTGCACTGGGTGGTGATCGGCGGCGAGATCCTGCGCGGCATCGCGCCGGGCATTACGCGTGCCTGCCGTCCCATCGTGGAAACCTGGCTGCACGAGCGCTGGCTGCGCACCGACACCTTCATCTTCGACCCTGCCTGCATGGCCGCGGCGCGCCAGCGCCTGCGCGATCGCGACTGGGAGTGGGGCTACGGCATCCATGTCGGCGGGCACATGGTGTGGAACGGCTACGAGGATGCATTCCTCGGTGGCGTGCCGACCGAATGCGACCTGATGGTGGTGTGCGACCTGGGCGTCTTCCACGACACGCGTGGGCTGATCGCCTCGCGCGATTTCCGTCGCCAGCAGTCGCGCCTGCGCATGCTGTACTGGAACGTCGTCGCGCCGCTGTGCGACTGGGCCTATCGCGGCCTGCGCAACGAGCTCTCCCGCCCGCCCGCGCGGCCGACCCGCAAACCCTCCTGAAGCCGGAGACCGTGCCGGCACCACCGGCATGAAGATCCGCCAGCTCGAGACCGTTCGCCTCGGCGAGTTTCCCAACATCCTGTGGGTGCGCATCCACACGGACGACGGGCTCGTCGGCCTGGGCGAGACCTTCATGGGCGCCGAAGCGGTGGAGGCCTACCTGCACGAGTGGGCCGCGCCGCGCCTGGTGGGGCAGGATCCCCTGGCCATCGAGGCGCGCGCGCGCGACCTGACCGGCTACCTGGGCTGGCGCGGCTCCGGCGTGGAGACGCGCGGCAATTCGGCCGTCGACATCGCGCTGTGGGACCTCTTCGGGCAGGCCGCCGGCATGCCGATCCACACGGCCCTGGGCGGCAAGAGCCGCGACAGCATCCGCGTCTACAACACCTGCGCGGGCTACCAGTACATCCGCAGCAACAAGAACCAGAGCTCGTCGAACTGGGGGCTGGGCAATGCGGACGGTCCCTACGAGGACCTGCAGGGCTTCCTGCACCACGCCGACGAACTCGCGCAATCGCTGCTGGCCGAAGGCATCACGGCGATGAAGATCTGGCCCTTCGACATGGCCGCCGAGCGCAGCCACGGCCAGTACATCAGCGCGGAGGACCTCGACCGGGCACTGGAACCCTTCCGCAAGATCCGCGCAGCGGTAGGCCAGCGCATGGACATCATGGTGGAGTTCCACAGCCTGTGGCGCCTGCCCATGGCGCGGCGCATCGCGCGGGCGCTGGCGGAGTTCGACACCTTCTGGCACGAGGACCCGATCCGCATCGACAGCCTCGACCTGCTGAAAGCCTACGCGGAGGACTGCAAGGCGATGGTGTGCGCCAGCGAGACCCTCAGCTACCGCTGGGGCTTCAAGGACTACCTGCAGACCGGCGTCGCCGGTGTCGCCATGCTGGACCTGAGCTGGTGCGGCGGCCTCACCGAGGCCCGAAAGATCGCCGCGATGGCCGATGCCTGGCAACTGCCCGTGGCGCCGCACGACTGCACTGGACCGGTGGTGTGGGCCGCGTCGACGCACCTGTCGCTGCATGCGCCCAATGCGCTGGTGCAGGAGAGCGTGCGCGCCTTCTACAGCGGCTGGTACCGTGAGCTGGTGACCGAACTGCCCGTCGTCGAAAACGGCATGATCCGCCTGAACGACAAGCCGGGCCTCGGCATCGCCCTGTTGCCGGACCTGCACAAGCGCAAGGACGCTATTGTCCGCATTACGTAGGTCGGGGTGAGCGCGCAGCCGAACCCCGACGCGCACGACATCAAAGGAGACAACGAGTGCCCAAAGAGTACAGCACCATGGAGGACAGCAACCCGTCCTCCGCTCCCCACATCCGCACGCTCATGTCCCCCTCGCGCCGCACCGTGCTGCGCGCCGGCGCGGGCGCCGCGGCGGCAAGCCTGTTCGCTCCCTTCCTGGCCGGCTGCGCTGCCCTTCCGGGCGCCGCCACGCGCCTGCGCCCCGGCTTCACCGCCATCCCGATCGGCACCGCCGACCGCATCGAGGTTCCGCCCGGCTACGTCGCCAGCGCCTTCCTGCCCTGGGGCGAGCCGGTCGGCATCCCAGGCAACATGCCTGCCTGGAAAGCGGATGCGAGCAACACCGCCGCCGAACAGGCGGCGCAAATGGGGATGCACCACGACGGGCTGCACTACTACCCGCTCGACGGCTCCCGCCGCGGGCTGCTCGTGATGAACCACGAGTACGTGGACGACGGCCTGCTGCACACCGACGGCCTGCGCACCTGGTCGGCGGAGAAGGTGCGCAAGAGCCAGGCGGCGCACGGCATCTCGGTCACCGAGATCGAGCGGACGGCCGACGGCAGCTGGCGCGCCGTGCGCCCTTCGCGCTATGCCCGCCGCATCACCGCCACCACGCCTTTCACCATCGGCGGGCCTGCCGCGGGCCACCCGATGATGCGCACGGCCGCCGACCCCGCGGGCCGCACGGCGCTGGGCACCTTCAACAACTGCGCCTCGGGCCGGACGCCCTGGGGCACCTACCTGAGTGGCGAGGAGAACTTCCGCAACTACTTCGCCTCCGGCGAGAACCTCGACGCCCACCAGCGCCGCTGGGGCATGACGCGCACGGCCTTCTTCCGCTGGCCCGAGCACGACGAGCGCTTCGATGCGGTGAAGAATCCGAACGAGCCCAACCGCTTCGGCTGGGTGGTGGAAGTGGACCCGATGGACCCCACCTCCACGCCCGTCAAGCGCACGGCGCTGGGGCGCGCGGCGCACGAGGGCGCCTGGGTGGCGGTCACGAAGGACGGCCGCGCGGTCGTCTACAGCGGCGAGGACGCGCGCAACGAATACATCTACAAGTTCGTCAGCCGCGACCGCATCCGGCCGGCCGGCAACGGACTCACGCAGGCACAGGCCAACCGCGAACTGCTCGACCACGGGACGCTGTACGTCGCCCGCTTCGATGCCGACGGCACGGGCGCCTGGCTGCCTCTGGTGCACGGGCAGGGGCCGCTCACCCCCGCCAACGGCTTTGCCGACCAGGGCGAGGTCGTCATCAAGGCGCGGCAGGCGAGCGATGCCTTGCAGGCCACGCGCATGGACCGCCCCGAGTGGCTGGCCATCGACCCGTTCAACGGCACCGTCTACTGCACGCTCACGAACAACGCCGACCGCGGCAAGGCCGGCATGCCCGGGCCGGACGCGGCGAACCCGCGCGCCGAAAACACGCACGGGCACGTGATCCGCTGGAACGAGGACGTTGACTTCGACGGCACGCGCTTCCGCTGGAACCACCTGGTGCTGGCCGGCGACCCGGGGCAGCCGCGCGCCGAAGCCAAGGGCAACATCCGGGGCGACCTGTTCGCGTGCCCGGACGGGATCGCCTTCGATGACCGGGGCCTGCTGTGGATCCAGACCGATGCGCATGCGACGCAGATGCACAAGGGCGAGTTCGCCAACATCGGCAACAACCAGATGGTGGCCTGCGACGTCGCCACCGGCGAGATGCGACGCTTCCTCACCGGGCCCGTCAACAGCGAGGTGACCGGCATGACGATGACGCCGGACGGCCGCACGATGTTCATCAACATCCAGCATCCGGGCGAAACCCCCAGCGACCGCAGCGACCCGGCGGAGCCGGGGCGCTTCTCGACCTGGCCGGACCATGCCCCGCGCGGCCGGCCGCGATCGTCCACGGTGGTGATCCGCCGCAGCGACGGCGGCGTCATCGGGACCTAGGAGCCCTGGGAGTTCGACTGCATCTGGTCCGACGTGAGCACCTGCGCCGCGTGCGCCACCGGCACGGTGCGCAGCAGCGCCGCCGCGACGTCGCGCGCCGCGATCGGGCGGATGCTGTCCGGCAGCAGCGGCCCCATCCAGCGCGCTACGTGCGTGCCGATGCGCTCGGCACGGCGCGTGGGCTGGCCGAGCGCCGTGCGATCTCCGATCAGCAGTGAAGGGCGCGCGATGACGATGCCTTCGTAGCCGAGCCCCTGGATGGCTGCTTCCAGTTCGCCCTTGACGCGGTTGTAGAAGACCACGGACCGCGAATCCGCGCCCATCGCGCTGACCAGCCCGAGGCGCCTCGCCCCTGCCACTTGCGCAGCAACGGCGACGGCCAGGTTCGCGTCGAAGTCCACGGCGCGAAATGCCGACTGGCTCCCCGCCACCTGGATCGTGGTCCCGAGAGCCAGGTAGGTTTCGTCGATGGCGGGCAGCGCCGGCAATGCCGTGAAATCGACCACGTGCGTGGTCAGCTTCGGGTGCTCCAGCTTCAATGCACGGCGGGCCAGTACGTGGACCGCCGCCACC
>JAESGR010000488.1_pt1 | contig 28013 bp, 22 predicted proteins | sample 9269771 | NCBI WGS metagenome assembly JAESGR01 (sample SAMN15739572, study PRJNA653492) | algae metagenome | isolation source: Chroococcus sp. CMT-3BRIN-NPC107 and co-occurring heterotrophs from well... | place: USA: Clark Mountains Wilderness, California | collected 2010-04-18 | reverse complement strand
GCTGTAATGAATAAACTCCTCAAGCAGGTGTTTGGTATCGTAAAATCAGGCGAGGTCTACTGTGAAAAATGTTGATGGCGGCAGCTAAAAAATTATATATCCATTTGCTTTTTAACACAGTTCATAAAGAGCGCTTTTGTCAGTTTAAAAACTGGCAAAAGCGCTCTTTATATGAATAACAATGGCAATTATGGGTTGGATGTGGGTACCCGTTCTACCCATGACTGATATATTTCAGTAAAGGTAGTAGGTAAATCTTTTGTAATACCCCAGTTTGGATAGTGGCTTTTCATTTTACTTAAATCGGAAATATAACACATATGATCTCCCTGCCTGTTCTGATCAACATATTCATAAATCATCTTCTTATCTGAAATACTTTCAATAAGCCTAAAAGCTTCTAGAATGGAAATTGAATTTTCACGGCCACCCCCTATGTTATACACCTCTGCTACCCTAGGCTGAGCAATAAACTCTTCCATAAAACGGACTACATCAAAAGAATGGATATTGTCTCTAACCTGCTTTCCTTTATATCCATAAATATTGTATTGACGTCCTGCCAGATTGCATTTAATTAAGTAACTTAGGAATCCATGTAATTCGACTCCCGAATGATTTGGGCCTGTTAAACACCCTCCTCTTAAGCAACAGGTTGGCATATTAAAATACCTTCCATACTCTTGCACCAATACATCGGCAGCAACTTTGGATGCACCAAATAAAGAATGCTTGGACTGATCTATAGTAAAGGTTTCTTTGATGCCTTCATAATACGCTGAATCAGCAAAATCCCAGCGAGTATCTTTTTCTACTAGTTTTAGATTATTTGGGGCATCACCGTATACTTTGTTTGTAGACATATGCACAAACACAGCCTCCGGACAAGCTTGTCTGGTAGCTTCAAGTAAATTGAGAGTTCCTACAGCATTTACATCAAAATCATCAAAAGGGCGGCTAGCTGCCAGATCGTGGCTGGGCTGTGCCGCGGTATGAACAATAGCATTCGGACGTATCTCTTTTAGAGTTGATAACACCTTATTTCTATCCCGGATATCCAGTTCAATATGTTCAAAATTCGAATATTTTGCCAATAGCTTTTTCTGATTCCAACGGGTATCACCATTAGGCCCGAAAAAATCGGCCCGCATATTGTTATCAACTCCAAATACTTTCCATCCATTCTGGCAATAGTGTTCCACAACCTCACTTCCAATCAGCCCACTTGATCCTGTTACAATCAACTTTTTCATTTAATTGTTAAATTTGTTATAAGATGTTTTAATTAAACCGTATCAACCCAAGCTTTTGCTTCAGACATAAGTAAACAAACTGAGAATTCGTAGTCAAATACCGTTTCCATAACCGGTTGGGCTCCAGATATAATCTATATATCCACTCCAAAGAAAGATCTCTAGCCCATTTTGGAAGCCTTTTCTCAAGACCTGCATACACCAAAAAAGCTTGGCCAACACCCAGCATACAGGCATTAACTTTGTTTTTATGGGCAGCCATCCATTTTTCCTGTTTAGGGCAACCCAGGGCAACAAAAACTAAATCCGCTTTTGATTGATTAATCGTATGTATTATAGCTTGATCTTCAGCTTTGGTAAGCGTACGAAATGGAGGAGAATAAGCTCCGGCAACTCTAAGATTGGGGAGTTCCGCTTGAATCCTTTTAAGCATGGCATTTAGTACCTCATCAGTGGATCCATAAAAGTACACAGATTTATTTCTTTTGGCTGCTTCCCTCAGTAATACAGGCAGTAAATCCATTCCACAAACCCGTTCTTGTTTAAATTTATCTATCAGCCACATAACTTTAGATATAGGTGCCCCATCGGGTGCAGCCATATCTGCTTCATTTAGTATATTGTTAAAGCTTTTGTCTTTGTATGCTTCAATTACCATGTGAACATTGGCAAAACACACATATGAAGATTTTTTTTCTTCTGATAGCCGAAAAATATTTTCTGTAAATTCATTAAAAGTCCCTGTTGAAATCAAAGAAGTCAACACTTTTCTTTTTTCCATAGTAATTCTCTGAGGTCTGTATAGCTAGGTACCGGATAAAATATACAATTAGCTACCCATTAAGGGCTTGAGATATTATAATATAGGGTTGTTAATATGCATTTTCCTCACCTTTAATCATATTCCAAACAGTGAGGAAGATAATTTTTAAATCCAGGAAGAAACTCCAGTTTTCCATATACATAACGTCATACTCCACCCGTTTCTGCATCATTTGCACCTGTTTGGTTTCTCCACGATATCCATTAACCTGTGCATATCCAGTTATTCCTGGTGAAACAAAATGCCTGACTGCATATTTATCAATTATTTTTGAATATTCTTCCAGTTGTGTAATCAAATTAGGGCGGGGACCAACCACTGACATATCACCTAAGAGCACATTGAAAAACTGAGGTAGTTCATCCAAACTTGTCTTTCTTAAAAACTTACCGACTTTGGTTACCCGAGGATCAGCTTTAGTTGCCTGTAATTCTGTTTGATTATTAACCCGCATTGTTCGGAATTTATAACACTCGAAAAGTTTGTTTTTTCTACCGGGGCGAAGCTGTTTAAAGAATATAGGACCTTTGGATTCCAACTTAATTAGAAAAGCAATGACAGGTACAATGAATGGGAATATGAAGCAAATAACCATTAAAGAAAATGCTATATCAAATGCCCGTTTAACTACCCTATTAAATGCTATACCTAAAGGTTCCCTCCGGAAGGTCATGATGGGAATATTCTCATAAAAATCTATATTCACCTTCTTCTGGACAAGACCTCTGAAATCAGGAGCAATCTTAAAATAAATAAAGTTGTCATCACAAAAATCGGCCAGATCTTTTATTAGATCATTAGAGGTAAGTGACAATGCATAATAAATTTCATCTACATTTTCTTTAATACAATAATCCTTCAGATGCTTAATTTTACCCTTAATCATTAGGCTCGGAATTTCGGGAGCATCATCGAAGAAACCCATAAATCTATAGCCCAGGCTCTTATCTTTAATAAAATAATGATATAGCTCATTTCCTGCATAGCCGGCTCCCACAATTACCACTCTTTTCTCATTTATGCCAGCCATTTTAAAATACTTCAGGAAAAGAATAAAGATAATCCGGAAGAAAATTATAGCATCAAACGCAAGAATATAGGAATAAAATAAGAATAACCGGGCAAAGTCATGCTCTTTAAAGCTTATTATATAAGAGAACATGAGCAATGCATGGAAGACAAACGCATAGAAAATCTTCGTAAGCAGTACTTTGAATTTAAAAAGTGTTTCCAGATTGTACACATTATTGAATAATGCGGAAGCAATCCAGGCAAGGTTGAAAATTACAAAGAGAGAAACATAATAATCTTCATGATTGGTGTTACTCCCAAAACGTAGATAATAAGCCAGTTTACATGAAAAATCAATGATAATAAAATCAGCTATTAGCAAAAAGATACCTACAAACTGAGAATATGGTAAGTTTTTTTTCATATATTATTCTTGTATCATTTACTATTACTAAGCATCCTATTCTATACTTTTTTTAACCTTTTACGTAAAGGGCAACATTTGCGAATACCAGGTATGACAGCAGGATTTTATTCTATTATGTTACACATGCAAGTGATGAATAAGTGGCATAATAGCCAAAATTATTACATATATAATATATACCTACTTAGTGTAATAAGTAAGCTTAGTTGAGATGAATCTTATTTATTTTTTTAATTAAAAGTGATTGAGCAAACTGACTAATTAACTCATTTAATATTCAATGTTACTACTAATTTTCATTTTTTAATAGTATTTATTTTTTTAAGAAAGGAAAAAAATTATGAATCTAGATTCTATCCATTCATTGGCTAATCTACGTATGACTAAATAATTCTCCACAAAAATAAAAAAATTAATATTTACTTCAATGAATTGATTTTCAATAAGAGTTATTACCTTAGGTTTTATTATATTCTCTAACAATCACTTAATGGAATCAACAAAGGTTTTTTGACTTAAAATATAAGCTATTAGCTTTTTTATTCTTACAACTACTCAGCAATGCCAAATTTTATTTCTACAAATACCCATATTAAGCACTTGCTCTCTTTTTTTGTCAGTATATTATCCGTTTCATTTTAAAAACAATAATTGTATCACAATTAACACATAAAACTACGATTCAAAAATGTCAAGATTGTTATTTATTTTAGTATTACTAATTTCTATTTGTTCATGTATATCCAAGAAAAAACTTACATACTTTCAAAGCAATAAGTTCTCCAAAAATACTCCTACGCTCATTGAAAATAAGCGGCCTGAATATAAAATTCAACCCAATGATATCTTATCTATAAGAGTTGTCTCTAACCTGGATAACACAACGCCCAACATTTTTAACCTGGATGCAGTTGCTGCCGGTGGAGGTATAAACCCAGCTGCAAACTTTTACGTAACTGGCTACTCTGTAGATGAGCAGGGGTTTATTACTATCCCAACAATTGGCCGTTTAAAAGTGACAAATCAGACTGTAAGCCAAGTTTCTACGCTGGTACAGCAAAATGTAGATAAGTATTTAAACAATGCCACTGTTGTGATAAAACTGGTAAGTTTCAAAGTAAGTGTACTAGGAGATGTGAGGAGCCCTGGCTATTACTATGTATATAATGAGCAGGCTACTCTACCTGAAGTACTTGCTTTAGCCGGAGATCTCACCCAGAATGGCAGCAGAAAAAATATTAAATTAATTCGTCAAAATCCAACAGGTCTGGAAGTAGTATTATTAGATCTAACAGACCCGAATATAATAAAATCTCCGTATTATTATCTGTTACCTAATGATGTCGTATATATCCAACCCTTAAAAGCAGCAATTTCCCGGTCGAATTTAGCACCACTTGGCACTTTCTTTGGTGCAGTTTCGGCTGTAATCCTTGTGCTAAATTACTTCAACCCCAACAGATAACTCTTGATATTAAAATGAAACAGCGCCCTGAAACACAGATAGATTTAAAAAAACTATTTTTTAAGTTTGTAGCAAAATGGTATTATTTCCTGGCTGCTCTGGTTTTATGTGTAGGCATAGCATATATATATAATAAAATACAGAACCCAGTTTATGCAGTGAATGCGACTTTATTACTCGAAAATGAAAATGCCGGACAGCGAGGGACAAGCGAATTACTTGGTGTAGTAGAGACGCAGAAAAAGGTAATAGAAGTAGAAGATCAGATTGGATTAATAACCTCTTTCGACATGATTGAGAAAGCCATTGAACGGCTGGATTATGGGGTTTCTTATTTTATCGTGCCTGATGCCTGGATCAATTCTTTTGGAGATTTAAAAGTAGAAGAGCGTATTTCTGATAATTATCCTTTCAAAATTGTACTTAATCCGGAAGCAAATCAATTATTAAATACACCCATTTATATCCGTATACTATCAAAGAACAAATTTCAATTATCTGTGGAAGGTGGTAACCTAACTAAGTTGTATACCATTTCAACCAATAAAACTTCTACTGAAGTAGAAACCCCAGAAATTAATAAAATTGTTACAATTAATGAGCCTTTCCAAGACAAATACCTGAATTTCAAACTATTCCTTAATGAAGGCCATGAAGAATATACTGGTAAAAAGTTTTATTTTGAAGTAAACAACAAAAACAATCTGACCAAAAATTACCAGAAACGGCTAAAGGCTAAAGCTATCAGCCGGGAATCCAGGATTATAGATCTGCAATTGGAAAGCCCGGTGGTAGACAAAGACATGAAATTTTTGGATACGTTGGTAAGTGTGTTTACAGAGACTGATTTGAATGAAAAAAGACAGACCAGCATTAAAACGATTGAGTATATTCAAACACAACTGGCAGATGTATCCAAACAACTAGCTACAGCTGAAAATGATCTTACCTCTTACCGTTCAAACCGCCAGACAGATGTAACAGTAGACCGGATGAACGTATACGATAAACTTGATCAGTTTAACGCAGAAAAACAGCAGATTTCTTCAAAAATCAGGACTTATACAGATGTATTAAACTATATGGAGCGGAAACAGGATCTGGCTACAAATTCAGTTCCGGCAACCTCAGGTATTGATAGCCCTGTGATTATCACGCAGGTAAATGAACTTGCTAACTTATACCAGCAAAAACAAAAATTGCTTCTTACCTTGAAGCCTGATCATCCTAGTATTCAACCTGTGGAAACAGAAATTGTATCCCGGAGAGGTTCCATTATCAGCAATTTGCGGGAAGGACTAACAGCTAGAAGACAAGATCTACGAAGTGTAGAGCAGCGTATAGGAGCCTTATATGGAAATATAAACAGGATTCCTGAAAATGAAAGCCAGTTGAGAAATTTGCAGCAACGCTACGAATACAATGACCAAACACGAAACTATTTACAAGAAAAGCTAGCTGAAGCACAAATCCTTTTAGCTACCAATACCGCCAGTAAACGACCTGTAGATAAAGCAAAGGTGGGTGAAAAAACAGCACCTAAAACAAATGCCATTTTTCTTATTGCTATTTTAGCAGGTTTGTGTCTCCCGGCAATTGGTATCACCGTAGCTGATATGTTTGACGATACAATTAAAACCAAGGATGAAGTAAAAAATGCAACCAATATTCCAATCCTCGGAATGATCGGGCATAGCGATGGAAAGAACGCTATCCTGGCTCGTACAGATAACTATAAATCATCTGTATCTGAATCTTTCCGTTCGTTGCGGGTAAATTTACAATATTTAGTGGCAGGTACAGAACATAAAACAATTGGTATAACGTCCTCTGCAAGTGGCGAGGGTAAAACGTTTTGTGCAATAAATTTAAGTACAGTACTTGCTTTATCGGGTAAGAAAACAATTCTAATAGACACCGATTTACGCAAACCTAAAGTAGCCTCCTATTTAGGTATGAAGAATATGGCAGGCCTGTCATCTTATTTAATTCGTAACAGTAAACTGGATGAGATTGTACAGCCTACTAAAATTAAGAACTTTGATGTGATTACCTCTGGACCAACTCCGCCAAATCCGGTAGAGTTAGTGGAATTAGATGAAATGCGTGAATTGATTATGCGTTTGAAGCTTGAGTATGATTATATTATTATTGATACTCCGCCCATTTCCTACGTTGCGGAATATATGGTATTGAAAGATTATATGGATGCCAATATTTTTGTAATCCGGGCAAATTATACCCGCAAACCTGTGCTTGAGATAGTGAATGAATTATACGAGAACAAAACTTTACATAATTTAAGCATCGTGTTAAATGATATCAATTTCTCCGAAGTTTATGGATTCGATTACCGGAGTAAAACTCGAGGGTATTATCAGAAAGCTTAACCAACCACACATATAAAAAAAGGCACATAGAAATGTGCCTTTTTTTATATTCTCTCAATAATTCATAAATGTATTGTCCTGATAACACCAGGCCCAGTTTTCGCCAGGTTCTGCAGAAATAACTACTGGGTGTCCGCTCCGTAAAAAATGCTTAGTGGCATGTTTGTTTTTTGAACTATCGCAGCAATGGACTTTTCCACAGGTTTGGCAAACTCGTAAATGAACCCATGTATCTCCCAAAGCTACACATTCATCGCATTGATATTCATTGGCACGGATGATTTGCAAATTTTCTAAATGTGAACAAACTTTCGTTGAAATAGCCATATCTGTTATAATAATAGATAAAATTTAATTAAAGAATGTTTTAGATTTTGTTTCACATTTCCTTTCGGATTATACTCCATTCGTTTTGTACTTACTGCCAATACGTCTCTCTTATACATTTCTACTCTAACTTCCTGACATTATTTCTGCAAAAATCATCTGGAAATAAATTTGCCTATATAGAAATTATGGATGATGGATCATTGGCAGGAGAAACAAGAAACAACAAACACTTAATATTAAAACTTATGGATGAATTTTCAAACATTGTTATTCATGCGGTGAATAAAATCAAGAATGCAGTAGTGAAAATTGATATACTTAAAACTAAACAAGGTAAGTTATCTCCTGCTGGCTCGGGGTCTGGTTTTATTTTTTCTTCCGACGGCTTTATCTTTACCAACAGCCATGTTGTAAGAGGAGCCGATAAAATTCTAGTTACGTTACTAGATGGTACCGAGGCAGAAGCATTTCTTCTGGGCGATGACCCTGATACGGATATAGCTGTCATTAAAATATATGCAAGTGGCTATTCTACCGCACGTCTTGGTAATTCAGAACAGTTAAACATAGGGCAGCTAGTTATAGCTATTGGCAATCCTTATGGGTATCAGCACACGGTTACCACTGGTGTAGTCAGCGCTTTAGGCCGAACACTGCGTACAAATTCTGGACGCTTGGTAGACAACGTTATACAAAGCGATGCAGCATTAAATCCAGGCAATTCAGGCGGGCCAATGGTAAATGCCGATGGTGAAGTTATTGGGGTAAATACTGCGATCATCCGGGGAGCCCAAGGCTTAAGTTTTGCTGTTGGAATCAATACAGCTAAAGATATTGCCGGCTTTTTAATTAAAGATGGCAAAGTTATTAAAGCTTACCTTGGCGTAGTAATGCAGGAAATTACAATCAATCCAAGAATTGTCAATTTTTACGGATTGAAATACAACAAAGGCTTATTTGTAGTATCTATAGAGAAAGAATCACCGGCTGGTAACTCTATGCTTCGAGAGGGAGATATCATTATTGGCTTTGACACCAGTATGGTAAGTAGTTCCAATGAACTGTTTAAGCTTTTGACACAAGATAAAATAGATAGACAGTCGACATTAACAGTTTTACGAAACACGCAAAAACTAGATATAAACATTCATCCGACCTTACATAAGGCTGCCTAAGGATCAATAAATTTTTTTCAACAAATAATGCTGTTAGGAAAACAATCTGCTTTTCTGACAGCATTATTTGTTTATGGCAAACTCAAAATTTCCCTTTCATTAGATTCATATTCTCGAGTTGCCTACTGCTTCTTCTTTTTAGTAGGTTTTTTAACACATCGATTATTAAATAAAAGCAGATTGTTAATTATTCCCTAGCTGCCCTATCACTGGTTATGGTAGGAGGTTACTCTTTTTAAATTCCTATTTACCGGAACCACCTTATAAAGCTCAACTTTTTCTTACGTAGAAGTATGAAGCAAAAAATAATCGTATTTGGGAGATACTAGATTAATAATCAAATTGCTTACAATTGCAGCTGAATAAATAAAAATGCAGTTTTTTATAACTTATTCAGCAGCTTTCAACTCGCATCACTTACTAATTGAATAACACATATATGAACAAATTTGTGAAGGCTATAGCTGCCTTTGTTACATTAGTTGCATTAAGTACAACTAATTTTGGTTTATCCCTCAGGAAAAAAGTTACTTTTTTTAAAAAATTTTCCTCCTCTCCTATTCCCTACCGCCTGACCTCTGTATCCCTAGCCTTTACTTCTATTTTACTTGCTTCTTCTTGTCAGAACAGCGGCACTAAAACAGAAGATAAAATTGCTATTACAGAAGAGAAGGTTGCTGTGGTAGATTCATCTACTCTTGCTGCTAGAGTCGGAACTCCCTCAGTTGACTCTGTTAAAACAGATACATTGGCTACGATAGCAAAAAAAGATACCTTAGCAAAAACTTACCCCATAGATACCGTTTCATCAAGGCCAGTAAAGTGGCCGGAAATGCCTGAACCATTGCCAGGCTCTATTCTGCCACATAACCGGATTATTGCATTTTATGGCAATCCTCTTTCTAAACTAATGGGTATTTTAGGTGAATTGCCTCCTGATCAAATGCTGTCCAGACTAGATGAAGAGATAGAAGCCTGGAAAAAAGCTGATCCTACTACACCTATTATGCCTGCTCTGCATGTAATTATGGTAACTGCCCAGGGAGCTCCCGGCCGGGATAGTAAATATCGTTTACGTATGACTGATAAAGTAGCCGAAGACGTAATAGCTTGGGCAGCCAAACGGAATGCCATCGTTTTTATTGATATTCAAGTAGGTCATAGCGATTTGCAGGCTGAACTACCTCGTTTTGCACATTTGCTTGCCCGGCCCAATGTGCATTTAGGTGTAGATGCTGAGTTTGCCATGAAAGACGGCGCCGTTCCAGGTAAAAAGATGGGAAGCTTTGATGCAGCTGACCTGAATTTTGCTTCTACTTTCCTAGCTAACCTGGTAGATCAATACCAAATTCCGCCCAAAGTATTTATTGTTCACCGATTCACTCAAAAAATGATTACCAACTATAATCAAATCAAACTGGACCCCCGCGTACAGATTGTGATGCATATGGATGGATGGGGTGCTCCTACATTGAAGAAAGACACTTATCGCCGATATATTGTAAAAGAACCAGTGCAGTATACAGGTTTTAAAATTTTCTACAAAAATGATATAAGAAACGGATCACGGCTGATGAAGCCTGAAGAAGTGTTGGCGCTCAATCCGAAACCTCTTTATATTCAATATCAATAACTTCTATTGAAACTTATCAAGAAAGGCTATCCAATAGGATAGCCTTTCTTGTTTATCGTGTGGTTGAGGTAATGTCCTTTAGTAAGTTCTGGTCTAATTTTTTAACCATAAAGACTTATAGAATTTCTGATCTGATAACCTATAGTATGCAATGATTTACCAGGGAAGCTAAACTTAAACTGTCAAACAAGAAGTATCTGGGTTGCTATAAGAACATTTGTTTAGATCAGAAATAAAACTACACGTTTCTATTACCAGCAATTCATTTTCTAACAGATATTACCTTATACAGCAAATTCTGGCTTATAAAAGCAAGCTTCGGTGACAAAAATGTCGATAACTCCACGTTACTTTTTTACTGTAGAAACTGGATTCAAAAGTTAGAAGGAAATTAGTTTTTAGTCTTCTACATATGTACTGGGTAGACATATTCAGTTAACATAAATAGGATAAATGAAAAAGAGCTTACTGTCGATCGGCAGTAAGCTCTTTGTATGAAAAATATTTATTATTTACTTAATAATTGGTATTTGAAAATGATAAACCTTCCCAGGTGTTACTTCAAAACGGTAGGTATAATCGTCTTTAGAATCAAACTTTATCCAGGGATTGTATAGCTTCAGTTGTTTGTAGTTGATTTTATTATCTAAAGCAAATTTAGCTATATTATCAATAGTACGATCAACTTTCACGGATGTAGTAGCATAGGGTTGATATTTGTCCTTATCTGTAAGGTAAAAACCATATTTTTCAGGATTTTCAATGATCAGTTTCATAGCTAAAATCCGGAATACGTATCTTGCTGTTTCAGAAGTCAGGTACAGATCATAATAATTATCCATCTGCTGGTAATTTTTTACCCGTTTCAACGTGGGTAAACCTAGATTGTAAGCTGCGGCTGCCAATGTCCAGTTATGCATCTCGGCATAGTTACCTTTAATGTGTCTGGCGGCCGCTTTAGTAGAAAGTAAAGGATCACGGCGCTGGTCTACATATTTATTCATTTCCAAATTTTGCCCCCTTGCTGACCCTTCCGTAAACTGCCAGAAACCGTGTGCTTTCCCCGAATCTGCATAAGGCTCCAGTTCACTTTCAATCACCGCCAGATAAAAGAAATCCTTAGGGACTCCTTCTTCAACTAGCATGGGTTCAATCTTATCGCGCCAGCGGTTTACTCTTTTTAATATAATAAATGTAGTTGCGTGCTTGTAGGTATTAATAATAAGTTCCCGCTCTAGTCTTTCGCGTACTTCAGGATCTTCTAAAGGTACTTTTTCACCAGCAAAATATACTTCCTGTGGAACATAAACATTCGAAACTTTCTGGAAAATGGCATTTCCATTCTGGGCAAATAACTGGCTACAGCTTGCAGCTAAAATAAAGGCAAAAACAACAGCGTATTTCAATTTTTTTACTAATTAAAGTGTGTACATCTCTGGCAATGATACTATAATATTTAATTTTAAAAAACACAGAAAAGATAAAAAAACAACGTGTTAATTAATCTGATTTTTGCCATTTCTAACACCTTTACAGGTATATGATGTATATCCACACATCCATTTTTTGAAACTTTTGCTAAACTCTCAGCATTGCTTTAAACCATGAAAAGTATTCTGTTTATCCTTTCAATCTCCACTCATGCATAATAGCGTATTCTGCGCCATTTGGATTAAGATCGGATACCCATAAACCAAAGGAATGTACCATCCATGAATGACTTGTAATGGCAGGAAGCTGGCCTTCCTCAAGCTTCACCTTTTGTCCTTTTCTTACGCGGGCAAGTGTAACATGTGGCAGCGGAGCATGATCAGGTTTATGGTTCAGCAGGGTAGCTACTTGAGTTGCAAAGCGAACAAATTCCGGGCTATCTGCAAAACCTGCCCATACCATTGTCAGTTTTCCTCTTTTAGATACAGGGACTAGGTGCGTGCAAGTAAGCTGGAAAGGTTCCCAGCTGGTTAAGGCATGTAATTTCTCATATATACCTGAAATATCTTCTTCCGCTGTACTCCCTAAAAATAGTAGGGTTATATGCAGATTTTCCTTCTTCACCCAAGACAGTCCAGGCATTTGTAAAGAAGCTTTACAGGCTTCTAGCGAATGTTTTACCATTTCCGGAATGGATAAAGCAACAAATAATCTCTTAAAGCCCATAAGGTAAACACAGGTAGTTTATTAAAATTAGTAACTCTTAAAGTAAAACGTCTATTGTGAATAAATAGTCCAACGGATCATTAACCTAATGTTGATAAGCCCGTATAGACAGGAAACAAATTACCTAAACAATATTTTTTATGGCTAAATTAAAAAACTTAGACGACTTGCTAGAGCACTCTATTAAGGATCTATACAGTGCTGAAAAACAAGCTCTCGAGGCTTTACCTAAAATGGCAAAAAAAGCAAATGACCCTCAGTTAAAAAAAGCTTTTGAAACCCATTTACAAGAAACAGAACAGCAAAAAAACCGGCTGGAGCAAATATTTCAATTACTGGGATTGCCTAACAGCCGGATAAAATGCGAAGCTATGGAGGGCCTAATTAAAGAGAGTGAGGAGATGATTGATGAAAATGCAACTCCCGAGGTAAAAGATGCCGGTCTAATTGCATCTGCTCAGAAAATGGAACATTATGAAATTTCCGGCTACGGTACCGCTGCTCATTTTGCACAACGTCTGGGAAAGAACGATATTTATAAACTTCTGGAACAAACCCTGAACGAAGAGCAAAAAACAGATACCTTACTCAATAATTTGGCAAAAGGCTATATCAATCAAAAGGCAATGCCAGGTAGTGCCAAAAACACCTAGATTATTTATTTACTTACAACAAAAAGAGGCTTTGTTATAGCCTCTTTTTGTTGTAACTTATAAGTCATGTGTATATAGTCGTTTCCAAGTACTAATACGTTAAATACGTTAAATACGTTAATTCTTGGTGGTATCAATAGGAGTGGTAAATCCAGGAGTAAGAAGTAATTTTTCGTCAACTATTTCCAGAATCGAAGCATCTACTTTTGTATCGAACTTGCGGGCAAAAAGCATACTAGAGTGTTGCAATTCTTCTATATTCTGAGCGGATAATAAAACAGGATGCAGCCCGCCCTCTTCGCTCCACTTACTATAAATCAAGTTATTGTTAACCATTTTACTGGCAAAATACGGATGATTCATAGCTGCTGTGACCAGATACATTTCGTCAGCGCAGAAAGCATATTGCATGTATTTGTTGAAAGCAGGGTGCTGAGCGTAGAAGTTTATCAAATACTCAGCAAATTCGAAAGTAATTATGCCAAATGTGGCACCAAAATAGGGCCTGAATCCATCAGGAAACTTTCGTTTAACTACTTTGCTTAATAAAAACTTAATCTTGTTGGAAACGCGCACTCTCAAACTAGTGGCACCTGGGTTTGGTTCTCCCGGGAGTAATAAATACTTTCGGCTGTTGAGCCTCCAATAATACGAATCAACCCGGTGATGTTGTGGCCTAGTCGTTACCCTATCATTCACTGGATGTACATAAGGCTTATTATCACCCATATCTGGCGTAATTTCAAAATGCCTGTAGAATATTTTTTGTGGATGGCTTGCCAAAAACCGTTTGATCTCAGTATTACTCTTGATGGGATAATCCTGGCCGCTTAAAATTATGGCATGATCGTATTTTATATCCAGTGACGCAGCTTTTTTCAAGCTATTAATAATTACCTCCATTAAAGAAAAGTGTCCCCAGGCAGTTTTCATTCTATCTAAGAAAAATACATGAAGGTTGTTTTCAAATCTATTTCTCAGGACAGCAAACTCTTCATTGCTGGATAATTTGTTGTAATGGATAATTACATAATGTTCATTTGCGATGAGGGTTTCTACTAATTTTATGACTTGGGAGGGTTCTTTATGGGCAAGAATAATATAAAGTATTTTCATAGGGGGTTTAATGACACGGTAATATATTCAAATGCCCCAAAGGCAACATTAAAATCATATTAAAATTAGATTAAAAAAGGAACCTGTTAAAGGTTTTTCTGAAAGGGAATGACCACTGTGATAAAGTAAACTTTTAAAAATTATTTGCCGTATACTATGCAGATATAATCTTTACGATACAAAATGACTCAGTCAATTAAACAAAAAATCGCTGCTTTTGAATTGCATTTATTTTTGAAACAAAACTGTTATTACTCATTTTCTCTGACAATATTTACGTACTTTTTCTCTATAATTTGTGTGATTTAGAGCCCACAAGGTTTGGGCCAACTAGAGAAAATTTTGCACAAATAATTTTTCTAATTGCTAGGTAATTTAAAACTTCATCTTAGTAGAACTTTCCATTGGGGAGTTTACCTATTTCTGAACACGTAGCAAGCTACCGGCAATCTAAAGCAGAATATATTCTTTTACAATGAGTCAGAGTTTAACAGCGAAAACACTAAATGGCGTAAAATGGACTTCTATTGCTACAGTATCTAATTCTGTTATGCAGATTGGTTATTCGGCAATAATGGCTCGTCTGTTGGGTCCAACTGAATTTGGTGTGGTAGCTATGTCTGCCGTTATCCTACGTTTTGGCGCATACTTTGCTAATATGGGTATGGCACAGGCTATTATCCAAAAAAAAGATCTCTCAACTGAAGATATTCGCGCTGCATTTACCTCTGGCTTGCTCTTAGGGGGCTTTTTCTTCGCTGTTATCTGGTTACTGGCTCCTTTTTCCATACTCGTATTTGATAATACCAAAATTGTTGAAGTAGTCAGGATTATGGCCCTAAGCTTTTTACTTGGCGGCTTTGCCTCTACCTCAAATAGTCTTTTGCGGCGTCGAATGGAGTTTAAAGTATTGTCGATAGCAGAGACCTGTTCGTATGTAGTTGCTTACTTGGGCATAGGGATTGGACTAGCATACGCTGGCTTTGGAGTATGGAGTTTGGTACTGGCGACCTTGAGCCAGTCAGTAATTATGGCTATTATATCTTATTCCTATGTAAGACACACTATTCAATTGTTATTTAGCTGGCAGCACTACAAACCTTTGTTTGCGTATGGTAGCAAGATGTCATTTATCAGTTTTCTGGAGTTTTTGTACAGCAACTTGGATACCTTACTGATAGGCCATTTTCTTGGATCAAGTAAGCTAGGGATCTATAATCGGGCCTATAATCTCATTTACTTACCCCTATATTTTCTTACGACCAGTCTGGCCAAAGTTATTTTTCCCTCTTTCAGTAAAATACAGCTAGACCGTGAAAAGCTTACTTCCATCTATCTATCCAGTATTACACTTATTGCAACAGTGTTAATTCCTGCTAGTGTGGGGGTCGTTATTTCAGGCAGAGAATTGGTGTTGATTTTACTAGGCACTAAATGGACAGAAAGCATTCCTATTTTACAGATCATCTGTATTGCTATTCCTCTAAGTCTGATTACCATGTTTGCAGGTATAGTTTGTGATGCTACGGCAAGCCTCAAAAAGAAGATTATTCTAAATGTTATCTATATCCAGGTAATTTTAGTGCTTTTCTACTTCCTGAGAGATTATGGATTGAGAGGGTTTGCTTCAGCTATTGCCCTAGGAGAAGTCATTAAAACGTTTATGTACATGTACTTAATGCGGCAGATATTGGTGGTAAATTACAAACAACTATTTGGCAGCTATATTCCAGGAATTATTAACGGAGTTGTGGTTGGAGGTATTTTGTACTTAGTGACTACTTCGCTTCGCTCTGCAGAGGCTCCCCTATGGTTATTGTTTAGTTGCCAGGTAATTACTGGAACACTTTTATTACTACTGCTGATACTAATTATTCCGCATCCTGTGCTTAAACAGGAGATAGCCAACTTGTTAGCTAAGTTTAATTTAACTAACAGCAAATATTATGAGCGGATTATTCTGCCTTACCTTACTTTTCTGAATATCAAGGAAAAAAAACCACATTAACCTGTCTCAAACTTTTACAGTTATGAAAATATTGATTGTCTCCTATATGATTCCCGAAGCCCCTAGCGGAGTAAGTGTTCACTATATGAATCTAGCTAAAAGTCTGAAGCATGCAGGTCATCAGGTACAAACATTAAGTGTGGCAGATACTCAACCCCTTATCCGAAAAACCTCAGCAGCCACATCAAAAATAGTAGCTTTATGTGGAAAGTTGGGAAAAGAACTAGCAAGAGAAAGTCAAAACTTTATCCGTCTATATACAGCAGTTCGTCAACTGGTTCGCAAAGAAAATTTTGATATTATCAATGCCCAGGATTTAGGAAGTGCCTATGCTGCTAAACTAGCAACAAACGGCCGTATACCTGTTTTACTCACCTGCCACTTTAACGATGATCCAGCCACTGAAACTATTAAGCGCAGGAATTTAACTGGTTTATCAGCCTCTTTCACGCAAAAGTGGCACCAGCATCTTTTTAAAGCTATTACTTATTACAATGGCGTTTCTTCTTACGTAATCAAACGTTCCAGGCACTTATTTAATACTGAAGCCATCGTAGAAGTTATACATAACGGGATTGATTTTAAAGCCATTCATCGTACTACGCCCCTTACTCTTCTACAATCACAGTATCCTGGAAAATATGTGATTATGAACATCGGGCATCTGGAAAAACGAAAAAATCAGAAGCTATTTCTGGATATTGCTTATTACCTGAAGAAGCAAAGGAGCGATTTTATATTTGCTATTGTAGGTAAAGGCGAGGATTATGCGTATCTGCAACAACAAATTGAGAAAGCTGACTTAGCAGATTGTGTAATAATGTTAGGGCATCACGAAAATGTAATACCCCTATTAAAATCTGCTGATTTATATATACATACTGCTTTGAATGAAAATTGCCCACTCGTCCTGCTGGAAGCTATTGCTTCTGGCGTGCCGGTGTTTGCCTTGTCCGTGGGTGGTATTCCTGAGCTACTTAACCAGAAAGAGGCTTTGTTTTCTCCAGGTATTACAGGTGAAATTCTGGCAGATAAGCTTTCTTCTGCATTAGATACTGAGCAATTAAGAAACAAACTCAAACAGGTGCAGTATGATGATGGCTTGAGCAGATTCGATATACAAAGAATGACACAAAAATACCTAGCGTTTTATCATCAAATTATCAGACACTTTGAAGAACAAAAAAATATTGGAAATTCTACTCTAAAAACAACAAATGCGAATGAAATTTCTACTCATTAACGTGTACCTAACAACTAAGTAACAAACATGATAAATATTGCAATAGATGCCTTTAGACTGGTTGGTAATCCCTATAGCAGCCATGCCATATACATCTATGAATTGGTAAAATCTTTATTGAAAAATGATGAGATAGCTCACATATATTTGATTATACCAACCAAGCCCTATGATCATCACATGTACGACGATTTGTCTGTGCAGCCAAAAGTCACTTTTGTAACACCCAACAAAAAATATATTATCCAACGGTTTCTTCATGAAGTAAGGTGGATTCAGCTAGGTGTAATGGAAGCCTTAAAAAACATTTCTGCTCCTATTCACTACCTGATCTGCCAGTACCATCAATGCCCGCTGCGGGTAAGCCGGCAAATAAAAGTCGTAACTATTGTGCATGATTTGTGCGGCCTGAATACTTTCTTTTATCCCCGTCTTAAAAAAGGCTTGTACCGGCATTATACAAACTTCTTAGTTTCCCTAGTCCGGACAGATTTGTTTATACCTATATCTGAATTTACCAAATCGGAACTCATTCGTATTTTTCCTTCTTCAAAATCGCGGGTGTCAAAGGTTGTACATAATAATCTATCCATCGAAACAGTATCGGATCAGGTAATGCTGGAGACATTGAAAAGATATGATCTCCAATCGCAAAATTATTTTTTCGTTTTTGGAAACAACAACTTACGAAAAGGATTCGATCTTGCCATTGCTGCCTATAAAATATATAAAAGCCGGGGTGGCAAAGCCAAATTTTTGACTATGGCCCCAAAAGGGGAAGTAGAAGCTATCCGCAAAACACTGGATGATGTACAGGTACCTGACGTAGTGCTGGTAGCAGGTATTAGCAACCAAGAACGGGATTCTCTGTATAAAGGGTCTTCCGCATTGCTTTTTCCAAGCAGGTGCGAAGGATTTGGTTATCCGGTATTGGAAGCTATGATGCAGGGCTGCCCTCCCATTGCCTGGGTGAATAGTCCGGCACTTGAAATAACAAACAGCCGTGAACTTTTGCTCCAAACCCTCGACTTAGAAGAGATTGTAAAAAGTATGTTTACATACGATACTATTTCTAAAATAAGCAGGCAGCAACTATCAGCTAAGTTGATTAATCGGGCTAAAGAGTTCATGGACTTTGACTTTGGTAAAAAGTTTTATGAATCTATGGTTGGTATGCACTAAATTAGTAAACTATGAAAGTTACATTTGGAAAGTACGAACTCAGTTTCAAATACTATTATCTGTTGGCACTAATTCTGATTATGCTGACAGACAGTCTTCTTTATGAACTTGTTTTCGGAGAAAAATACGGGGACGAAGAATCAGCATCCACAGAAATAGTTCCGATTGAAAAATACCTTATACTCCTAGCCTGTGGACTGAGCATTGTGTTTATCAATCGGTTGAATTCTTTTACAAGAAACTGGGTCATCTTCATTTTCTCATTACTAGTCATATTCATGCTGGAGTCGTACTACACCTATTATTCCTTTATGATGTATCCGCACGTTTTCGCAAAAGTTATGATTTATTTCCTGATCCCTTTTGCCTTTCTTGCATACAAAGACCCTAAACCCGAATTGCTGTTATATACCGCTTATTTTATTATACTTATATTTTTTGTCCACTTACTCCTTTATAAAACAGAAGTTCTTAGCCTGCAATCGTTTGTTGATACTAAACGTGGTTTTACGGCACAGTCAACATACTTTATCTTGCTTCCTGGCATTTTCTTTTTAAATGTTTATTTGCGTGACAGAAAAATGGTTTACCTGCTATTATTCATGGTCATCATGTTTTTTATTCTCTACCTTCAGCACCGGACCGTATGGTTGTCTACCTTATTTGCCCTTTCACTGAATTTCTTGTTAATTCGTAAAGCTGATTTCAGTTTTCCGCTAAGTGCTTTTACACCTTTCATAGTTATACCACTTGTGGCTGGATTCCTGCTTTTTTCTTTTGTATTGTCTACCAACCCAGAAGTGGTAGACAAATTCATTGAACGGATAGAAGATATACAAAATGTAGAATCGCAAGGAACTGGCAGTTGGCGCCTGGAACAGTTTAGGTCTTACTGGCCATATATTGAAGATAATCTGGCTATTGGCATGCGGTTGAAGGGATTTGAGTTACCAATTCAGTTTTATCATTCAGAAGCTGGTATTGCCTTTTTTGATGATGGCACGGGCCACCATTTTCACAGTTTTTATGTTGACCGGATGTTTTATTTTGGTTTACTGGGACTTGTCATGGTTGTGCCACTGGTGTTTTATTTTGTAAATAAGACCCGGCAAAAATATACGCTTACAGCCGAGCAACTAACCTTAGTGACCTATGTAGCCAGCGGATTAGTGTTTGGAATATCCTATAACCTGCCCGGCTTTTATTTCGGTATTGTTGGTATAGCCATTAGTTACCTACATCAGACCTATATACTGGAGCCAGAAGAAAAAACCTATGCTATATATAGTAATTCCGGTGTTTAACAGGAAACAATTCACACGCGAATGCCTGTTGTCTCTCCGCAAACAAACAAATACAAAATTCAAGGTTATTGTCGTAGATGATGGCTCAAGTGATGGAACCGGGCAGATGTTGCAGATGGACTTCCCAGAAGTGATAATCATTCAGGGTGATGGAAATTTGTTCTGGACAGCAGCGACTAATTTGGGAGTAACGTATGCATTAGAACATGGAGCTTCGCATATTATGACATTAAATAACGATACCATAGCCACCCCTGATTTTATAGAAAAAATGTATTGGTGGGGTGCGAAAAAGCCGGAAGCACTACTTGGAGCATTGGCAATAGATTCTGCTACACTAAAGCCAGTGTATGGAGGCGAAACTATCAACTGGTTTCTGAACTCCTATCAATCTCTATTGCAAAAAATACCTATAAACCAGCAAACAGGTATACATAAAGTTACCCACTTTCCAGGCCGTGGTTTATGGATTCCCAAAAAGGTTTTCGATACAATCGGATTATTTGATGAAAAAAAGTTTCCTCACTACTATGCTGATTATGATTTTACCCATACAGCCCTGCGGGCCGGATTTGAAATATACTGTAATTATGATGCTAAACTGCTGACCTATCCGGCTGAAAGCGGTGAACGGCAACTACGGAAGAAAAAAAGCTTTTCCAACTACTACAACCATTTGTTTGGCATCCGGGGCGGTGGTAATCTAATGAACTTTACGAAGTTTACCTTAAAAAATTGTCCGCCATATTTTATCCCATTCGTTTTGGCAAATGGCTACATTCGCCGGGTGTTCGGTTACTTAATTAAGTAAATAAATCCATGTAATATTCGGTCAAAATATTTTCAGGCATTTTTCATAAATTTTTATCATACTAATAATAAGGAGCCAAAATCGAAGAAATTTTTTTTTAATATAAAATTAATCCAAGTAATATCGTATTGAATTATCGCCTATATTAACTTACAAAATAATCCTATTTATGAAAGCAGTAATATTAGCTGGTGGCTATGGAACACGCATCAGCGAAGAAAGTGGTGTGCGCCCTAAGCCTATGGTAGAAATAGGCGGAAAGCCTATTTTATGGCATATCATGAAAATTTATTCTCATCATGGCATCAATAATTTTATTATTTGCTGTGGGTATAAAAGCCATGTTATTAAAGAATATTTCGCCAACTATTTTCTGCACATGTCGGATGTTACCTTCGATATGAAGAACAACAAAATGGAGGTCCACAACAACAAAACCGAACCATGGGTGGTAACGCTGGTAGAAACCGGTGAAGGTACGATGACCGGAGGACGTATAAAACGGGTGAAAGAGTTTATTGGTAATGAAACTTTCTGCCTAACCTATGGTGATGGGGTAAGCAATATAGATATCCGCCGTTCTATTGAGTTTCATAAAAGTCAAAATACCCTGGCTACTCTAACGGCTGTACAACAACCAGGCCGCTTTGGTGCATTTAATTTAAAAGGTGACGAAGCAATTATTGGTGCATTTAAAGAAAAACCTCAAGATGATACCACCCCCTGGATCAACGGAGGATATTTTGTATTGGAACCTAAAGTGTTCGACTACATTACCGATGACTTAACTGTGTGGGAAAGAGAACCTCTGGAACAACTTGCCGCCAGTAGCAACCTCTCTGCTTATAAACATACAGGCTTCTGGCAACCAATGGACACCCTTCGTGACAAGGTAGTGTTGGAAGAAATGTGGCAGCAAAACAAAGCCCCATGGAAAGTTTGGTAATTTTCCATTTCTGTTAAACCTTGCCATTATCTTTTCTACCTTTAACATTAAATTGATTTAAAAATTATCTAATAACTTCCTATCTATAAACATCATAATTGCCTTTACTTTATGAAAATACTTATCACAGGAAATATGGGTTACGTTGGACCCGGCGTAGTGAACCTGTTGCGTAAAAAATATCCTGAAGCTACCCTAATCGGTTTTGACATGGGGTATTTTGCCAATTCTTTAACCAATGCAGACTTCTTTCCTGAAAGCAAACTCGATCAGCAGCTTTTTGGCGATGTCAGACATATTCCTACCAAAGTACTGGAAGGAGTAACAGCTATTGTGCATCTGGCTGCTATTTCCAACGACCCGATGGGAAACAAGTTTGAGGAAGTAACCTTAGATGTAAACTACCGCTCCAGCGTAGAACTTGCCCGGAAAGCCAAAGAAGCTGGCGTGCATTCATTTGTTTTTGCTTCCAGTTGTAGTATGTATGGTGCTGCGGAAGATAAACCTAAAACTGAAGATTCTTCTTTAAATCCTTTAACTGCTTATGCCAAATCCAAAGTATATACCGAACAAGGGTTGGCTCCTTTGGCTGACGATAAGTTTACAGTGACCTGCCTTCGTTTTGCAACAGCCTGTGGAATGAGCAACCGGCTGAGACTTGACTTAGTGTTAAATGACTTTGTAGCCGGTGCGGTAGCTAATAAGCAGATTACCATTTTAAGTGATGGCAGTCCATGGCGACCTTTAATTAATGTAAAAGATATGGCTATTGCCATCGATTGGGGTATACACCGGGAGGCTTCTAATGGGGGTAATTTCCTGGCGATAAATGTAGGAAGCAACGAATGGAATTATCAGGTTAAAGACCTGGCTCAGGCAGTGGCGCAGGTTATGCCAGATGTCAAAATTTCAATTAACCAAGATGCTCCACCTGACAAACGGTCGTACCGGGTTAGCTTTGATCTATATAAAAAATTAGCCCCAGATCACCAGCCTGTCTGCGATTTACTTTCCACTATTGAAGAGTTAAAGGATAATCTGGAAGCGATGAATTTCAAAGACAAAGATTTCCGCAACTCTCAATTAATGCGGCTAAAAGTACTTAACTACCTTCAGGAAAAAGAATTAATTACTGAAAAACTAGAATGGACAAATAAGTAAACCCAGCATTTTATTTACCTGAACATATGATTTTTACAGAAACAGCTTTAAAAGGAGCTTTTATATTAGAAGTAAAACAATTAGAGGACGAACGTGGATTTTTTGGCCGTACCTGGTGCAAAAAAGAAATGGAAGATCATGGGCTTAATGGCAACGTAGTACAAGCTAACATGTCGTATAATAAGAAAAAAGGCACTGTCCGCGGTATGCATTTTCAGAATCCCCCCTATGCTGAAACCAAACTAATCCGCTGTACGAAAGGAGCTATTTATGATGTCATTATAGATCTCCGCAAAGACTCCCCTACTTACAAGCAATGGATAGGTGTAGAGCTTACCGAACAGAATCATAAAATGCTCTATGTACCTGAGAACTTTGCACATGGCTTTATTACTCTGGAAGATAATACAGAAGTAGCATATCAGGTAACTCAGTACTATACCCCTGGAGCGGAAGGCGGTATACGTTGGGACGACCCATCCTTTACGATTCAATGGCCCGTACCTGTTGAATTAGTCTCTGACAAAGATCAAAATCACCCAGACTACATTGCCTAAATCCGTATAGTTCACCCTCAAATTACTTTACATGTATGTTATTTATTATAGATAAAGCACTCGAAAAAAGACAACAAGAAGGCAATCCTATCCGCGTAGGTATGGTTGGCGCAGGATTTATGGCCAGAGGTATTGCCTTACAACTTTGCCAGTATGTACCCGGGATGAAATTGGTAGCTATTTCTAACCGCCACTTGGATGGAGCTAAAAAGGCATATGTAGAAGCTGGAATTACCGATTTCTCCGTAGTAGAAACTGTTTCACAGCTGGAAGACAGCATTTCCCAGAATGCGTATGCAGTTACAGATAATGCTTTATTGCTTTGCCAGGCCCAAGGTATTGATGCTATTGTAGAAGTCACTGGTGCCATTGAATTTGGTGCTCAGGTAATTATGAAAGCTATAGAGCATAAAAAGCATGTAATCATGATGAATGCAGAAGTTGATGGCACAGTAGGCCCTATTCTGAAAGTATATGCAGACAAAGCAGGCGTTATTTTAACCGGAGCCGATGGCGATCAACCTGGTGTGATGATGAATTTATACCGGTTTGTAAAATCGATTGGTGTTAAACCAGTATTGTGCGGCAATATAAAAGGATTACATGATCCGTATCGTAATCCAACAACACAAGAAGGCTTTGCTAAAAAATGGGGTCAGAACCCAAGTATGGTTACTTCCTTTGCAGATGGCACCAAAATATCTTTCGAAAATGCTATTGTGGCTAATGGTACAGGCATGCGGGTAGCTAAACGCGGGATGTTTGGCCCAACCGTTCCATCGGGAACACCTATTGATCAAACAGTCAATTTGTACCCGGTGGAAGCACTAACTGAGGGACCAGGTATTGTAGATTATGTTGTGGGAGCCGTTCCCGGACCTGGTGTATTTGTACTAGGTACTCATGACAACCCAACTATGCAGCATTACTTAAATCTGTATAAGTTAGGCCAAGGTCCATTGTATTGTTTCTACACCCCCTATCATCTTTGCCACTTTGAAGTACACCATACGATTGCTAGAGCTGTGTTGTTTGGAGATGCAACGCTTGCTCCGATTGCAGGACCTTGTGTAGATGTTGTCGCTACAGCTAAAATTGATCTGAAAGCTGGCGAAAGTATTGACGGTTTAGGAGAGTACATGACGTATGGCTTAGCTGAAAATCATGAAACAGTCAGAGCTGAGAACTTGCTCCCTATTGGATTAGCCGAGGGATGCCGGTTAAAACGGGATATACCAAAAGATCAAGTGCTTACCTATGATGATGTTATTCTGCCAGAAGGAAGATTATGTGATAAATTAAGAGAAGAACAAAACAGATACTTTGCTCATGCTGCATCAGAAGTAGTAAATTAACGCTAGGAATAAATAGTATATTTCCCATGTAGCTGCTGTTTGAACTATCAAGCGGCAGCTTTTTTTTGGTGGCCATTTTTTTATAAAGCAAACCCTTAACTAAGCTTTATTTAGAATAATAGAATGGTGAACAAAACAATGAGACTCGAATTTTACAATCAGTTTAATCCCAACCATATTAATTTTAGTGGTTCAAATAATCTAATTACTACATCTAGCAAACTAAATAGTTGCCCATTGTACTATAATTTAATTAAATCAATCAGAAAATAGTTAAGAAAAACTAAAAAAATAGATTGTGTTACTGAACTTAAAATATAAAACACACCAAATTTTTAGAATTTTAGAGTAAAATGTACGAATCAAGAATCCTTGCCTATTTCTATGAACAAGACTAAAATATATTTAGTAATTTTTAGTGATTAATTAGGAATATTTTGCAATGAAAAGTCTTAAATTTAGATACAAATTCCCCCTTATTATATATTTCAATAATAAATAAACTACTGAAATATCTCATGTTCATTTGCACAGCTAGTTGTATCTGTTGTAGATATTACTCCAATTAAGCCCAATAACCATACGTATTTTATTGGGGTTATTAAATTATTTCATTAACGCATAAACTAAGTAATTCCTTACGCATGAAACCGTTTATACAAGAAAATTAATTTGTAGTTTGCAGCTACTATACAAGCCTATTCTATAAATCACTTATAAGAATAGATTTTAGGTGATTATTTTACATTAATTATTTAAGAGACGAATCGTTGACCTCCATCAATAATTATTATCCATTTTTATGTAAAATAAAGCCATAGGAAGATTTATTACGTACATATCACCACAACCTAAAACTGAAAAATTCGGCTATTATGAGAATTTTACTGATACATAATAAATATCAGCAAGCAGGCGGAGAAAACGTTGTTTTTGAGGCTGAATGTGAATTACTTGAAAAAAATAGCCATAGAGTAGAGAAAGTTCTGTTCGATAATCACATTATTCAAAGTGACTTGGATAGATTCTTAGCAGGGGTTAAAAGCCTCTACAATTTTGAGAGTGCAAATATGTTGGAAACTGCCATTAGGAAATTTAACCCGGATGTAATACATGTACATAACATTTTTCCTATCGCTTCTCCGGCTGTTTTTTACATAGCTGAAAAACATGCTATTCCTATAGTAGCTACGTTACATAATTACAGGCTAATCTGCCCAAGTGCTACTCTTTTTCATAATGGAAAAATATATGAAAAAAGCATTCATTCAACTTTTCCACTCGATGCAATCTATGAAGGAGTATACCGGAATTCAAAAATTGAAACAGCTTGCGCCGTTCTAATGACCGGAATTCATAAGTTACTAGGAACCTGGAAAAATAAAGTAGATCGGTATATTGTACTTACTGAATTTGCTAAAAATAAATTTTTAAACTCTAGCCTAGGTGTTCCTGCAGAAAAAATGGTTGTGAAGCCAAATTTTATAACAGACCCAGGAACAGGCTATTACTCTCGTGAAGACTTTTTTCTATTCATTGGAAGATTAACAGAAGAAAAAGGAATAAAAACTATATTGGAATGTGCCAAAAAAAGTAAGAAAAATATCAAAATTATTGGAGATGGCCCATTACGCGAGGAAGTCCAAAAACAAGCGTCACTCCATAGCAATATTCAATACCTCGGATTTCAGGACAAAGAAACAATTTTAGACATCTTAAAGCGGGCAAAAGCTCTCCTGTTTGCTTCTTTATGGTATGAAGGTTTTCCAATGACCATTCTTGAGGCTTTCGCATCCGGTACTCCAGTAATCTGTTCCAAACTAGGGGGTCCAGGTGAAATTGTAGAAAACAATATATCTGGCTTGCATTTTACGCCAGGAGATGCTGAAGACCTGGCACAAAAAATGCTACTACTCTCACAAGATAAAGTATTAGTGTCCTCGTTAGGTAAAGGTGCCAGACAAGCTTTTTTAGAAAAATATTCTGAAGAATCAAATTATCAAACACTCCTAAACTTGTACATAGACGTTATCAGATTAAAAAACCAAGCCTTGCAAGAGCTTAATCTGTACAACCACTAGGGGAAAGTTTACTTCTGCGCATGTAAACTTTCAATTGATTTATGCTAGAAAAAGTTTTTTTATGCGCTGGCTTAGGTAACTTTCAAGAAATCTTACACTCTTGCCCACCTACTCTATTGATTGTAAGTACTTATAAATGAAGCTATTTGGCGGTTCGTCTATGTATGCTTATACAAATCTGGTAGATAAGAGATACGTATACGGATACCTATTTTCTAGCGATATTTTCCATTTTATAAATGAATACTATCATAAATAAGCTATTTATTAAGTCATGTAATGTTAGTCACCACTTGTTTCTGCTATTCCTTGCACAATCCAAATTAATAGACAAGCAGAAAAATAAATAGATGTAAAAAATGGCAAAAAGCAAGATTATTCTAAAGTAGTATGTGAAGAAAAGGTAACCAGCTTGCTTTTAGATTTGATGTAACAGACTATCGGAACAAATAATTTTTCTATTTGTAAAGGCATTGTAATGCAAACATCATTGCCTGATAAAATAAGCCAAATAATTTGATAGTAGTTATACATACAAGGACACCCCTCTCCCTTTTCCGCTAGCACTACATATTATATTACCCACTGTATTGCTCCATTGGCTTTACATCTACTCAGTTAATAATTTAATATTATCTCACGTGTATTAATCAGGTACGTTTTTGGAAAGTAGAAAAATGTTAAATGCAGTTCTTTGCATGAAACACTTTTTGCAATGGAGAGGAATTTACAATACTTGGTTTATGCAGCTTTTGTTTGGCTTAGCCTAAATAGCGTATTTTCTGTACAAGCTCAGACGCAACTAGGGTTACATGTGACCCGGGAAGAACTCACCATCTGGCGCCAACGTGCCGCCTCAGGTCCCTACAAAAACCGCTCGGATGTCTCAGAAAACTCCCCCGACGATTGGAACCGGATTGAGAAAAATGCAG
>JAESGR010000487.1_pt1 | contig 28155 bp, 37 predicted proteins | sample 9269771 | NCBI WGS metagenome assembly JAESGR01 (sample SAMN15739572, study PRJNA653492) | algae metagenome | isolation source: Chroococcus sp. CMT-3BRIN-NPC107 and co-occurring heterotrophs from well... | place: USA: Clark Mountains Wilderness, California | collected 2010-04-18 | reverse complement strand
ATTTGCCCTTCTTGCACTGCTTCTTGCCGCTGTTGGTCTTGTGGCACTTGCCCTTCTTGCACTGCTGACACTCGGGGCACGTGGGCTTGCACTTCCCGTTCGTGTTGGCCATGGCATCACCGGCGATGCCCAGCACACCACCCAGCACACCACCCAGCACGCCCCCAAGGGCGAGGAGGCCGCACACCCCGGTGCGACGATCCACGGCATACGCCACGCTGCGCGTCAGGGAGTCAATCTGCTGCTCGTCCATGGGGGCTCGCTCTCGTTCATCCAGCGCCGGCATGAGCGTCATCCGTACCGGCGGGGATAGGCTCAGGAGACACGCTCTTCCACCGTAGGGCCTGCGCGTAACAAAGAGACGTCAGACGAGCGGGAGATGTGGCAACACCGTGCCAATCCGCCAGCAGAGGCAGATACGGAGGGGAAGCGTGTCAAGCAGGGTGTCGACAGTCCACTCCTGCCGATGGGGCTCATGTGGACCATTGGAGAAGTCGGTATCAGGAAAGGCAGCCTCCAGCAGAGCGGTACGCACCTCGGCAAGTGAGTTCCACAGTTTGGGCGGCTCCATTGCCTCTCCTTCCAGACCACCGTACATTCCGTTCGGTAGCGATCCTCCATCGCGCCCTTACGCAGCCTCCGCGCTGGCCACTTCGTCCTGGTCTCCAGGGTCGAAGAGCAATTATCCGCATGTGAGACGGTGTGTTACTCGAGAGAGGTGGTGATGTGGATACGAGTGTGGTCAGGCTAGAGGCCGACGCCGCTGACGCTCCCGCTCCAGGCGGCGACGCTCGTCCGGCGTCAACCGCTGGGCATCCCACGCTCGCTCCATACGGGCGAAGTAGCGATTATGCGCCGCCTCGAGATCCGCGAACATGGACGGAAGCACAGAGGCGAACCATGGAAGGATCGCGGCATCGATCACGTCATTCGATCGGCAGTAGCGCAGCCCCATGAAATGCAGGGTGGTGCCAATCCCATCCAGCGCGTTGTGAATTGCCGTGATAGATGGGCTTGCCGGTCGCGCGGTTATCGCCTGCGTCGTCGCCAGGAAGCAGATCGCTGCCTCGAATGCCTCAACGTCCCAATTCCTGGCGATGGCTCGCGCCGCCGCCGCCGGACGAATCTCGTGCAGACGCACCTCATGCTCATCAAATGTGGTCTCGAGCATCCTGCCGGAGTGCAAGCTGTGTTCGACGCGCATGATGCTCTCCAGGATCTGCTCCTCGGGAGCATGTCGATAGAAGTCATCGTCGGCGGCAATGCGTTCCTGCACCGCCGGGGGCGAGGCACGCTCAGGATCGGGGAACAGGACCTCGTCAGTCATCGGTGCGTTGTCTCCTTCTCCGTGCCAGGACGCCACGAGTGTAACGCCCCCTTTCTCTACATGCGTTCAGGGAGTGATCTGGGAGGGCCTACGCGGTCCCACCCGAGAGCAGGGCCCGCAAGAGCGTGAGCGGGTCGGTGGTCAGTTCGGAAAACGGTGCGGCAACGGGCTGGTTGTTGGCGGACATCGTTGAATCTCCTCTGAGATGGGATAGGGCCGAGCAATGGTGCCCGGCCCGGTTGACGTGGGCTATGCGGCGCGGACTACTCGATCCAAGTCGACGCCGGTGCCGCTGCACTCAGGGCAGGTGATGAAGCGCTGGGGGTTGCGCTCATCATCGCCGCTGCCGGCCCAGCGCTCACCCTTGCCCCAGCAGACCGGGCAGCGCACCGCGGCTGCCGGCTCCATATAGACCGGCATCATCCCGGTCAGGACGCGCACCAGCGCCCGGTGCAGGCAAACCGGATCGTCCGCCTTCCCGGCCTCGCAGGTGCGGGTCCCAGTGGTGGTGATGTAGCCCCGCTCACCATCACGGGCGCTGGAGATGGCCCAGGCGCCATCCCCGCCGATCAGCTCCATGTAACTGACGTTCGCCGCCAGCGCCCAACTGAGCGCCAGGCGCCAGCGCTGCAGGGTCTCGGCTCGAACCACAGTGGTCGCCATGATCTGGTTCCTCCTGCTACTAGCGAGAGCCTCTTCTACAGGCCGCTCGCGCTACTCCGGGTTGGGGACTGCATCCCTCATGCTTATAATACGTAACATGCAAGGTCTTTACAATAGAACACACGTGCGACTGACTACATGCAAGTGTTACAATGTGATTAGTCGCAACAGGAGGTGACTATGGAAACGAAGACCATTCGGGAGTTGCGCGAAGAGCGCGGAATCACGCAGTTTCGGCTGGCAGTCCTGGTCGAGGTCACGCCCTCGACCATCAGCAACTGGGAGCGCGGGGCCACCGAGCCGAAGGTCGGCCAGTTGCGCAAGCTGGCGTCCATCTTCGGCGTGTCTATGGACCTGATTGAAATCGCTGACCGTGAGGACGCTGCTGAGGGAAAACGGGCAGCGTGAACTAACCACGCTGCCCGCTGCAGTCCCCAACCCGGGTAGAAGCCGGGAGGAGGGCATTTAGTATGAGGACTGACCCCAGGCACGTCTACAGCGCCGGCGCATGGTGTCGAATCCATTCCCTGGCAAATCCGGGACCCGTAAATTCGGGAATCGTTGTCCCAATGATGCGTGCGGCCGGGTTGACGTGTTATGGTGCGAGCAACCCCCGAGGCCAACGCCTCGGAAGGTCCATAGCAGGTGGGTCCTCTGAGCCTGCGGACTGACGAAGATGCCATCGGGCACTTCGTGTGTCTGCAGGCTTTTTCATACCTAAAGGGGGGTCGTATGACTGAGGAAACGGAATTGATCTCGCTTACGCAAGCGGCGCGCGAGCTGCGCGTGACGCGGACATTGCTGTCTCGCAGAGTCGCCAGCGGCGAGCTTGCCGCCTACGAGTCGCCGCGCGACCGGCGCATGACGCTGGTGAAGCTATCGGATCTTGCCCTGCTCGATCCCAACCACACGCCCCGCCGCAAGCAGGCGGTCAGTGCGTAAGATGCAGAGAGCCGGCCGTGCGCAAACACGAGCCGGCTCTCCTGGGTACTCGGTGTGAGTGCCCGTCGACATGAGGTATGCGCTGAACGCGCTACGACATGCACGGTCCTGCCAGGACGTGCATAGCGTAACGCACACGTGTTCTCTATGGGAGCACATGCAGCACATACCTCGAGAGCCGGTTACCGAACCCGGACTCTCGGGGACTTACTATGTCAAGCGCCAGACTAGCGTATCACACTCCGAACAGTGAGGTGGCGGCATGAGTGCTGCCGAGACACTTTCGCTGACGGACCTCGAGCAAACGCACCACCATCTGCACATGCTATGGGATGGTGCCGATCCCTCCATTCTGGGCCTCGCTGAGTTCCCCGACGATGCGCCAGAGCAGTTGTTCTGGTTCTCCAGCGACAAACTCCATGACGCTGCCGGCGCTCTAGTAAGAGCTGCTGATGCGGGCCGGACCGTCTACGCGAGCATGGGACTGCGCACAGCGCGGCCAGGGAGCGGTCGCGGCGACGCGGCCACGATCAGTGCGATCGCCGGCCCCTGGGCGGATATCGACTATCGCGGTCCTGGCCACAAGCACGCCAACCTGCCACCTAGCCGCGAGGCAGCATTGGCGTTGATCGATGAGGCCCTGCCGCTCAGGCCGACGCTCATCATCGATAGCGGCGGCGGCGTCGATCCGCTTTGGCTCCTGAAAGAACCCTGGCACTTTGAGAATCCCGACGAACAACGGCGAGCCGAAGCGCTGCTGGACCGGACGCACCTGGCGCTGAAGTACGCGGCCCAAGCGCACGGCTGGCATATCGACAACGTGAGCGACCTGGCACGGATTCGCCGAGTGGCCGGCACCATCAACTGGAAGATCCCGGGCGATCCCCGACCAGTCTCCATTCTTCGCGACAATGGGCCGCGGTACACACTTGATGAGCTCGAGGAGCTCCTACCGGACCTGCCAGAGGCTGCGCAGGGCTCCCGGTCCGACGTTCCTCATGTCTCGGAATCCAAAGAGCGCCTGACTGACGAAGAGCGCAAGCTGCTGATTACCGGCATGCGGGATGCCTGGGGCGATGGTGTCCGCCACAACTGCGCCCTCTACTTCGGGGGCTACTGCTGGAACGCCAGCATCAACGAAGCTGACGCCCTCCAAATGACCGAAGAGCTCAGCCGCAACGATCGCAAGCCAGGCGATCGCCAAAAGACCGTGCTCGATACCTATGCCCGCGGTCGTGATGGCAAGCGCGTGAGTGGCTATTACGGGCTTCGAGATACGGTCGGCGTCAGCTCCGAAAATCTGGTGATTCTGGAGCAAGCGCGAGAGCGCTTCCGCTGCCGTGTCGAGCCGAAGAACGACGCGGCAACCCAGCAGGCAAGCGCGTCACCCGAACAACCTCACCTGACGGACCTTGGCAACGCCAAGCGCCTGGTTGCACGTCACGGAGAGGATTTGCGGTATTGCCAAGAGCGTGGCGCCTGGTTCGTGTGGGACGGACAGCGTTGGACCGTTGACCAATCGGGCGAGATCGTGCGCCGGGCCAAGGACACGATCCTGGCCATGTATGTCGAGGCGGGAGATCTGCCGGAAGCGGCACGCAAGGCGTTGGTCAAGCATGCGCTGAGCTCTGAAGCGGCGAGCCGCATCAAGGCCATGATTTCGCTGGCTGAGAGCGAACTGGGGGTCCCGGTGCTGCTCGATGACCTGGACCGCGACCCGATGGTGCTCAACGTCCAGAACGGCACCATCGATCTACGGACCGGGGATCTGCAGCCGCACGATCGCCGGGACCTTATCACGCGTCTGGTCCCGATCGACTATGACCCGCTCGCCAACTGCCCGACGTGGCACACGTTCCTCGATCGCGTGCTCTCCGGCAAGACAGAGCTTATCGAGTTCATCCAGCGCGCGGCCGGCTACAGCCTGACGGGCAACACCTCGGAGCGGTGCTTCTTCCTGCTCTACGGGATGGGCCGCAATGGCAAATCCACGCTGGTGGAGACGCTGCAGGATGTAATGGCCGACCTGGGCGCCACGACGCCAACCGAAACCCTGTTGGCCACCCGCGACGGGTCGATTCCCAATGACATCGCAGCCCTCAAGGGCGTGCGCTTCGTGGCCGCCTCCGAGATCGGTGAGGGTCGGAAGCTCGCCGAGGCGAAGATCAAGGCGCTGACGGGCGGCGACACGATCTCTGCCCGGTTCATGCGCGGTGAGTTCTTCAACTTCCGCCCGGTGTTCAAGTTGTGGATCTCGACAAACCACAAGCCGAAGATCACGGAGACGACAGACGCTATCTGGGATCGCATCCGCCTTATCCCCTTCTCGGTCCGCATCCCGAAGGATCAGCAGGATCCCCAACTCCGCGACAAGCTCCGCATGGAACTGCCCGGCATCCTGACCTGGGCGGTCGAGGGATGCCTGGCCTGGCAGCGTGAAGGCCTCAAGGATCCAGTGGAGGTGCTGGCTGCAACGAGTGCCTACCGGCAGGAGAGCGACCTCCTGGGCGCTTTCATCGATGACCTGTGCGTGCTGGAGGAGAACGTCCAGTCGCCGGCGAAGGCGCTGTATGCCGCGTACACCCAATGGTGTGAGGACTCCGGAGAGCGTGCCATCACCCAGACCGCGTTCGGGAAAACCCTGGCAGAGCGAGGCTTTGATACAGCGCGAGTCGGCAAGGAACGTACCCGTTATTGGCTGGGCATCGGGCTGAAAGGTGGTGCCGAATGACCCGCTCAAGCGGACACGTTTTAGGGGTGAACGCGTTTGGACGCGTTTTCCCGGTTAAACAAGACGTTTCAATTCATCATGAGGCTTATGCTGAAAAACGCGGTCAAACGTGTCCGCCTATCAAACGTGTCCGCCTTTCGTGGGACGAAGAGACCGGCTCAGATCGGTGGACGATGTGACGCGCCGCCGACAGCGTGTCACCCCGGAGGTGCGTCACCTGGGCGCCGGCAGCGCAGCGTTCCGCGTGCCGTTCGACACGTACTGGGTCTCCACGGTCAAGACGCTGGTGCCAGGCCACTTCCGCGAATGGGACCCGGCGGCGAAGCTCTGGATCATTGACGACCCGTACATCGACCCCGTGATGGCGTTGACGCGCCGCGTCTTCGGCTACGTCGATGGCGCCGGCAATGCGCATACGTCGCACCACACCCCGCCATCCGACCCGCACGTCACGCTGCACCTGTTGCCATTAGCGCCGCCGCAGCTGGTCGATGCGGCCTTTCGCACGCTGGCGAAGCTGGCGCACCCCGACGCCGGCGGCAGCCATGACGCGATGCTGGCGCTGAGCGAGGCCTACGACGCCCTCAGGGCACGGGTGGCATCGTGACCCGGCCCGACTGGCAGCGCACTGAGCGGCAGATAGCCGGCCGGTTGGGTGGCGTGCGCGTGCCGGTCTCAGGGCGTGGCCGTGGTGATGTGCCGGACATTGCACACCCGCTGTTGAGTGTTGAATGCAAGCACCGGGCAACGCTGCCGGGCTGGCTGCATATGGCAATGGCGCAAGCGACGGCCGCGGCGCAATTAGGGCAAATACCGGTCACGGTCCTGCACCAGGCCGGCCAGCGCCACGACACGAACCTGTGCGTGCTGCGCCTGTCGGACCTGGCCGGCTTGCTGGAACGTCACATCCCGGATATCCCGGAACCTGATGCAAATTGATGCAATTGCCCGGCGTCCTGATGACTATTGATGACATCGAGCGTGCCCTGCTTGGCGTGGTGGACATGCGGAACCTGACAAAACCTGACACGTTCGACGCGCTACGTTGGCCCGTAGCGATTGCAGGGCATGCCGGTGCCTTGCACCCGGCCTGCACACGTCCTGGGCAGCCCTGTGGCGTCTGAGCCGGTTATCAGGCGTCGTCAACCAGGCCGTCGCCGTGGCTGGATACCAGAGTCGGAACCGCAGCCCGAGTCTGGCCCGCCCCTGGACGGCCTGCCGGTGCGAGGCACGCCGGGCGGCTATCGGGATTGGTGGGATGACGAGAATCCCGTTGTCGCCATCCTGGCTGCACAACAGGCAACGCAGCGGGTCTTGCAGACATGCCGTGAGGCGTCGCCAGAGGCCGCAGATGCAGACGGTAGCGATGCACAGGCAGCTGATGCCTTTGCCCTCGATTGCGGGCTCACAGGGCGTTGTGGCGTCTCGGCACCATGCCGGCGTGTGGGCTGGGGGTTGTGGGTTGTAGTTCTCAACTCAGGGGGGCGGCATGGTTGCTCGGTGCGCGCAATGTGGCACGGACCTGACGTATGCCTACATTCAGGGTGCGGACGACACGCGCTGGTGCCTGTCGTGCGCCAGTGAGGTACCGGCCGCCCTGGATGAGCTCGCTGCTGAGCGCCAGCGTCGTGCAAGTGGCGCCCATGGGTCCCGCCCTGTGACGAGGCAGACGTTACCAATTGGTAACACCGCACCCACACCGGCCGAAGGCACTGCTACGCTGCTGCCCTTCCCTCGCCGGCAGACACCAGGCCGAGAGCTGTAGTAGTGCCGCAAACGATGCCGTTTTCACTCGCCATGGTTTCACCGTTTATACCGCTTGGTAGTCAGCACCCGGCACCGGCAATCCGTGCCGAATAACCCGAATAACGCAGCTCGATGCACCGGCAAGGCGTTCCGCAAAATCCGCATAACGCAGCCCGCCAATGCCGGCGCACACGGCGCCATGTTCACCGGCCATGTGTTCGCCGAATGCGGTCGGAAAAACCCGAATTATTCCAATTGGTATGCCATCCGGCCGGCAATGTATGCAGCCATGGTATGCAACAACATCGACGCATCCCAGCCGGCGAGGTGCTGCCCTGTTTTCAGGTTTTTTCAGGGTGTCCGCTTTGTCTGGTTTGCCCTGCATGAGGCAGGAGTCACGGCATCAGATGCCTACATTTGTAGACACGCCAGCCGCCGTTTTGATTCCAACATTTTCCAACAGGCGACGGCACGCTGAGCGGCACCAACGCCAGACCCGGAACTCTAGCGGTGCCGGCAATCCGGTCCGTAAAACCCGTAAAACCCGCATGATGCGGCTTGCCATGGGATCGTGCCATTGTCTCAAACGACCCAACGGTTATTTACTGGCGACACTTAACACGATACGATGGGCGGACAACAGAACAGGGGCCTGCCAGGGCCCCTGTGTCCGCTTGATGTCTTTGCTGGCCTGAGGCAATCTCACCTCATACCAAGCGGTTATGGCGATCGCATCGTATGAGGTCAACCCTCAGGCCGTCAAGGGCTTGGGGGTGTTTTTGTGTCTGACATTCCTCGCGAACGCGACATCATCATTGAGGATGAAAGTCTTGCCGCAGGCTTCACGGTCATTCCTAACCAGCTCCTGCGCCTCCCTGGACTATCTCCCGGAGCCAAGCTGACCTTCCTGATACTGCTCAGCTACGCCTGGAAGGATGATGCGTGTTTCCCAGGCCAGGAGACTCTCGCTCTGGATGTCGGCACTTCTAGTCGATCTATCCGTACTTACCTGCGGGAGCTGGAAGAAGCGAAGTTGATCACAATCGAGCAGCGAGGCCTGAATCGCACTAACCTCTACGTGCTCCACAAGATCCCAAATTCCGGATCGGAAATATTTTCCGGTCCGGACCGGAAGCTATCCCCCGGACCGGAAAATATTTCCGGTCAAGACCGGAAAATAACAGCAGTTCAGGACCGGAAATCTTTTCCTACGACAAATACTCAACGGACAAATACTCAGAAGACAATAGACGTCGTTCCAGACGAAACAGAAAAAGACGATTCAACGGTGACTTCGCTGGACCAGTTCCGTGAGATGTCTCCTGAGGAGCGACTGGCTCAGTTCGAGGCTACCCAATCCCACCTGAAGCGCCTGCGTGGCCTCTCCTGATACTCCGGGTAATGGTCGCGTCATCGCACCAGGCTCATAGTTCTGCATAAGCCGCCAAGAGCCTTCACGGCAGTCAGTGCATCGAGGCAGCAGGCGTCATATCCCTATTTGGGATATGTGGTGCTGCTCTCATATCGTGCATCATCGTACAGACCAGACGCCAGGACTGCAGCGGGTGGCCGTGGTGTCCGTGGCCATGCCGTCGCTCTCCTCCCCGAATCCTCCCACAATCACGCCGATTCGCACAAACTGAGGCACCACGACAATATCAACACGATTTTGTAATGCTCTAAACACTGGTGACATCCAGATGTTGCGCCGGATGGTCCATGCTGTCCACATCACCAGAACGTCTGGAACACCTCCAGACATCAGCCGGTGCCGACGGTTACAGGGGTCAGCTGCGGCTGACGCGTCAGGTCCGGACCACCAACGACGAGCGCTGCATACGCTGCGCTCCCGAGCGATAGGCAAGAAAGCGAGAACAGCACGATGTTCGCAACACGCAAAACCCTGTACGGCATGGTCACAGCGGCAACACTGAGCCTGATGCTGGTCGGTCCGGCCATGGCCCAGTCTGAAACTACGGCTACGGTGACCGGTGGAGATCTGGATATCACCATCCCAGTGGCTGGTGATTTCGAAGAGGCCTTCATCACTGGCGCTGATCAGACAACCGAAGCGAGTCTGGGAACCTTTAATGTCTCCGACCTCACTGGCACCGGTGATGGCTGGGCCATCCAGGCTCAGGCGACCCAATTCGACGGCGCCAGCCACGACCTGCCTCTTGGCTCACTCAGCATGTCGCAGCCAGGCGTTACTTCCCTCGGTACCGACTCCCCGGATCCCGACATCGAAGTCGGACCGTACGTGATTGACGCCGTTACCGCCGTCCCGTTGGCTGCTGCCGGTGCTAATGAAGGCATGGGTGTCTATACCTTCGGCGCAACCGATCTGACCTTGGCACTCGATGCGGCCGTATTCGAAGATGCCTACGACAGCACCGTGACGATCTCCCTCGTCTCCGCCCCGTAATCTCCCTCACGGAGGGAACCCTCGCGGGGAGCGTCGCAAGGCGCTCCCCGCAGAGTCTGGTGTCTCCTGGTGTGGCCATTGGGAAATCTCTTGCCGTAACGGTCGTTCAGGGTCAGTTTTGTTCATACGGCTGACGCTAGCGCTGTGATGGCCACACCAGGAGACAGCAGGCTCGTTGTTCCACCTGAAGCAACCGAGTGAGGGGTCGCCAGCCGGCGGCCCCTCTGCATTGTCCACTCGCGCGTCCCGGGGAGCAGCCCGCGGGAAGGTCCCAAGGGAGTCCCAGTCTCCTATGCGCAACACCATGGTGCTCATCGCCAGTCTCGTCGCCCTCCTCGCGTTCACTCCAGGCACGCTTGCCCAGGACGCGGGCAGCGGCACGCCAGCCGCGACTCCGGTCCCAGCGGTCGATGCCTTCAAGATCGGTCCAGAGCCGGGAGCCGATCCCGCCACCACCGACCAGGGTTTCTTCGTCTACGAGCTTGCCGCCGGTGACGAGGCCGACGGCAGCGTCCGGCTCACGAATCCCGGCACCGAGCCAGTGACGGTCGAACTGGTCGGGGTCGATGCCGAGACGGCGCAGGTCGGCGGCAGCGCCTTCGCCGATGCTGCCGCGTCACCCGTCGCCGTTGGCAGTTGGGTGCAGCTGGACGAATCCCAGGTGACGCTGGAATCCGGCGAAGAAACGTTGGTCTACTTCACGGTGGTGACGCCGGCAGATACCGCACCGGGTCAATACCTAGCGGGTATCACCGCCTTTGTGCCGGCCGTCAAGGAAGCATCCACCAGCGATACGGGCCAGGCCGGCGCCTCTGTCACCATGCAGACGCGCTACGTCATCGGAGTCCAGGTCGACGTACCTGGTGAGTGGACACCGGCCATGACCATCACCGGGGCGGAAGCGATGGAGAATCCGAGCGGCACCAGGCTCGGCATCACCATGACCAATACCGGCGACACCTTCATCAAGCCCCAGGGCAAGGTCACGCTGAGCAACGCTGCCTCCACGCCGATCCTGGAGCAGCCCATCGAGATGGGCACCTTCCTCACCAACACGGACCTAACCTACCCCGTCGCGTGGCCAGGCGTGCCAGCCGGGGGCGAGTACGGCGTCGAGGTCGAGCTGAACTACGCCGACGACCAGGTCGCCCGCTACAGCGGGATGCTCACCGTCAGTGACGATGCCCCGATTGCCGTCGCCGACCGGGTCGACGAGCCGCAGTCCGCCGCAGATCCAGCTTCCGCATCGAGCGACGAGACGCAGCCTGCCGCAGCGCCGGCTCCGGCTCCGGCTGCTGCTCCGGCCACCGTTGCTGCCACGTCCTTCCTGCAGCCGTGGATGATCATGACGATCATCGGATTGCTGGCGCTGCTGGTGGTGGCGGTGATCGTGCTGGTGGTGGTGATGCTGCGCAACCGGCGCAACTCCTCCGCCTGGTAATCCCGGGGAATGGGTGAGGGTGGCAACGCCATCCTCGCCCACTCCCGCCCCACGGGTGGGGCGTGGGGTCTCCTGGCGCGGTCGTTAGGCTCCTCTGATAGCCCGAACGGTCGCCTGGGATCCGTCTCTCGCTCATCGAGGGATGGGTGCTGGTGCTGTGATGGCCGCGCCAGGAGACCTCAGGCGCTACGCCCCCAAACTCACTGGAGATCGCAGAGCGCGTAGGAGTCGATGATGGTGCTTGCCCGTCTGATGGTGGTCGTTGTCCTGGGGGTATGGGGTCTGGCCCAGGCGCACCCTGCCCCGGTCCGCGCCGCGGATCCGACCTGGGCCTCCGTGAGCGTGGGCGTCACCAACACGGCCTCCGACAGCTTCCTCGTCAGTGATGATGGGCTGTACTGCCAATATCCGACGGACTTCCCCCTCAAAGCGGGCTCCGACGTGACCCTGACGGCAGCGCTGACTGATGAGCCAGCCGTGGACACCTTGAATAGCCTGATCGCCGAGACTTACCAGGAGGGGGACCCAAGCCTGGACGACGGGTGTGCCATCTGGGCCGAGTTCGCCTCCGTGCCGATGAGCCCGTCGTATGTCATCGAGATCTCCGCTGACCCGACCGATGCTGCGACCGACCGCGCAACGTATACCGGCGACATGGTGGTCGTGCTCATGTTCTGGACGCGGGAGTTCGAGACGGGCATCGGGCCAGACGGAGGGCCGGCCTGTGCACCGACCGCGGCGAGCGCGATGCGTCCAGGAGGCGCCTTTCAGACGGAACCCCAAGGGGAACCCGTCAACGATCCCGCCATCGTGGGTGACGTGATCGGTGACGTGTGTCGCGTGAGTCTCATTCTCCTGGTGCCACCGTCCGCGGAGATCACGGTGGCGCTTGGCGACGCGCACCTCAGTCCCGCGTCAATCCAGGCGTAAATCTGCCAGGCACCCGCATGCCTGGCATTCGTCACCAGAACAGGGAGCCCAGATGCACCATCTGACACCATCCGCGCGCAAGCACCTCTTCGTCATCAACAAGGCGCCCCTGTTTCTCAATGTGGTGCGCAAGCTGTTTTATCAGGAGCAGTTCAACGTCACCACCACGAATCTGGTGCCGAAGACCTTCGCCCTGATTGCGGTCCTCCAACCCGATGCGGTCATCATCGACCTGACCATGGGGGAGGACGAGGAAGTGGGCTGGCAGCTGCTGGAGGAGCTCCATGCCGCGGCGGCTACATCCGGCATCCCGGTGCTCATCGTCTCCAACTCACCGCAGTTGCTCACCCGCGCCCAGGAGCAGGTCGGGCGGTATGGGGGACAGGCGCACCTGGCCTGGCCCGCGCGTGACTACGAGATGCTGCACGCCATCGAGACCCTGGTCGGGATGTCCCTGACCAGCCATCCGCCGACGGTCCCTCTACCGAGCAGCATTGCGGTCGTGCCGCACCCGGAGACCACGACCGTGCTGCACCTGGCTGGACCCCTCGACCGCGAGTCCGCCCCTCAGGCGCGTGACGAGATCGCCGCCGCCATCGCCGAGCGTCATCCCAACCTGATCCTGGATGTCCGTGACGTGCCGAGCATCGACGGCGCCGGGGCAAACGCGTTGCTGGTCGGGATGCATCGGGCTGAAGCGGCCGGCGGCGATCTGCGCCTCGTGGCGCCGAAAGATCCGGTCATCCAGCGGCTGGAGCTGGCGGGGCTGGACGAGGTGCTGCCTGTCCATGCGACGGTCGTGGAAGCCCTGGAAGCGCTCGAGGACGCGGTCGCCACGTGACCGTCCCCAGTCTCCACGATGCCCCTCGAGACCCGTGCTCGTATTGGTGCACGATGCTGGTACGGCGTCGGTCCCCCTCACCCGCTTTCTTGTGATCTCGCCACAACCACACGGGTTGTCACGCCTGTGTGACACTCATACAGATGGAGAAGGGTCTCACCGCCTGCTGCCCACGCATCGTCCTCCCCTGCTCTTCTCCTTCCCGCCTGCCTGCTCCTAATGGAGAGCGACTGCTTGGACACGTACACCACAACAACCTGCGCTCAGTGCGGGGTGGCCTTCAGTCACTCGAAGCACGTCAATCGGACCTTCTGCTCGGTGGAGTGCCGGGTCACGTTCAACCTGGCCACACGCCCCACGACAACCTGTGCTCAGTGCGGGGTGGCCTTCAGTCACCTGAAGCACGCGAAGCGGAAGTTCTGCACAGCGGAGTGCCGGACCACGTTCACCCGCGGTACGAACAACGCCACCCCAACGCACTCCTCGGTGGAATGCCGAGCATTTCCGCATCGGCAGCGCACCTTGCGCACCTGTACGATCTGCGGGAGCGTTTTTGCGTCCCCGGAGAAGGCGCAGCAGCAGGTTTGCTCGTCCCGATGCGCGAACCGGGCGCGGAGGATCGAACGGCTCAAGGCGGCGACGCCGGACGAGACGGCTGTCGACCCGATAGGTGATTCCGCGGTCTCTTGAGGCAGATTGCCAACCAATAGGTTCGCCCGTTTATTCCAATGAGCGAACACTCGCCGTTTGCAGCCGTGGAAGAGGACAGACACAGGCTGGTCACGCTGCTGGAAGGCCTGAGTACTACAGATTGACACTTTCGACGCGTTATTTGGGCTTGTGGCGATGCGCGGGTATAGCCAGTGCCTTGCACCTGGCTGGCACGCGTCCTGGGCAGTCCTATGACGCCTGAGCCGGCAATCAGGATGGTGTCTGCCGGCACACATCAACGGTAAGATGCCGCTGCCGGCAATGGTGCCGGCTCTGCATCCGCTGGAGGGTGCCCCGATGCCCGATCTTCCCCACGACCCGCCCTGCATCGACTGCGGCGCCCGTTCGCTGCGGGCCTACTGGCTGGACCCGGATGGTCGGGTCTGGTGCTGGCCTTGCTACCGGCGGATGCGTGCACAGCCGGTGGACCTGGCCGGCGAACGCCAGCAGCGCACCCTGGCGAGCAGAGACACGCCGTCCAGCATGCTGGATGGGGATGAGGCCGGCCGGCGGCAGTCCTGATGGACCAGGCAGCCGGCGTGCTCTGGCCGCTGAGCGCCAGCGCCGCGCACACCTCAGACACCCAAATGTCTTGGTAACTGGCAAAGACCCCTTACCCAAGTCTTTTGGTAAGGGTGGCCGGCTGCTGCCCTTCCCATCATGCCGGCAGACGCCAGGCCGGAAGCCGTAGCGGTACCTGTACTTCGTTCCCGGGTGACGTGTTGCCCATGGGCAACATCTGGGAAAGATTTCCCTAAGAGCGTCCGGCAATAGGCCAGAGACTGGGAGTTCCTTGTCTTGTTGGATCCCAGCGTCGGCGGCGGCTAGTAGCGCCAGTGAGCGGTCACCATGATCCCTATTGCCGGACGCTCTACGGGAAAGGGTTTTCACTTCGCGCGTAGCGACTCAAGCGTCGAACAGGACTACGTTTCTTCAGTGTTGTTGGCGGCCTGGCCTCGGGTGCCTGTGGCGCAGGGAGCACGACGCCCAAATCCACACCACAGCGCGCGCAATAGAAGCGGTGGCTGGAAAAGGCCAGCAGCGTTCTTTTGTGCCCGAGCAGCAGGCAGAATACGTTGAACACGGCACCCCCATCTTCTCGTCACTGTAGGGGACTGCACCTGCCGTCGAAATCACTCTTGGCCGTCAGCGGTCATGATTACGCAAAGAGACCATCTGGAAACATCGCGCAATGGCGCACGGTTTTCGCCCAGGGTGTTGAATCCTCAACACCCTGCTCGGCGTGCCTATACCGGCAAACGGTGCCGTTTTCGCTCGTCGTGGTTTCGTCATTTATGCCGTCTGGTATGCAGCACTCGGCACCGGCAATGCGGTCCGAAAAACCCGCATAACGTGGATGGGCGAACGCACCCACTCCGCACGATGCCCCTGCCACTGGACGCCTACTTCCGTAGGCAGGTCCCGGCGTCGCAAATCCCGACCTGGACACAGCAGTCCGCGTTCACCGTGCAGCCGGTCGCGTTCGTCTCGATGCAGCACTTGCCCAACTCGGCGCCCGATGATCTCGTTGGACGCCGCTTCATTCATGCACGGTAATGACGTCATGGGAGCTCTGTGCCACGTGCGGCCACGCCGGCGAGGTCCAAAGCACCTCGCCGGCGTGCGCATGGGTCTAGGCTGCGCCCGCGAACCAGTCGGCGCTCTGCGTGAACAACTGCGGGACAGCGGCAGACGTCGCGACGCGCGTCGCCTTCTTCTTGCATTTCTGGCGCGCCTGCTTGCTGTTCTGGCGGCACTGCTTGGTCGGCGGCGAGGTACTGGTCGGCGGCACAGGAGTCACCGTCGGCACCGGCGTCGGGATTGGTGGTATTGGCGTTACTGTCGGTGGCACGGGCGGGGGTGGATTACTACTGACGCTGCTCAGGAAGCGGCTGTTGGCCGAGTTCCAGTGGGTCGCCAGCCAGGAGCCCGCGGGCGGGTTCGTGGAGAAGTAGTCCTGGTTCCCGCAGTCGAGCAGCTGGCCACTGGCGCGGTCAGGGCAATCGCTCCGCATCGTGGGGTAGTACGGATCATCCGAGTAGCACATCACGTCGTACTGGTCGATGCAGTGCCAGCCGCCACTTGCATTCGGGGCACCATTGTTGACCGCACCGAGGGTGTGAAAGAGTTCGTGGGTAGCGACGGTCGCGTCCCAGCACCCACGATCAGCTCGTGCGTACCCTGGCCCCGCATCAGTGCCGGAAATCGAGCCAATCCCGCAGTAGGCATCCACATCCGCCCAGATGAGGTATTGACGGTCAGTCCGATTGTAGCCCTGAGCCTTCAGGTCGTTAATCATCCCGCTAAAACTGGTCTGGCTGACCCGCACTTCAGGGATGGTTGGGACGCAGCTGGCGTCGTGGGCGAAGCGGACATGCCGTACTCCGCCCGTCTTGGCCGCCGAGTTGTTGACGATGGCGTCGATGCCGGCTGTCCAGCCACGCAGCGAGGGGAGGACCGCAGCATAGTTGCTCACGCCCGTGTGGACGTAGAGCACCTGGACACGGACCCCACTCGCGCCGTCCCCGACACAGTCGAGCTGCGCGGCCAGCCGCACCGCTCGACGCTCCGGCAGCAGCGGCGCGGGATGGTCCTCATCGAGACCCGGTGGCACCGGGTCGTCGCCGTGGGTGCAGAGGTCGGTGCCGGGTACGCGGGTCATCCCCTCGGGACAGATTGCAGGGCGTGTGGCGGGCTTGCCGGAGACGCTGGCCATCTGGAGTGGCAGACCGATGCCGATCACGAGCAGCACGAGTAAGGCGAGGCGTGCGGTCTTCAGGAGGAATGCCTTGAAAGCCGGTCGCTGCCGACGGAAACGTGGCGGAGCGGGTCGGCGGCGCCGAGTGCTCGGGAGCATGTCGAAGGTGTGGTGACGAGGACCGGCGTGAGGCAGACGACGAACGTCAGGGCTGCCCTCGCGTCACTCGCGCAGACGTCTGGCAGCGTCCGTGGGAATCAGGGGCCTTGCTTCCGATCCTCCTCAAGTATGAGAGCAATGCCGTGACGTATTTATAGATATTTAACGATTAATTGTTACAAATAGGTGTCTGTTTTCAGATATATGGAAGAGTCTATACGAATGTCACAGCTCCTTCCATCCGGCCTGCTCCTCTGGACGCGGTCGGACACGACTATCCTCAGATGCCAGCGCGCGCACAGGATGCACGCAGGACCAGTGTGCAATCCGAGGCGCGACATCTTCGTGCCAGTCGTCTGGTGCGTATGACAGGATCGTATCAACCGAGGAACGATCAGCAAGGCACGCTGATACCTCGCATTTCGTACGGGCCAATCTAGCGCGTCGAATAGGTCAATCTGAGAGCGCCCCGGCTCAGTTGGGCATGTCTGCCGCCGGGAATCGCTCGGGCAGTGGCGTAAGGATGGGCTTTCCCGTCACTTCGCTTAGGACCTCGGCCAGTCGCTGTGACACCGCTCGGGACAACGCCTCGGCCAGGTCTGCCGGTACGCCGCCCTGCGTCAGGTTCTTGGCGTAGAAGGACTCCCCCGCGATCATGGTCGTCGCGTGCTCCCCGTCATCATCGGCCCCCGCGGTCTGGTACGCGTGGAGATCCAACCAGAGCGGGATCAGGAGTTGCAGCGCCTCCTCGGTGGCGTCGAGCAAGGTCTCTGGGTCGAGGGTCAGGCGACGGCGGGAGAACTGGTACCCCAGGCCAGCACCACCATGGTCCCTGTAGGTCTGCGCGACCTGGCCGAGACGGTGGAGGACGCGGGCGGCTTCCTGGACGGCGCCATGCTCAGGATCGTGGGGGGAGCTGAAGAGTTCCTCATCCTCGACCTCGAGCGCCACGGCAAGTTTCCGCAGCAGGGCGAGATCTGGCGTGCTCTGGTCGATCTCGAGTTCAAAGAGGATGCGTAACTCCACGCCAGCACGCAGGGCCAGTTCCCGGAGCGAAAGCCCGCGGTAGGTCCGCCATTCCTCGATGAACCACCGTTTCGGCATCATCGCCATCGGTCCGTCCCTGCCCTTCCGGTCTAGAGGCTTGCAAGAAAGACAGTGATGATGGCATCCCACGTCATCGTGTCCCCCTCAAGGTTGCCATGTACCGAAAATCGAGGACGCATGATAGCGCAATATCTCACCCGGCCTTGATGCAGCCATCGGCTACTGGGCGGCGTGCCTATGTCAGCCGATTTGACCGTGTTCGCTCGTTATGGTTTCGTCGGTTATGCCGTCTGGTATGCAAGACCCGAGGCCAGCGGGCACCGGCAATGCGTTCCGCAAAACCCGCATAACGCAGTTCACTAATGCCGGCGCAAACCGTGCCATGTTCACTCGCCATGTGTTCACCGAATGCGGTCGGAAAAACCCAAATTATTCCAATTGGTATTCCATCCGGCCGGCATTTTTATGCATCTCTTGGTATGCAACATCATCCGTCCTGGCCGGCGAGGTGCTGCCCGGTTTCAGGTTTTTTCAGGGTGTCCAGGTTGTCCGGCTTACCCGACGTGACGGCACGTCGAGCGGTGCCGCTGCCGGCGTCGACATGGCCATGTTCACTCGACATAGGTTCACGCATTGCGGCCGGGCAAGCGCCGCACGCGCCCTCTCGGTACCAACATTTACCAACAGGCAGCCGGCCTGGTGAACGGTGCCGTTTTCACTCGCCATGGTTTCACCAATGCAGGCCGTCTCTACACCAAGAAATACCAAGAGGTGGCTGTCTCAATACCATCAATTACCATCAAGTTTTGAGACGTTGATACTGAGACGACTTCTGATACGCGCAAACCTCGGCAAAGCTGGGCGATTCTCACGGCCTGCCAAACCGTCTCACAAACGGTCGTTTGTGAGACACCTCGAGATATTGCCCGCGGTGCAATTCAGAGCGTGCCGGCACAGTGCCTGCCCGTTCCAAATGTCTGAGGGCATGTCTGGCTCTGCTGGCGCTATACGGGGCACACAGCGTAGACCGTGCTGTCCATGCACGCGCATCGTGCGGCGGACGAGATAAGTTCCCGCTCGCAGCAGGCTTCAATGCTGTTGTAGCAGTCCGCGCACAGTGCGCTGAAGTTGCGGCTGGGGCAGCCGATTCCATATGAGCCACAAATGCGATTGGGTGTGTTGACGAGGCAGTCGTTGTACCGGTTGAAGGCTTCCTGCTTCTTCCGCTTCTGCTTCTTCTTCTTCCGCTTCTTGGACTTCGAGCCGGCGTCGACATCCTGGGAATCAGCCAGACCAGCCAGGCCGAGCGTCCCGCCAAAGACAGCGGCGAGGGCACGGCGACGAGAGCCAATCGAACGAGTCAGGGAATCGAACAGTCCGGAATCCAACGCACACACCTCTGTCTCTTCGTCTCGACATAGAGGGGCAGAATACACTGCTCACCATGGCAGTCGCTGTGCGGCCGTCATCAGGCCCCACAGCAGAGCGGCAAGGCCTCCGGTGACGAGCAGGACCTCGACCACCAGGCGCGGCGCAGGAGGCCCGGAGCGCACACGCGGCCAGAGCAGCACGAGCGCTAGGATGCCGGCAGGGATCAGGAGCGGCAGCAGGGCAAGCGTGGACATGCCGGCAGGTGATCGAACGCGTGCGGAGTTGCTCAAAGCCTAAGGGGTCGGAGTTGCCCTGGCAGCAGAGAGAGCGACAATGTCTACATCTTCGACGAACACCCACCCGGGCGGCATGTCGTCCAGGGAAGGCAGGAGTTCGTAGACACCTCCTGAACTTAATTCCCCGGGTGATGTCGCGAGTACCCCTTGATCTGTCGGAAGCTCTCTGCCAGTCAGGGATGGCGCAAGGTCAAACAGCGGGTCAAGCATCTCGCCGGAATGCCCCCCGTCCCACAAGGCATAGATTCGCTCGCCCTCTCGCCAAATAACCAGACCGACCTGGACCTTTTCGCCGTCGATCTCGCCTTGTCCCGCGTATGCCTTTCGTTCGTCGCCAATCATTGGCGCGCTGGCTGGTCGGAGTCCTCCGCTTTCAGAGTCACCTGCCTCGTCCACGAGCGTCCTCGCCACCTCGGGAAAGGCGAGTGTGGCCGCCTCGGTTGAGTCAAGGACGTAAACAAATGCCGCTATGAAGCTAGGCTCCAAAATAGCCAGGCCCTCATTCTTGAACTGTCGCACGGCCGCACTTTTGAGGGGGCTCGAGGAACTTTCACTCTCCGTGTCCTGGGCGGCAACGTCCAGCACCGTGGAGAGCGGAATCATCAGCACGAACAGCAGCACGAACAGCAGCGCGAACCAGCGGAGAACGGTCACCAGGGACTCCTCTGTAACGAATATCGAGGCCTGATCATAGACCAGCGCTACCGAAGAATCTGAAGTCACACTCAGGCCGATTATCCGCCGTTTTGCCGGTGTTGATTGCAAGGCAGCCGACGCGATCAGACCGTGACAGCCAGGGTGTCAGTGCCGGCGTGCCTCACTAATGGGAACTGTCGTGTGGTGAAAAGCCCCGTGGAATACGCAGAAGTGGAGTTATCCGCATTTGAGACGCTGTGTCAGGAGTGAGAGGCCTCAGGGTGCCGCCTAGAAGCCCCGGTCTTTGTACATCCCCTGATACATCCTATCGAGCGCCTTCCCAGCGTCAAACGGTTCGGTACTCGGCCGCGGTTTCTTCGCTTCCCGTATGGCATCAACCACCGATGGGTTGGTCCAGTCAGTGGTCATCGCCTGCTGGATCGCATCGAACAGGGCGTCTCGGTGGCTCGGCTCCGCGAACCAGAAATCATACGATCGCTGTCCAGCGAAGTAGTAAATCGTGACATGGTGCTTTTTGGTCCAGAATCCCTCGATGCGCTTTGTGACATTGGTGATCTGTCGGACAGGTATCTGAGTGATTTGGCCAGAGGTCGAGTCATTCACGAGGATGACCTGGCTGGTCACCGTTATCGTTTGGCTGCCCAAGGTTGTTCTATACAGTTCGACGTTCATGCCGCTCCCCTCAGCATCTTCGGCAACATCCTCGGCAACCGCACTCGCCAGCGCCAGTGCACGACGCCGCGCCTCTTCCTCTTGCCGTCGCCTCTGCGCCCAGCCCGCCAAAACTTCCGGTGGTGGTGTACGCATAACGCCTCCTGCTACATGGCCGTTGTTTTGGACTGACGATGGCGGCAGATTATCAACTGTCCTGTGCCGTGCATAGAGGTAGCTTGCCGGCGGTCTTGCAACGCTGATGCTGGTATTGGCGCTGTGGCGGCTCAGCACGCGCTGTCTACAGGCGTCATGCCCGCGCATCTGGCGACTATGGGACACTGATGCGGAAGGGAAAGGGCCTCATTCCCCGCGGGCCGCACGTTGATTCTTCCCGCCTTTTTCCTTCCCTTGCTTATCCATCCAGCCGGCCGGCTATCGCCTCTGCCAGCGCCAGGTGCATCCATTCCTCTACCTCTGCGGCCGTCTCTTGCAAGGCCGCGGCCTCATCCATGCCGGCCGCTATGCGGGTGGTGACGCCCGCATTGACGAGGTAGGTGACGGCCTCGTGCATGTCTGCAATTGACGCAAGGGTGTCGTCGTACTCATCCACGCCCGCTACCCGCCGCTCTTGAGCCGTTGGAACCAACGCCGCCAATTGAGCGCCAGGGCGTCCCGTGAGGGCCTCATGTCCGCTGCTGCCTCAGCCGGCGCATCGACGCGTGACGGGCCTGCTGCGCGTTCCTAAGCGGCATCCGTAGCAGTCTCACCGGCCGGCAGCGCCTGCACCCGTTCCACCAGGCCAGCAATGATGTGGTCCCGCCGGCGGATTTCCTCCGGGTACGCTGTGCGGATGACCGGACTCACACGCAAGCAAGCGGCGGACCTCGCCGGCGTCTCCGAACCCACGATCAAGGGTTGGGTCAAGAGCGGGTCCTTGCGCTCCTCCCTCCCTGGTCGCCCCCCGCGATACACCGTGGCCGATGTGCGTGACGCGCAAGCGGCGGCTCACGCGGGGGATGTGGTCCTGCGCTGGCGTGCGGATCCCGTCCACGCTGGCCAGCGTCTGCGTACCCTGCGCGAGCGAGCGGGGTGCAATCAACAGCACCTGGCCCGACAGGCCGATCTCACCCATGAGCAGATCTCGCGCCTGGAGCACGGGACGTGCGCGGCCTCAGGGCCCACGGTGCGCAAGCTCAGCCAGGCCCTGGGGGTTGCTCCAGCCCAGTTCGTGGACGACACGCCAGTCGGGCTTGAGCTGCTCTCGACGCGAGAAGTGGCGCAGCGGCTCGCTGTGCCGAGAGCGCGGGTGGGGGTCTGGTTGCGGGAGGGTGTCCTGCCGGGAGTCAAGGTTGGCGGGCAGTGGCGCGTTCCGGCGATTGCGGTGGCAGAACTGGAGCGCAGTAACCGGCTGCGCGGGGTCTCACGTCGTCTCGATCCCCGCTTCCGGGGATAACCCACATTCCGCCTTTCTCCCTTCTCTCTCTCGTATCCGCACACTCTAGAGGCTGCGCTCGAAGAAGCCTGGTGCCTGTGCCGGCTGATCGCCCCGCAGCGGCGCCGTAGCGCGTTCCTGCAGCCCTACCCCGCCCACGGCACCAGGTCGCGGGCATCGACCTCGATCTCCTCGCCCGTTGACGTGCCGGTCAGGCGGACGCGGTAGATCACCTGCACCCCAAGCCGCCGGCCAATGACCTCCCAGCCGACCACCTCGCCGCGTGCTCCGGACGGCTGCACCCGCACCGCGTCACCGCCCGCGAACGGCAGGAAGGCATTCACCACCACGGGATCCGCAAGGCCGGCGACCGCGCTCTCCCCGAGCCAGAGTTCGTCGCCCTGTTCGGTCAAGACCTGGAGACTGAGTTGCGGGGCACGGTCCAGGTCTCCCCCGAGCAGGAACCGGGGGCGCACCACGCGCCAGCCCATCATCAGGACGTCCTGCCCCGCGACACTCACCTCTTCCCCGATCCCGGCCGGCAGCGCTATCTCGATGTTTGCCATCGCGTGGTCACCTATCCCTACCCGCCTGTGATCTTCCGCCACCACCTGCGCCAGAGTCACCTGGTCCGGTCCAGATTCCCAATCTCTGCCAGCAGATCCCAGCAATTGGCCGCCGCACTCAGCAGCAGCAAGCCCAGAATGATCGCAATCCCACCCAAGGCCTCTGATGCCCCATCACGTAAGTCAATCGCGATCTGCAAGGCCAGCAGATAGGCAATCGCTGGTGAGATATAGCGCGCCAGCGACTGCACCGCACTCCAGTGGGGATCCGGGTCACGACGCGCCTGTCGCAGGTCCAGCACCAGGCGAAGGACGCCCTGGATGCCGACAACCGCCAGGGTGATGAGCATGGCTCGCGCACTGGTATCGGGGATCAGGGCCATCAACGCAATGATCAGCATGACCAGAAAGGTGTGAAAGGTCTGGGCTGCCAACACCCGCAGGCCAGATGGCGCGCCCAGCGCCATGATCTGCGGATTCAACCCCAGAGCCACAAAGAGCAGACCAATCAGGCCACCGGTCACTCCTGCCACTGTGGCGTAGAACACCGCCCACAGGGCCATCTGTTCGGCGAAGCTGGCCGGCTCGGTCACCGTATCCCTCCTAGTAGCCCATAACCTTCCGCCACCACCGCCGCCAACTCGTCGCCAGCGCCACCTGTGCCGGCACGGGCTCGTCGTATGCCCTGTGCAAGGTCGAATCATCCACGCGAGGGGGTTCCGCGCGTCCTGGGGCCTCCTGCACGCTCTCAGGGGCTTCTGTGGCGTCTCTTGGTTCCTGAGCGCCGGCAGTCAGTTGCGCCAGCCGTTCCTCGGCACGCAAGGCCCGGAACTGCCATCCCGTGGCAGCATCCCGCAGGCGGTGGATCTCCTCGTCCTTCTTCTCGATGTGCGCGACGAGTGGGGCCAGGTCAACGCTGGCGGTACCGGTACCGCCCAGTGCCGCATTAGTGCCGCCCTCCGGTGCCGCCGGGGCCGCGTCTGGTTCCGTAGGTACCGCCCCTGTTGTCGCAGGCAACGACACGACCCATGCCGTGCCCTCCTTGTGGGCATCGATGGTGCCGGCAGTAATCCGCTTGCGCACGGCCCGTTCACTGATACCGAGCTCGCGCGCCGCCTCCGGTACCGAGTACCGCGCGGCACCGCAGGCGGTGCCGCTAGGGGCGGTAGTCGGAGGCGGTACTAGTTCCGTAGGTTCCGTCGCGCTCATGCGGGCATGATCGCCGCGGCTGGCATTCCGCGCAATGCCGGGGAACACAAAGCGGCCCTGCGCAAGGCACCCAGAGCCGCTCCTGAAACGACTCCTGCTCGTGCGCTGCGCCATGCGATGATGTGCCAGAACTGACCATGACGCCACAGTTCCGCGCAGACACCATCGGACTATCCATGCCCAACACAGGGACCGGCGTGATGGCAAACCCGAAGCGCGAGACCTGGCTCGATCTGCTCCCGGATGACGCCCCGCGGCCAACACTCGACGCCATGCTGACCCGGGATGAGGTGATCGCGGAGCTCCAGCGCCGCGGCGTGGACATTCCCCTCGCCACCCTGCTCTCCTGGGAAAGGACCGGCGTCCTCCCCCGCGCGGTGCGCCGCTACCGCCACGGACGGTCCCAGATGCTCTATCCCGCGTTCGCCATCGATGCTATCGCCCTGGTGCGCACCTATCAGGCCCAGGGCCAGACACTCCAGGAAATCTCCGCCATCGTGCGCCTGGCCGCGATGAACGTCATCGTCTGGCAGGACCCGCTCGCAGCATCCCTGCACGCGACGGGTGAGGAACTCATCGCCCTTGCTCGGGCCTACGCATTTCTTGGGTGGCGTCCCGTGCACCGTATCCAGGTCACCCTCGTGGACGAGAAAGGCGGCGTGATCGACGCCCACGAGTTCCCGATACCCGGCGAATAACTCAGAACGTAATAACAGCGGCCCCGAGCGTGATGCCCAGGGCCGCTGTTCCACCGAGTGAGGCGAGGAGCTACCGACGCCCCTTGCCGCCCTTCTTGCCCTTCTTGCCCTTCTTTTTCTTCTGGCCGGTGTTCGTGTCCTGGTCCTGGTCACCCGCGGGGGCTGTGACACTCGGTTGCGCGATCGGTGCGGTCGGGCCGACGACGACGGGAGCTGGCGCGTGCGTTCCGCCAACGTCCGCTGTGGCCTCACCGCCTGCCCCAGTGTGCGAATCCCAAGGGTCCGTCGGCTGCGTGCTTTTCGGGGGTGGCGTGTACCAGCAGTCCTTGCCATTCTCGTCGCACTGGGTCCAGGAGCCAGTGGGATAATGGCAGTTGGTATTGCCGATCCCGTCCTCACTGAACGTCCCCTCGATGTCCTCACAGTTCAGCTTGAAGTTGGCTTTGCTGCCATGGTCCGGGATTTTCTTAGCGTCGGCAGCGCTCACACTGTGTGCGGTGCCGAGGGACGCTGAGGCCACCATCACCACTGCTACGCCAAGGATCATCCGCCGTGTCAGCTGCTGCCGGTTCATCCCTGTCCTCCTGCGTCTGTCAGTCACCGAGGTCGGCCATCCGATCTCGTGGCTTGACGATATGGTGCAGGCGGAACTGTCACGATCACCTAGGCAACTGGTCAGGCGTCAATTCGAGAACAGCCCGACTCCGAGCACATACCCAGGGCCGCTGATGAGGTGCTACAGCTGAATCTGAACTCCCAGCGCCTGGCCACCACCGACGAACGCGGCATAGGCGTGCTCGTAGTCAGCGCTGCCGATCTTCACGTCCGCATCGAGCAGCATCGTCACGATCCCATCCCACAGCCAACTCCGCATCACGTTGCAGACGGTGGCGTCTCCTGCCGCGCACAGCCGACTTGCTGTGGCGGCCAGGAGCGGCACAAGCTCTCCCTCGTTCAGATCGGACACGTCCGCAACCGCCGGGAGAGCCGTCCGGATGAGACGTTCGTTGGCCTCGAGCAACTCCTCAGCAAGTGATAGTGGATCCACCATGATCCTCTTTCCTCTCACTGGCGTCCCAGGCTTTCGCCGTTCGGAAGGAGACCCCCCTGGGGAGGATGAAGGCGGGGCGGCCCCGCCTTCATCCTATCGCTCTGGTCAAGTAGCCTGGACAACCCTGTTCAGGTCGCAGCCGGTACCGCTGCATACCGCGCAGGTTACGCAGTGTGGGAGCCGGCATCAGCCTCCCGCCGAGGCAGAATAGGCACTAAGCTCCATTAGTGCTACCGTTCTCCGCATGGATACTGCATCACCACACGCCCTTGTCCACGCTCCATCCGACGCCCCCGCACTCGCCTATGCGCCCTCCTGGGAGCCGGTCCTTGCCGCCTGGCTGGCCCAGGTGCGCACGCGCACCGGAAGCACGCGCACCCCGAAGGAGTACGCCGCCTATGTGCAAAGATTCATGGAGGCGGTGCCGGACCCCAGGACGGCGAGCACGGCGAGCGTTGGGGCATACGCGTATGCCTCTGGTGCGTCGGGCCGTGAGCCATCAGCCAGTACCGTCGTCGTGCGACTGGCTGCGCTGCGCTCCTGGTTCGACTTCCTGCGCCGTGCCGGCTTGCGCCCGGATAACCCCGTTGACGATGTGCGACGACCGCGAGCGAGTGCGCCAACACCCCGCGGGCTGAACGCTGACGAGCTGCGCCGGTTGCTGGACGTGCTGCCAGAGGGTGATCGCGGCCGGCGTGACCGGGCCATCATCATCACGGCTGTCTTGACCGGGTTGCGCCGAACGGAGGTCTTGAGCCTGACCCGCGGTTCGCTTGACCTGCGCGACGACGTGGCCTACTACACGGCGCGCACCAAAGGCGGCATTGAGCGGCACCGGGAGATGCCCCCGCCGGCGCTTGAAGCCATCCGGGCCTACTGGTTGGGGCGCGGTATCCGGCTGGAGACGATGGACCCTGCTGAGCCGTTGTTTCCGATCACGCACCAGGGATTCGCCGCGGCATTGAAGAAGTACGGCGCCCTGGCCGGCTTGCCTGGTATCCACGTTCACGCATTGAGACACAGCAGCGCGAAGCTGCGCCGCGATGCTGGCTCCTCCCTGGAAGATGTGCAGCAGCATTTGGGACACGCCAACATGGCCACGACGAGCAGATATCTGGCACGGCTGGAGGGTACGAGGGATACCGGCTGGGAAGGGCCAGCCGGCGCGCTGGGGCTGATCTGATGACCGGGATGTCCGAGGACGGGCGCTGGTTCGTCCGGCGCGTGGATGGCAACTGGGAAGTCTATGATTCCGCGCTGGGCGAGACGGAACCTGTGCGCGTGATGGATGATGAACCGGGCCTGACCGTCGCACGCGTCCTGGCGCGCTGGGAACAGGAACGCGCGGACGATGAGAACCTGGGATACCTCTGAGGACCAGGGGCGGGGCACAAATGGATTCCTTATCGCCGGCCGCCCCGTTCGCTCGCCGCTGAAAGTCGCCGAAGTGTGCCCCAAGATTCCCGCTTTACTCTCGACCTGGAAGACGTGTGGCAAGGCTGGCTGCAAGTGCGCACAGGGTGAGCCACATGGTCCGTACTGGTCCCTGCGCTGGCGCGAGGGCGGACGCCATCACCGAACCTACGTGCGACCCGCTGACCTCGAGCAAGTACGCGCCAACCCCCGACCAGCGCCACATGGCCGGAGCGCAGCTCCGGAGCGAGTATCACCCTCTCACCGATGGCAGCCGGCAGCGCTACCTCGATGTTTGGCATCGTCTACCCGCCAGTGACCCGTCGCCACCATCGGCGCCAGCCCAACGCTAAGCCGTCCGCGGGGGGCCGCATGGGTTCGGCCGCCTGTGCCGGCTGCACGTCGCGCACAGGGCCTGCAGCGGACTCCTGTGGCACGTCTACGATGGTGGGCTCGCTGGCGTTAGTGGGCAGGGGCCCCGCCTCGAGTTCCTTCAACCGCTCCTCAGCTCGTTGCGCCCGAAACTGCCAGTGCAGGGCCGCGTCACGGTTCTGGTCCGAGATGCGCCGCTCGTCACGGAGCAACCTCTCCAGGGCCTCAACCGCCGCGACCTCCAGGGCCGCAGGAGGACCGTACGTCGGGGTCGTATCCGGGTCCGCAAAGCCCGCAGGGTCCGCACTGAGGGCCGCAGGGTCCGCACCCGGTGTTGCCGGCAACAACACGACCCACGACTTGCCCTCTTTGATGCCAGCCAATGTGCCAGCAACCAGGCGCTTGCGGACGGATCGCTCGCTGATGGCAAGGTGCCGGGCAGCTTCGGGCACAGTGGCCCGCACAGTTCCGAATGGTGCGGTCCCATCGTGCGGCCCTGGGTCCGTATCAATCATGCCGGCATCATCTCAGCGACTGGCGTTCCATGCAATGCCACGGATACACAGAGCGGCCCGAGCATGACGCTCAGGGCCGCGGTTGATCATGTGGAATGTGAGATGTGCGGCGCCTAGCAGGAGACCGGTGTTGCCGCGCACTTGGCCACCGTGGTGCCGGCGCAATTGTCCTGACAGTTATTCACCACGATGGGTGAGGGATCTGGCCCCTCCAGCGTCACCGTGCTGCTGTTGTTGTAGACCCCCCCGCCGACGCCGCC
>JAESGR010000486.1_pt1 | contig 28315 bp, 25 predicted proteins | sample 9269771 | NCBI WGS metagenome assembly JAESGR01 (sample SAMN15739572, study PRJNA653492) | algae metagenome | isolation source: Chroococcus sp. CMT-3BRIN-NPC107 and co-occurring heterotrophs from well... | place: USA: Clark Mountains Wilderness, California | collected 2010-04-18 | reverse complement strand
TTGGCAAGGTTCGCCTTGAGGTCCTCCAGCTGCTCGATCAGGCGGCCGGCGGCGAGCGCGTCGGCGGCAGCGTCGAGCGCCTTCTCCTGCGCGTAGTCGAGGGCCATCGTCGCGATCGCGCCCCACTCCTGCTTGACGACTTTGCCGGCGATGTCGATGACCTTCCTGAAGATGGCCTTCGCCTCGTCGATCTGCGCCTGCTTGTTCCGGACCGCCGCTTCCCCGGCCTCGACGTCCTTCTTCGCCTGATAGGTCTTCTCGTCGAAGACGGCGGCCTTCAGCGCGTTCGTCGCGGCGTCGAAATCCTTGGCTGCCTTGGAGACCTCCTTGGCGCTCTTCTTCGCAGTGGCCAGCGCGGTGGTGAAGTCCTTGATGTCGCCGTAGAAGTCGTCGTCCTGCTTCATGCGCTTGGCGATCGCCGGACCGAGCTTCTTGACCTCGGCCAGGCCCTTGGCGCTTTCCTTGACGGCCGTCTTCACCTTCAGCAGGTCGGCGCGGAAGCGGTCCTCCCGCTCCTGCAGGCCGACCACCAACTGCACGCCTCGCGCCGCCACCGCGTTCATCTCGGCCAGCGCCTTCTCGTGCCATGCACTGCCGCCTTGCGCGAGGTCGCCCGCCGTGTTGATCAGGCCCCAGATCTGCCGCTTGCCGTGGCCGTTGGCCCACACGATCTGCCCGATCGCGAGCTGGCGCACCGTCGGCTCGCCGGCGACGATGGTCTCGCCCTCCTCGAAGTCGATCGTCCGGACCTTGCCGGCCGCTTTCCCTTTCACCTTGGCCTTCCCCGTGGTGGGCGGAGCGGACATCTGCCCGGCCGCGGGCGGCGGCTGCGGGGACGAGGAAACGGGCGGAAGCCCGAGCGAAGCAAGCAGCGACATGGTGGTCTCCTCGTGGGTTCCGGCGCCGGCCGTGCGGACGTCGTGGTGCGGCGCCGGCAGCGACGGCGGGGGGCGGAAGTCTAAGGGTCCGTGCGGTCGCGTGGAAGAGACCGCTGCGACCCTCCATCGGGTGTCCAGGGCGTCCCGGACAGGCAGCTGGCGATGAAGGCCTGGGCGGTCCGGCCGACCCGGCGCCGGCGATGCACGACGATCGAAAGCGCGCGCGCCGCCTTGGGCAGGCGCGTGCGCACCTCGACCAGCCATCCGCCCGCGAGGGCTTCGGCGACGGCGTGGCGAGACAGGCAGCCGACGCCCAAGCCGGCAGCGACGACGCGCTTCACGGCCTCGTTGCTGCCGAGCTCGAGCTCGAGGTGCAGGGGCCCGAGCCTGTCGGCCAGCCAGCGCTCGCTCGCCTCGCGCGTCCCGGAGCCGGGCTCGCGCAGGATCCATGGCGCCGCCGCCAGCTCGGCGCGGCCGACGGTCCGCCCGGAGAGCGGATGGCCCGGCGCCGCGAAGACGACAAGCTCGTCGGCGAGCCAGCGGCGAACGACCAGATCAGCGTGGCGCTGCCGGCCCTCGATGAAGCCGACGTCGACCTCGAAGCCGACCACGGCGTCGATCACTTCGCTGGTGTTGCCGATGGCAAGCCGCGCCGTGGCCAGCGGCTGCGCCTGCTTCCAGCGGGCGATGAGGTCGGGCAGCAGGTATTCGCCGATGGTGAAGCTCGCCGCGATGCGCAGCGGCGCCAGCGGCTCGCGCGTGAACATCGTCTGCAGCTCGCCGGCCTGATCGAGCAGGGAGATCGTCAGCGGCAGGAGGGCGCGGCCGTTCTCGTTGACGACGAGGCGCCGGCCGATGCGATCGAAGAGCGCCGCGCCGAGCGCGCTCTCGAGAGCGGCCAGGGCCGTGCTGGCCGCCGACTGCGAGCGCGCGACCCGGTCGGCCGCCGCGCGGGTCGATCCGGTGCGCGCCAGGGCCGCAAAGACCTCGAGCTGGCGCAGCGTCACGCGCAGCCGTGGCTGATCGATTTTCTCGCTCATCGAGAGCGAGATTACCCGCTTTTCGGTTCAGGGCCACTGCCCTAGGATGGGTCTTGCGCCGTTCTTCGCGGCTCGTCCTGCGGCCTTCGACGGAGTGCCTCGCTTGCTGTCCAAGCTCTTCCCGCGCGCCCCGATCCACGATCCGCACGTGCCCCCGGCCGTCGCGGCGAACGTCGAGGTGAAGACCACCACCTGCTACATGTGCGCGTGCCGCTGCGGCGTGCGCGTGCACCTGCGCGACGGCGAGCTGCGCTACATCGACGGCAACCCCAACCATCCGGTCAACAAGGGCGTGATCTGCGCGAAGGGCTCGGCAGGGATCATGAAGCAGGCGTCGCCGGCGCGCCTGACGCAGCCGCTGCTTCGCAAGGCCGGCAGCGAGCGCGGTGCCGGGGAGTTCGAGCCGATCTCCTGGGAGCGCGCCTTCGACCTCCTGGCCGAGCGCCTGGCGAAGATCCGCGCCACCGATCCGAAGCGCTTCGCGCTCTTCACCGGCCGCGACCAGATGCAGGCGCTGACGGGCCTCTTCGCGCGCCAGTTCGGGACCCCGAACTACGCCGCGCACGGCGGCTTCTGCTCGGTGAACATGGCCGCCGGAATGATCTACACCATCGGCGGCAGCTTCTGGGAGTTCGGCGGGCCGGACCTCGACCGAGCCAGGCTGTTCGTCATGATCGGCACCGCCGAGGACCACCATTCCAATCCGCTGAAGATCGCCATCGGCAAGTTCAAGCGCGAGGGCGGCCGCTTCATCTCGATCAACCCGGTGCGGACCGGCTACTCGGCGATCGCCGACGAGTGGATCCCGATCCGGCCGGGCACCGACGGCGCCCTGTTCATGGCGCTGCTGCACGAGCTGATCGCCGGCGACCGCATCGATCATGCCTTCCTGAAGCGCTTCACCAACGCGCCCCAGCTCGTCGTGCTCGGCGACGGCGAACGCGAAGGCATGTTCGCGCACGACCCGGATCCGGCCAAGGGGCCGCCGGGCGACGGCCGGCACCCGCACAACAAGCTCGTGTTCGACCGGGCCGACGGCCGGATCAAGGCCGCGTACCCCGAGGGCATCGGCGAAGGCTGCGACCCGGCCCTCGAAGGGCACTACGCCCTGGCCGACGGGACCCGCGTCGCCCCGTCGTTCCAGCTCCTGCGCGAGCGCGTGGCCCCGTGCACGCCGGAGTGGGCGGCGGCCATCACCGGCGTCCCCGCCGAGCGGATCCGGACGCTCGCCGTCGAGCTCGGCCAGGCCGCGTTCGAGCAGGCCTTCGAGCTGCCGATCCCGTGGACCGATGCCTGGGGCCATCGTCACGCGACGACGCAGGCGCGGCCGGTTGCCTTCCACGCCATGCGCGGGCTCGCCGCGCATTCGAACGGCTTCCAGACGGTGCGGGCGCTGGCGGTGCTGATGAGCGTGCTCGGCACGATCGACGCGCCCGGCGGCTTTCGCCACAAGGCGCCGTACCCGCGCCACATCGTCCCCAACTTCCGCGCCTTCAATTCGCCCGACATGCTGAAGCCGAACACGCCGCTCAACGCCGCGCCGCTCGGCTTTCCGGCCAGCCCGGACGAGCTCGCGATCGGCGACGACGGCACGCCGATGCGGATCGACCATGCGTTCTCGTGGGCGCACCCGCTGTCGGCGCACGGGCTGATGCACACGGTCATCACCAACGCCACGCGCGGCGACCCGTACCGGCTCGACACGCTGCTGCTGTTCATGGCCAACATGGCCTGGAACTCGACCATGAATACCCTGGCCGTGCGCGAGATGCTCAACGCGAAGCATGCGGACGGCGACTACCAGATCCCGTTCCTCGTCGTCTGCGACGCCTTCCAGAGCGAGACCGTCGCCTTCGCCGACCTCGTCCTGCCCGACACCACCTACCTCGAGCGGCACGACGTGATGAGCATGCTCGACCGCCCGATCTCGGAGTACGACGGCCCTTGCGATTCGGTGCGCGTGCCCATGGTGCCGCCGACGGGCGAGTGCAAGCCCTTCCAGGAGGTGCTCGTCGAGCTCGCCGGGCGGCTGAAGCTGCCGGCGTTCACCGGCGCCGACGGCCGCCGCAAGTTCAAGGACTACCCCGACTTCGTCGTCAACTTCGAGTCGGCGCCCGGGATCGGCTTCCTCATGGGATGGCGCGGCAAGGACGGCACCGAGCACCTGCGCGGCGCGCCGAACCCGAGGCAGTGGGAGATGTACGCGAAGAACGACTGCTTCTTCAAGTTCGAGATGCCGGAGTCCATGAGCTACATGCGCAACTGGAACCGGGCCTATCTCGATTTCGCGAAGGACAAGGGCTGGCGGCAGAAGAACGACGTCGTGCAGCTCGCGCTCTACAGCGACACGCTGCAGACCTTCCGGCTCGCGGCGCAGGGCAAGACGGGCGGGCGCCAGCCGCCCGAGCACCTGCGCCAGCGGATCGCCACCTACTTCGACCCGCTGCCCTTCTGGTATCCGCCGCTCGAGGCCGAGGCGACCGACTGCGTCGCCTTCCCGCTCAATGCGATCACGCAGCGGCCGATGGCGCAGTACCACTCGTGGGACTCGCAGAACGCCTGGCTGCGCCAGATCCACAGCCACAACTACCTGCACGTCAACCCGGCGACGGCGCAGGGCGCAGGCATCGCCGACGGTGGCTGGTGCTGGGTCGAGAGCCCGTGGGGACAGGTGCGCTGCATGGTGCGCTGGAGCGAGGCGGTCGAGCCCGGAACGGTGTGGACCTGGAACGCGATCGGCAAGGCCGACGGCGCCTGGCAGCTGGCACCGGGCGCCGACGAGGCGCGGAAGGGCTTCCTGCTCAACCACCTGATCTCCGACGAGCTGCCGCAGGCAGCGGGCGGGACGATCAGCAACTCCGACCCGATCACCGGCCAGGCCGGCTGGTACGACGTGCGCGTGCGCATCCGCCCGGCCGAGCCCGAGCCGGACGAGCGGACCTCGCCGCAGATGCCGACCCAGGCGGCGGTGCCCGGTGTGCTCGGCAGCGTCCGCCGCGCGATCGCCTATTTCGCGCAGGCCCCGAAGCCATGATCGCCTGGCTCAAGGACCTGCTGCGTGCCGAGGCCGTCGCCGAGGCGCCGGCACGCGCTGTCCGCGCAGCCGCGCGCGCGGCGACGGCGGCCTCGCGCGGGGCGGCCGAGGAGACGATGGCGAAGCAGCTCGCGCTCGTCATCGACCTGAACGTGTGCGTCGGCTGTCATGCCTGCGTCACCTCATGCAAGGAATGGAACACCTCGGGCTCGGCCGGGCCGCTGGTCGACGAGAACGCCTACGGCGCCAGCCCGACCGGCACCTTCTTCAACCGAGTCCAGACCTTCGAGGCGGGCGTCTTTCCCGACACCGACACCATCCACTTCCCGAAGAGCTGCCTGCATTGCGAGGAGCCTCCGTGCGTGCCGGTGTGCCCGACCGGCGCGAGCTACAAGCGCAAGGAGGATGGCATCGTCCTCGTCGACTACGACAAGTGCATCGGCTGCAAGTACTGCGCGTGGGCATGCCCTTACGGCGCGCGCGAGCTCGACGAGGAGCGGCAGGTGATGACCAAGTGCACGCTCTGCGTCGACCGCATCTACGACGAGGGCCTGGCCGAGATCGACCGCAAGCCGGCGTGCGTGAAGGCCTGCCCGACCGGCGCGCGCCTGTTCGGCGACGTCAAGGATCCGCAGTCGGAAGTGTCGATCGCGATCCGCGAGCGCGGCGGCTATGCGCTGATGCCGGAATGGCAGACGACGCCGGCGAACCAGTACCTGCCGCGCCGCGTCACCGCGGCCGCGGGCGATGCGCCGCGCGAGCGACGCGATCTCGGCGGCGGCGCCAAGGAATGAACCCGGCGTTCTCGGTCGTCGTCTTCACGACGCTGGCCGGCGCCGCGCAGGGGCTGGCCGTGCTGCTCGCCGTGGCGGTGCTCGACGGTGTCCCGGTGGCCGCCTCGTTCGTCTCGGGCTCGCTGCTGCTCGTGATCGTCATGCTGGTCGGCGCGCTCGGGGCCTCGTTCCTGCACCTGGGCCGGCCCGAGCGCGCCTGGCGCGCCGTCGCCATGTGGCGCACCTCGTGGCTGTCGCGGGAGGTGATCGTGCTGCCGGCCTTCATCGGGCTCGTCGCGCTCTGGTGGCTCGCAGTGCGTGCCGACGCGCCGCCCTGGCTGCTGCGCGTCGTCATGCCCGTGCTCGTCGTCGCCGTGTCGTCGGCGCTCTGGTACTGCACGGCCATGATCTACGCCTGCCTGCGCTTCATCGAGGAATGGGCGCAGCCGCTGACGCTCGTCAACTTCGCGGTCCTCGGCCTGTCGTCGGGCTGCCTCTGCGGCGCCGCGCTGGCGGCGTTCGCGGGCGAGGCGCGCCTCCTGGCGCTGGCGGGGCCCGCCGCCCTGGCCATCACCCTCCTGGCCTGGGCGACGCGGATGCTGGCACTGCGCCGCAACGACCGCTTGCGCCACCGCTCGACGCTGCAGACGGCGACCGGCATCCGTTCTCCGCGGCTCGTGCAGAAGGCGATGGGAATGACCGGCGGCTCGTTCAACACGCGCGAGTTCTTCCACCCTGCATCGCCGGCAGCGGCGCGACGCGTGCGGCTGGGTGGCGTGGTGCTCGCCTTCGCGCTGCCGGCGCTGCTCGCCGCCTGGGGACTCGTCGCCGGCGGCGTGCTGCCCTGGCTCCTCGCCGTGCTGGTGCAGGCCCCGGGCCTCGTCGCCGACCGCTGGACCTTCTTCGCCCAGGCCCGGCATCCGCAGAACCTGTACTACCAGGTCGTCTCCTGAGGCAGCGCCGAGTCGGTGCCACGGGCGGCGCGAGGTCGGCTGCACGCTGGCCATCCTCCTGCTCATCGCTGCTGCAAAGTTGACGAGGTCGCGACTTCGTGGCCGGGTGCGATGCGATACTCCCAAGCGAGTTTTTCATCGGCTGACCACGCGCGGGCCGATCGGAAACGTCGCCTCCCCACGATCACCGGAGATCCCCTCGATGACCGATGCCACGCCTTCCATTCGCCGACGCCAACTGATTGCCGGCGGTGCCGGCGCCATCGCCGCCGCCGGCCTGGCCGGCTTGCCGGCACGCTCCGGTGCGCAGACGCCCGCCGCCGCTCCCGCAGCGGCCGGGCCGCGCCCCTTGCCCGCGTATGCGTCGTGGAAGGACCCGAACGCGGTCATCGTGCACAGCTCCAACACCATCGAGACGAAGCGCAGCGCCTTCGGCACGAGCGGCATCACGCCGGCCGAGCAGCTCTACGTCCGCAACAACCTGCCGCCGCCGGACGCCTCGATCGTCGCCAACCGCGACGCCTGGCAGGTCGCCATCGAAGGTGTCCGCAACCCGCGCACCCTGTCCGTCGCCGAGCTGAAGACGATGGGCGTCGAGACCGTGGCGACGGTGCTGCAGTGCTCCGGCAACGGGCGGGGCTTCTTCCCGAGCAAGCCGAGCGGCACGCCCTGGACCGTCGGCGCCGCCGGCTGCGTGGTCTGGAGCGGCGTCCCGGTGCGCTACGTCGCCGAAGCGCTCGGGGGCGTCGCCCCCGGAATGCTCTACCTCACCGGCACCGGCGGCGAGAAGCTCGCCGACGGCGTGGATCCCATGTCCGTCATCGTCGAACGCTCAATGGGCGTCAAGGCGATGACCGACGCGATCCTCGCCTGGGAGATGAATGGAGCGCCGCTGTCGCTCGCGCACGGCGGTCCGCTCCGCCTGATCGTTCCCGGCTACAACGGCGTCAACAACATCAAGTACGTGAAGCGCGTTGCCTTCACCCCGGTCGAGTCGACGGCGCGCATCATGAGCCACGGTTACCGGGTGACGCCGCCGGGCGGCACGTCGAATCCGAACGAGCCCTCGGTCCAGGAGCTGAACGTCAAGTCGTGGGTGAACTCGCCGAGCGGTGATCGGCCGATCAAGGCCGGCACCGTCTACGTCACGGGAGTCGCCTTCAGCGGCGGCCAGCCGATCCGCCGCGTCGAGGTGTCGAGCGACGGCGGGCGGACGTGGATCGACGCTGCCTTCATCGGCCCCGACCTCGGCCGCTTCGCCTGGCGGCAGTTCGCGTTGCCGCTGCGCATGGCCGCCGGCAGCTATGTCGTGACCAGCCGGGCCACGGACGCGGGCGGCAACGTCCAGCCGGAGCAGCGCGCCGAGAACGCCCATGGCTACAGCAACAACAGCTGGGCCGACCACGCGGTCAAGGTCAGCGTTGTCTGAGGTCGGCGGCCGCCTGGCCGCCCTGGCGAGCGTGGTGGCGTTGCTGGCGCCGGGGCCGGCGGCGAGCGCGCCCGGCGACGCCGCCGAGACGGCGCTCGCCCGGGCGCTGTTCACCAAGGGCGCGGTGCCGCCGTGCGGCCTCTGTCACACGCTGAAAGACGCCGGCACCGCGGGTGCCGTCGGACCGATCCTGGACGAGCTGCAGCCGGATGCGGCCCGCGTCGTCGCGGCCCTGAAGAACGGCATCGGCGCCATGCCCTCGTACAAGGCGACGCTCAGCGACGCGCAGATGCAGGCGCTGGGCCGCTACGTGGCGAAGGCGAGCGGGGCGGCGCCCTAGGAAGCCGGCTTCCCAGCGGGCAGAATGGGCTTCCGATCCACGGGAGACCCACGATGAACCTGAAGACGCGTCTGATCCGATTCCTGGCCGCCGCGGCCCTTCTCGCCACCGGCGCGGCTTTCGCGCAGACGAAGGAAGTGACCTTCGCTCACCAGGACATGCTGGTGCCGCTGCGCACCCTCATGGAGTCGGGCGAGCTCGAGAAGGCCACCGGCTACAAGATCAACTGGCGCATGTTCGGCGGCGGCGGCGACGTGATCCGCGCCATGGCGTCCGGCGACGTGCAGATCGGCGAGGCGGGCTCCAGCCCGATCACGGCCGCCGCCAGCCAGGGCCAGGACATCAAGCTGTTCTGGATCCTCGACGACATCGCCGATGCCGAGGCGCTGGTGGCACGGAACGGCTCCGGCATCAACAGCGTCAAGGACCTGAAGGGCAAGAAGGTCGCGACGCCGTTCGTCTCGACGGCTCACTACCAGCTGATGGTCGACATGAAGCTGCAGGGCGTCGATCCCAAGGGCGTCACGGTCATGAACATGCGGCCGCCGGAGATCGCCGCCGCCTGGGAGCGCGGCGACATCGACGCCGCCTTCATCTGGGACCCGGTGCTGTCCAAGATCAAGGCCAACGGCAAGGTCATCGCGACCTCGGGCTCGATCGGCAAGAAGGGCTACCCGACCTTCGACGGCCTGATCGTCAACAGCAAGTGGGCCGCGGCCAACGAGGGCTTCATGGTCGCGCTCGTCAAGGCGCTGGCCAAGGCCGACGCCGACTACCGCGCCAACGCGGCCAAGTGGACGGCCGACTCGCCGCAGGTGAAGGCCGTCGCGAAGTGGACCAAGGCCGACGCCAAGGATGTCCCCAACGCGATGAAGCTGTACGGCTTCCCGACGCTCGAGGAGCAGGCTTCGTCGAAGTGGCTCGGCGGCGGTGCCGCCAAGGCGATGACCGACACCGCCGCGTTCCTGAAGGAGCAGGGGCGGGTGCAGGAGGTCAAGCCGAACTACGGCGACTTCGTGACCACCGCCTACGTCAAGAAGGCCATGGGGAAGTAGCCCTCCTGTCCCGTGCCGACGCTTGAGATCCGCGCCCTGACGGTCAACTACGCCGTCAAGGGCGGCATGCTGCAGGCGCTCGCGCCCGTCGACCTGGCCATGCACGGGGGCGACTTCCTGGTGGCGCTGGGCGCGTCCGGCTGCGGCAAGACGACGCTGCTCAACTGCATCGCCGGCTTCCTGCCGCCGTCCAGCGGCGAGATCCTGCTCGACGGACGGCCGGTGGTCGGCCCCGGCGCTGACCGCGGCGTCGTGTTCCAGAAGCACGCCCTCATGCCTTGGCTCTCGGTCCGCGACAACGTGGCGCTCGGCCTGCGCATGCGCGGCATCGGCCGTGCGGAGCGGGAGCGCATCGCCGACGAGAAGCTCGCGCTCGTCGGCCTCGACACCTTCGGCGATCGGGCCGTCTACGAGCTCTCCGGCGGCATGCAGCAACGCGTCGGCATCGCCCGGGCGCTGGCCAACGACCCGGCCGTGCTGCTGATGGACGAGCCCATGGGCGCGCTCGACGCCTTCACCCGCGAGCAGGTGCAGGAGATCCTGCTCCGCGCCTGGGCGGCAACGCACAAGATGGTGTTCTTCATCACCCATTCGGTCGAGGAAGCCCTGTTCCTGGCGACCCGCCTGATCGTCATGAGCCCGAGCCCGGGCCGGATCGCGCACGCCTACGACGACATGCCGTTCTCGCGCCAGTACCTGGCGCACGGCGACGCGCGCAAGGTCAAGTCCGAGCCGGAATTCATCCGCATCCGCGAAGAGGTGCTGGCCATCGTCCACCACCGGCAAGCAGCGCATGCCTGAGGCTCGCTCGCCCGCGGCGACCGTGGAGATCCCGTCGCCGGTCGCCATCGCCCCGGCGACCGATCGCGCCGCGCTGAAGACCAGTCGCTTCAAGGTGCCCGGCGAGGGCTCGAGCGTCGTCATCAGCATCGTCACCGTGGCGGTGCTCTTCGCCTTCTGGTTCCTGGTCACCAACATGGGCTGGGTCAAGCCGCTCTTCCTGCCGAGCCCGCAGGCGGTGTTCCAGCAGTTCCACGAGTACCTGACCGGGCAGGCCAACGACAAGCCGCTCTGGCAGCACTTCGCGGCCAGCCTGTTCCGCGTCTTCTCGGCCTTTGCGCTGGCCTGCGTCACGGCGATCCCCGTCGGCATCGCGATGGGGATGAGCCGCGTCGCGCGCGGCATCTTCGACCCGCCGCTCGAGTTCTACCGGCCGCTGCCGCCGCTCGCCTACCTGCCGCTCATCATCATCTGGTTCGGCATCGACGAGCTGCCGAAGGTGCTGCTCATCTACCTGAGCTGCTTCGCGCCGCTGGCGCTGGCCGCACGCTCCGGGATGCGCAGCGCCTCGCAGGAGCAGATCAACGCCGCCTATTCGATGGGCGCCAGCTACGCGCAGGTGATCCGCCACGTCATCCTGCCCTCGGCCTTGCCCGACATCCTCGTCGGCATGCGAATCGCGATCGGCTTCGGCTGGACGACGCTTGTCGCCGCCGAGATGGTGGCTGCCAGCCTCGGCCTCGGCCAGATGGTGCTGAACGCGTCGAACTTCCTGCGCACGGACATCGTCGTGATGGGGATCATCGTGATCGGCGTCGTGGCGTACCTGTTCGACCTGCTGATGCGCTGGGTCGAGCACAAGCTCGTGCCTTGGAAAGGCCAGATGTAGCGCCAGCCGGCTTGCGGCCGGTGCGCCGCTCCGCCGCTCAGATGCCGGACCTGGAGGCCGGATCCCCGCTCGCGGGCGACGGCGTCGACTCGCGCAGCTCCCCCGACGGGAGCCTCTCCTGGCATTCGTCGAAGATCCGGAACTGGCAGCGACGACAGATCTCGCTGTCGAGGCGCGGGTAGATCTCGGCGAGCGCGCGGATCTTGGCCGGAAACACGTTGTCCCTGCCGAGGTCTTCGGCGTACCGGCCCCGGTACATGAAGTCGCGCACGGCCTGCTTCATGCGATGGAAGTAGAGCGCACCGCCGTTGGCGCGTCGTTCGCGCGCCTCGTGCGCCAGCATCTCCGTGCCGGCCGCGTCGACGAAATTGATGCCGCCGGAGACGAGCAGCAGGTGCTTCTGCGGCATGCCCGGCCGACGGCTGATCGCCTGACGCACATGGTCGACCGCACCGAAGAAGATGGAACCGTCGACGCGCAGGATCTTCAGCTGCGGGCAGTCGGGCAGGCCGCTGTCGGTCGTGTAGTCGGTGCTGCCGGGCTCCGGCGCCGGCTTCTCGTCCTGGATCGCAGGGCGAGTCGCCCGGTTCAGGTACAGCATCAGCGACGCCACGACCCCGACCAGGATCGCGATCTCGAGCTGGATCAGCAGCGTGGAGAAGAACGTCAGGGCCATCACCACGCCTTCGACGCCGCTGAGTCCGGCGATCTCCCGGGCGTGACGGAAGTCGATCAGTCCCCAGGCGACGATGAAGAGGACCGCCGCCATCGAGGCGAGGGGCAGATAGGCGGCCAGGGGCGCGACGAAGAACAGGATCACGGCGAGCAGCGGTGCCGACAGGATCGCGGCCATCGGCGTGCGGGCGCCCGAGTCGTAGTTCAGGCCGCTGCGGTTGAACGAGCCGCTCGCCACGTAGCTCGAGAAGAAGCTCCCCGCGATGTTGCTGAGTCCCTGGCCGATGAACTCCCGGTTGCCGTCGATGCGCTGACCCGACCGGACCGCGATCGACCGCCCGATCGACACCGCTTCGGTGAGCCCGAGCAGCGTCACCGCGAACGCGGCGGGAGCGATCTCGCGAAGCAGGGAGATGTCTGGGATCGTCAGCGGAGGCAGGAAGGCCGGCAGCGCACCGACCGTCGTGATGCCGGTGATCGAAGCGCCGAACTCACGGTTGAGGAGCAGCGCACAGAGCGAGCCGGCCACCAGAGCGAACAGCATGTGCGGCATGCGTGGCCAGAGGCGCCGCACCACGATGCCTGCGGCCAGCGTGACGACTCCGACCGCCGTCACGTAAGGGTTGATCTGCCCGAGGTGGGTTCCGAACGCGACCAGGGTGTCGACGAAATCGGCGCCGCGAGGAATGGGCAGGCCGAAGAAGTTGCGCACCTGTGAGCCGATGATGAGGATGGCAGCGCCGGCGGTGAACGCAAGGACGACGCTGTGCGAGATGAGGTTGACGAGGCTGCCCAGGCGGGCCAGGCCCAGGCCGAGCTGGAGCACGCCGGTGGCGAGCGTCAGGCAGAGCACGAGACTGATGTAGCGCGCCGACCCGGGCTCGGCGAGCGCGCTCATGGTTGCGAAGACGACGATGGAGACTGCGTTCGTCGGGCCGGAAACGAGGTGCCAGCTCGAGCCGAACAGCGCCGCGACGATCGCCGGAACCATCGCCGCGTAGAGCCCGAACTCCGGCGGCAGCCCCGCCAGGGTGGCGAACGCCACGCCCTGCGGCAGCACGACGACGGCGCCGGTCAGCCCTGCCAAGAAGTCGGCACGCAGGTTGGCGCGCGTCAACGGCGGCCAGCCGAGAGAGAAGAGGCGTGGAACCTTCAAGGTCACGCCAGGATTCTCGGCGATCCAACCACCGTGCCCGGGGGCGGCCCTGCCGGAGCGGGCCGCATCGCCGCACCGGGCGCATCCGCCAGGACCGTCGTCAGTTGACGCTCGGCAGCCAGGTCGCGATCTTGGGGAAGAGCAGCAGCAGGCCGACGGCGACGAGCTGCAGGACCATGAACTGCACCATGCCGGCGTAGATCTCGCGCAGGCTCCATTGCGGCACCACGCCCTTGAGGAAGTACGCGGAGAGGGCGACCGGCGGCGACAGCCAGGCCGTCTGCAGCGTCACCGCGACGAGCGTGCAGAACCAGATCAGGTCGATCTTGGCGGCCTGCACGATCGGCAGCACGATGGGCACGACGATGAGCACGATCGGCACCCACTCCAGCGGCCAGCCGAGCACGAAGATCAGGGCCAGGATGACGATCAGCATCAGCGTCGGCGGCAGGTCGAGCCCGATCAGCCACTGGGCCATGAACTCGGGGCTGCCGAGGCGCGAGAACACCGAGCCGAACAGGTTGGACGCCGCCACGAGCAGCAGGATCATGCTCGACACCTCGAGCGTCTGGTAGGCCGACCTGCGGATCTTCGCGAAGCTCATGCGGCCCGAGCCGACGGTGAGCAGGAAGGTCGCGAAGCAGCCGACGGCGCCGGCATCGGTGGGCGTGGCGATCCCGGCCAGGATCACGCCGAGCGTCGACAGGATGACGACGACGACCGGCAGCACGCCGATCGCGAGGTCGCGCACCACGGGGCCGAGCGAGGCCGGCCGCATCTCGGGAGGCAATGCCGGACCCAGGGCCGGGTTCATCCAGCAGCGCACGAGGCACCAGACGATGAAGATCGTGGACAGGAGCAGGCCGGGAACGACCGCCGCGGCGAACAGGTCGGTGGCCGGAACGCCGACGACGGGACCCATCACGATCAGCATCACCGACGGCGGGATGAGGATGCCGAGCGTGCCGCCTGCGGCGATGGCGCCGGCGCTCATCCGGGTGTCGTAGCCGCTCCTGATCATCGAGGGGCCGGCCATCACGCCGAGCAGCGTCACGGAGGAGCCGACGATCCCGGTGGCCGCCGCGAAGATGGTCGCGGTGATCAGGACCGCGAGGTAGAGCGACCCGCGCAGGCCCGAGAGCAGCTGCTGCACGCCGGTGAAGAGCCGCTCCATGATCCCGGACTGCTCGAGCAGGAAGCCCATGAACAGGAAGAAGGGGATCGAGGCGAGGATGGTGTCCTTCATGACCGAGAAGGTTTGCAGCACGGCCAGGTCGAAGACCACCGCGCCGAGCGCGATGAAGCCGGTGGCGAGCGACACGGCGCCGAGCGTGAAGGCGATCGGGAAGCCGATGAAGATGACCGCGAACAGGACGACCAGCGCGACGATGCCCAGGATCTCGTTGCTCATACGACGACGCCCGCCTGGCTGACGTTGGCGGTCGCCGCCTCGGGCCAGCGCCCGGTGCGGATCGCGAACACGCACTTCAGGCACTCGCTGAAGCCCTGGACGATGAGCAGCGCGCCGGCCAGAGGCATCATCATCTTGAACGGCCAGGTCAGCGGCGTCCACGGGCTCGAGACGAAGGTCTCGTTCGTGGTGTAGGCCTTGACGAAGTAGCCCCAGCCGCTGAACGCGAAGACGGCGACGAAGGGCATGAACATGAGGACATAGCAGACGAGGTCGACGGTCGCCTGACGACGCGGCGACCACTGCCCGTAGTACGAGTCGGTCCGGATGTGGCCCTTGCGCTGCAAGGTGAAGGCAGCGCCGATCATGAAGAACGTGCCGTACAGCATGAAGGTCATGTGGTAGGCCCATGCCGTCGGCGCGTTGAAGACGTAGCGCGACACGACCTCGTAGCTGAGCGACAGCACCATCGGCACGATGAGCCAGGCGACGAGACGGCCCGAGTAGATGGCCACGAGGTCGAGCTTGCGCGACAGGCGCAGGAGAGAGGACGCGGGCGCGGTCATGCAGGCTCCGGGGGCACGAAAAAGGCGCGCCGGCGGGGTGGCCGGCGCGCCCGATGGCGGATCTACTTGCTGTTGGGCGAATCCGCGCCGAGCTGGTAGTAGAGGCCGCTGATCTTGGTCCAGTAGGGGACCACGACCTTGGCGAAGGCGCGCTGCGACTCCAGGACTTCCTTGAACATCGGATTGCGACCGGCTTCGCGGTCGTAGACCAGGTTCGTCGCCTTGATGAAGGCCGGGAAGATGTCCTTCGGGGTGTCGTGGACCGTGACCTTGTGCTCCGTCTTCAGCTTCTCGATCGCCTGGGCGTTGCGGAACACGTTGTAGGTGTAGGTCTCGGTGATCGACGCCATCGACGCGCCTTCGATGATCGCCTTCAGGTCCGGCGCGAGCCGGTTCCAGGCCGTCCTGTTCATCAGGAACTCGCCGACGTCGGTCGACTGGTGCAGGCCCTGCAGGTAGTAGTGCTTGAAGACGTTGTGGAAGCCGAGGTTCATGTCGTCGGCGGGCCCGATCCACTCGGCGGCATCAATGACCCCCCTCTGCGCCGCCGGCACGATCTCGCCGCCCGGCATGGCGACGGCGGAGACGCCCATCTCCTTGAAGATCTCGGCCGTCAGGCCCGGCGGCGAGCGGTACTTCAGCTTCCTCATGTCGTCGAGCGAGTTGATCGGGTTCTTGAACCAGCCGAGCGGGTCCGGACCCATCGGCTGGACCATGAACGGCTCGACGTTGAGCTTGAGGCCGTCGCTGAAGAGCTTCTTGTGCAGCGCGTTGCCGCCGCCCTGGAACAGCCAGGCCATGTGCGAGAGCTGGTCCATGCCAGTGCCGGCGCCGGCGGCGGGGTTGGAGAACAGCGCGGCCGCCGTGTTCTTGCCCGACCAGTAGTGGGCCCAGGCGTAGCCGCCGTCGACGACGCCCTTGTCGACGGCGTCGACGATCTCGAAGGCGTTGACGACGGCGCCGTCGGGCAGGATCTCCATCTTGATGCGGCCGTTCGACATCCGGTCGACGCGGTCGCCGAAGCGGCGCATCAGGTCGAAGTAGATGCTCGAGGTCGGCACCGCCGTCTGCACCTTCAGGCGGGTCACCGCCTGGGCGCGGACGACCTGCGCGGTGCCGGCGAGGGCCGCTGCGGCGCCGGCGCCGATGGCGACTCGTCTTGTCAATCTCGTCATCGCTGTCTCCTTGTGGGTCGGGTGGGGGAGGGTGGAAGTGATCAGGGGCGGCGGGCATCGGCCCGGATCATGTCGACGGCCTTCTCGGCCATCATGACCACCGGCGCGTGCGTGTTGCCCGACACAAGCGTCGGCATGGCCGAGCAGTCGACGACGCGCAGGCCCTCGACGCCGCGAACGCGCAGGCGCTCGTCGAGGACCGCCATCGGGTCGACGCCCATCTTGCAGGTGCCGCTCGGGTGGAAGATCGTCGCCCCGGTGTTGCGGCAGAACTCGAGCAGGTCGGCGTCGCTGCTCAGCTCGGGCCCGGGGCGGACCTCGCGCTTGACGTGCGGACGCATCGCCGGAGCGGCGGCAACGGCGCGGGCGGCCTTGACGCCGGCGACCGTGACCTGGCGGTCGAGCTCGGTGGACAGGTAGTTGGGCTGCATCTCGGGCGGCGCCAACGGATCGGTCGAGCGGATGCGGACGTGGCCGCGCGCCTGCGGGCGCAGCTGGCACACCGACATGGTGAAGCCCGAGAACGGATGCACCTTGCCGCCCGCCATGTCCGCCGACAAGGTGGCGACGTGGAACTGGATGTCGGGCGTCGGCGCGTCGGGCAGCGCACGCATGAAGCAGCCGCCCTGGTTGATGCCGACCGCGAGCGGGCCGCTGCGCCGAAGCAGCCATTCGATGCCGATGCGCGCCTGGCCCACCATCGAATTCAGCTGGTCGTTGGTGGTCGGGCGCGTGCTTTCGTAGATGAGGCGGATCTGCAGGTGGTCCTGCAGGTTCTCGCCGACGCCCGGCGACGCCTGCACGACGGGAATGCCGAAGCGCTGGAGCAGGGCCGGCGCGCCGATGCCCGAGAGCTGCAGCAGCTGCGGCGACTGGATCGCACCGGCGGCGAGCAGCACTTCAGCCCGCACCCGGGCCTTGTGCACCACGCCGCCGCGCAGGTAACGCACGCCCACGGCGCGCCTGCCCTCGAAGTCGATGCCGGTGGCGTGCGCCGCCGTGGCGATGCGCAGGTTGGGCCGCCGCCGCGCGGGCTGGAGGTAGGCGCGGGCAGCGCTCCAGCGCAACCCCTTCCAGGTCGTGAGCTGGTAGTAGCCCGCGCCTTCCTGCGTGGCGCCGTTGAAGTCGTCGGTGCGAGGCACGCCGATCTGTTCGGCGGCCGCGACGAAGGCCTCGATCAGCGCGTTGCCGGCCCTGATGTTCGAGACCTTGAGCGGCCCGTCGGCGCCGTGCCACGCCGAGGCTCCGCGCTCGTTGCCTTCCGAGCGGATGAAGTAGGGCAGCACGTCGGCATGGCCCCAGCCGGCGTTGCCGAGCTCGGCCCAGAGGTCGTAGTCCTGGTGCTGGCCGCGGATGTAGATGAGCCCGTTGATCGAGCTGGAGCCGCCGAGCGTCTTGCCGCGCGGCCAGTAGATGCGGCGACCGTTCATGTTCGGATCGGGTTCGGTCTCGAAGCACCAGTTGACACGCGGGCTCCACATGGTCTTGCCGTAGCCGATCGGGAGGTGGATCCACGGCGAGCGGTCGGCGGGGCCGGCCTCCAGCAGCAGCACCCGGGTCGCCGGTTCCTCGCTCAACCGGCCGGCGAGCACACACCCCGCCGAACCCGCGCCCACGACGATGTAGTCGTACTCCTCGATCACCCTTTTCTTCGTTCGCCGGAACGCTGCGTTCCGTTTCGCAGGCATCGTAGGCCAACGAATTTCGGAACACAATGTTCCGTTCTCGGAGGATTACCCGTATGCCGACGACGCGGGAAGCGTTGGGCGCCGCTGCTGCGAGCGACGGCTCCGCCGCCGGGCGCAGCCTGGCGCTCCTCTCGCTGCTGGCAAGTGCCGGCCGGCCGCTCTCGCTCGCGGAGCTCGCGGCCCGCCTCGTCCTGCCCAAGGCGACCGCGCACCGCATTTGCGAGCAGCTCGTCGATGCCGGCTACCTGGCCCGCGACATCCGCGAGCGCAGCTTCATCGCCGGCCCGGCGCTGCACCGCCTCGCCTTCGATACCCTCAACTGCGGCGTGGTGCGCGGGCTGCGCCACGACGTGCTGGCCGAGCTCGTCGCGCGCATCGGCGAGACCTGCAACTTCACGACCCTCGACGGGACGCGCGTGCTCTACATCGATCGCGTCGAGGCGGCCTGGCCGCTCCGGCTGACGCTCGACGTCGGATCGCACGTGCCGCTGCACTGCACGGCGAGCGGCAAGCTCTTCCTGGCGGCGATGCCGGAAGACGAGCGCGAGGCGGTGCTGAGCCGGCTCGCCCTGCCGCGGATGACCGCCAAGACGATCACGAGCGCCAAGGCCCTGCGTGCCGAGTGCATCCAGATCGCCAAGGCGGGCTATTCCTGCGACCGGGCCGAGTTCATCGCCGGGCTCATCGCCGTCGCGGTGCCGGTGCGGGACGAGGAGGGCACCGTGCGCGCGGCGATCGCCGTGCACGCGCCGGAGGCGAGGATGTCCTTGCGCGACGCCGTCGGACAGCTCGCCGCCATGCAGGCCGCGGCGAAGCGGATGCAGGCGCTGGTCTGAGGCCTGGGAGAGCCGCGATGGCCACGAAGTCCCCGCACGTGAGCGAAACGCCGGCGACGCAGATGCTCCGGCGTGCCGGCGTCCCCTTCAGCGAGCACGTCTACGACTATGTCGAGCACGGCGGCACAGCCGAGTCGGCGCGGCAGATCGGCATCGACGAGCACGCGGTCGTGAAGACGCTGGTGATGCATGACGAGAAGGCGCGGCCGTTGATCGTCCTCATGCACGGCGACCGGCAGGTGAGCACCAAGAACCTGGCCCGGGCCATCGGCTGCAAGGAGGTCCGGCCCTGCACGCGGGAGGCGGCCGAGCGCGCCAGCGGCTACCAGGTCGGCGGGACGTCGCCGTTCGCGACCCGCAAGGATCTGCCGGTGTACGTGGAAGCGAGCATCCTCGAGCTCGAACGCATCTGCATCAATGGCGGGCGGCGCGGCTTTCTGGTCGGGATCGAGCCGCGCGTGCTGACCGAGGTGCTGGCGGCGCGGCCCGTGCACTGCGCGTTGTGAGGCGTGGCGCGGGCGCAGAATAGCCGCGACTCCCGCAACGCCCAGGTGCGCGATGCTCCAGACGATCACCCCGGTCCTGCCTCTGCTTGCGGCCCTCGCCGCCTACCTCGTCGGCTCGCTCTCCTTCGCGGTGATCGTCAGCCGGCTCATGGGCCTCAACGACCCGCGCAGCTATGGTTCGGGCAACCCCGGCGCGACCAACGTCCTTCGTTCCGGCAACAAGGCGGCCGCGGTGCTCACCCTGCTGCTCGATGCGCTAAAGGGCTACGTGCCGGTGGCGCTGGCCGTGCACCTGGGACGCCGCTACGGCCTCGGCGACGGCGCCGTCGCGATGGTCGCGCTCGGCGCGTTCCTCGGCCACCTGTGGCCGGTCTTCTTCCGCTTCAAGGGCGGCAAGGGCGTCGCCACCGCGGCGGGTGCCTTGCTCGGCATCGATCCGCTCCTCGGCGGCGCCACGATCGCCACCTGGGCGATCATCGCCGCCTTCTTCCGCTACTCGTCACTGGCCTCGCTGGTCGCCGCGGCCTTCGCCCCGTTCTGGCAGCTGCTGACGGTCGGGACCGGTCCGATCGCGCTGGCGCTCGTGGTCATGAGCCTGCTCCTCGTGTGGCGGCACAGCGGCAACATCAGGAAGCTCGTCGCCGGCACCGAAAGCCGGATCGGCCAGAAGGCTGCGATGCGCTGAGCCGTCGCCGGCTCAGTAGCTGATGCCCATGGCGTCGCGCACCTCGCGCATGGTCTCGCGGGCGACGGCGCGAGCCCGCTCGGTGCCGACCTCGAGGATCCAGTGGACGCGCTTGGGGTTGGTGAGGTAGGGCTCGGCACGCTCGCGCCACGGCGCCTGCTCGCGCTGGATCGCCTCGATTACGGGCTGCTTGCAGTCCAGGCAGCCGATGGCCGCCGTCGTGCAACCGTGCCGCACCCAGTCCTTCGTTTCCTCGGTCGAATAGACCTGATGGAAGCGCCACACCGGGCAGACTTCGTAGTTGCCCGGATCGCTGCGATGGACGCGCGCAGGATCCGTCGGCATGCGGCGGATCTTGCGTTCGACCTCCGCCGGCTCTTCGCGCATGGCGATCGAATTGCCGTAGCTCTTGCTCATCTTCTCGCCGTCGAGCCCGACGAGCTTCGAGTTCTCGGTCAGCAGCACGTCGGGCTCGACGAGGATCGTCTTGCCGGTGCCGCGGAGATAGCCTTCGAGGCGTTCGCGGTCGCTGCTGCTCAGGGCCCCGCTGGCCGCGATCAGGGCCCGGCCCCGCTCCAGCGCGGCGGTGTCGCCACTCTCCTGGAACGCCTGCCGGGCCGCCTCGAAGGCGCGCGCGTCCGTCTTGGCCAGCTTCTTCACGACGGCACGGGCACGCGACTCGAAGTCCGGCTCGCGGCCATAGAGATGATTGAAGCGCCGGGCGACCTCGCGCGTGATCTCGACATGGGGCGCCTGGTCGACGCCGACCGGAACGAAGGCGGCCCGGTAGATGAGGATGTCGGCCGCCTGCAGCAGCGGGTAGCCGAGGAAGCCGTAGGTCGCCAGGTCGCGCTCCTTGAGCTTCTCGATCTGGTCCTTGTAGGTCGGCATCCGCTCCAGCCAGCTGAGGGGCGTCCCCATCGCCAGCAGCGTGAAGAGCTCGGCGTGCTCGGGCAGCCGGCTCTGGATGAAGAGCGTCACCTTGTCGGGGTCGAGCCCGGCGGCGAGCCAGTCGATGACCATCTCGTGGCCGCTGCTGCCGATCACGTCGCGCTCTTCGTAGTGGGTCGTCAGCGCGTGCCAGTCGGCGACGAAGTAGAAGCAGTCGTACTGGTCCTGCAGCCTCACCCAGTTCTTGAGCGCGCCGTGGAAGTGCCCGAGGTGCATGGCGCCCGTCGGCCGCATGCCCGAGAGGACGCGCTGTCGGCGCGCCGCGGTGACGCTGGCGGGGGCGGGAAGGTCGCTCATCGGACGCTGCGCAAAAGGCATCGATTGTAGGTTTGCGCGAGAGCGCGCCGATACACTTCCGCCGCCATGAAGAACATCGTCATCCTCGTGTCGGGACGCGGCTCGAACATGGAGGCGATCGTGCGCGCCTGCGCTGCCGAAGGCTGGGACGCGCGCATCGCGGCCGTGGTGAGCAATCGGCCGGATGCCGCGGGGCTGGCGTTCGCGGCGGCGCACGGCATCGAGACGGCGGTGGTCGACCATCGTGTGTTCGCCCAGCGCGCCGTCTTCGACGCCGAGCTCGCACGCGTGGTCGACCGCTTCGTCCCCGACATCGTCGCGCTGGCCGGCTTCATGCGCAACCTCGGCGCCGAGTTCGTGCAACGCTTCGCGGGCCGGCTCGTCAACATCCACCCGTCGCTGCTGCCGTCGTTTCCGGGCCTGCACACGCATCGCCGCGCTCTCGCCGCCGGCTGCAAGGTGACCGGCGCCACGGTGCACTTCGTGACCAGCGAGCTCGACCACGGCCCGATCATCAGCCAGGCCGTCGTCCCGGTCCTGCCCGACGACAGCGAGGCTTCGCTCGCCGCACGCGTGCTGGCGCAGGAGCACCGGCTGTATCCGCGCGCCGTCGGCTGGCTGGTGGCCGGGGCGCTGCAGCAGCAGGACGGCGTCGTGCGCCACCGCGGCGGGGCGCCGCAGCTGCTGGGCGAGCTCGGCACGGGCACGGCGACGTCGTAGGAAGGTGCCTTCCCCTCGTCGCGCCGGGGCGCCGGCTGCGCTGCTCGACAGAGCCGTCGAGCTCGTCGGACGGGTCCTGCGATTCGCCGAGCCGGCCGATGCCGTCGTTGCCGCGTTCTTCCGCGAGCACCGATCTCTCGGCGCGCGCGACCGGCAGGCGATCGCCGACACTGTCTACGCCGTGCTGCGGCGGCTCGGCCTCTACAGACATCTCGCAGCCTCGGGCACCGGTACGCTCGAACGACGGCTGACATTGCTGGGATGGCAAGGCAGCGAGGGCTCGCGGGCGGCTTCGCTGGTGCCTGGCGAAGCCGACTGGCTGCGCGCTTGCGAGCGCATCGATCCGGCCTCGCTCCCGGAGCCCGCCCGTCACAACCTGCCGGAGTGGATCGCCGCACCCGTGCGGCAATCGCTCGGCAGCGAATTCGCCGCATGGGTCGAGAGCACGGAGGCAGCCGCGCCGCTCGACCTGCGCGTCAACGTTCTCAACGCGCGGCGCGACGACGCCATCGAGCGCCTGCGCCAGGAAGGCGTCCAGGCCGTTCCGACACCCTGGTCGCCGCTCGGCCTGCGCGTGCCCGGCAAGCCCTCTTTGCAGCGATCGGAGGCGTTCGCGCGCGGCATCGTCGAGGTGCAGGACGAGGGCAGCCAGCTCCTCGCCCTGCTCGTCGGCGCGCGGCGCGGCGAGACGGTGGTCGACTTCTGCGCCGGAGCAGGAGGCAAGACCCTGGCCATCGGAGCGCAGATGCGCAGCACCGGCCGGCTGTACGCGTTCGACGTGTCGGCGCACCGCCTCGCCCAGATCGAGCCGCGACTCGCCCGCAGCGGCCTTTCCAACGTTCACCCGACGCGCATCGCGCACGAGCGCGACGAGCGCGTCACGCGTCTCGACGGCAAGGTCGATCGCGTGCTGGTCGACGCACCCTGCAGCGGGACCGGCACCTTGCGCCGCCATCCCGACCTCAAGTGGCGGCACACGCCGGCGCTTCTGGAGGAGCTCGGCCCCAGGCAGCGATCCATCCTGGCTGCCGCGGCGCAGCTGGTGAAGGCCGGAGGGCGGCTGGTCTACGCGACATGCAGCGTGCTCGAAGCCGAGAACGAAGCCGTGGCCCACGACTTCGACGCGCGTTTTGAATCCAGCTTCGAACGGATCCCGATGCTCGAGCTCCTGCAGCGGGCGCAGGTCGAGAAGTCAGAGGCGCTCGTCAGCGGCAGCGACCTGCGCCTGTGGACGCATCGCCACGGCACCGACTGCTTCTTCGCGGCGGCCTGGCGCAGACGTTGAATTGCCGCCGCGAGGTGCAACATCGGCTGTGCGGCGTGATATCCGTCGTTTTCCAAGGATATCCGCGGGGGAGCCTCGAATAGAATCGACGCTTTGCCGAGTTAACAAAGGCTCTCAATGAATTTGCTGAATACCGTGTCCGATGCGCTTCTGACCTGGCTCGCACATGGCTTCTCCGGATTCAATGGCTGGGAGATCCTGCTCTTCACGCTGATCGCGACGCACATCACGATCGCGTCGGTGACGGTCTTCCTGCACCGGGCCCAGGCGCATCGCGCCCTCGACCTGCACGCGATCCCGTCGCACTTCTTCCGCTTCTGGCTGTGGCTCACCACCGGGATGGTGACCAAGGAATGGGTGGCCATCCACCGCAAGCACCACGCCCGCTGCGAGACCCACGACGACCCGCACAGCCCGCAGACGCGCGGCATCCGCACCGTGCTCCTGCGCGGCAGCGAGCTGTACCGTGCGGAAGCCAAGAACCAGGACACGCTCGCCAAGTTCGGCCACGGCACCCCCGACGACTGGATCGAGCGCAACCTCTACACGCGCTTCAGCTGGCAGGGCGTCGGCCTGATGCTGATCATCAACCTGTACCTGTTCGGGGCGATCGGCCTCACGGTCTGGGCCGTGCAGATGCTGTGGATCCCCATCACCGCCGCCGGCATCGTCAACGGCATCGGCCACTGGTGGGGCTACCGCAACTTCGAGGCGTCCGACGCCAGCCGCAACGTGCTGCCCTGGGGGCTGGTCATCGGCGGCGAGGAGCTGCACAACAACCACCACACCTACCCGACGTCGGCCAAGCTGTCGGTGAAGCCGTTCGAGTTCGACATCGGCTGGGCCTACATCCGCGGCCTCGAGCTGCTCGGCCTCGCCAAGGTCCGCAAGACCGTCCCGCAGATGAAGCTCGGCGCCGTCAAGCCCGTCGCCGACGGGAAGACGCTCGAGGCGATCATCGCCAACCGCTACGAGGTGATGGCGACCTACGCGCGCAGCCTGCGCCGCGCCAGCCGGGCCGAGGTCCAGCGCCTGAAAGCCGAGGGGGAGGGCGGTGCCGCTCACCTGGCGCACATGCGCATCGCGCGACGCTGGCTGCACCGCGATGCCGACAAGATCCCGGCGGACGTGAAGGCGCAGGTCGCCCAGGCCGTGGCGCTGAGCCCGTACCTGGCCAAGCTCGTGGCCATGCGCGAAGAACTGCGCATGCTCTGGACCCGGACGAACGTCTCGGCCGAGCAGCTCGTCGCCGACCTGCAGGCCTGGCTGCGCAAGGCCGAAGAGAGCGGCATCGCCGCACTCCAGGAGTTCGCGCTGCGCCTGCGCGCCGCGCACGCATAGCGCGAGGCCAGCCAAGCAAAAGGGTCGCCGCGGCGACCCTTTTGCATTTCTGCTGACTTGCAGGGGTCGCACAGCGACCCCGCTGAACTCAGCGAAGCGTCCTATTTCAGCTTCGTTTCCTTGTAGGTCACGTGCTTGCGCGCCTTCGGGTCGAACTTCATCATTTCGAGCTTCTCCGGCGTCGTCTTCTTGTTCTTGTCGGTCGTGTAGAAGTGACCGGTCCCGGCGCTCGATTCGAGCTTCACCTTCTCGCGTCCACCCTTGGCCATGTCCGTGCTCCCCTAGATCTCGCCGCGGGCGCGCAGGCCGGCGACGACTTCGTCGATCCCGATCTTGTCGATGAGGCGCAGCGCGGCGTTGCTCACGCGCAGACGCACCCAGCGGTTCTCGCCCTCCACCCAGAACCTGCGGTATTGCAGATTGGGGAGGAAGCGGCGCTTCGTCTTGTTGTTGGCGTGGGAGACGTTGTTTCCCACCATCGGGCGCTTGCCCGTGACCTGACAGACGCGTGCCATGACGCTTCTCCGTGACTGTGTTGAGCCTGCTCGGGCTGCCGGGATCGGCGGCCTCGCCGGGACATGCCCGGCCGGGCGGCAAAGCCCGCAAGTATAACCGCGGAGCCGCCGGGAAGCGAGGCTTCAGGCCTGCTCGAGGAAGCGTTGCGCGTCGAGCGCCGCCATGCAGCCCGTGCCCGCGCTGGTGATCGCCTGCCGATAGACGTGGTCCTGCACGTCGCCGGCCGCGAACACCCCCGGCACGCTCGTCATGGTGGCGAAGCCCTCCAGGCCGCTCCGGGTCAGGATGTAGCCGTCGCGCATCTCGAGCTGGCCCTTGAAGATGTCGGTGTTCGGCTGGTGGCCGATGGCGATGAAGCAGCCCGTGACGGCCAGCTCCGAGGTGCTGCCGTCCTTCGTGCTGCGAATGCGCACGCCGTTGACGCCGCTGTCGTTGCCGAGCACCTCGTCGAGGGTCGACCACAGGTGCAGCTGCATCTTGCCGGCCTCCACCTTGGCCATCAGCTTGTCGACCAGGATCGCCTCGGCGCGGAACTTGTCGCGGCGATGGATCAGGTGCACTTTGGACGCGATGTTCGACAGGTACAGCGCCTCCTCGACCGCGGTGTTGCCGCCGCCGACCACGCACACCTCCTGGCCGCGGTAGAAGAAGCCGTCGCAGGTGGCGCAGCCGCTGACCCCTCGGCCCATGTATGCCTGCTCGGACGGCAGGCCCAGGTACTTGGCCGATGCGCCCGTGGCGATGACGAGCGCGTCGCAGGTGTACTCGCCCGAGTCCCCTCGCAGCGTGAAGGGCCGCTTCGACAGGTCGACCTCGTTGACATGGTCGAAGACCACCTTGGTGTCGAAGCGCTCGGCATGCTTGAGGAAGCGCTGCATCAGGTCCGGCCCCATCACGCCGTCGACGTCGGCCGGCCAGTTGTCCACGTCGGTCGTGGTCATGAGTTGCCCCCCGGGCGCGATGCCCGTCACCAGCATCGGCTTGAGGTTCGCGCGCGCCGCGTAGATCGCCGCGGTGTAGCCGGCCGGGCCGGAACCGAGGATCAGGACGCGGCTGTGCTGTGCTGGGGTGCTCATGAATCGTGTCGTATGCCCGCAGTGTGTTGCTATCGCGTCAGAAGTCTGACATGGGGTTGAAACGGGACGGCATCAACGCTTCTAATGGTGACAATAGCCGCACTTCGCTGGGCCGGATTGTCACTGGCGGGGCAGGCAGAAACCAGAAAGGCTCTTCCGATGGCGATGCTCTCGAACCTCGATCTCATCCGGCGCGTGCCGCTGTTCTCGCTTCTCACCAACGAACAGGCCCAGGGCATCGCCGACAGCGTCGTGAAGCGCCGGTTCCGACGCGGCGAGATCGTCGTCGAGCACGGCAAGAAGTCGAACGCGCTCTTCATCCTGCTCACCGGCCGGGCCCGCGTGCTGACCGCCGACTCGCGCGGTCGCGAGGTCATCCTCGCCGTGCTGCAGTCCGGCGACTATGTCGGCGAGATGAGCCTGATCGACAACGAGCCGCATTCGGCGACCGTCCGTGCCGAGGTGCAGACCGACATGCTGATTCTCGGCCGGACCGAATTCGCGCGCTGCCTGCCCGAGAACTCGAGCCTGTCCTACGCGATCATGCGCGGCCTCGTGCAGCGCCTGCGCAGCGCCGACCGGCAGATCGAGTCGCTGGCGCTTCTCGACGTCTACGGCCGCGTCGCGCGCACCCTGCTCGACATGTCCGAGATGGAAGGCGAGGTCAAGCTGATCCGCAGCAAGGTCTCGCGCCAGGACCTCGCCAAGGTCGTCGGCGCGTCGCGCGAGATGGTGAGCCGCGTCATGAAGGACCTCGAGAGCCGGGGCATGGTGCAGACCCAGGAAAACGGCTGGGTCGTGATCAAGGAGCAGCTGACCGGCTGAGCGACGGTACGCCGTCGCCGACAATCGCGCGATGACCTTTCCGCTCGGTTCGCTGCGCGCCGACGGGCCCGACGCGAGGCCCGCGTCCGCCGTCCTCCACGCTTCTGCTGCCGGTCCCGGTGTCGGCTGGCGCGTCCAGCTCGGCCTCCTGATCGGGGCCGTCGCCTGGCTGCTCGCCCTGATCGCGCTGGCGACGCACAGCGCCGCCGATCCGGGCTTCTCTACCTCGGGCAGCGGCGGCCCGATCCAGAACCGTGCGGGCGTCTCCGGCGCCTGGGTGTCGGATCTGGCCTTCTTCCTGTTCGGATATTCCGCCTGGTGGGCGATGCTCGTCGGCCTGCGCGCCTGGCTCGGGGCGCTCGCCGGCGCCTTGCGGACGACGGCCGGCGCATCCGCTCCTGCCTCGGCCGAGGCGGCCCGGCCGGCTTGGGCCACGTGGGTCGGGCTGGCGCTGGTGCTCGCCGCCAGCGCGTCGCTGGAGTGGACGCGCCTCTACCAGTGGGAAGGCCTGGTCGCCGGCGGCAACGCGGGCGGCGTGCTCGGCTATGCGCTCGGCAAGTCGAGCCAGGGGCTGCTCGGCTTCGCCGGCTCGGGCGTGCTCTGGATCGCGGTGCTCGTCGCCGGCCTGTCGCTGGCGCTGCGGTTTTCGTGGCTGCGCGTCGCCGAGCGCGTCGGCGCCCGCATCGAGGCGCTGCGCTCGCGACGCGTCGAGAGGATCGAGCGTGCCGAGGACCTGCGCCTGGGCGAGGAGGCGGCGCGCGAACGGAAGGAGGTGGTCGAGGTCGAGCACGAGCTGCAGGAGCAGCACCTGCCGATCGTCATCGAGCCGACGCTGGTCGAGGTGCCCAAGAGCACGCGGGTCGTCAAGGAGCGGCAGAAGCCGCTCTTCACGGAGCTGGTCGACACCAGGCTGCCGCAGGTCGACCTGCTCGACTCGGCGCCGCAGCGGGTCGAGGGGATCAGCCCCGAATCGCTCGAGATGACCTCGCGCATGATCGAGAAGAAGCTGAAGGACTTCGGCGTCGACGTGCGGGTGGTGGCCGCCTCACCGGGCCCGGTGATCACGCGCTACGAGATCGAGCCGGCGGTCGGCGTCAAGGGCGCGCAGGTCGTCAACCTGGCCAAGGACCTGGCGCGCAGCCTGAGCCTCGTCAGCATCCGCGTCGTCGAGACGATCCCCGGCAAGACGACGATGGCGCTCGAGCTGCCGAACGCCAAGCGGCAGACGATCCGCCTCTCCGAGGTGCTCGGCTCGCAGGTCTACGCCGATTCCGGCTCGCAGCTGACGCTCGGCCTGGGCAAGGACATTGTCGGCAACCCCGTCGTCGCCGACCTGCAGAAGATGCCGCACTGCCTCGTCGCCGGCACCACCGGCGCCGGCAAGTCGGTCGGCATCAACGCGATGATCCTCAGCCTGCTGTACAAGGCCGAGGCC
>JAESGR010000485.1_pt1 | contig 28448 bp, 28 predicted proteins | sample 9269771 | NCBI WGS metagenome assembly JAESGR01 (sample SAMN15739572, study PRJNA653492) | algae metagenome | isolation source: Chroococcus sp. CMT-3BRIN-NPC107 and co-occurring heterotrophs from well... | place: USA: Clark Mountains Wilderness, California | collected 2010-04-18 | reverse complement strand
ATGGATACTCCATTAAAATTAAAATGGAGCAGATGATAGGTTTTTACATATGCTTGAAGGAGGGGCAAAGGAGCAAATTTTTTATAGATCATGTCTTGCCAGATAAATTATTAAGTAAGGTAAGCATTATGTAAAAAAGATGTACTTGAGTAGAGCTTATCTGTTTACATTGATTTGCTTCAATTTTTTAGAAAGTAATCTTCCTTCAAAATGTGCACAAGTAGCCTGGCACCCATTCTTGGGCAGGTGCCTGTAACAGGTAATAGAAAAGAGGAATTCATTATACTGCCAAACATGCTTACTTTATATTATAAAAATATGTCCACATTCGTTTACTGCCTACAGTCAACGCTAGTAACTATACTGTCCCTTTACTTGCTTTGTGAGAATCCGCCATAGGTTTGGCTCAAGATTTTTCCATCCTCAATGATAAAGGTATCCGTAGCAAACAGAAGATCAAAGGTAGGCGTGTTGGCTTGCCAGAGAATATAAGCTACATTTCTTTCCACTACTGTTTTGTTGAGCTTGAGCGGATTTTGCTCCAAAGGAAAAGCCTTGAAAGCAGCTATAAAATTTCCCCGAATTGCTTCTAATCCCCTATAGGTAGAGTCCGGTGTGATGAGAAGAGAGTTTTCAGTATAATCTGCCATCACTTCTTCCAGATTGTTTTCTTGAAAGGCTTTCCAGTGATGGTCGACTACTTGTTGGGTGAGTTCTGGATTGATGTGATTAGAAGAGCTAGGCGAACAACTCTCCATTATTAAAAGAATGGCAGCTAGCCCATAGAGAGATCTCTTCATAGGGGGATAGAAGTAAATATATGTTTTTTCATGTGAATACGTCAATACCTCTCATAATCCTGTATGGAAGGTAAAACGATAGGTTTTTGGTGTAACTAGTGTGCTTGACGAATAATACAAAAATGTAAGCAAAGTAGCTATGAAATTACAAAGTTTTAAGTGCTCATAAACTTATCCATTCCCTTAAAAATAATATATTTAGTTGTTGCTTTTGTAGAGCATATTTCTTTCATTATAGACTGCTATTACAAAGCCCTATTACTAGTTGACTTATCTACCTATAGTCATTTATAGCTTTCATATAAGCTTCAAGAGCTGAACATGCTCCTTGTAAGTAAAATCTTTTAAATAGTCATACTCATACAAATGGCTACGTTTAAAACATATTCTCAGATCAATGATTTACACAATGCTACAGGGTTTGATGAAACAACGCCTAACCCCTCCTTTCATGTGTTTAATACAAGCATTTTACCAAAAGGTTTTATCAGAGAAATGCCCCCCTACTGTCAGGAATTTTACCAGCTAGGTTTAAATTATAATATGACCGGTACGTCGTTTTCATTGCAATCAAAAAAAATGAATGCGATCAATAAGCTGCTCTTTTTTGTTGCCCCCGGTCAGGTAATTACCTGGGAAGTAGCTGACATAACGGATGGCTTTCTGCTCTATTTTAAGAAAGAGTTTTTTGATTTTTATCGCGGTAACTTGGAAGAAGATTTTCCTTTTTTTAATCTTACCGATGCCAATTATGTTCTGTTGTCGAATGAAACCTGTCAAGATCTTTACTATGACTTAGAGCAGTTGCGTAAGACTTTCAAAGCCGACACCTTATTTCAACACCAGCAATTACAAGGTTTAACCATGGCTTTTCTTTTTAAGTGCAGAGGTGTGTTTGAACAATATGCTAAAGAAGCTACTCCCTATTCAAGACAACAGCACCTATATAACCGGTATATACAGCTAGTGAACCGGTTTTTTCTAGAGTATCGCACCATAGAAGAGTATGCTGCCTTGTTGAACATTACACCCAACTACCTAAGTTCGCTAGTAAAAGCAGTGAGTGGGCGAAGTACCAAAAGCTTTTTAGACGATCGCATGATTACAGAGAGTAAAAACTTGCTGATGTACACTCCTCTTTCAGTTGCCCAAATAGCTGATCAATTGCACTTTAGTGAACCTACCCACTTTATCCGTTTTTTTAAGAAACACACCCAATTGACCCCTACAGAGTTCCGTCAGCAAGACGCTAAATAATTATCTTAAGAAATGGTCATCTATTCCACTATTTAGGTTACCTAAACTTTAGCAGAGGATGCGACCTTTGAGTATGGTTTCACCTCAAAATATTTTAGTATCATGAATCAATCAAAACACATGCTCTATGCAGCTACTACCCTCGCTTTAGCCATCTTTACAATGGGCTGTTTAGTAATCTTATTTGTTTTTGTACCTATGTGGTTGGAAAGTGGGCCAAGGGAGTTTTTACAATGGTTTACTCGAAATGGAAAAACCATTGGAGCCTTTATGCTGCCTTTGGAGATCATTCCTTTGTTGCTTTCCCTGATTGCTTATCTAAGGTCAAGAAGGGCTGGTAAGCCAACCTCTACATGGTTGCTGCTGTCTAATAGTTGCAACTTTATTATCCTAGGAATGTTCCTTATGTACTTTCTGCCTCTTAATTCAGCTTTTATGAATGGTACTTTGCCAGTAGATCAAGTACCTCAAGCGCTCAAAGAATGGCAGCTTTTTCATGTTTACCGTACTATCCTATCCCTTTTAGCAGTTATCTTTAGTGGTCTTGCCTATAGATCTTCCCTTACTAGGATAAGAAACAAAGTGGCTATTTTAAAGTAGTTCACAAAAAATAGTACGTCTATTTTTTAATATAAAAAATAGACGTACTATTTTCTTTTTTCTAGAAAGTGTAAAAGAGCAAACTTGTCATCAGAGTTAAACTATTGAGTTTAATCTATTATGTTACCTAAAATAGACAGTTAAACTAAATACCACTTTGGAGTAACGATGGTTTAAATTCTAAATCTGCTCTCTTGCTACTCTCCAATTTTAATTGGCAACTCCAGACATCTCCTACGTCAACGAAGCATACGAACGTATGTTGAAAGGTGATGTGAAATATCAGTTTGTTACTGATTTGGCAACCTGGTAAACAACTTTAAAAACATTTGCACTACAGGTACAGTTTACTTAATTTTTATTTAGTTAAATCAAAAATAAAAGCTGACTACTAACAAGGAAAAACACTTATGGAAAAACGCAGGTTGGGAAAAACAGGGTTGGAAGTATCGCCATTAGCATTTGGCGGAAATGTATTTGGATGGACAATAGATGAAAAAAAATCTTTTGAATTATTGGATGTATGGGCTGAAAATGGGTTTGATTTTATAGATACGGCTGACTCATACTCAAACTGGGTAGCGGGAAATAAAGGTGGCGAATCGGAAACCATTATTGGTAATTGGATGAAAAAACATGGCAATAGGGATAAGCTGATTATTTCAACCAAAGTTGGTTCGGAATTAGGTCCTGGTAAAAAAGGCACATCAAAAAAGTATATCATGGAAGCTGCCGAAGCTTCTTTGCAAAGATTACAAACCGATTATATTGACTTGTACCAGTCACATTGGCCTGACCCGGAAACACCCTACGAAGAAATGCTGGAAGCATATGGGCAACTACTACAACAAGGTAAAATAAGGGCTTTTGGAACATCCAATTATTCTGTTGAACAACTAACTGCATCTCTTGAAGCTGCAAAAGCGCATAGGTTAATCCCTTACCAGACCTTGCAACCTGAATACAATTTATATGATCGCGCAGGTTTTGAGAAGGGTTTGCAACAGGTCTGTATAGACAATAATCTGGGCGTGATAAGTTATTTTGCTTTAGCAAGCGGATTTCTAACAGGAAAGTACCGAAGGGAAGAAGACTTGTCAAAAAGTCAAAGGGGAGGAGGCGTTAAGAAATACTTTACTGAAAGAGGCTTTAGAATTTTAAAAGCCTTAGATGAAGTATCAGCAAAATATCATACAACGCCGGCAAGTGTATCTATAGCATGGTTGTTGACCAGATCGGCAATAACTGCACCTATTGTAAGTGCTACCAGCGCAGAGCAAATAAAAGCCCTGGTAGAGGCGATAGAATTACAGCTGGATGCTGGTGATTTAGAGTTGCTAACTACTGCAAGTAATCAATAATCTAGTTTTTAGTTAGTTTCCCGGTTGCTTCGGTAGCCGGGATTTTTTTCACAATGTTCTTTTATATCTCTTACCCTACAGAATGTGCTTTGCTAAATAGTGAACAAATCGTACAAGAGTGCGATGTAACGGATGATAAATAATAGCAATACCGCCTAGCTCATAAAAAACTGCACGTAGTTGTAGAGTACTAAGTATAGCATTTTAAAATAATTAATAAAGCTAACATTAAGGCAAAAAACAATAATCCGGTTTGATTTAAAACAGATTGTTCAACAAGTTTTGGAAGAGAGTTGGCAAAATTAATTTTTGGCAAAGGATGGAATGGCTTAATTACAGCAAGTGACCTCCTCCCAATAAGTCGACACATTACTAGTAAAGCCAAAGGGGAGGTTAACTTACTCCCCTTTATATCATGTAACTCATCATTCTGTGAAAGGACAATATTATAACTTATCTTATAAGTATCATTCCATTTTTTTGGCAAAGAACTGCTATGCATTTTTATAAAAGATTTTTTGTTTTTGTTGTTGGGATAAAAAGTCAAGTGCTTCTATGGCAGCAATCACCTGATGGATGTTTCCATGGTCGGACCCAAACATGAGCCGATCCTCTAAGCCTGCTCCAATAAAGCTTTTCATGATCGAGTAGAATTTATCAGAAGCGACAATAGCAGGGTTAGAAATGACAGAAACATTGGCATAGACATATTTATTTAACTTCATAAAAGCAATAGTCTCCTTGTAAAACATATCGACACTGTGCATAATCCACACTTTTATGGTGGGAAATTTCTTTAGCATCTTCTCTAATAGTAAAGGATTGCCCATCTCCATTTTAAAATTTGGACTCCCATGACCAGGCCCTGCTCCACCAGTATGAATGCCCACCGGTAGCCTGTATTTTTGAGCTAAGGCAAAATAGGGATACAACAAAGTATCCGAGGAAGAAATGCCATAGTACTGGCTTAACACTTCCCCGAAAAAATCAATGTTGTTCGCTTTAATTTGTCCTTCTACCCATTTTATATCTGGCCACTCTTTACCATCAGAAAAACAGGCCTGCAGGCTGTAAGGCACTTTGCCATTAGGGCAAGGAAACAAGAGTCCAAACAGTAATGGGATCTTTGATTGAGCCCGGTAAGTGCTTTGATCCTCCCAGGAAGTACTGATGGCCGCCTTGTAAACACGGGCATCTTGTAAAGATTTCATCTGGCCTATTATATCCTTTGCTCCATGTAAATGCACGTCAAAAACTTTAGGAGGCTCTTTTTTAGAAGCAGAAAAGCAAAGGCCGCTAAGGGCAATCAAACAAAGCCATGTTTTCATAGTGTTTTGATAAAATTATAAACCTAGATTCCTTAAAGCATTGCAGCCAATGGATAAATACAATATAAGGTTTCAAGCGTATAATTTTAGCTGAAGGATGATAAATCTGTAGGTAAGAGAGTAATACAGTTAAAGAAACTTGAATGCAGTTTCATCTGTACCCCATTTAATACAGGTAGTTAATTAAACCGCCCTTTTCGAATAACTCTCATTTTAATGGTAAGCGTCCCGTGGACTACATCTTGCATGGCAACAAAGCTAATTCATTGCTCTCCGCCAAAGCATATAGATAGCTGCCAATGGATACACACTTTAAAGTACTTCTAACCCGCTTTGAAACCTGCCCTCTGTTGGGGTTCCTTCCTTGTAAGGGCTTTTTTATCGTCCTCTTCCTTTGCCATATCAATAAACCACTTCAAATCTACTATATGCCTTTTTAGCTTTTCCCAAACAACTTTAACAGCTTATTAACATTCTTTTACAAGCCCTTAACTAATGCCTAGCACAAAGACAATTAGCTTTGTTGAAATCCTTGATAACTATGAAAAAAATCATGTATGCGCTGATTTTACCGCTGGTTGTGGTAAGCGGACTAGTATTTGCCAATCGTGAAATTACAAATGAAGTTTCTAAAAAGTCAATCCCAAAGCCCCTTTCTGCTGCCCAAAGCAAAGCTGCATTAAAAAAATGGGAGGCTACCCCTGATGGTATACGCTACAAAAAATGGGAAGCGTCTCCCGAAGGTAAAAAAGTGTATGAGAGTGAAGCTAAAATAAGCAAGCAGATAAGTGCTTTTACCAATATGGAGGCTGTTGTCACCTCTCTTTCTCTTCCGAAAGGCTCACGAGTAGGTTTCGGGGTGATGGCCAGGATTAATGGGGAGGATTGTATTGTTAGTTTTGGGTTGGAAGAGTCTAATGAATTTCATCAATTGCATAGCCTGAAAGTGAACGACAAAATACGTATAAGAAGCCATAGTGTATCGCATGCGCCCAAGTATTTATATCCCATAGTATCGGGCGACTATGTAGAACGAGATAGTAAAATAATTTATAAACGTGCCCCTCGCAAAGGCGGTTGCTAAGTAACTGATGAAATACCTATATGCATTGTTCTTAGTATTGGCTTTTTGCACTTTCTGTAAAGGTCAAAACCAAACAGACCTAACAACAGATATTGTCTACTCCCAACCTAAAGATACAGTCACTTCCTACGGGCCTAACCTAATGGTTCGTAATATAAAGCAAGATAGAAAGGGCAATATTTTGATTGCTGGCTCTAACTTCTCAGTATTTGGTGATGCTTTTCGATATGATGGGAAATCCTTTATTAATCTCACCAGTGAAGTGGGTTCGCACAGATTTTGGGATGTTCTGGAAGATCGACGCGGCAATCTTTGGTTGGCTTCTTTAGACTCCGGTGTCTATTATTACAATGGGAAATCCTTTCAACATTTTACAACCACGGAGGGACTTGCCAATAATTTGGTTAATTGTATTTATGAAGACAAAGCCGGTAATATTTGGTTGGGCACCGGAGGTGGAGTAAGCCGTTACGATGGGAAATCCTTTCGAAATTTTACAACAAAAGACGGACTTTCCAATAACGGTATTACTACTATCATGGAAGACAGAACTGGGAAACTATGGATCGGCACGAGAGGTGAGGCCTTCGTTTATGATGTAAAAACATTTACCGCTTTAACCCATGAAGGCAAAGCCTTCTACAACGTCTGGTCGATAATCGAAGATAAAAAGGGCAATATTTGGCTTGGTCGCGATGGTCTTTGGCGCTATGACGGCAGCACTTTCACCAAGGTATCTGAGCGGGGTGTGTATGCCATTATCGAAGATAAAAAAGGAAACATCTGGACTACTGGTCAAGTTAAACTTGATGAGGGACTCTGGGAGCTTTGCCGGTATGATCAAAAGTCCTTGTCCAATAAAAAGCCCATGGTAACCCAAATTCTGTCAAGAGGACCTGCTTTATTGGGGCTTCTTGCAGCCAATGACGGAAGTATTTGGGTTGGGGCAACTGGTGAATTGTATCGGTATGATGGAGAGACCCTCACGAACTTTACTAGTAAAGAAAGTCAGAAATAGCCGGGTGCGAAATCAATAGAATAATGAAAGCAGATGCCCTTATTTAATAAAGCGGATCTGCACGCCCCACTCAGTTTCCACAGGTGTCCAGTCGCTGTAGGTAGGAGAAGTTCCAGGTATGGCATTTCCCTTTCCATAGCTAAGAAGAAAGAGAGAGTATTTCTTTAAAGCCAATTATCTGCATGAGAGCCTCCTTCAAATCCTTGCCCTGCACATGAAAGTTTGCCCGCACTTCTTTGTGCTCTCCATACGGAAAACATAGATAGTCATTTTGTGGGTTTCCCTTGAGTGGTGGCCATATGCGGCTGTGCGAAGGAAAGGAGAGTGAAGAATAGGAGAGGCACCTTATAGGCTCTCTCTTCATCTGCCTTACTTGGTAATAGTTTAATCCCTGCCGGATGGCTTCTTTAGTTTCTTCAGAGAATAAGCGGAAAGGAATTTTAGTGCTCTGATAAATTTTATATGGGATGTTTTCCAGTTCTATCTTGTAGGAAAAGTCCCTTAGTACTAATAATTCCGCCTCTTCAAGGGTTTTAACCGGCAATATCTCCGGCTCCCTTCCTTCCCTTTCAAGCATAACGCAACAATTATTGAGCTCAAAATCCTCCAGATCCAGAATGTAGTATTGTGCATCAATCTTTTTGACTGGCCATAAAGGAGCTGGGTGAAAGGGTGGTTTTGGCAAAGCAGTAATGGTTTTATACTAAAATAAATAAAATCTGTCTTTGATCAAGGTGCCTATGGATCGTGAGTTACGCTAGATTATCCATTAATTTTCCCTCTCGTCCATTTGTTCAGTTACTCGAAAGGGGGATATTTTATTACTTATAAGTTTAAAATCTATTCATTTTACTACAGCTTTTCACTCATAGCTCTTCTCTTCGTGTACACTTTTTCGAGGCAAGTCCATAAGCTGAGGTAAACAAGTTGCAGCAGGAGTCTGGTGCTGGCTTGTTGTTTTACTACTCTTGTATAATGGTGTTTTGGTCATGAATTAATAGCCATTTTCCTTGTTTTCTAACGACAACATATGTCTTCAGCTGTCGTTCCTTTTCATGCTTGACGCCTTTAGGTAATTCATAGGGGCTCAGCTGATGTACCACGTCACCAACAGCTACATCGGAGGTGATAAAACGAATGTTCATCTTTTCTATATGCATGCTAACTCCCTTTAAAAAGGTCTGATGAACGCCTCGCACTTCTTTAAGTACTTGCTCCCTGCCCTTGGTGATTCCCCCACCTGGATTGATGTGCTGCCAATCGGTGGTCGTATAAGAGGCGGCATTCTTAAAACTTCCTTCGTTAAAATCCTGCTCAAAAGTGATGATTACTTTTTTTACCAATGCTTCATCCTCTGCAGTTTGCCCGCTACACACAAGGGAGATACTACTTAAGATCATAAGTACAAATAAGACTTTCATAGCTGATTAATAAATTAAGGATATCAAAAGTTAACGTATAGAGGATGTTTACAAGTAATAGCCCAAAACTCACCGATGCCATAGCTCCAGCTAAGCGTTTGCGATTGGGCGATGGGCTGTAGTTGATGTGCTTGTTGGACAAGATCAATAATACAAAAAAGCAGACAATTCTAACTCTCTCTTTGGAAAAGAAAGTGTTATTTAATTGGTAACTTCAACTCCCCCTTTGGCTTTACTTATAGTAGGTCTTTTATTGGGAGGGGTTAAACAATAGTTTTATACTTTTATGAGTAAATCTAGTGATCAACTTTAGCTCTTTTAATGCAAAATCATTTATACCTTGTACTTGGTAGCTATCACCTATCATTTTTGGGTAGCTACTTGCAGGGCAAAGTTTAACACAACATCTTTGTTTTGTATCATGTCACTAACAGTTGGAGTAATAGGATAATCCGGAATGATGCCTCTGTCTTTATAGTGAGCCTTTTTTACAGCATGTACATAGTTGAAGGTAGGGATAATGATATAAATTTCACTGTTGGGTAATTGAATATCCTTCCTTCCTCCCGAAGTATACCCATAGTAGCCTCCTCCGGTTTCTTCTCCTATAAATTTGCCTCTCCTCTCGCTTCTTGCGATGGCACAAAAATCCGCTGTTGTAGAGAAGCTTAAACCATCAATCAAGAAGAATACATCTCCACGGAAGTTATTTTCTTTTGGTTGTTGAATACCCAAGAGTGGATTTTCTTTCACGGATACTTTCTGTGTAGTGGATTCTTTAGCAGCAAAATAGTTAAAAGGTTTACTAGTCAAGTAGGCGTAAAGTAAGGCTCCTAAATCATCGGCTCCTCCTCCGTTGCCACGAAGATCAATGATCAAATCGGTAATTTTTCTTGTGTTGATCTCTTGAAACGATGTTTCTAAGAAGTTTCTGAAGTTTTCTTTTCCATTCAGCCTATTTTCATCAAATGTTTTGATGGTAAGTAAAGCAACATGATTTTGAGGATATTGCACATCTAACGCTTTGTTTGTATTGCCAGATCCTTTTGGTGGATCACAGGCAAACTCTTTTTCATATTGAGCCCCAACAGAGCTTATTTTAATTTCCCCTTGCTTGGTTTTATATTCAACAATAAAACTACTTTTATTACCAAAAATGAGATTGTATAGGTATGGAAAAGCACCGTTATTAAGCATTTGCCTCTTCTTAGTTTCAATTGTTCCATCAGACGATAAATAAGAGAAAAGCTCCTTTATAATTGTATGCATTGGTTGATGATCAATGGCTAGTAACTCAGACTCGGCGGGTAATTCCTTTATATTACTACAGAACACATAAGCTTTAGTAGGAGTAAAGTAAAGAGTAAGCGGAAACATCTTTTTGTTTTCTGAGTAATACTCGCCTATTAGTCGGGGAATGTCTGTTCCCGTATGACCATCTTGCAAGGAACTAATCATAAACATGATGGATTTTCCAAATTCCAGCCCCCTCATTGGGCGATCTAATGCTACAAGGCAACTATCAAAAAGCCGATCCATTTCCTTTTTACTTTTGTAGCGGTATAATCCGGGATGTTCTTTTTCTAAGGCTTGGCGGAAATAGGTAAAATCTTGTTTTAACTCTCGCTTGTCTAAAAGCTTTTGAGCTACTGTATTCACATGATCTTTAGGAAGCCTGGTTGAGATGCGCGTGTAGCAGGTATCCTTATTATTCAACAAAATCATAAAATCATACTTTTTTCCAGGTGTCACCTTAAAAGAAATAGAATCAGTATCTGTATAAAAAGTGATCTTCTTCTCACCTAAAGGTTCTAAGGCATAATAAATATCAGGTTTGATTTGGGGAGATAGATGCCATACCTGCTTTTTGAAAATTTCGCCATCTCTGATATCTACTTTTGTTGAATTTGCATGAATGAGAGGCTGTCGTGGTTGTGCATAAACATTTGCGGTTAATAAAATTACAGCCCAGCAGGCAATAAGAAGTCTGTCCCACAAGGTGGGCGATGTAGATTGTTTCATAGTGCTTATTTATTAAGAGTGAATATTATCTTTCAGATCGTTTCAGAAATAAGAAATAGCCTAAAAAACTTCCTGCCAGACTGAAAGCCATAATAGCTAAAGAATGAATGCCTAATGGGAGCGTATAATGAATAATAGTAAGGCCAATACCCAGGCCGGCTAAAATAGCGAACCATTTAATATTACTGTTCTTGTCTTCTTCAGGAGAGGCTTGTAGGAGAGAAGAGGTTAAAGGGGAGAGGGTTTCTTTTTCCACAATCTTATTTTTCAGCCGATAATCGAGCATTCTTTTTAGAATGGCTAAGATGAAAAACATACCAATGCCAATGACAAAAATGGTAGCACATACATTAAAAATTTCTTTATCAATATACGTAGTACTCATTTTTTGAGCCTTGCTTGCCAGGGGTATGGCAAGCAGGATCCATAAAATTATTTGCTTTTTCATCTGTGGTAAGGCTTTATACTTAATTAGACAGCTAACTACTAGTGAAGTTGCAAAAAATCAATGGTAATTTAGTTTCTTCATTTTCTTTAGGAATGTGATATAATTCTCTATGCAAAGGAATGCTAACACAGTCAACTGACCAGTGATTATTAGGCAAATTGAGAATAGAGCAATATTAGAAAATAGGTATAATAAATGGCTCCTAAAAAGATAAATTACCAAACTCATGCATAGGATAGCAAGCCATAAAATGATAGAATCAAAAAAAAGATCAAATGATTTTTTGGGTTGTGGTAGTTTTTCTAGCACGCTATCAGCCAGATTGAAGTTAAAGGCAGCAGGGGGCTGCGCTTTAATTGCAGTAAACAGCAGCTGGTAATTTTGAATTTTTTCTCTACAATATTGGCATACTCCTACATGTTGCCTTATTTTTTTTTCGCAACTATCGTTATCCAAAGCATATTGTTGAATTTCTTGTTCTGAAAGATGTTCTGTATTCATAGATCCTCATTTTTATATTTAGTCAACAGGTGATCTTTTAAAAGTTTTCTTGCTCTGAACAAATAGTTTTTTACAGTACCTATAGGCAATTTTGTTATTTGAGCAATCTCTTCATAACTCAGTTCTTCATAATGATATAGGGTAATTAAGGTTTTGTAGAGGGGAGGAAGCAACTCCATTACCGATAGTAGTATGGTAGTAAGTTCTGACTTAAATATTCTACTTTCAATTTCATTCTCAGAGTTGCCTATTAATGCATGATCCATCCCTTGCAGTGTTTTACCATTAGTCTCCTCTCCTTCAAGATCTCTATCCAAAAATATTAATTTCTTTTTTTCTAAATAGTTTAAACAGGTATTGTAAGCAATCTGCCCGATCCAGGTACTTAGCTTTGATTGAAATTTAAAATTGGGAAGATTCTTGTAGGCTTTTAAGTAAATGTCTTGAGCCAGATCCTTTCTAGCTTCCCCATTACTGATCATTTTAAATACAATATGCGCAACCAATCTTTCAGTAGATTTGATAATCATAGCAAAGGCTTGCCTATCACCTTGTAGTACTTTATCAACCAAAAGCCTATCTTCCAAGTTATTCTAAATAATATTGCGTTAATGTAATTGGACAGATGAAGCAAGAAAATGTTACAAAAATTAGGAGTGTTTATCAATATTCTTCTAATATATTTCTCCACTAAAAATATGATAGGCTCTATCAGCGAATGGATACGTCGTAGGAAGCCATCACTTAGTCGGATATCACCTGCGTTTGCTATGAATTTTCACGCCGCGGTGCCTTAAGTAGCTATAGAGCGTCATTTTAGAGATATTGAGCCGCTTGGAAATTTCATTTACCCCCAGCCGGTTCTCATTGTAGTACATCTCGGCGAGCATAGCTGCTTGTTGAGCTTCTTTACTTAACCCTTTCTTGGACCACCTTTTCTGCCTCTGGCCCGGGCCGACTCGAGTCCAGCCTTGGTTCGTTCCCGGATCAGGTCCCGCTCAAATTGGGCCAAGGAAGCAAATAAGTTCAGTACCAAGCGTCCTTGTGGAGTAGTTGTATTAATGGAATCACTTAAGGAAACTAGGCCAACCTTTTTTTGCTCCAACTGGGCCACTAAGTCCAGGAGGTGTTTGATGAAACGGCCTAACCGATCTAGCTTATAAATATACACTATGGCTCCCTTCCGGAGTTGGGAAAGCACGTTATCTAGTTCGGGCCTTTCTTTCTTAGAACCCGATACTTTCTCTTGAAAAATTAGTTCACAGCCAGCCCAGACCAAATAGTCGAGTTGGGATTCCAGGTTTTGATCTTTAGTGGAGACTCTAGCGTAGCCAATGTCCATACTTGTACAGTTAATCAAGCGTTTTTCCAAAGAAAACTATACTTTGATTGCTGTACAAGTTTACTCTACTCTATTATTAGTTTTTAACTAATTGACTACCATTTATTTTTGCGAGATTGCCTTGTCCAGTTAAAGGATGGTTTCCTTATACAAGCTAAGGAGGAAAATAGGCTATATCAACTGAATATTTAATTGCTTAGCATAGGATTATGTCCATTTGCTAAAAGAACTCCAACATGCTCAAGGAATTATTGTCTTCTTTCTGGAAATAAACCCATATATCACCTGCGCTGCTGATATAATAGGCTACTTCTTGTAACCTTTCTAAATAAGTGCGGTTTTCCTGCTGAAGTTAGACTAATACCCTTTCCTTGCCAGGGATTCACTACAATATATACCCTCCCTAGAAGGTCAACAAATAACCTATAGAGGATTTGTTCCACTTGTAGTAGCACATGCAGGAAGCAGATATAAATTACAGAGAAACTTAGCTTTATTATAGAGCCAAGTTTTAAATACGCTTTGCAATCTATCTATAAACGGCCTTATGCTTTACAGCCGCGGTTATGGATAGTAGGAATCAATACTGGTATTCGTTATAGCTTCTAATATCTGCTCAGCAATTAAAGTGAATTGGCAAACCCGAAAGGTTTATGCTATAATATATAAGCGGAGTTACAATTTTCCCCGTCTGAGTTAACTTAATGAAAATGAAATGCCATAATTTTTTAGGAGGAGGTCAAGACTTTTACTTACGATATAGGTAATGGTATACCACTGTATTGAAATAGATATCTGCTAGTAAGAAAACTTGACATACAAATCAGTTAAACGGCGCTTTTACTGTAGTGCGAAAACCATTAACTTTATTCTATACCTTTCTCACTGTGTTTCTTAGTTGACAGGTGAAAGATTAGCTTAATTTTAAACGCTACTCATCATGAATATTGTAATATGGCGCAATCATACAGAACATTGTCTACTGCACCCTACCAACCCCAATTACACGCTTTGTTTAAAAGAACTCCATTCAGACTATGCGCTGGGCGCCTCTACTACGCATAATGTAGCCTGCAAAGATTGTCTGACCATTATTAAATTATGTAAAAAGCTAGTCTTAAAGGAGAATAAAAATTAATTAATCCCTTATTAATAACATTGTTTGTAAAGGGGAGAATCAACTTTCTGATAGCAATGCTTTAGCTAAGCAATACCTGCCTGTCTGCTAACAAAGTATCGCATTTGTCAACCAAGGTTTCACTCATGTAAGTCTCAGTAAAAATATAACTTTGAAAGGCACTTTTTCTGCTATGAAAGCACTTTTGATCTTATGTTTGGTTATTTCCATAATAGGATTGGCTTCCTATAAACTAACCAAATTTTCTCCAACCGAAGGATATATTTTTGAGCGGGATAGTGAGGTAGGAAAACGAGGGAGCCAGTCCTCATAATGGGAAAGGTAGTTCAACAGGCTATTCTTTTTTTGACCATGCAGCCGGCTATGAGTTTGCATTCCGCAAGCGGGTACTCCAAGCAGGAGCCACCATTGGGTATCATAAACAAGCCGAAGAAGAGGTCTATTATATTCTGTCAGGCACAGGAGTAATGACGATCAATGGTCAGCAAATGCTGGTTAAAGCAGGCGATGCTATTCTTACCCGCACGGGAAGCTCGCATGGATTAGCCCAAAGTGGCAAAGAAGATTTAACGCTTATTATTACTTACAAAAAGTAAGCTTTTACTGAAAGGGGAAAATAGAGCAAGGAAATAGTAAAGGGCAGTTATGGTAACTCCCCCTTTCAGGTAACTTCACAGATAGGTAAGAGGAGAGAAAAAAACAAATCTCATGTTAACCAGCCAATTTATTTCATAGTGTTGGTTAAAAGAGAATTTTTGGTCCTATCACACGCACAGACACAAGATTTTCATACCGCTCAATTTAAAATAGCCTAAACCATATTTATACTTTTTCAGAGGTCAGCTGTGAGGCTGTGGCCTTTCCAATATATCCTAAATGGGTATGGGTAAAGTTATCGGAGTACTTTAGTCCATACCCTAGTATTCGGTCGAAGGAAGAATGGGCAAAGAGAAGAATGCCTGCAAATATAAGGGCAGAAGAAGCAAGAACTATTCCTATGGCTGCAATAGCGATGGCTATGCCCTTAACGATGAAACAGATTATAACCCATTGCACCAACTTTAGGATTAACCATATAGCCGGGCATACTTAGATCTGGCGTAAAAAATAAAATAGCAAACCACCACCAGGCATACGGAAGTTGGTTAAAGCCGTAAATGCTGATGGCGAACATGGCTAACTCTTCTAATTTCAGTGTAGCTTTCATAACTCTATTGTGATTTTATGTATGGTAAAGGTAATAGAGAGCCGCTTACTTAATTTGAAAGGGCGGTTAAATTAATTACCCCTTTTAATTAACTCATTTAAATAGGGAACGTCACCACACTAACCTCTGGCAACAAGCACAGGCAAAATTCAACCTGTCGTTTTGCTTACCTATCCATCGGCTGTTGTACTTTTTTTAATTCTTTTCAATCCTCTCAAAATCAGATCTGGAATATGAGCCATACTTATAACTTAGTGATGCCTTAGCTGCTTTCCAAGTATGGTAAACACTTGAAAATTTAAAAGGAAAAATGTATTGATAGGAATAGTTTTTGTACAAAAAACGGAGGGGAGGGCATGTACCGATGATTTTTTTAAAGCTAGTTGTGTGCTTGGTTTTGGCTATTTCTGTAACCGGAAGCCTGCAAGCACAATCCTTACTGACCAATAAGAAATGGATCCTAACCAATAATAATCTTGAGACCCAGGTTGTCTTTCATGAGGATGGAAGATATGAAATCATGATGGGCAGCATTTCCCAAATCCTTCAATGGACGAGGGTGCATGATATGCTGGTCATCACTTTACCACCCGAGAATAAAAACCAACAGGCTTTCAGCCAGGAGTATTTAATCAAAAAGCTGCAGGCAGACACCCTGCAAGTACAACGAGTAGGCTATCCTACCCTTGAAACCTTTGTAGCTAGTAGCGAGTAGCTTTCTAGTTATATATACTCAGAAAGCCATGCCGTGCATGGGCTGTTCATCGAAAAGGAAGAAAGTAATTGAAGCTACCTTACTAAAATCTATCTTAACAATTAGTTATGTCTCTATAAACTAGTAGTCAAATTAACTCCCCTTTTCGAGTAACTTAAGAATATGGGCAAGAGAGGAAGATAATCGTTACTAATATTCCCCACTTGCCTAATTTTACTTTTATGGAAATAAATAACGGGCATTTTTTGTTATCCAAGCTTTCCCTCTTTCCTTGTGCTTATTTCTTCTACAAACAAGGATCATAGTCCTTAGATTGTTGGGTTTGTCGCAGCAGAAGTTCATGAACCTTAGTATTCCACTTGTCCTTACGACAATTCAGGATAGAGTATTGTGAAGACAACTTAGTTCTCCTACTCCCGTACTTAACCCTTATTAACTGTTTCAGCTATGGATCTTGACATCTTTAAGTGCACCAATGACAGAACCATGAAAGGGGTTGTGGAAAAAGGCAAGGCAAGTAACCTACCTGCTCACATTTGCAAAGGAGAATGGGTGTATGAAACTTCCCTTACACTTACAGACACCGACTCTACCTTACCCAATGGGGCAAGTCCTAAAGAAATCCTAACAGACATCAAGGAAAACAACTACCATATAGGTAACTATGAGATAATTTCTACAGGATTTGGAAAACAGTAATCTATCGTGCGAACCCAACAGCCAAGGGTAATTGTACTATTCTATACCCCTTATCCATGCTGATGCCTTCTGAGTAATTCTTTCTTTGAATCTACTTTCTAGCCGTTCCCTGTTAGGCTTGCTCCTTTCACGTTTGGTGCCCTGCAAGCCATAGTTGAAATACTGCTTCTTTATTAATTTTAGTAAAAGCTTAGTTAACAAAACAATGGAGTCTTTTTCTCAATCTTCTACCAAATAGGTCTTCTCCTAACTTAGCTTGACAATTCAAAACTTATTTGTTTATGAAAGATGATATAGAAGAATTGCTAACGCGTTATCAAGTTAACATGAAAGTAAAGATAACTCCCTGTTATTTATTCCCATAAAAGTAAAATTAGGCAAGTGGGGAATATTAGTAACGATTATCTTCCCCTCTTGCCCATATTCTTAAGTTACTCGAAAAGGGGAGTTAAATTGTCGTGAGTTCTTCATACAGATAGTTTGCAAGGATAGGGCTAAAATTGATTTTATAATCAATTTCACTATTAAAAACTGTTACTTAATCCTTAGGTATCCTTTTTTTTAATACAATATCTCCCTATTAGCCTACCTACATTGATGAAGAGCAATGAGTATACAAATAGCTTGAAGCTATTAAGTGAAGTTTCTTTCAAACACCATCCCACTCAACCTACCCACGCAAACTTATCAGTGCAAATTCCTATATTGAGGCAACCATTCCTATGTATCGTTCATCTACCTGAGAAAATAGCCTATTGTGAGATTATTGTATCTTCTCCTTTTCCTTCTCGGATCTCTTGAGGTGTTCTGCCAAACAAAGATTACTATCCAAGGCACGGTCAGAGATCAAGCCACGCGTGAGCCTTTAGCTTATGTGAACATATCCCTTCTTGGAACCAGTGTTGGAACAGTCAGTAATCAATCAGGAAATTTTACTTTCAATTATGCTTCTACTCCAAAAGGGGATACAGTTGTCTTTTCCTATTTAGGCTATAAACCTTTTTGGTTAAGTTTAACAAATGTAACAGACAAAAGGCTCGAGATCACCCTAGAACCTCACCTCTACCAGCTAGAGGAAATTGTCGTAAAGCCTTTGGACCCACTTGATGTTGTTTACAAGGCAGTGAGTAAAATCCCTCAAAACTATAACTTTACTCCGCACACAGTAGGAGGCTTTCAACGTGAATATGTAAAAAAGGCCCCTCATTTTATTCAGTTACTCGAGGTAGCCTTTCAAACCGAGTCTACAGCAGGAGAAGGTGGAGGTGTTTCTACTATAGTGGATGCCCGCTATATGGAAGACAAAAAGGCAAAAGAACCGCTGTATAGTGCCTCAAGAGGTGGTTTCTATACATTTGGATGGAGTGCTGTTTCAGGGATGGAAAATCCGGATAAAGACACTTTTTTGGGTGTTGGAGTCAACAACAAATCTGATTTGGCCAGCTATTATGAATTTGAATGGAAAGAGCCTATCAAGACTGATAACAAGCAATTGCACGTGATAGGATTTGACCAAAGGAAAAATGGAAGACGAGCCCTGCTGAAAGGAACTTTGTATATAGATGCAGAGAGCTATGCGATCGTGAAAGTAACGTATGGGTTAAGTCCCCGGGGCATAAAAAGAGTAAAACCTCACCAGACCTGGGGTGGGGTGAAAGTAAGTGAACCACCCAAAAAGATTGACATCAAGCAAGACAGGTACCAAATTACCTATAAGCAATATGGAAGCAAATGGTATCTTAGTACGCTCATCACCGATTCAGAGTTCGATGCTTCTCTTCTATTCTTAGGTAGGGTTCTCGCCCAACAGGATTCCTTGGTATTTCATTCCGAGAGAATCGTAACATGGATCGATACCACAGGTAGTACAACTACGAACAAGGGCTCTCAGATTGCCCCTGTGGGAAGTATTTCAACCCTGCAGAATTACATAAAGAAGCGTTTTGAGAACTATGAAGGGAGCGATGATAAAAGGTGGACAAATGTAAATTCCATCCCATCCGATACCTCTTTTGCTCTGATTGCAAAACAACTACAGATCAATAATAAGGAATGGGAAGCAGCGAAGAAAAGTCAGGTTTTAGAAAAAGCCGTGGCAAAGAGCCATTATAGCTCTCGCCAACTAAAAGAAGATGTCGAGTATTTGCAAGAGAGCTTAGAAAAAGTGCATCCTGGTCTGTATTGGTATACCCCTAAAACTACCTTAGATAAGGAGTTTGCATCAGTGAAAGAAAAGCTAAAAAAAAGCACTACTGAAGCAGAGTTCTTTCAATCCTTAAGTCCGCTGATCGAGAAAATCCATTGTGGGCACACCCGTGTAAGCCCCTCTTTAGTTCGATCCGAGTATAAAAAACTCTATACTAAACTATTTCCCCTCGATCTGTGGATAAGAGGAGATAGTGCTTTTGTCACCTCCTCCTATGATAGGATTTTAAAAGGGCCAAGAGTCCTCTCTATCAATGGCCATCCAATGCCCCACATCCTAGAGCGGATTAAGGCAGGTATTTCCTCAGATGGGTTCAATCGCTCCTACAAAGAATTCCTGCTTAATGGGCAATTTCCTTCCCTGTTTGCAGCATACTTTTCTAGTCTAGACACCTTTAGCATAGAAATTGGGGACTCAAAAGGTGAGGTGAAAGAAGTAAAAGTCATTGGGAAAAGTCAACATGAGCTTGAGAGCAGAAAGAGCAACGATGCGCAAATAATCTTCTATGACTCCTTACAAACAGCTCTGCTTACCATCCCTTCCTTTTCAGGGGATGAAGATTTGCCCACCTTTTTTAAACAATCCTTTGAGCAAATCCAAGCCAAGGCTATCCAACATCTGATCATTGACCTACGAAACAATGAGGGAGGAAAAGATGAGCATGGCCGGCTATTATTTTCTTATTTAGCTAATGAATCCTTTGGCTATTATAAATCTATTTCTGTGGCCACAATCGATACGAGTGTTTTGAATCGTTTATCCTTTGGGGACATACCCTTTCATGTTGCTTTACCGGACTATGTATCTGCCATAAGAGAAGAAAACGGATCCTATCTGTATACAACCCATGCAAATCTTGGCTTGCATCAAGCTGATGAAATCGCTTTCAAGGGAAAGGTGTACATATTGATAAATGGAGGCACTTTTTCGACAGCAGCAGATTTTGCTGCCATCGCCCATAGCCACAAGCGAGCAGTTTTTATTGGAGAGGAAACAGGGGGTGGCTACTATGGAAATTGTAGTTTAGGCACACCCACGCTCACCTTGCCCCATTCGCAAATCAGAATAAGCGTACCTATAGCAAAGTATGAATTATTGGTTAAGGAAAGTAATCCGGCAGGTCGTGGCGTAATTCCCCATCATCCGATAGAGTATCGCTCAGGGGATATCTTAGAGAAGAAAGATAAAGAGCTGGAGTTTTGCTTCCAACTAATTGGGAAAGATAAAAATGGCTTTCCCTCGAAAAAGTGACAAAATGCTAAGAGGTGCTTGCCTATAAACGTAATTCCAAAATACCTGTAATAAGAAAGGAGCCGTTAATGAAAGTGACCTTTTAGAGAAACCCATAAGTAACCTTTCAAAGGTAGAAGCGTATAACTGTCCTATAAATATATGTTGGACTAAACAAAAAGAGAGATGTTACGGAATATATTTAAAATTTTCATGTTTAGAAAGCTGATGAATATGCTTTTTAGGCGCAGTTATAGTAGATACTAAATTATTGTTAACCACATAAAGAAAGCCCAGTTCATGCTGGGCTTTTCTATTTTTACCCATTCCTTTGTTACCATATTATAGCCAGGTAAGGTTAAATATATCCGCATTTATCTTGAAGGATATATAGCCTATCTGTAATTTTCCATTTTTTGGTCTGATACAAGAAAAATCAATTTTAGTTAGGGCAACTTTATTTTCAGTTTCAGGAAAGGGGGAGTTATTTTAACCATTACTTTGTCATCCTTTCTTTTAAATCATACTTAGCATAAAAATTATTCATTATCCCTTGTAACCATTTCCAAAAAGCGCAGTTTCCTTATCGGTTTCCTGAGGCTAGCCCCCTAGTCTACTAGGGGACGATTGATAGTTAACCTTGTTTTCACTGCTACCACACATCCCTGGCTAATGCTTCAATCTAATTACTTTCATTTTTTTACTAATGAGCAGAACAGGTGATGCGAAGAAGTGGCAAATATTCTTATGAAAAACTATAAGTGAAAAAATATGAAAATGGCAACATCTAAGCATGCACTGTTTACTCCTATACTTATGAAAATAATTTGTTTGTGTATACTTCTTCTTCTCACCTCTCTTAATCACTCCATCTACGCCTGCACCATCTTTAGTTGCGCTTTAAAGGGAGAAGTGCTTGTAGGAGCCAATGAGGATATGGATAATCCTTTTTCCAAGGTGTGGTTTAATCCTTCTACCAAAGACCGGTATGGAAGCGTTTGTTTTGGATTTCCTGATATGCAGCCACAAGCAGCCCTAAATGAACACGGGTTGTTTGTTGATTTTACCGCTCAAAGTGGAATAGATCCTGCTAGCTACCATTTACAAAATCCTTATTTTGGTGATTTGTTTTTTGAAATCCTTGGAAGATGTAAAAATGTAGAAGAAGCCCTGGAGTTTTTACAAACCCACGATTATACCTTTTACTCACAAGCCTTGCTAGCGGATGCACAAGGCAACTCAATCGTGATTAATGCAGGGGCAAAGATGGCAAAAAAAGGTAATTATCAAATCAATACTAATTTCAATATCCTACAACTCGCTAGCAAAGACTACCAATGCCGGCGCTATGATATGGCAGAACAAATGCTATCAACATCTACCCAAATTTCTGTACCCTACTTTCGGCAAATTTTAAGCATGACTCGTCAGGAAGGGATGTATCCTACTCAATATTCTAATATATATGATTTAAAAAGAGGACTAATCTATGTGTACCTATACCATAATTTTGAACAGGTGTATGTGATCGACTTACAGAAAGAACTTAAGAAAGGGTATAGAGTAGAGCCCTTGTCAAGGCATTTTTCTCCATCGTTTCCTTATGAGGAGATGCTAAAAACACATGCAGAATATCCAAGAGAAGTGCTCCTTGCTGAAATTGACAGCCGTGGAATTGATAATACACTAGACCGCTATAAGCAAATAATGGAGCAAACGACTAACAAAGATAGCCTACGTTACCTGTTGGTGGATGCGGGGATGGTCCTTATCAAAAAATCGCATAACCGATATACAAAAGGAGCTGGCTGGTATTATCTGTTAGACTTTCCTACTTCCTATACGATATGGCATGCAGAAGATCAAGAGATAAAGGTAGCCTTTAAAATATGGGAGTATGTGTTAGAAAGGAGTAAACCAAATGAACATTTATTGGTTGAGCTGTATGCCTATTTGAATCTTGTGAAGGGAAACAAAGAGAAAGCTCTAGATTATTACCAAAAATTGCTGACATCGGCTCCAAAAGAAAGTGATAGTTATAGGAGAGGAAAAAAAATACTCGAAAAGATCAATTTGTAACTAATATGCATTGGTGATAGCCCTGATTAAAGGATCTATTTTGTAGATAAGTTCCAAATAGCAGCCTCTCTTTCAGCAGAACACAGGAAAAAGAGGAAGAGTAATGCTAACTCCCCTTTTGTTGTAACTGTTAAAAAGCAAGCTATGTCTAGGGCTAAAAAAACAGAAATCCATCCTTGTGGACCCTGGCCAAATACAAGCAGGCTGGCACCAGCATATACCCTGTACCCTACTAATTTACCTCTTCAAAAGAGGCTAAGATGCAACCCTTTTCTGTTTGAGTAATCTTTGTCAGTAAATTTAACAGATGACTGCAACTATTCCTATACCAAAATCTTACCCGTTTTACCTACCTGTCTTCAGTGCAACGTTTAGTATGACTCACCCCTTTTGTATTACATGCTTGCTTCTGCTCAACCTGATAGGGCTCACAAGCAAAGCAGCAGAGAAAGCAGAACCGTTAGCTTCTTTTCTTTTAAAGCTGCAAACCACTTTCGAGAAAGGTACACTTTCACAGCTGGATTCCCTCTTTCCCATGGAGGAACAAAAGCTAGCATTCAAAACCATCCTAGAGCGTAATTGGCTACGTAAAAAGGGGGTTTCAAAAGTACTTTTCCAAGAAGGTGACAGTGCCCTTGTATTGCTCACCGGGAGGGTAAAGCAGGGGGACTGGGGGCTGGAGACCTTCTATGCCTCTTTTTATAATGGATTGTATGTACTCAAGAAAACCAACGACTTTTGGCAAATCCACTCTAAACTTGCTTTGGATGAGGGCAACTGGATCAAAAGCCAGCAGCTAGACGTGTCTGTGCAGCCTGCTCAAGGATTAACTGTTATTGATACCCTGACTATAGAGGTAGCTAATCCCTATGGCTTTTTTGCTATTTTAAATCAGGCAACCCTGATCAGCGGGGTAAACAAGGATGGAAAACCACTCCCCTATGCTTTTGATGATGGATTGTTGTGGCTAAAAGTACCACAAGAGAAAAATGCTAGAATTGTCCTCTCCTATAGTTTGCCAATACAAAACGATCTAAGCCTACGTAGTGGAATGGGTATGTTTTCTGGTACCTGTGGCCATGTCAGGCAGAACTACTGGCATCCTCACTTTACCTTCTCCAGCTCCCATGACCGTGCCCAATTCACGCTGAGGGCTACAATTCCAGCTAACTACCAACTCCTAACAAGTCTTCCACAAACCGATGAGGTAAAGGGAGATACACGCATGATAAAAGCCAAATCTGCTTATCTGACTTCTTACCTGGCTTTATACTATGATCAAGGTTGGCAGAAATCTTCTCTTACCTATAAAGGAGTAAATATAGACATATTTGCTAGCCCCACCTATAAGCCTAGACCTGAAGAGCTGTTTACCATCTTAAGGGAGAATTTTGATATACCCACTGAGAAATTTGGTCCTCCTCAAAGCAATTACTTAGCTATACTGCAGAATAGAGCTGTAAAAAGTAATGGATGGAGCAATCGCACCAATGATATCATTGTTTCCTCCAATGAAGGTAGCTATATGCTCTTTGCAAAACCTTTCCCCAAAGCCATTATTATGCATGAACTCTCCCATGGATGGACAACTCCCACTGGGCCGGCACGTCTATTTCTGATGGAAGGCTGGGCTACCTTTGCAGAATCCTACTTACTAGGAAAAACCTTTGGAGATTCTACCATAAAGCTATTCTGGCAAAAACATCGGGAAAATTACTTTTCCAATCCTTATCAGGGCAAGATTTCTTTGTGGAATGATGTGAATACGACTGGTTTGTCTTATTCAAAAGGGGCATGGGTATTTAAAATGCTTGGAGACATGATGGGCACAGAAGTGCTGGAAAAAGGGTTAAAGCAATACATCCAGCATCCGGCCTCTGGACGAAAAGATATTTTTGATTTTGTTAAAGCCCTTTCTGATGCCTACGGGCAAGACCTATGGCCTATTGTGGAGCCATGGCTCAAAAGCACATCGGTTCCTAGGGTGAAGGCTAGGATAGTAAAAGGTCAACTCCTCATTGAACAGATCGGAGATGTGTTTAGATTTCCCTTGCAGGTTAGAGTAGTGACTGCTGATAAAAGCATCAGGAAAACCTATTGGATCAAGGAGAAAAATCAAGCCTTTCCCTCTAAGGATATTGACCTTACGAAAGTGAGTAAAATTGAACTAGACCCTAACAAACAATTGCTACTTGAAGTGGAACAGTAATAGTGAGTTGCCCTTATGAAAGCACATTCACTTCTGCTTTTACTTAAAAACATAAAGACAATCAGCCTATAAAAACACTGTTTAGGGAGTTTACCACCTATAAGATGCATATTAAACAGTGACATTAATAAATTGAAGAGAAATAAAAAATACTTAGAATTTCTATATTTATGACCACTTTTAAGCAATTTCGTGTTTCATTGGTTTTTTTCCTCGTCTACTTTTTGCTCGCCTTGCTAACAGCACCTGTTGAAGCGCAAGAGCAAAAAATAACTAATCCCAATCAAGCTAGGTTGATTACTTCAGATATAGATCATTTTTGGCAGATGTTTGATCAACTGCCTCAAGCCAAAAGTGAACAAGACACGCTAGCAATTCTAAAACAGTATTATTTAAACAAAGCCAGTAAAGGCTTACAGAATTATTTTGAAAGAGAACAGAAAAATAACAAAACCAATATCGAGCAGCAATATTTAACTATCCTACGTACCTATCCAACATATCTTGTTTCCATCCGAGAAAATACACAGCAAGTCAAAAATCTTAAAGGAGATATTATTACTAGTTTTATTAAGCAAAAAACACTATATCCGGGCATACATTTTCCCGATACTTATTTCTGTATTGGTTTCTTTAATTCTGGAGGAACAAGCTTAGAAAGTGGCCTATATGTTGGTGTGGAGATAGCCTGTGCATTAGATAATGCCAACTATGAGGAATGGGGAGAAAATTCATGGATAGAAACCCTAGATCGGTCACTTGAAAGCATAACCGGTATGGTTGTTCATGAGAATATACATGCCCAACAGCGTTTGCGTATTGATTTAGGTAAATCAACCCTGTTATGCAACGCACTTCAAGAAGGAGGAGCTGTCTTTATCACTGATCTGATAAACAAGGGTAAACAGAGAGCCATTGATTATACACGAAGAGCGTATGAGTATGGGAATGCCCATGAGAAACAAGTATGGCAAGCCTTTAAACAAGATATGCTTACCACCAAGTGGCGCAAATGGTTTTACAATCAGGCCACAGCTGACTTTCCAAATGATATGGGCTACTATGTAGGGTATAAAATCTGCCAGTCTTATTACCAGAATGCCAAAGATAAGAAGCAAGCTATTCAAGATATTATCGAAGTAAGTGATTGTGAAGACTTCTTACAGAAAAGCAAGTATGAAGAGAAGTTTTATTTAAAATGACCCATTATTTCTATAGACCCGCTCTGTTACACGTAAGCATTTAGGTAAGGCCGCTAAAGGGAGAATGGAGAGTTAGGCATAGGTTTTCTTACGGTTATTTATTGTAGATTTTTCTTATCACTTTCAATGGCTATTAAAGATTTGCTTTTTGGACAGATTTATCTGTAACCGTCTCTGTACTGGGTTTGCTTGATCTCCTCCCATGAAATCAGACACATAAGAAGTAACTCGAAAGGGGAAATTATTATTACTCAAGACCCTTTCTCTTAGTAATCTGTCCACTTCTTCGAAGCAAGTCCAATTTTGATAAGTATCTAAAATGGATAGAAAAATAAAGCAAATGAGATCATAGAACGAATTATAAATTAGTACTTGAAGGCGTATAAAATGCGTACATTCGATTGATTTTTCCTTCCTGATTGAAAAACATAACTTCAATTGCCATTTTACCCATCACTGACTTGTAGTACAAAGCAATTAAATCTACACCAGCTGTAAGGTCAATCAGCTCAAAATTCAGATCGGGAATTTTCTCTAAGGCCAGCTTACAATAGGCTCTAACTGCTTGTTTTCCATCTAATGAATCCATCTGCCCGCCAGTGGCCAGTTTGATCATCGGAGTGGTCACCTGAATATCGCTTGAATAATGTGATAAGATTTGGTCCAAATCGTGAGAATTCCACGAGTGAATCCATTCTGCGGCAAACTTTTGTAGGTCCATATACTTCAAACCTGATTTTGTAAAAAATTACTGTAATATTTTGCAAAAGTAACTGACACAGTTTATTTTTCACTCCCCTCAATTAAGTCGAAATAGCTCTGCATATATTATGCATATATGCAGAAGTCGTTTGAGCGGTGTGTCAGCATGTGTTCTTGTATTTAGGAATTATAAGCCTTCTCTATAGCAGTAACAAGTTTGTTCATTCCTGCTTTTATTCCTTGTTTTAAGGTTTTCATAGCAGCTCCATACTCATCTAGTTTCTCTCCCTCAAGTTTGACTTCTTGAGTGATTTTACTTCGTGCTGTCGTAATTGGCTCAAATACCCAATGGAAAGTAATGGAAGCTTGGGGTAATGTAATCCGAATGATGGCACTTTGTCCCGGTATTACTTCTGCCAACACCCATTCGTTTGGATCGGCTCCTACAGGTTTAGTGATGCCTTTGCTGCCCTGTTCAAACTTTCCCTGTAACTCCACCCATTCTACCGCAGGATCTACTTTAGCCCAATTACTTACAGTGGTCCAATAGGTCCAACAAAAGTCCTTGCTTGCCTTGCACTCTACAGAAATTTGAAAGGTGATTGCTTTGCGTACATTTTTAATAGAAACAAGTGATCGCTTTAAGAAAAGAGGAGTAATAATATATTTAGCTCTCGCTGCTTAGTTTGTTGTTTTAGGTTGTATTACAACGCTTGATTTTCAATTCATTTAGCTTTGCCATTACAAACCTTAATGTACCAAACTATAGACTAAGTTTGCGTTAGCAGCTTTGCATTCTTACTCTTACTGTGATTTGCCTCATGCTTCTACAACCTCTTATATTATAGGGTGTCAAAGCCATCTTTTAATGGTTTTTCAATATCCATTGCCACGCATCTCCAATTTCATCATCTTGAACAACACCTGAGTATTCAAATCCATTCCTAGATAAAATTTTCGTAGAAGCATTCTGTTCCGGGGCCGTCTTTGCTGTCAGGACGATGGTTGGATCTGTGGCTTTAGCTATTGAGATAAGCCCTTTGCAAGCATACGAAGCTATTCCTTGTCCCTCAAATTGTTTGAAGGTCCAATATGCGATTTCAACTTTTCCCGCTTGTGGTGGTCCGGTGAAACTACACGAACCTACTACCTGTTTATCTTTCACTATAAAATATCCTATCCAAGGAGGATGGAACCCAATTTTGGGATAATACTCCTCATACACTTTAAGGAGTTGTTGACAATCCGATGAGGAATATAGCAGTCTAGTCTTGTCCTCGTTAAGATGAATAGGCTGAAGTGTAATCATGATTTATTGGTTGTTTTAATTATTTGTCTGCATGTTGGTGCATATCTATGCAATGTTCTTAAGAAGATAGACTCACAGTTGCCTTTGGTGAACCCCTCGCGGTTTAGTCTAATCATAGGAAGGCTGCTGACCAGTTAAAGTAATAGGCCTGCGGCGTACTTGTTTAAATTTTGATAAAACTCTACTTGGTTTTTTCAAACAAGCACCCATAAATTTTAAATGATATTATTCTCTTTCCCCACTCTTATCGTTAAAATCTAATTAGCTATCATGCACAGAATCACCCCTCCCTATTCACTTAGTGGCCCTGATGTTTTTATAAGTGGGTTTTTAAAATCACCGTATCAGGTTATCTTATTAAAGCTTTTTATTTGAAGCCTTCCTCACCACTAGAGGGAGGATTCGAAAAACAGGCTTTCTTTATTTAGTTAATACAGCTTATGATACATCCCTATTAATCAACCATTATTTGATCGTCCAGCTAGCAATATCATGATTACCAAACGAACCGCTTGTAGAAGAAGTAAACCCAATATAAAAATTTCCTTCTAAACTTAATTTTTCTATCAG